>MDTD01156248.1_pt1 | contig 44754 bp, 46 predicted proteins | sample 811221 | NCBI WGS metagenome assembly MDTD01 (sample SAMN05326646, study PRJNA326480) | marine metagenome | isolation source: seawater | place: Pacific Ocean: South West | collected 2011 | reverse complement strand
CTGAATCACCGGCGACATCTTCTCCAGATTGATCTGGTGCATGATGCCGTTACCGGCCGGAATCACGTCCACATTCTTGAACGCGGTCTTGGTCCAGTTGATGAAGTGGAAGCGGTCCTCGTTACGGCGCTCCTCGATCTCTCGGTTCTTCTCGAAGGCGTCCTTCTCGAAGCCGGCGTGCTCCACCGCCAGGGAGTGGTCGACGATCAGCTGGGTCGGCACCACCGGGTTGACCTTGGACGGATCACCGCCCTTCTCGGCGATGGCATCGCGCAGGCCGGCCAGATCGACCAGCGCGGTCTGGCCGAGAATGTCATGGCAGACCACCCGGGCCGGATACCACGGGAAGTCCCGGTCGCGGCGCCGTTCGATCAGTTGTTTCAGGGATTCGGTCAGGATCTCCGGGTCACAGCGGCGGACCAGCTGTTCGGCCAGAATCCGGGAAGTGTACGGCAGGGTGTCATAGGCGCCGGGCTGGATGTCCTCGACGGCTTGCCGGGTATCGTAGTAGTCCAGATCGGTGCCGGGAAGCGGCTTGCGGTATTTGGTGTTCATGAACAGGAGCTCTAATCAGGAATTCGGTGACAGCGATCGCTCGGGTACCCCGGACGGGGTACCCGCGGAAGTTCTCAGGCGCGTTCTTCGATGGGAACCCAGGCCTGGGGCTCGGGCCCGGTGTACTCCGCGCTCGGACGGATGATCCGGTTGTTGGCCCGCTGCTCCTTCACGTGGGCGGTCCAGCCGGATACCCGGGACATCACGAAAATCGGCGTGAACAGCTCCGTCGGAATGCCCATGAAGTGATAGGCGGAGGCATGGAAAAAGTCCGCGTTGCAGAACAGCTTTTTCTCGCGCCACATGACTTCCTCGCAACGGACGGATACCGGGTAGAGCACGGTGTCGCCCACCTCCTCCGCCAGCTTCTTGGACCACTGCTTGATGATCGCGTTGCGGGGATCGGACTCACGGTAGATGGCATGACCGAAGCCCATAATCTTTTCCTTGCGCGCCAGCATCTCCAGCAAGCCCTGCTCCGCCTCGTCCGGCGTCTTGAAGCGCTGGATCAGCTCCATCGCTGCTTCGTTGGCACCGCCGTGCAGCGGGCCGCGCAGGGAGCCGATGGCCCCGGTGACACAGCTGTGGATGTCGGACAGCGTGGAGGCGCAGACCCGTGCGGTAAAGGTGGAAGCATTGAACTCATGCTCCGCGTACAGGATCAGCGACACATTCATCACCCGCTCATGCAGTTCGTTCGGCTTCTTGCCGTGCAGGAGCGTCAGGAAGTGGCCGCCAATGGAGTCGGCGTCGCTTTCCGTGTCAATACGAACACCGTCGTGGGCGTAGCGGTACCAGTAAGTGATGATGGACGGGAACACCGCCAGCATACGGTCGATTTTGTCGTCCTGCTCGCTGAAGTCCTTTTCCGTTTCCAGGTTACCCAGCATGGAGCAGCCGGTGCGCATCACATCCATCGGGTGAGCATCCTTGGGGATCTGCTCAAGGACGGTTTTCAGGGCCTCGGGCAGGCCACGCAGGCTCTTCAGCCTGGCCTTGTAGGCCTCCAGTTCCTGCCGGTTGGGGAGCTTGCCCCGCAGCAGCAGGTAAGCGACCTCCTCGAACTGGGCGTGTTCGGCCAGGTCGGTGATGTCATAGCCGCGGTAGGTCAGCCCGGTACCGCTCTTGCCCACGGTACACAGGGCCGTCTGGCCCGCCACCTGGCCCCGCAGGCCGGCGCCGCCGAGTGTCTTTGCTTCAGCCATTGTTTCTCTCCCTCGGTCTCTCGTTGTTTACGCTTTGTTCTGGGCGAACAGCTGATCCAGCTTCTGCTCGAAGTCGTGGTAATTCAGAAAATCGTACAATTCCATCCGGGTCTGCATCAGGTCAACCACATCTTTCTGGTCCCCCTTCTCCAGAATGCTCTGGTATACCGTCAATGCCGCCTTGTTCATGGCCCGGAAGGCACTGAGCGGGTACAGCACCATGGCAGCGCCGGCCTCCGCAAGCTCTTTCCGGTTGTACAACGGCGTGGCGCCAAACTCGGTGATGTTGGCCAGGATCGGCGCATCCAGAGCCTCGGCGAACGCTTTGTAGTCGGACAGTTCGTGGACCGCCTCGGCGAAGATGCCATCGGCGCCGGCTTCGATACAGGCCTGGGCGCGCTCGATGGCGGCTTCCAGTCCTTCCTTCTGGAACGCATCGGTGCGGGCCATGATGAAGAAATCCTCGTCCCGACGCGCATCCACCGCCGCCTTGATCCGGTCCACCATTTCCTCCTTGGAAACGATTTCCTTGTTGGGCCGGTGACCGCACCGCTTCTGTGCCACCTGGTCTTCAATATGCACGGCGGCCGCGCCGGCACGCTCCATCTCACGGATGGTTCGGGCAATGTTGAACGCCCCACCCCAGCCCGTGTCGATGTCTACCAGCAGCGGCAGCTCGGAGGCGGCGGTGATGCGGCGGACGTCCTCAACCACATCGTTCATGGTGGTCATGCCCAGGTCCGGCAGACCATAGGAAGCATTGGCCACGCCGCCCCCGGACAAATAGATCGCCTGATGTCCCACCCGCTCGGCCATCATGGCGGCGTAGGCATTGATGGTTCCGACGATCTGCAGAGGTTGGTTTTCTTTCAGCGCCTTGCGGAAGCGGGCGCCCGGAGTCAGAGTGTTGGACATGGCATTGGCCTCTTGATTGGTGCTCTTGAATGCCGGGATCGGTGGCTCGCCCCGGCCCCGTCAAATGGTGAGGACACCTTCCTCGATTTTCTTTTCGATGTTCTTGCGGGCGGCGTGGATATGCCGCTTCATCAGGAACTCGGCGAGTTCCCCGTCACGTTGTGCAATCGCCTCGACGATCCGCCGGTGCTCACCCAGCGCCATGTGCGGACGCCCCGCCGAGGTGCTGAGCCGATACCGGTACATGCGCACCATGTAGTAAAGATCGCCCAGAAGCATTTGCGCCAGTTTGGTGTTCCGGCTGCCGGTAGCAATGCGGTGGTGGAAATCGTAGTCGCCTTCGGCCTGGTAGTAGGCCTGCCCCTGGGCTTCCTCGATCATACGCTCGTGGCTGTCCAGGGTGGCCTGCAGTTCGGCGATCTCCTCGTCGGTCATGCGCTCGGCGGCCTGGCGGGCGGCCAGCCCTTCCATCACCTCACGGATACGGTAGAGTTCCAGCAGCTCCGAAGCGCTGACCGAGACCACCTTGACGCCGGCATGCGGACGCCGCACCAGCAGCCCCCGGGACTCCAGCCGGCCGAGCGCTTCCCGCAACGGTCCCCGGGTCAGATTAAAGCGGGAGCACAGCTCCACTTCCCCGATTTTCTCGCCCGGGGCAAGCTCGCCTTTGACGATCGCCGTTTGTATACAATCAAACGCTTCGTCAGCTCTGGTTTGGGATTGGAGGGTTGCTTCAGCCATCGTTTGTCAACAATAAAAGCGATATAGGGCATGAATCTACGCCCGAGCGCATGTATTGTCAACAAAGTAGCCCTTGCCCTAAGACTAATTGTCAACAGGGCGTGATCCCCCTCAGTACAGAGTTCGCTGATCCCCGGGGGGCGGCTGATACTGGTAAACCCAGGTCTCCGTCAGCGCTTCGCCGTTGAGGGTCAGAACTAAACGCAGCTCGATGGGGTCCTCGGACTCGTCGGGGACCAGGTCAAACATCGCCCGGTAGCCCTCGATGGCGGCCAGTGGCCTGGCCGAAGTGATTTCCACCCGACCGCGGCTCACCTGGATCTCGGGCACCACGTCGGCGTCCTTCGCCAGCATCCGCAACGGACCGCCGGCAAAATCGACGGCAAAACGCCAGGAGAAGTATTCCCGCTTGCGGCCAACGACGCCGCCCAAACCGGTTCGGGTCGCCACCACGGAGGCCAGCTCATAAGGCTGAACCGGCGCCCGTTCTCCCCAGTGCAGCCGGTAGGAAAAGAGGTATTCCCGACCAGCCTGCAGGGGTTGTTCCGGGTGCCAGAAGGCAACGATGTTGTCGAAGGTCTCGTCCACCGTCGGAATTTCCACCAGGTCAACGCTGCCGCGGCCCCAGGCGCCGGCCGGCTCGACCCACAGGCTGGGGCGACGGTCGTAAAACACGCCGTCGTCCTGGTAATGATCGAAGGCCCGGTCCCGCTGCAATAGGCCAAAGCCCCGAGGGCTGTCATCCTGGAAACTGGAAAAGGCAAGCTGGCGGGGGTTTCGCAACGGCCGCCACAGCCACTCCCCAGCCCCGGTGAGCATGGCCAAGCCGTCGGAATCGTGAATCTCCGGACGCCAATCGTAGTCCATCCGGCGGCTGTTCTCGCCCACCTGATACATGCTGGTCAGAGGCGCGATGCCCACCCGGGTGATCTCTCGACGCGGATAGAGCGCCGCGTCCACATCCATGACCAGATTACGACCGGGGTCGATGGTGAAGGCATAGGCCCCGGTGGTGCTTGGGGAGTCCAGCAGTGCCCAGACCCGGAGCACCTGCTGGTCTGCGGACGGCCGTTCCAGCCAGAACGCACTGAACCGGGGGAACTCTTCCTCGCGTCCGGTACCGGTATCTATGGCCAGCCCCCGCGCCGACAGGCCGTATTGCATGTCGGCGCCCACTGCGCGGAAATAACTGGCCCCCAGGAAGGAGGCCAAGTCCAGAGCGAAATTGCTGTGATAGTGAATTCGGAAACCCGCAAAGCCGAGATCTTCCGGCAGGTCCCCCAACGGCTGCTCGCCCTCGTAGGCGAAATAATCGGGGTCGTAGGCCACCTCGGTGGCCTGACCCTCGGCCACTTCATAGATGTGGACGGGGGTCAGGAAATACAGCCCCAGATGAAACAGCTGCACCTGGAACGCGGAGGGCTGGTTCCGCCACAGGGCATGCTCCTGGCGAAACCGGATGGCCTGATAGTCGTCCCAGGACAACCGCTTCAGCGAATCGGGGATCTCCCCCTCGTGATCCTGATAAGGCTGGCTGGCAAGATGGCGGGCCCGGCCTTTCAACCAAGCGTAGCTGAATGGCCGGGTTTCCCCCACCCGCCGGGTGGGTTCTCCACCGGCGGCCAGCGCCAGGGGCGGTAGCCCACAGCTTCCGGCAACCGCGACCAGGGCCTTGAGCACGTCTCTCCTGTCCACAATCCACCTCCCGTGTCCGTAAAGCTTTTGATGCCGGCGGCGTCAGGCATCGTCTTCCTGTCCCAGCCGGCGGATGCAGCGTCCCCAGTAGCTCGATGGCAGCGCCCGCCAAGCTTGGCGATGCAGTTCCGCCAGCGAACGCTGATCCTGCAGGATCTGACTGAGCGCGAGCGCCGACAGCGCTCCCGGCCCCTCCCGCAGGCAGGTGGCTACGGCGGCATCGAGAAAGCGGCCACGGGTCGCGGTCCGGTGATCCCGGGCCAGGGACCCGTGCAGCCGATTTGCCACCGGGCTGAGTATGGCCCGCTCCACCGGCGTCAGGCGCGACACCGGCATGGGCGCAGCCCGGAACGCCTGCGCGTCCACCAGGATGGGCAGCGGCGCCCGTTCCTCGGGCACCAACAACAGCCCCCTGGACCGCAGCCACTCACCGATGGCAACACGACTCAGCAGCACCGAGGTCGGCACCGCGAGAATCAGCGGCAGCGCCACCGGCAGTGACCAGTAAAAGAACAGGCGGTCCAGAAACCAGGCGAAGGCCGACCAGCCCGCACCGATGATCATGCCCGGCAGCTGACTGCGCAGGGCCTCCGACCAGGTGGTCTCGTCCGTTCGGTTCTGGCCGGCCCATTTCAGGGACAAATTGAAAAACGCCGCCAGTACGAAGCGGCTGTGCGCGAGCATGCGCAGCGGCGCCAGCAGAATCGATACCGCAATTTCCAGCACCAGCCCCGGCACCAGTCGCCAGACACCTCCGAACCCTGAGGTGGACCGGTGAATCACCGCGTCCACCAGCGCCAGGACCTTGGGCAGGAACAGCAGAACCGCGGTGCTGAGGGCCAGTGCAAGGGCCCATTCGGGGCGCCACTCCGGCCAGAGGGGGAACAGCCCCTGGTGCCCTTCGGGAAAGTAGTCGATGGGCGCCAGCGTCATACGCGCCGCCTCCACCGTGGTGCAGATCAGAAACAGCAGCCACAGGGGGGATGCCAGGTACGCCATGATGCCGTTCAGAAAGGCCATGCGATGGGCCAGGCGCAGCCGGGGCGCCGTCAGCAGCAGCCAGAGGTGCTGCAGGTTACCCTTGGCCCAGCGGTTATCCCGCATCAGTTCGTCGGTCAGGGTCGGCGGGGACTCCTCGAAACTGCCGTCCAGACCCGGCTCCAGCCAGACTTCGTATCCGGCGCGGCCAATAAAGGCGGCCTCGACAAAATCGTGACTCATGATCGGACCACCGAAAATGCCCGGGCCACGCAGCTTGGGCAGGCCACAGTGACGCATAAACGGTTCGACACGGATGATGGCGTTGTGCCCCCAAAAAGCCGCGTCCCCCATCTGCACGGCGGCCAGACCGGTGGCAAACAGGCGGGAGTAGAAGCGGTTGGCGAACTGCTGGAGGCGGGCAAACAGGGAGCGGCCGTTGATGATGCCGGGATTGGTCTGCAGAATGCCGATCTGGGGTTCCAGTTCCATCAGCTGAACCATGCGGACCAGGGTATCACCGCTGACCAGGCTGTCCGCGTCCAGAACCACCATGTACTCGTATCGCCGGCCCCAGCGCCGGAGAAAATCGGCCACGTTGCCGCTTTTGTAATTGAGATTGACCGGCCGGCGCCGGTAGAACAACCGCCCCTCGGCACCCAGCTCGGTGACCAGACGGTGCCAGGCGCCCTGCTCCTCCAGCCAGACATCCGGATGCCGGCTATCGGAGAGAATGAAGAAATCAAAGTGTTCAAGGCGCCCAGTACGCTCCAGATCCCGGTACACCGCCTTCAGGCCACTCAGGGTCCAGTGCACCGGCTCGTGGTAGACCGGCATGACAATGGCCGTGCGGGCCAGGGGTGTGGCCTCGATGCGGTCTTCATTATGGCGCCGCAGCAAGGAATAGCGGTCACCCCCGAACAGCCGGAGAACAAAGCCGAAAACCGCGACCCAGAAGCCCACGGCAATCCAGGCATAGAGCACCGCGAAGAGCCCCAGGATCGCCAGTTCCAGCCAGGTTTCGCCATGGTATGGCAGAACCCAGAGCAGGTAATAGCAAGCCACCAGCGTCTGGCCGAACACGAAACAGGCGAGCAGGGTCCGGCGCACCGCCGCGACACCGCGCCAGCGCACCCGGGAGCGGGGAGCGGAAGCGGTGCCGGCGTCAGTCATGGTGGTCGTACCCAATGCTGCCCCGGGTGATCGGAGGACAAGCCTGGGGCGGTTCCACCTCCGGCAGCCGGAAATACCGGGGCACCCGATCCATGGCCGCGGCCAGGATACGGTCCCCCCGGTTGGGTTCGTCCACGGATGCGACCGCCTCCTCAATCAGGCGCAGCAGGCTCCGGTAGGTCTCCACCGTCATCTCCACCCCCGACTCCCGGAGATAGCTGAACACGCGGTTGAACACATCCTGGAAAGACACGTCTGCCATTGTCGCTCCTTGCGTTTCCAGTTTAAGGCGTGGCCCTGCGCAGATCGGTTGACGGCCCCAGCCGGTAGGTCCAGGTTTCGCTCACCGGCTTGCCATCCACCACCAGCAGGCCGCGGAGATTGATTTCCTTGCCGTCCTCCGGCTGCACCAGCACCGACAGCCGCCAGCCGTGACGGGCCTCGATGTATTCGGCGAAATGTTCGATCACCCTGGCACCTTCACTGGCACTGACTTGGCTGACCACGGCGGCGTCCTGACGCAGCCGGCCCATGGTCCCGCCCTCGAAGTCCACGACGAATCGGTAGGCGCCCTCCACCGAACCACCGCCGACCTGGCTGCCGTCGCCGACAAAGGTCCGCACCGCCCGGGCCAGCGGTTCGCCGGTAATCTCGGGGTTGCCGAACGTCAGCGTATAGGTCAGGTAGCGAGAGTCGCCGGCGGACACTTCCTGTGCCGGTTTCCAGAACGCCACGATATTGTCATTCACCTCCGAGGCGGTGGGAATTTCCACCAGCACCACTTCACCGGCCCCCCAGTTTTCACCGGGCCGCACCCAGGTGCTGGGCCGCAGGTCATACCTCGCTTCGCTGTCCTCGAACTGGGCGAAGGCACGGTCCCGCTGGATCAGCCCGAAGCCCCCGAGCTGCTGGACCTGGTGATAGCTCAGCTGCAGCGCCGCCGGATTCAGCAGCGGGCGCCAGAGCCACTCGTCCGTGTTCTGGTCGTGAATCAACAGACCGTCCGAGTCGTGAACCTGAGGCCGCCACTGGCCCCGGGGGCGCAGGGTGTTTTCGCCGTAGAAGAACATTGAGGTCAGCGGCGCCAGCCCGACCTGTTGGACGCGGTTCCGGAAAAACAACCGGGCACTGACATGAACCTTCAGCGCCTCGCCCGGGCGTACTTCAAAGCGGTAGGCGCCGGTCAGGCTGGGACCGTCGAGGAGGCCGTATACCACCATGACGTCGCTACTCCCCGCGGGCCGCTCCAGCCAGAACTCCCGGAACACCGGAAACTCCTCGCCGGATGCCAGACCGGTATCCACCGCAATGCCCCGGGCCGACATGCCGAACTGTTGCCCCGCCCCAACGCCCCGGAAATAGCTGGCACCAGCAAATACCAGGACTTGGTTCTGGTCCTTGTTTCCGGCCAGCGGGTAGGTCAGCTTGAAGCCCGCGTACCCCAGGTCCGCCGGCACCCGCTTCAGCAGTTCCGGAGACGGATAGTCAAACAGGTTGCGGTCAAAGGGCACGGGGTGCACCCCTTCGCTGTCCACCACATTCAAGGCGACGGCGTGCTGATAGTAGCTTCCGGCCGGCACCATCATGACCTGGAATCGGGAACGCCCCTGACGCCAGAGACTGGCCTCGGGGCGGAAACGAATGGATTGATAGTCGTCGTAGCCAAGGTTGCGCAGGAATTCCGGAATGACCTTGGGAGGCTCGTACTCGTGGCTCGCCATGGTCTGCGCCTTGGCGACGACATCGTCAAAACCGAACGCATGGGCCCGCGCCGCAGCGCAGAGAGCGGCGGCGATGACCAGGGCAATCCTCAGATTCCGTTGGTATGGCATGACAAAAAGTTCCCTGTTTTCCAGCTTTTAACTGTAACACCAGGGACAGAGACGGCCGCAAGTGACAACTTCGTAACAGCGGAGGGAAACTCAGATGCCCAGACTCACGGACAGGGACACATCCGGCGTCGTCGGAATGGCCACGTCCGGCCGCTGCGAGTCGATGAGACGCCCAACCGTCATATTGGCGTGGAAATCGTGGGAGCGGATATTGAGCGAGACCTCACCGGCGCTGACGCTGGCGAACGCGTCATCGCCCACCAGATCCACCGGGGCCCAGCCCCGCATGACCGACAAGGACAAGGACGAGTGAAAACGGGACGCAAACGGCAGGGGGTACACCGGGCTGGCCGCGCTCAGCCGGGCCCATCCGCCCTCCGGCGCCGCCACCGACTGGCCATTGAAACCGGACAGAATGCTGGCTCCCGCCACCTCGATCCGCTCGGCGTCCGGCAGGGTATCCGGCGCGAATTGGTAACGCCCCTGGAGGCCAAGGTTCCAGCCCACCCACTGGCGCCGCAGCGAGGCGGCCAGCTCGAAACGGTGATAGCGTGACCGGTCCGCACTCAGCCCCACCGCCTCCTCGGTGCTCTGATATTCAAGCCCGCCTTCGGCCACCAGGCGGGTCGAAGCATGGAATCCCCCCGGCAGCCGACGGTTGTTCGAGCACTGCAGGCCGAAGCTGGACAACTGATAGGAGGAATCCCTGACCCAGCGGGAGTCTTCGTAGACGCTCTCGGTCCGGCCGGAATGCCGCAGCACCTCGTGCCACTCGATACCGGCAAACGAACCGATGGGACGGGTCGCGGTGACCTGGAAGAAGTGATACCCGCCGTGGGTATCTACCTGCTGACCGGAGGCGTGCAGGACATTCCGGTACTGGCCGTCCTCCACCTCCAGTTCCACCTGATTACCCAGAAAGGGCATGGAATAGTCCACCGCCAGCGACTGCTCGACACTCCCCTCCTGGCGGGACATGGCGTCCCGAAAACGCAGGTCCAGCTCATGCTGAGCCCAGATGATCCCGTTACCGGCCAACGCCAGGTGCCCGCCGGATTGGTCACTGTCCTGACTGGAACTGCCGGACACCTCGATCCGGTTGGCGAGGTAATCGGAGACGGAGTCCAGAACGTTCGCGGCATGGTAGACCCAGTCTGGGGCCACCCCACGTTCCTGAACCGCCGACACCGTGGCGGGCAAAAAAACGCACCCAATCAGTGCAAGCACCCTCGCCGCTCGCAAACTTCGCTCCCCCATCGCAGGATCATCATGATTACGGTTCCGTTATATCGGAAGGGCGAGGTCCAGGACAGGCGTAATTGCCAAAGTTTACAAATTTAATCTTTAAATCAAGGTACTAGGCACACAAACCTGGCGCCGGAATGGACAGGTGATCCACCAACCTGAGCAAATCGCAAGAATTCCGTAACCGGACCGGCATCTCGGCCCCTGCATTTTATGCGCCCAGTTGGGTTAGACTCGGTACACTTTGTGAATGTCACAACGTGACATCCGAAAACGGATTCAGTCACCGATCCGAGCAAAACCTTAAGGACGATTGGAATGATCAAAAAATGTCTGTTCCCCGTGGCCGGTTACGGCACCCGCTTCCTGCCCGCCACCAAGGCCATGCCGAAGGAAATCCTGCCGGTGGTCAACAAGCCCCTGGTGCAGTACGGGGTTGAGGAGGCCGCCGCCGCGGGCATTCACGAGTTCGGTTTCGTCACCGGGCGCGGCAAGCGTGCCATCGAGGACCACTTCGACATCAGCTATGAGCTGGAGCATCAGATCGCCGGCTCGGGCAAGGAAGACCTGCTCACCTCGATCCGTGAACTCATCGACAACAACACCTTTGCCTTTACCCGCCAGAATGAGATGAAGGGGCTGGGGCACGCCATTCTCACCGGTCGCAACCTGATCGGCGACAACCCCTTCGCCGTGGTCCTGGCGGACGACTTCTGCCTTGGCCCCGAGGGGGGCGACGGCGTGCTGAGCCAAATGGTCAAACTGTACAACCAGTTCCGCTGCTCCATCGTCGCCATCGAGGAGGTACCGGAAGACGAGACGCACAAGTACGGCGTGATCGCCGGCGAGTCCATGAAGGACGGGCTCTACCGGATTACCGACATGGTGGAAAAGCCGGCACCGGAAGACGCCCCCAGCAATCTGGCGATCATCGGCCGCTACATCCTGACACCGGATATCTTCGACATCATCGAGCGCACGCCTGCCGGAAAAAACGGCGAAGTGCAGATCACCGACGCCCTGCTGGAGCAGGCCAAGACCGGCTGCGTGCTTGCCTATCGCTTCAAGGGGCGTCGTTTTGACTGCGGCAGCATCGACGGCTTCGTCGAGGCCACCAACTACGTTTACGAGAACATCTACAAGAAGGAAAACTGATCCGCTCGGGCCACAACGGGGCCTGCCCCGGGGGCCCGGGGTCAGCGCCCCAGAATCTGAAGCACCATGCGCCGGTTTTCGGACGAGCTTTTCCGGAACCGGCGCAACAACTCGGCCTCATCCTCCGACAGCCGGACACGGTCAATCTCCCGCTCCAGTTCCCGAAGCGCCTTGGTTAGATCGTCCGTGTTGCTGAAGGCAAGCCCGGGCAATTCCAGCTGCCCGCTGTCACCGGGCGGGTCCAGGTCCAGCAGGGACTCCAGCGCCGTCTCCGTCTTCAGGCACAGATCCAGCAGCTCAACCACGCCTGGATACCGGCGTTGCCGCGGGTCACTGGCCTCCCACCCCTGCACCACCGGTTCATCCACGTTGCAGATCTGGGCGATATCCCAGCAGGACAGCCGCCGCTCCTCCCGAAGCTGCCTGAGCCGGCGGTTGAACGATTGCAGATAGCGCATGGAGGCATCCTCTTTTCCCTGCCGGGACCGTGTGACCCTCTACCGCGGGCCGGACTGAATCCCGCCAACTCCGGAATCCTACCCTCCGTATCCTACAACCCCCCGCGCGGTAAATGCATCCCTTGGTCCACTTCCCTTCATAATTCGCAAACTATATATTCGACGGTCCCTCTGCCGACACAGCCCGTGAGCTACCATGACGGATGCCCGGAAATCGGACCTGCTGCTGGTCCTTGTTACCCTACTGGCCGCCATCAGCTGGATTTTCTCCAAGGAATCCATTCTGCTGATGCCGCCGCTGCTGTTCATGGCCGTCCGTTTCCTGATTGCCGGCCTGCTGCTGGCCGTTATCGCCTGTCGCGCACTGCGCAAACTGAGCGCCGATCAACTGCGCCGCAGCCTGGGTGTGGGTCTGGTCTTCGGCACCGCCATGTGTCTGTGGGTGATGGGGCTGGCGCATATAGAAAGCATGGGAGAAGGCGCCTTTTTGACCTCCCTGGGCGTGGTCTTCGTACCGGTCATCGCCCGTCTGGTGTTCCGGGAGGCGCAACCCGTCAGCACCTGGCTTGCCCTGCCCATCGCCGTCTGCGGCCTGGCCCTGCTGTCGCTGAAAAACGGCTTTCGGCCGGAAGCCGGTCAGCTGTTCTTTGTCTCCGCGGCTGCCATCTTCGCCTTCTATTTCACCTTGAATACGCGGGCCGCCAATCAAAGAACTGTGATTAACAAACACGGACAATACATTGAAAAACATAGAGTTCCTGCTCTTCCCTTGACAGCGCTGGCGCTCACCACCGTGGGCCTGGTCACGCTGCTGGCGTCGGCGGTACTCGAACCCTGGTCCGGGCTGGGGGCATCACTCTCGCCGGCGCTGTACGGCTGGGTCCTGGCCAGCGCCCTGGTGGGCACCGCCGGGCGCTTTCTGGTGCAGACCTACGCCCAGGGGCTCTCCGCCCATAGCCACGGCGTCGTTATTCTGGTGCTGGAGCCGGTCTGGGTGGCCCTGTTCGCGGCACTCTGGTTTGGTGAGTCCATGGCACCGCTTCAGATGGCCGGCTGCAGCCTGATCTTCGCCGCTCTGGTGGTCAACCGATGGGGCGCTCTCAGCAAAGTGGTGAAGCAGCGGATCCAGGAAAAGAAATCGACAAAATTGGCATAAAAACAGTTGACTACCCCAAATGAAATCCGTATAGTGCGTCCCCGTTGCAGGACAGGACCATAGCTCAGTTGGTTAGAGCGCTACCTTGACATGGTAGAGGTCGCCAGTTCGACTCTGGCTGGTCCTACCAATCCTGCAAAAGAATTCCAAAAGCCGCCCGGAGTCATCCAGGCGGCTTTTTTCTTGCCCGAGCGCTCCGCCATGAAAGTCACTCTGGACCTCACCCTTGATCAACGCCAGACCGCCGTGGACGCCCTGAGCGCGGCTTCCGGCTTGCCCAAATCCCGAATCAAGGATGCGATGACCAAAGGCGCCTGCTGGACCTTCCGTAAGGGCCGGCAGCTCCGGCTGCGGCGGGCCAAGCAGGAACTGGACGCCGGCACCCGGCTGCTGCTCTACTACGACTCGGCGGTGCTTGAACGCACGCCCCCCGAACCAACACTGTTGGCTGACCAGCGCCGCTACACGGTCTGGTTCAAACCCCACGGCCTGTTAACTCAGGGTTCCCAGTGGGGCGATCACTGCAGCCTGCTGAGAAGAGTGGAACAGTCGCTGAAACGCCCCGTGTTCCTGGTGCACCGCCTGGATGCCGAGGCCGCAGGCTTGGTGCTGATCGCCCACGACCGGCAGGCCGCCGGCGCCCTGTCACGTCGCTTTGCCGAGCGCACCATGAGCAAAATCTACCGGGCCCGGGTTCAAGGTATTCCAGAGCCTGCAGAGCAGCGGCTGGACGCCCCCCTGGACGGCAAGCCGGCGCGAACCTGGCTCAGGCTACTGCGGGCCGAAACCGACACTGACACAAGCGTGCTGGAGGTTCGAATCGAGACCGGCCGGAAACACCAGATCCGGCGACACCTGGCCGGCATCGGACACCCAATCGTCGGCGACCGCGTCTACGGCACGGCGGCATCCGTACCGATGCAGCTGATGGCGGTCCGGCTGTCCTTCACCTGCCCGTTGCTGGGGCGCCCGGTGGACTACGGGCTGCCGGATGAACAGCGACTACAGTGACGCGGCAGAACGGGCGGCCTGATCGTAAAGGCCAGATATACCTCGCAGGAAGCTGGCGACCGAGCCCAGATCGGTATTCGAAAAGCCAAGGGTACGCAGCGAATCCACCAGACAGTTCTCGCGGATCTCGGCGTAGGCACGGCAGACGGACTCGCCCTTTTCGGTGATCGTGTAGAAGGTTTCCTTGCCCCGGCGCTCGGACACCACCACGCCGTGCTTGAGCAGTTTCTTGAGGGAATAGGTGACCGTGTGGGTATCCTCCACATTCAGCACCAGGCAGATGTCCGCGCACTTCTTGGCCCGCCCCCGGTGGTTAACGCTATGCAGCACCAACACATCAAGCGGGCTCATGTCCGCCAGTCCGGCAGCCGTCATGCAGCGCACCATCCAGCGGTTGAAGGCATTACCGGCCACGATCAGCCCGAACTCCAGCTCGGACAGCTCGGCGGCTCGCCCGGACAGGTGGGCCGAGGATACGATGGGCCCCACGCCTGTACGCCGCGGTGACTGTGCCTCGTCTTGCCCGGCCGATTCCGTCTCTTTCAGATGTCCCATACGCCCACCCTATCCGTCCTGTTCGCTTCACGGTTCACCCGCCCGGGCCGCCCGGGCTCGCGGCGAGTCTATCAACTCCCCATCCGGCTGGGTAGGTAGGTCACGATCTGCGGGAAGACCGTGATCAGCACCACCCCGGCCAGTAGCAGCAGGAAATACGGCAACGCCGCCCGCGCTACCCGTACGATGTTCTCCCCCGTCAACCCCTGGATCACAAACAGATTGAAGCCCACCGGGGGTGTGATCTGACTCATTTCCACCACGATCACCAAGTAGATACCGAACCACAGCGGGTCGATGCCCGCCGCCTGCACCATGGGCAAGATGACCGAGGTGGTCAGCACCACCACCGAGATGCCGTCCAGAAAGCAGCCCAGCAGTACGAAGAACACCGTCAGTGCCAGCAACAACAGGTACGGTGACAATGACAGGGTATTGATCCAGGCGGCCAGCTCCCGGGGAATACCGGTGAACCCCATGGACACGGTCAGGAAGTGCGCGCCAACCAGGATAAACGCGATCATGGTGGAGGTCTTCACCGTCCCCATCAGCGCTTCCACGAACGTTCGCCAGCTCAGCGAGCCGCCCCGCCAGGACAGCAGGTGCGCCAGGGCCACTCCGATGGCCGCCGACTCCGTCGGAGACGCCAGCCCACCGTAGATGGAGCCGATCACACCGACAATCAGCAGCACCACCGGAATCAGGGGCCGGCTCCGGCGAATCTTCTCCACCAGCGGCAGCGACGCCTCGCGCTCGGCCGGCACCCCCGCCGGGTTGAATCGGGACCAGAGACCGACATAGCCCGCGAACAGCATCATCAGCAGCAGGCCCGGGAGAATACCGGCAACGAACAGGCGGGCGATGGACTGTTCCGTGGCCACGCCATAGACAATGAGAATGATGGACGGCGGAATCAGCAACCCCAGGGTGGCGGAGCCGGCCAGGGTGCCAAGAATCTGGCGCCGATCGTAGCCGCGACGGGTCAGTTCCGGTACCGACATCTTGCCGATGGTGGCAGCGGTGGCGGCGGAGGAACCGGAAATCGCCGCAAAAATGCCGCAACCGAGAATGTTGGTGTGTAACAGGCGGCCGGGGACCCGCCCCACCCAGGGCGCGATACCCGAAAACATCTGCTCGGACAGGCGCGACCGAAACAGCACTTCGCCCATCCAGATGAACATCGGCAGCGCTGCCAGTTCCCAGGACACACTGGCCCCGTAAAAGGCCGTCGCCAGACTGTCGCCGGCTGGAATGCCGCTGAACGCATGCAGGGCAACCAGGGCCGTGCCGGTCAGGGCGAAGGCCACCCACAGCCCGGCGCCCAGCAACAGCAGCAGCCCCACCAGAAGCACCAGACTCATCCAGATCATGTCCATGGTCCTACTCCTGGGGGGATTCATCTTTGAGGTGACGGATACGACCGGACACCAGCCCGGCCAGGGCGTCCGCCAGGGCAACGGCCAGCCACGCCAGCCCCACCACCATCACGGTCTGGGGAACCCACAACGGCACCGGCACCATACCGATGGAGACATCTCCGAAGTCGTAGCTGTCATAGGCCAGCCGGCCACAGTACCAGAGCGCGTAGCCGGTGATGGCCAGAGCCACCGCCGTCACCCCGAGGTCCAGCCCCCGGCGCACCCCGTCAGGCAGTGCCCGATGCACCAGATCCACCCGGATGTGGCCACCGACCGAGAAGGTGTAAGCAAGGCCGGTGAAGGTCGCCCCGAGCAACAGGAAACCCGCCAGCTCCGCCAGCCCGGGCACCTGCAACCCCAGGGCGTTCAAGCCCACCGCCAACAAGAGCTTGTCGAGAATGCGCCCCAGCACCTGCAGTACCACCATCGCCATGATGAGCACCAGCTGCAGGGCCGAGAGGTAGCCGCCAAGACGGTACAAAGAATCCAGAAACCCGCGCATCAGTTCACTCCAGGTGGCCGCCGCGTCAATCCGTCCCCGTCAGAGCGCACGATAGGCTTCGATCAGCGCCTTGCCGTCTTCGCCCGCGCGCTCCAGCCATTCCTGCTCCATGGTGGCACCCACGGCCCGCAGCCGTTTGACCAGAGCCTCGCTTGGTTCGGACACAACGATGCCGTTTTCCTCCATGATCCGAATCTTGGCCTCAGTCTCGGCCTGACTCGCCTCCCAACCACGCCGCTCGGCCTCCGCTGCCGCTTGCTCGACGGCCTGCCGGACTGACTCGGGCAACCCCTCAAAGGCGCGAATATTGACGATCACCATATTCTTGGGCAGCCACAGCTGGGCGTGGTTGAAATGGCTCAGATAGTCCCAGGCGCGGGTGTTGGCACCGGTGGACGGCGAGGTGATCATGGCGTCGACCCGACCGGTACCGAATGCCGTGGGGATGTCCGGCACTTCCACCTGGGTCGGCACCGCGCCAAACAGCTCCGCCAGGCGTTCGCTGGACTTGTTGTAGGCGCGCATCTTCACCCCCCGAAGCTCATCGCCGGTTACCACCGGGAACCGGGTGTAAATACCCTGGGGCGGCCAGGGCACGGCAAACAACAGCTTCAGCCGCTGGCGCTCCAGACGCTTGGACAGCACCGCTTTCGAAGCCTGCCAAAGCTTCCAAGCCTGCTCGTAGTTGCTCGCGAGATAGGGTACCGAGTCCACCTCGAACAACGGATCCTCGTTGGCCAGCCGAGACATGATCAGTTCGCCGATAGGCACCAAACCACGGCGCACGGAATTCTTGATTTCAGGATGTTTAATCAGTGAACCACTGCTGTGCACGGTGATGTCGAGTTCACCACCGGTCGCCTCGCGGACATCCTCGGCAAATTGACGGATGTTGACGGTATGAAAATTGGTATCGCCGTAGGGTGTAGGCATATCCCAGTGGGTCTCGGCCTGAGCCTGGCCCAGCATCAGGGACAGCATGAATGCGGCCAGATATCTCGCGTTGATCTTCACGTTCTTGTCCTTCTCTCCAGTGTCATTTCCGCGCTCCGAAGCCGTCACCGGCAACCGGGAGCGCCTGTTGCGCCAGGGAGGCCAGAGGGCGCCGGACCGGCCATCCCCACTGCGCCCCCTCATCACGGGCTGTACTTTATTTGGCCAAATTAGCGGCGCCAAAAGCGCATGTCAAACCTTTTATCGATATTAAATACGTATTTACCGCTTGCCTCTACGATAATTTACCGATAATTTACTCATATCGAACACAATTCAGGCAGTCATACAGTCTGTCAGCAATTACGATCCGGAGGCGGCCATGTTACTGAACTGCGATATCGGTGAGAGCTTCGGCGCCTGGCGGATGGGCATGGACGAGCACGTCATGCCGCTCATCGACCAGGCCAACATCGCCTGCGGCTTTCATGCCGGCGACCCGATCACCATGCACCGCACCGTTCGCTTGGCACTGAAGCACGGCGTGATCCTGGGTGCACACCCGGCCTACCCGGATCTCCAGGGTTTCGGGCGCCGTTCGATGGCCTTCCAGCCCGAGGAAATCACCGCCTTGATCCGTTACCAGGTGGGCGCCCTGAGTCACATTGCCGAATCCGAGGGCGGGCGGGTGCGCTACGTCAAACCACACGGCGCACTGTACAACGACATGATGCGCGACGACGCCATCCTGGAGGCGGTGCTCACGGCCCTGGCCACCGCCCCCAGCCCCCTGGCGCTGATGGCCATGGCCACCGCGGACAATGCCCCGCTCAGGCAGGCCTGTGAACGCCATGGCATTGAACTGTTTCTAGAAGCGTTTGCCGACCGGGCCTACGATGACCAGGGCTTTATCGTACCCAGGTCCCAGCCGGGCGCAGTTCACCAGGACCCGGCCCTGATCGTGCGTCAGGCCAGTGATCTGGCGGCCGGTCGACCGATCCGTACAATCACCGGCAATTGGCTGACACTGGAAGCGGATACCCTGTGCGTGCACGGCGACAATGCCGAATCGGTGGCAGCGGTCGAGGCCATCCGACAGGCCCTGGGAGCTCGTAGCTGATGCTCTGGCGATATCAGGTGACTGGGGTCGACACCGTGACCCTTTATTTCGGCGACCGCATCGACATTGCCCTGGTGTCCCGCATCCAGCAAGCGGCAGAGGCCCTGCGTCGGCGCCTGCACGGCCGGATCCTGGACCTAGTCCCCTCCTACACCACTCTGCTGATCCGCTACGATCTGCGCCTGGACGACCTGGCGTCGCTGACCCGGGATATCGCCGACACCCTGGCGGAGCTGCCCCAATCCGGCCCCGGCAGCCATCGGAGCGAGGTGATCGAGATTCCGGTCTTCTATCATCCCAGCGTCGGGCCGGATCTGGCCGCCGTCGCCAAGCGAGCGGGACTGTCGCCGGACCAAGTCATCGAACGCCACCGGGCCCAGGAATACAACGTCTTCGCCATTGGCTTCGCTCCCGGTTTCGCCTACCTGGGCGAAGTGCCGGCGGCGCTGGCAACACCGAGACTCGCCACCCCCCGCGCCAAGGTTCCCGCAGGCACCCTGGGCATTGCCGATACCCAGACGGCCATCTACCCAATCGACTCACCCGGCGGCTGGAACCTGATCGGTCGTACGCCTCTACGCCTGTTCGATCCGGAACGAGCGCAGCCCTCGTTGTTGACGGCGGGGCAGCGGGTACGGTTTCGGGCCATCGGGCAGGAGGAATACCTGGCATTGGGAGGACGTTTGGACGACATGCCATGGGTATCGGGGGAAAGGAAGGGAGAGCAGCCATGAGCACCACGGTCGGCTTCGTGTTCACCCGACCCGGATTTCTAAGCCTGTTGCAGGACGGCGGGCGCCGGGGCGTCATGCACATGGGCCTGGCCACCGGTGGCGCCATGGACCGCCATGCCTGGGCCTGGGCCAACCGGTTGCTGGGCAATTCCTGGGGCACGCCGGCCCTGGAAATCACCTTTGGTGGCATCGAGTTCCAGAGCGAGCTGGACACCCAGATCGCGATAACCGGCGCAGAGGTACAGTGCACCGTCAATGGCCAGCCCCGCCCGCTGTGGACCACGCTGGCCGTTCACGCCGGCGACACCGTCACCCTGAGCGCGCCCAGAACCGGCATCCGCTCCTACCTGGCGGTACGGGGCGGGTTTCGGGTGCCTCCAGGCCTGGGCGGAAGCTGTGCCACCTTCACCCGGGAAGGTACCGGTGGCCTGCACCGGGACGGCCGGCCCCTGCAGGCCGGGGACCGCCTGCCCTGCCCTCCGTCGCTGGAGCCCGTGCCGGTCCGGAAAGTGCCGCAACCCTGGCAGCCAGACTATCGCGCCCCCCTCGAACTGGCGGTGATCCCCTGCGCCCAGGTGGAGCGTTTCCCGGCCGATACTCTGGCCCGTTTCTTTGCGTCCGAGTACACGCTGACCCCTCAGACCGACCGGATGGGCGCTCGCCTGAAGGGCCCGGCACTGGACGTTCTGGGCAAAACACTGATTTCCGAGGGCACCAGCCTGGGCGCCATTCAGGTGCCGGCGGATGGCCAGCCAATCGTTCTTCTCAACGATCGGCAGACGATTGGCGGTTATCCCAAACTGGGTGCGGTCACACCCCGGAGTTTGGATGCGCTGGCCCAGCGGCCACCCGGGACGGCAATCCGGTTCCGGGCCACCACGCTACACGAAGCACAGTTGGAAGAGCGGCAATTCCTGAGGTTCTTTGCCGAGCAGGTGTAGCTAGGCGGGTGCCGGGTCCCAACACCCCTCACACCCGGTAGAAGTCCCGGTACCAGTCCACAAACCGGGCAATACCCTCCTCAATCGAGGTCTCGGGCCTGTAGCCGACGTCCGCGATCAGGTCATCGACGTTGGCGTAGGTGGCGGGAACGTCACCCGGCTGCATCGGCAGGTAGCGCTTGTTCGCCTCGCGACCGGTGCAGGCTTCAATGATCTCAATGAAACGCGACAGCGCCACCGGCTGGTTGCTGCCGATGTTGTACAAACGATAGGGTGCCCGGCTGGTACCGGGGTCGGGGCAGGTACCGTCCCAGTCCGGGTTCGCCTCAGCCACGTGGTCGAGCGTTCGGATCACCCCTTCGACGATGTCGTCGATGTAGGTGAAGTCTCGCTGGTGCCGGCCGTGGTTGAACACGTCGATCGGCTCGCCCGCCAGAATCCTGCGGGTGAAAATGAACAGCGCCATGTCCGGGCGCCCCCAGGGGCCATACACAGTGAAGAACCGCAGTCCGGTAGTGGGCAGCTGGTACAGATGGCTGTAGGTATGGGCCATCAGCTCGTTCGCCTTCTTGGAGGCGGCATAGAGACTCAGCGGGTGGTCCACGTTGTCGTGCACCGAGAACGGCATGGTTTCGTTGGCACCGTAGACCGAGCTGCTGGAGGCATACACCAGATGCTCCACCGAGTGATGCCGGCACCCCTCAAGGATGTTCATGAAGCCGACCAGATTGGAGTCCACGTAGGCGTGCGGATTCTGGAGCGAGTAACGGACCCCGGCCTGGGCCGCCAGATGCACCACCCGCTGAGGCCGGTAACGGGCAAACAGCGACGCCATCGCGCTGCGGTCCGCCACGTCCACGCGCTCGTCGGTAAAGCCGGGCTGCCCGAGCAATCGCTCCAGCCTGGCCTGCTTCAGGCTGACGTCGTAATAGTCGTTGAGGTTATCGACACCAACGACTTCGTCACCCCTTGCCAGCAGCCGCCGGGCCACATGGAAGCCGATGAACCCCGCGCTTCCCGTTACCAGAACCCTCACGCCCCCCTCCTCAGAAGGTCACGCCGAAGCTGACAAAGGGACCCCCGAGATCGAGATCCAGGCGGTCGTCGTCATCCTCGTAATCGATCGACAGCTGACGGTAGCCGGCACGGAGCTGGAGCAGCGACCACTGATACTGGCCGTACACGTTGTAATCGTGCATGGAATCGCCGCTGTAACTCACCGCATTGCCTTCCGCGCCAATGGACAGGCCGGTCAGCGGCAGGTCGAAGCGGGCCGCCAGGTACACCATGGGCAGCACGGCATCAACGCTGGTCTTACTCACCGCCGCTCCCGGAACGGCGGGCAGCTGCTGTACCACCAGCTCACCGGAGAAGTCACGCGCGGTCAAACCGAGATCCAGGTTGGCCCAGTTGTCGAGCACTTCGTAGTAGAAGGTCAGGTCCAGCTGTTCCAGCTCCAGGTCCGAACGCACCTCGGCACCGGCGGGCACGTCGTCAAAGCCGGACAACCCCAGCTCGCCCCGGCCACTCTGGTCGATGGAGGTGTAACTCAGGCGGAGATTGGGCAGCACCGGAATCGGGTGCTCCAGATACAGCGAGGCATTGGCGGAACTGTCCCCTTCCAGATCCAGTTCGTTCTCGATATCCACGGCATCGCCGTTGGTGGCCGCCGTTCCGGACAGATCGGAATCCCAGTAATTGACACTCGCACCCAGGCCGACGACATCAGCCTGGGCCAGCGGGGCAGCCAGTGCCAGGGAGCCGCCCAGAGCCATCATCAACTTACGCATAACGCACCTTCCCTTATTGTTGGTGTGTAACCGGGTTGCGTGTTCTCCCGGTGATCAGTCGAAGCGGATGCCCAGGCGCCGCCCGACCTCCTCATAGGCTTCGATAACGCCGCCGAGGCTCTGGCGGAAGCGGTCCTTGTCCATTTTCTTCCGGGTTTCCTTATCCCATATGCGGCAACCGTCCGGGCTGAACTCGTCACCCAGAACCACCTGCCCGCCACTGCGGCCAAACTCCAGTTTGTAGTCCACCAGCAGCATGCCCGCGTCGTCGAACAGTTTTTTCAGAACCTCGTTGACACGGAAGGTCAGCTCTTTCATCCGCGCCAGCTCCGCCTCGGTGGCCCAACCGAAGCTGATGGCCAGGGACTCATTGACCATCGGATCGTGCAGTTCGTCATTCTTGAGGAACAGCTCGAAGGTGGGCGGGTTCAGTTCCCGACCCTCCTCGACACCCAGGCGACGACACAGGCTGCCCGCGGCCACGTTGCGGACCACGCACTCCACCGGAATCATGTCCAGTTTCTTTACCAAGGATTCGGTGTCCGACAGCAAACCCTCGAAATGGGTAGGGATACCCGCGGCTTCCAGCGTCTCCATGATGAAGGCATTGAACTTGTTGTTCACCATGCCCTTGCGCTGGAGCTGTTCTTTCTTTTGGCCGTCGAACGCCGAAGTATCATCCCGGAATACCAGGACAAACCGGTCGGGGTCGTCCGTGCGGTAGACGGACTTGGCCTTGCCTGAGTAAAGTTCTTCGCGCTTTTCCATTGGTTTCTCCGAGAGGCTGCGGATCGCCGCCGCCTCAATCAGTACAGATATTCGAACAGTCTGGACAACAGGTCGCCAGCCGACTGCTCGCCGTCATAGCTCTCCAGTTTCGACGCCTCGACCAGGATCGCCCCATCCTGCTCCCGCACGGTCAGGGTATGGGTATGACGGGGTTCCTCGGCGTCGCTGAACCAGCCAAACCAGCCGGACGACCGCTCGTCCTCCGTCCGGAAATCCACATAGAACCAGCCTTCGCTCCGGTTCAGGTCGACGATGGCGATCCTGGCTTCGGACAGTGCCCGGTTCACCTCAGCCCAGGCCCGGCCAAAGTCCAGCTCCATCCGGATGGCCACCGGCTGTTCGTCCTGGGAAACCAGTTTCACCAACGGCTCGCCGGTCAGACCAAGGGCCGCACGGGAAAACGATTTGCTTTCTTCCCTGGCCTTGAGAAAGCTGCCGAGGTCAGTCAGCAGTTTCTTCTGCAGGTCCAGCGTTTCCTCGGGGCCCTCTTCCCAGGGCAACAGCCCGTCCGGGGTATCCGGCAACGTGCGCACCGTCAGGTGAATCTCGGTGGTCTTGCGGCGGATTCCGGGAGCCACCTTGGCCTGGAGCACCACCCGGGGTTCCGCCCCGGACGGCTGATCCGCCAGTTCGACCAAGTCTCGGGCCCGCTTGCTGAAATTCACCACCTCGGTCTGCATGACCCCCAGCTGCGGGCTGTCATGGGCGACCCCCAGACCCCGTTCGTTCAGGTAGGCGGTAACCTGGGGCCAGAGCCGGCCGGGCACCTCGTTCACCAGCAGCCAGGCGTGGCCGTCCAGTTCCTCCACAACGTAGTTTTCCTGGAGGATTTCCGAGGTCATGTCGGGGGGGCGGGGAATGTCGTCCGGAAAGAGCTTCCGGGAATCGCCGTCGGCGAGTGGCGGAATCGGCATGGCCTGCCCGAAACGACTGCCATCCACACCGTCCGGCACCTTGAGCTCCGGCCCTTCGCTGGCCTGGACATAGCGTTCGGAACGGTCTTCCAGCAGACTGCAGCCGGAAAGCATGGGCGCCAGCACCAGCAACCCGGCCGCCAGGGGGCCGGCGATGCCACGCCAGACGACGGGAATTCTCCCAGGAACCTGCATCGCGTTACTCCGGTTCAAGGATAGGGGGTCAACGTCAGAGAACGCCCGCGGCTTTCAGGGCATCCTCGACCTCGCCGTGGAACTTCTCGCTCAGCGGTGTCAGCGGCAGGCGGATGCCCTCGCTGATCAGGCCCATACGATGGAGCGCCCACTTCACCGGGATTGGGTTGGCCTCAAGAAACAGCTTGCGGTTGAGTGGCATCAGCAGCGCGTTGAGTCGCTCGACCTCCTCGCGATTGCCGGCAATCGCCGCCTCGCACAGCTGCGCCATAGCCTTGGGCGCGACGTTGGCAGTGACCGAGACATTGCCCTTGGCGCCCGCGAGCATCAGCTCGGCGGCGGTGGCGTCGTCACCGGAATACACCACCAGACGCCCCTGCAACGCTTCGATCAGCTCGATGCCGCGCGGGATGTTGCCGGTGGCATCTTTGATACCCACGATATTGGGAATGTCAGCCAGGCGGAGAACGGTTTCGTTGAGCATGTCACAGGCGGTCCGGCCCGGTACGTTGTACAGCATCTGCTGCATGTCCGGCACCGCCTCGGCGATGGTCTTGAAGTGCTGATACAACCCTTCCTGGGTTGGCTTGTTGTAGTAAGGCACCACCAGCAGGCAGGCATCGGCCCCGAGTTTCCGGGCCTCGGAGGTCAAATCGATCGCCTCGCGGGTGCTGTTACCGCCGGTGCCGGCAATCACCGGTACGCGGCCATCGACGCGTTTTATGATGTGCCCTATCACTTGGCAGTGCTCTTCGGGATCCAGGGTGGCGGACTCGCCGGTGGTGCCCACGGCGACGATACCATGCGTGCCGTTTTCGATGTGAAAATCCACCAGACGGTCCAGTTCCTCCCAGTGCACCTCACCGTTCGGATGCATGGGCGTAACTAGTGCGACAAGGCTACCCGTAATCATAAAAACTCCGTCCGAATAAAACCGATATGGTAATGTTGGGCTGGAACTGACACAAGGGAATTAAGGAGATGTCATGCCGACCGTAGAACTGAACCAACCCGTTCCGGATTTCGAAGCCCCCGCCACCGGCGATCAGACCGTTCGACTCGCCGACCTGCGCGGCAAGAACGTGGTGATCTACTTCTACCCCAAGGACAACACCCCCGGCTGCACCACCGAGGGGCAGGATTTCCGCGACCGGATAGCGGCGTTCGAAGCCCTGGACACCGTCATATTCGGGGTATCGAGGGACGGACTGAAAGCACACGAGAACTTCCGGGCCAAATATGAATTCCCGTTTCATCTGATTTCCGACCAGGATGAAACCCTGTGCCGGCTGTTCGATGTCATCAAGCTGAAGAAGCTCTATGGCAAGGAGTACATGGGCATCGACCGCAGCACCTTCCTGATCGACCGGGACGGCGTCCTCAGGAAGGAGTGGCGCGGGGTCAAGGTCAAGGGCCACGCCGACGAGGTGCTGGAGGCGGTCAAGGCGCTCTGAGCCGGGCCCCGATCAGCCCAGCTCACCGGCCGGTGGCGGAGGCACTTCCTTCACCGGCCAGGCCGCGAACACCGCCTTCAGCAGAGTCGCCAGAGGAATGGCAAAGAACACCCCCCACAACCCCCAGATCCCGCCAAAGAACAGGACCGCGACGATGATCGCTACCGGATGCAGGTTGTTAACCTCAGAAAACAGGATGGGCACGAGCACGTTGCCATCCAGCGCCTGAATGATGCCGTAGACCACCATCACCCAGATGAAGTGGGAGCCCCAGCCAAAGGCAAACAGAGCTATCATCGCCACCGGGATGGTCACCACGGCGGCACCAATGTAGGGAATCACAACACTCAACCCCACCAACAACGACAGCAGGGCCGCGTACGGCATGCCCAGCAGCTTGAAGGCAATATACGTGGCGCCACCGACGATCACGATTTCCAGCGCCTTGCCCCTGACATAGTTGGCACACTGCAGGTTGACCTCGTGCCAGATTTTCAGCATCAGCGGGCGTTGCGGCGGCAGCAGCCTGGCAATGGAACCAAGCAACTCTTCCTTGTCCTTCAGAAAGAAAAACACCAGGATCGGCACCAGCACCATGTAGATCAGCAGCGCCACCAGGTCCGGAATGCTGGACAGCGAGAACGACACCAGCCACTGAGTGAGCTGACCCACCTCGGTGGACACCTGCTGGTACATGGTATCGATCGCCTCGGCGGAGATCAGCTGTGGGTATTGGTCCGGCAGCAGCTCCAGGTAGGACTGGGTTTCCCGGATGATCCGGGGCGCCTCGCCCGCCAACCGGGACACCTGGGTCCAGATCAGCGGCAGCAAGCCAAAGATGACCCCCACCAGGGCGCCCAGAAACAGCAGGAAAACCCCGAGGATCGACACCGTTTCCGGCACCCCCAGACGGTTGAGCTTCACCACCAACCCCTGCAGGATGAAGGCGATGATCAAGGAAGCAATGGCGGGCGCCAGCATGGCCCCGAACCAGATGATGAAGAAGGTGCCGGCCACCAGCAGCAGGAAAAGAATGACCGCTTCTTCATCTGAAAAGTATTTGTGCGCAAGACCGCGTAAAATCCTGACCATCAATGTCTCCGCTCGGTTAGCCGCCGCACTGTATCACAAACCGGAACTGGCCGTTCAGCTCCGTCTGGCGGATCAGGCGATGTTTCGACAGCGCCAGGAATGCCGGTATGTCGCGCGCCGAGCCCGCATCGGTGGCGATGACTTCCAGCGTTTCGCCCGGTGCCATGGCATTGAGTTCAAGTTTGGTTTTCAGCAACGGCATGGGGCATCTCAGCCCGGAGGCATCCAGCAGTCGATCGGCCATAGTGTGAACGCACCCACTCAGACGGTATCCAGTGATAAGCCCGCATTATGCCGAGAGAAAAGCGGTATTGCACTATAGGAACTGGTAAGCTGCCGTACAGAACTTTTCCGTACGCGCGGCTGTCCAATCGGCAACCCCATTCAGAGGCAATTCGAAGTACATGAAGCGTCAACACGGCCGACCACGTCCCCTCCCGCTGCTCCGCGCCGGCGGTCTGGCCCTGACCCTGGCCTTGAGCCCGGGCATTTCGACAGCGCAGGCTCAGGACAGCGACCTCCCCACCATCGGCGGCAACGGCGGCGGGCTGATCTCGGAGCAGCAGGAAGCGGAAATCGGCCGGCAGGTGATGGTGTCCCTACGGCGCTCCACGCCCCGGATCACCGACCCTCTGGTGTACGACTACCTGAACGCCATCCTCTATCGACTGGTGCCGGCTGCGCCGCTGCAGGATCGCAACCTGACCCTGATCCTGATCGACAGCCCTCAGCTCAACGCCTTTGCCGTACCCGGTGGCGTGGTGGGCGTGAACGGAGGCCTGTTCCTCAATGCCATGACCGAACAACAGTTCGCCTCTGTCCTCGCCCACGAACTGGCGCACTTGAGCCAACGCCACTTCGCCCGACGCCTCGAACAACAGGCCAACAACGCGCCGCTGACCCTGGCCGGCGTGATCGCTGGCATCGTGCTCTCCGCGGTCACCCAGTCCGACATCGGCATCGCCACCATCGCCGGCACCCAGGCCCTGTCCGCGCAGAACATGCTGGCCTACAGCCGGGCCAACGAAAAGGAGGCGGACCGCATCGGCATGGAAATTCTTGCCAATGCGGGCATGGACCCCAGAGGCATGCCGGAGATGTTCGAGATTATGATGCGGCAGAACCGGCTCCAGGGAAATCAGGTACCGGAGTATCTGTCCACCCACCCCCTGACCCAGAACCGGGTGGCGGACAGCCGAAACCGCGCCGAGCAGTACCCGCATCTGGACATTCGGGACGGGCAGGAATATCACCTCATGCGCGCCCGCCTCCAGGTGCACTACGCATCCTCGCCCCAGGCCGCGGTCAACACCTTCCGGGCGTACCTGGAAGACCCGGAAGCCCAACGCCATCAGGCCATCGAGTATGGGCTTGCCGTCGCCTACCTGGCCAACGATCAAGCCAGCAAGGCGGAGGAGATTCTCAGAAAACTGCTGAGCGATAACCCGGAACGCATCACCCTCAACGTAACGCTGGCCGAAGCCCTGATTGCCCAGGATAAAACCGGGGAAGCGCAACAGCTGATGTCCGATGCGCTGGCGCGCAACCCCGGCAACTACCCGATCACCTACACCCTGGCGGAGGCGGAAATCAAAGCCGGCGACGGCCAGGCGGCGGCGGACCATCTGAGGAAGCTGACGCGGGACCTGCCACAGCAGGAACATCTGTGGTTGCGGCTCGCGGAAGCGGAGGGGCTGGCCCGGAACATCGTGGGCGTACACCAGGCCCGAGCCGAATACGATGTATTGATGGGTGATCTGGAGTCGGCCCAGCGCCAGCTTCGGCAGGCCCAGGAAAAACTGCCGGCGGGCTCTCCCCAGCGACAGGCCGTCACCGAGCGGCTCTCCACCATTGCCCGGCGCATGGAGGCCCAGCGGAAGAGCTGAGCCCCGTGGCGGCGGCGCCTCAGGCGTTACCGGCCGCCTTCAGGTTCATGCCGGCGGTGAAATCCAGCATCCTCTGCAGGGGTTTCAGCGCCCACGCCCGGAGCGCCGGGTCCACATGCACCTCCTGACTGCCGGTACGCAGTACTTCCAGCAGGTTTTCCAGCCCGTTCATCGCCATCCACGGGCAGTGGGCGCAGCTGCGACAGGTGGCACCGTTCCCGGCGGTCGGCGCCTCGATCAGTGTCTTGTTGGGCGCCAGTTGCTGCATCTTGTAGAAGATGCCGTTGTCGGTGGCGACAATGAAAGTGTCATTGGGCAGGGTTTGCACGGCATGGATGAGCTGCGAGGTGGAGCCCACCACATCCGCCATTTCGACGACTGCGTCAGGCGACTCCGGATGCACCAGAACGGCGGCGTCCGGATACAGGGCCTTGAGATCTTCCAGCCCCCGGTACTTGAATTCCTCGTGCACGATGCAGGAGCCATCCCACAACAGCATGTCGGCGCCGGTGGTTTTCTGGACGTAGCGGCCCAGATGCTTGTCCGGCGCCCACAGAATCTTTTCGCCGCGGCTGTCGAGATGCTCGACAATGGCCTGGGCACAGCTCGAGGTGACCACCCAGTCGGCCCGCGCCTTGACGGCCGCCGAAGTGTTCGCGTAAACCACCACGGTGCGGTCGGGATGCTGGTCGCAGAATGCGGAAAATTCGTCGGCGGGACACCCCACGTCCAGGGAGCAGGTTGCCTCCAGCGTCGGCATAAGAACCTTCTTCTCGGGATTCAGGATCTTCGCCGTCTCGCCCATGAAGCGGACGCCGGCCACCACCACGGTGGACGCCGGATGCTGATTGCCGAAACGGGCCATCTCCAGGGAATCCGCGACACAACCACCGGTTTCCTCGGCCAAGCGCTGGATGTCCGGGTCTGTGTAATAGTGGGCCACGAGCACGGCGTCGCGGGCCTTGAGCTCCGCCTTGATGCAGGCCTCCAGCTCCGCTTTCTCGCGGTCACTCAGCGGTTTCGGCTCTGCTTCGTGGGCCAGGTGCTCCTGAACGAGAATACGGTCTTGTGCTCGTGTCATTCCTGTATCTCTGCCTTGCCTGATTCAGCGGATTATAACACCCATGACCGGCTTTTCATGAATCTGCAATACCTGCGCCGTCATCATGGGCACACCCCCGTTCCACCCGGGTATATGCGGCATCCACGGACAAAAAAAAAGAGCCCGAAGGCTCTTTTTTCAAGCTCCTGGGAGCCTGTTATTTGGTGGGTCGTGTAGGATTCGAACCTACGACCAATTGGTTAAAAGCCAACTGCTCTACCAACTGAGCTAACGACCCGAAAGGGTATCCGGCCTCTTGGCCTGCTTATGGGACCCCAGCCGGAGCTGAGGCCCTGGAATCTGGTGGGTCGTGTAGGATTCGAACCTACGACCAATTGGTTAAAAGCCAACTGCTCTACCAACTGAGCTAACGACCCGAACGAGGCGCATATAGTACTGATTTTTTTCCGGTGATCAACCCTTTTTTTTGCGCCTTCCAAAATTTTTTTCGAGCGTGATTAACCGCTTGCGGATGAGAGGAATTTTTTCGCCAATCCCGCTGCGCCGCTGTCGGGATACTCCCGGGTCACCCGTTCCATGTACCGCCGTGCGTCCTCCCGACTGCCCAGGCGATCCAGAGTCACACCCAGCTTGTAGAGTGCGTCGGGAGCCTTGCGATGATCGGGGTACCGGGTAGCGACGATGGTGAACGCCTGTTTGGCCTGCTCCAGCTGGGGCTTGGCCAGGTACACTTCGCCCAACCAGTAATAGGCGTTGACCGTCAGATCCCCCTCGGGGTACCGGTCGATAAATTCATACAGGCGCGAAATGGCCTGGTCGTAAGCCTTCTGGTTGCGGATCAAATCCAGAATGGCGTTGTAATCCTTCTGTTCCTCGGCGCCCGGTGCCCGGTAATCCCGGGTGGCCACGGGCGTGCCCTGCCCCGACGCGGCCGGCGTGGCCGGCGTGGCTGACGCTCCCGCGCCAGCCGCTGTCGGCTGGGCATTGAGCTTTTCCGATAGGTCGAGAATACGCTGGTCAAGGTCGATGTAGCGATCCCGTCCCTGTGCCTGCAACTGGGTAATCAGGTGCTGCTGCTCCTCCACCTTACCCTGCAGGCGGCGAACATCCTCCTGCAACTGCTGAATCATGTAGAACAGTTCCGCGGTTGCCTGATTGTTCACCGCCTTGCGCTGCGCTTCGGAAGCGCTGTTCTGGAAGGCCGGAGTCGCAGACTGCGCCTGCAGGGGGGCCGCCTGACCAAGGACAAGCGGCACCAGGACAGACGCCATGAGCGTTTTTCTCATGGACACACCTGATTCCTTACTCTGGGTGATTATTCAAATACCAGCTCAACCCGACGGTTCTGCGCCCAGGCGCTTTCGGTGGACCCCATCACCGCCGGCTTTTCTTCACCATAGCTTACGGTTTCGATCTGGCCACGTGAAGCGCCATTGACGATCAGGAAGCGCTGCACGGCCTTCGCACGGCGCTCACCAAGGGCCAGGTTGTATTCCTTGGTGCCGCGCTCATCGGCATGACCTTCCAGACGGACGCGCTGATTGGGGTGTTCGGCCAGATAGCGTGCGTGAGCCACCAGTACGTCGCGGGCCTCGGGCTTGATCTCCGACGTGTCGAAGTCGAAGTAGAAGGTGGTGATCTCCCGCAGTGCGGCCTGCTCGGCGGCCATGCGTTCCTCTTCGGTCAGGGTCTCGGCGGAAACACCGCCGTCATCGCTGCCGCCATACACGGTGGAGCCGCCTGACTGATCGATGGCCGCCACGTCAGATGCGCTGTCATAGGCACCGTCGTCCATGGTCTGGTTGGAGCTACAGCCCGCGATCAGGCCCAGGGTGGCCAGCAGGGCAAACGCTTTGGTTTGTACAGACAGATTCATGATGTCTTCCTTTGTCATGGTGGATTATGGTTGAACGTTGGCCCGGGCCATCCGATTGCCATCACTGGACAATCGGGCCCCAGGCCGGCTCTCGAACGTCTCCCTCCGAGGCAGGCAGGCTGTAGGCCGCCCCGCCATCGGCCGAGATGACCGTCAGCACGCTGTTCTCACCCTGTTTGGTGGCGTAAATCAGCATGCGTCCGTTGGGAGAAACACTGGGGGATTCATCCGACTGCGTGCGTGTCAGAATGGTTTCGTCCCCTGTTTTCAGGTTGGTCCGCGCGATATGAAAGGCACTGTCGCGCTGGTGCACATAGTAGACATAGTCCCCGGTTCCGTCCGGGCGCGGCCGGGCATTGTAGCGGCTGCCGAAGGTGATGCGACGGGGCTCCGCGCCGATGCGCTCCATATAGTATATCTGGGGGCCGCCGGAACGGTCGGAGGTGAAGAATATGCCCTCGCCGGTAGCGTCGTAGGTCGCCTCGGTGTCGATCGCCCAATGGTTGGTCAGCTTCTTCAGGGCACCGCTGGCCAGCTCCATCCGATAGATTTCAGCGTTGCCGTCCTTGGACAGGGTCAGCAACAGTGCCTTGCCGTCGGGCGACCAGGCCGGCGCTGAATTCAGCCCCGGAAAGTCCGCCACCTTGGTACGCTTGCCGGTGGCCAGCTCATGCACGAAGACCACCGGCTTGCCGGTTTCAAAGGAAACGTAGGCCAGTGCCTTGCCATCGGGCGACCAGGCCGGCGACAGAATCGGCTCGCGGCTTTCCAGGCGGATCCGGGCACGCTTGCCATCCACGTCGCTGACCTGCAGGCGATAACGCGGCTTGCCGTTGGCATTGTCGACGGTGACATACGCCAGCTTGGTGGAGAAGGCTCCGGGCACACCGGTAATGGCCTCGTACACCTTGTCACTGATGTGGTGTGCCAGGGTGCGCAGATTATTCACCGAGGCCGCGGCCGACTCCCCCAGAATCCGTTTTTCCTGATTGACATCGAACAGCTCATAGCGGGCGGTGACCCGGTCCGCTTGCCGGCTCAGCTCGCCCACCAGTACATAGCGCTGCCCCAGCAGACGCCAGTCACGGAAAAACACATCCTCCCGGCGGGACGGAAGGCTGAGCATCTTTTCCGGCGGCAGGGGGCGGAACTCTCCGCTCATGGTGAGGTCATCCCGGACAATCCGGCTCACCTTGTCTCCCGGTGGCAGGGCGCCCTGCTCGGCAAATGGGACCACCGAAATGGGAATGGCGGCATCCGCCCCCTCGGTAATCCGGATCAGCAATTCCGCCCTGGCGGGGGCCACCAGCACCAAGCAGGCGGCCAGTATCGCTGCGGCGGCGCGGGGGAAGGTCATCCAGGTGCGATAGGTCATGATCGGTTCCAATCCTTATCTCAACCGGCGTGGGTTGAACTCTATAGTGAACTGACGGAAATAGCGCTCAAAGGTTTCCCGGTCATCCGGCACCGGGTAGCGGTTCAGCGAGCGCACCGCGCTCAGGGCGGAGTTGTCGAACGCCGCATTGCCGCTACCGCTGACCAGTCTCACGTCTGCCAGCTCGCCTGTGGGCAGCAGGGTGATCTGTAACCGCGCAGTCATTTCCTCCGTGGCCGAGGACGGCGGGTACCAGGCTGCGCTCAGGCGCTCGCGAATCAACGCCTGATACTTTTCGCTTTCAGACAGCATCTGGGCTTCCCGAGCCTTTGCAGCCGCCGCCTGTTGCTGGCGCAGGGCCTCCGCCTCCTCGGCGCGACGGGCTTCCTCGGCCAGGGCTTCGAGCTGCTGCTCACGGAGTCGGCGCTCCGCCTCCAGGCGCTTGCGCTCCGCTTCCGCCTTGCGGCGTTCGGCTTCCTCGCGCTCCCGCCGTGCCTGCTCTTCCTTGCGACGGCGCTCCTCCTCGGCTTTCTTCCTCGCGTCTTCCTGGCGCTTGCGCTCTTCCTCGGCCTTCTGTCGGGCCCGTTCCTTGGCTTCGGCTTCCGCTTTCTGGCGGGCCGCCTCCTTGGCCTTCGCTTCCCGCTCCCGGGCCAGCGCTTCCTGACGTTTGCGTTCCTCTTCTGCCTTGCGGCGCTCGACTTCCCGGGCCTGAGCTTCAGCCTGCCGGCGCGCTTCCTCGGCCTTGCGACGTTCTTCCTCGATACGTTGACGTTCCTGTTCGGCACGCCGCTGTTGGTCCCGGTCAGGCTGGTCCCGGGTATCCACGACCGGACTCGGCTCCGGCTGCTGCGAGATCAGACGCGCGGAAATACTCCGGGGCGGCGGTTCATGGCTCGGACTGGACCAAGTCCAACCGGTCACCGCCACCAGCACGATCACCAGATGCAACAACAGCGACAGGGCCACCGGTGATTTCCAGGGCGGCGTACCGGTACTGGTGACTTTGCGTTCCCGATTCGTCACGACGACTCCCGGCTTTTCCCGATCACTCGTCATCCCGGGGCGTTTCCGTGATCAACCCGATGCTGGACGCCCCGGCACTCTGCAACTCCGCCATCAGGCGCACCACCTTGCCGTAGTCCACGTGCTCGTCGCCGCGCACCAGCACTTCGCTGTTGCTACGCTGGGACAGAATCTTGCTCACCTGCTCCCTCAATTCGGACAGGGACATTGGCCGGCTGCCCTTGTCCCCCACATCCAGATAGTAGGCGCCGTTGGCGTCCACGGACACGACAATCGACTCTACATCCTTCTCCGACTGGATCGGGTCGGAGCTGGTCTGAGGCAGGTCCACCTTCACACCCTGTGTCAGCATCGGTGCGGTGACCATAAAAATCACCAGCAGCACCAGCATCACGTCGATATAGGGAACGACGTTGATCTCCGACATTGGCTTACGCCGCTGCTGCGGCATCATTCCCATGCCCTTCATCACATCCGCCTCCGGCTGCCGTGGTCAGTCATCAGGCCGCGCTCGCTTCGCTGCTGTGCACGCGACGATGCAGGATGCTGGAGAACTCCTCGGCGAACGTCTCGTAGTTCTTAAGCAGCGCATCCGACATGGCGGAAAAACGGTTATAGGCAATGACGGCGGGGATGGCCGCGAACAGGCCCATCGCGGTGGCGATCAGAGCCTCGGAAATGCCCGGCGCCACCGTGGCCAGGGTTGCCTGCTGCACCTGAGCCAGCCCCCGGAAGGAGTTCATGATGCCCCACACGGTCCCGAACAGACCCACATACGGACTGGTGGAACCCACGGTGGCAAGAAACGGCAAGTGGGTTTCCAGACGTTCCTGCTCGCGGGAGAAGGCCACGCGCATGGCACGCTGGGTTCCCTCCATCACCGCGTCGGCGTCCCGGCTTTGCTGCCGCAGCCGGGAGAACTCCTTGAATCCGGCCCGAAACACCGCTTCCATACCAGAAAACGGCGTCGGATCGGCGCTGACCTCCCGGTACAGCTGCCCCAGATCCATGCCCGACCAGAACCGCTCCTCGAAGGCGAGCTGCGCCCGCTTGGCCTTCCGGAACACCTGAAGGCGTTGGAAAATCAAGGCCCATGAAATCACCGATGCCGACACCAGTAACAGCATCACCAACTTCACCAGCACACCGGCGTTGGAAATGAGATACCAGACTGAAACTTCTGACTCCACCTTAGAACTCCTGGCTGTTTACTGAATCGTGTCCGGTTGCGAAACACGCCGTGTCAGCAACGCTTGCATGTTATCCGGCAGACGCCGGGGCCGGCCGGTATCGAGGGCCACGCAGGCGACCCGCACATCGGCCTCGCACAACAGGCGTCGGTCCGACGCGCGCACGACCCGCTGCCGGAAGGCCATCCAGACACGGCCGTATCCGGTGGGCTCGGCCGTGACCAGAAGCTGGTCATCCAGCCTCGCGGGCGCGACATAATGAATGTTCATCTTCTGCACCACGTAGCTGATGTTTTCCGCAAGGCCGGCCCGCAGGCCCACGCCGCAACTGCGGACCCACTCGGTCCGGGCCCGCTCCATATAATGCAGATACTTGGCATGGAACACGATGCCACCGGCGTCCGTGTCCTCGATGTAGACGCGGACCGGCAACTCGAATCCATCCGGCGCGACCGGTGCTGCCGTCAAGGCCGTTCCCCCTCCGCTCCACTCCGGGGCGGCGTCACGCCAAAATGCAGGTAGGCGTTTGAGGTTACCATCCGCCCTCTGGGCGTACGGACGATGAACCCCTGTTGAATCAGGAAGGGTTCGAGCACATCCTCAATGGTACCGCGCTCTTCACTGATCGCGGCGGCCAGGCTGTCGACCCCCACCGGCCCGCCGTCGAACTTTTCGATCATCGCCAGTAACAGGCGCCGGTCCATGTGGTCAAAACCCTGGTTGTCCACTTTCAGCATGTTCAGCGCCTGATCGGCCACCTCGGCGCTGATATGGCCATTGGAGCGCACTTCCGCGAAATCGCGAACCCGGCGCAGCAGGCGGTTGGCGATCCGGGGCGTGCCCCGGGAACGGCGTGCAATTTCATAGGCTCCCGCCTCGTCGATGTCGACGCAGGACAGACGGGCGGAGCGGAGAATGATTCGGGTCAGGTCCTCGGTACTGTAGAACTCCAGCCGCTGAACGATGCCGAAGCGGTCCCTCAGCGGTGACGTCAGCAGGCCGGCACGGGTGGTTGCCCCCACCAGGGTAAACGGCGGCAGATCCAGCTTGATGGAGCGTGCGGCAGGGCCTTCACCGATCATGATGTCGAGCTGGTAATCTTCCATGGCCGGATAGAGCACTTCCTCGACCGCGGCGCTCAGGCGATGAATTTCATCGATGAACAGGACGTCCCCTTCCTCGAGGTTGGTGAGCATGGCGGCGAGATCTCCGGCCTTTTCCAGCACCGGACCGGAGGTGGTCTTTATGGACACCCCCATTTCATTGGCGATGATGTTCGCCAGGGTGGTCTTGCCGAGGCCGGGAGGGCCGAAGATCAGGACATGATCCAGGGCTTCCTTGCGCGCCCGCGCGGCCGAGATGAAGATTTCCATCTGTTCGCGCACCGCCGGCTGCCCCACATACTCCGCCAGCAGGGTCGGACGGATCGCACGGTCGTGGACTTCCTCGTAATCGCCGGCCGTGGCGGAGATCAGTCGGTCGGATTCAATCATGTACCCACCTTTCGGGATTCAACTTCGTACCGGCGCAGTCGCGGCACCCCTTGGGACACGCTCAATTGTACTAATGCCCCCTGGGGTGTCACGTTACGCTCTCTACAGGTTGTGCCACTGCGGCGACAGGTCGCGACCGCAAACGCAAACCTCAGCCGGCCGGAATCATGTTCTTCAGGGCCAGGCGAATCAGAGCCTCGCTGGACATGCCCTCCTCCGCCACCTTACTGATGGCCTTGGCGGCTTCCTGAGGCTTGTAGCCCAGCGCGATCAGCGCCGCTTCCGCCTCCTCACGGGGGTCCGGCCCCAGGGCCACGACCGCCGGACCAGGCTCGGAATGACCAGTCGCTGCCTGCGACAGGTGCTGGAACCCGCCTTCAAGTTGCCCGATCCGGTCCGCCATTTCAATCAGTAAGCGCTCCGCCGTCTTTTTCCCAACCCCCGGCAGCTTGACCAGGGCATTGGTGTCCCGCGCCTCGACACAGCGAATGAACTGCCGGGCCTCCAGGCCGGACAGCAGGCCAACCGCCAGTTTTGGCCCGACACCACTGACCTTGATCAGAAGGCGGAACAGATCCCGATCCAGTTTCGAGGCAAATCCGTAGAGGCTCTGCGCATCCTCCCGCACCGCAAAGTGGGTGTGCAGGGTGACCTCCTGCCCCACCTCCGGGAGGTGGAAAAAGGTGGTATAGGGGATATCAACTTCGTAACCCAGCCCGGCGCACTCCACCAGCGCCCGTCCGGGGGCCTTTTCGACCAATACACCTCGGATTCGACCAATCAAACGATTTCTCCTTGTTGCCCCAGGGTGACCGCATCACCCGCGCACCCGGCCACCACGCACCCGGCCGGCACCCGACAGGCGCCTGACGCTCTGACTCATGTGGGCATGACACAGGGCGACCGCGAGCGCATCCGCCGCGTCCGCCTGGGGAGGTCGGGAAAGGGAAAGCAGGGCCTGCACCATGTGCTGAACCTGAGTCTTGTCGGCACCGCCCGTGCCAACCACGGCTTGCTTGACCTGACGGGCGGAGTACTCGTGAACGGCCAGGCCGCTGGTGGCGGCACTGACAATGGCCGCGCCCCGGGCCTGCCCCAGCTTGAGGGCGGAATCCGGATTGCGCGCCATAAACACCTGCTCGATGGCGAACTCCTCGGGACGATACTCGCCGATCAGGGTCGCCAGGCTCTGGAAAATGACCCGAAGCCGTTCCGCCATGGGCTTCTCACCCACTCGGATACAGCCGCTGTCGAGGTATTCGATCAGCCGCCCCTCGGCGCGTATGACCCCGTACCCGGTAATACGGGAACCGGGATCAACCCCGAGAATGATCGGCACGGTCAGCCTCCAGCCATTCAGAGGGAGTCCATGATTTCAGCGGAAATCTCCGCGTTGTGATACACATTCTGGACATCGTCCAGATCCTCCAGCATGTCGATCAGCTTGAGGATCGTTTCCGCACCGTCCCGGTCCAGCTCGACCCGGGTGGACGGCACCATGGTGACTTCCGCATTGTCCGGCGTCAGGCCGGCATTGACCAGCGCTTCCTTGACATCCAGAAATTGCTCGGGCGCGGTCACGATTTCAAAGGAGCCGTCATCCTGCGCGGCCAGGTCCTCGGCCCCGGCTTCCAGGGCCGCTTCCATCAGTTTGTCCTCGTCCACTCCGGGGCCGTAACTGATAACCCCCTGCTTGGTGAACAGGTAAGCCACGGAGCCGTCGGTGCCGAGGTTGCCCCCATGTTTGGAAAACGCATGCCGGACCTCGGCCACGGTACGGTTGCGGTTATCGGTCATGGCCTCGACATAGATGGCCACCCCGCCAGGGCCGTAGCCCTCGTAGGTCAGCTCCTCGTAGTTACCATCGTCACCCCCACCGGCCCCCCGCTCAATGGCCCGCTCGATGGTGTCTTTTTTCATATTGGCCGTCAGGGCCTTGTCGACGACGGCGCGCAGGCGCGGATTGTCCTCGGGATTGGGGCCACCAAGGCGCGCCGCCACCGTCAGTTCCCGGATGATTTTGGTGAAGATCTTGCCACGTTTGGCATCCTGGGCCGCCTTGCGGTGCTTGATGTTGGCCCACTTGCTATGACCCGCCATATCAACACTCCATCCATCGTCCGGGAGTGGGGCCACGCCCCACTCCCGCCATTGCCACTTACGGTTTGTCGCCTTCCGCCTTGTTGCCCTCGGCAGCCTTGGCGGAACGCCGCAGACGAATATGCAGCTCGCGCAGCTGCTTTTCATCCACTTCGCCCGGCGCCTGGGTCATGAGGCAGGTGGCGCTCTGGGTTTTCGGGAATGCGATCACGTCACGGATCGACGAGGCGCCGGTCATCAGCATGACCAGGCGGTCGAGCCCGAAGGCAAGGCCACCGTGGGGCGGGCAACCAAACTTGAGGGCATCCAGTAGGAAGCCAAACTTGGCCCGGGCCTCCGCTTGGTCGATCCCCAGGATCCGGAACACCGTTTCCTGCATGGTTTCATCATGGATACGAATGGAGCCTCCACCCAGCTCGGTGCCGTTAAGCACCATGTCATAAGCGCGAGACAGGGCCGCTGCGGGGTTGGCTTCCAGCTCCTCCGGACTGCAGGAAGGTGCCGTGAACGGGTGATGAATGGCGGTCAGCCCACCGTCCGGGGTTTCCTCGAACATCGGGAAATCCACCACCCACAGTGGCGCCCACTCGCAGGTCAGCAGCTTCAGGTCGTGGCCAAGCTTCACCCGCAACGCGCCCAGCGCCTCGTTTACCACGGTCGCCTTATCGGCGCCGAAGAACACGATGTCGCCATCCTCGGCGCCCACCCGTTCCATGATTGCCAGGGCCACGTCGTCACCAAGGAACTTGACGATGGGCGATTGCAGCCCCTCGGCGCCTTTGGCCAGCTCGTTCACCTTGATGTAGGCCAGACCTTTGGCGCCGTAGATACCCACGAACCGGGTGTAGTCATCGATCTGTTTGCGGGTCAGCTCGCTGCCCTTGGGCACGCGCAGGGCCGCCACCCGGCCTTTCGGGTCCTTGGCGGGACCGGAGAACACCTTGAACTCCACACCCTCGACCAGATCATTGACATCCACCAGCTCCAGCGGAATACGCAGGTCCGGTTTGTCGCTGCCATAGCGCCGCATGGCCTCGGCGTAAGGCATGCGCGGGAACTCGGGCAACTCCACCGACAGCACATCACGGAACAGGGATCGGATCATGTCCTCGTTGAGCTGCATCAGCGTCTGCTCGTCGATGAACGACGCCTCGATGTCCACCTGGGTAAATTCCGGCTGGCGATCGGCACGCAGGTCCTCGTCCCGGAAGCACTTGGCGATCTGGTAGTAGCGGTCGACGCCGGCCACCATCAGCAGCTGCTTGAACAGCTGTGGGGACTGCGGCAAGGCAAAGAAGGCGCCCTCGTGGGTCCGGCTCGGCACCAGGTAGTCCCGGGCCCCTTCGGGCGTGGCACGGGTCAGGATCGGGGTCTCCACGTCCATGAAACCGCGGCTGTCGAGGAAGTTGCGGATATAGCTGGTGACCCGGGAGCGGAACCGCAGCCGGTTGATCATCTCCGGGCGGCGCAGGTCCACGAAACGGTAGCGCAGGCGGACATCCTCACCCACGTCAACGTACTCGTCCAGCGGGAACGGCGGGGTGGCGGCGGCGTTCAGGATGGCCAGCTCCTTGCACAGGAGCTCAACCTGACCCGTCGGCATGTTGCTGTTCTCGGTCCCGGCCGGACGGCGGCGAACACGGCCCGTGACCTTGACGACATACTCGCTGCGTACCTTTTCCGCCAGCGCAAAGCTCTCAGGCGTGTCAGGATCGACCACCACTTGGGCCATGCCGTCCCGATCCCGCAGATCCAGGAATATGACCCCGCCATGATCACGGCGGCGGTGTACCCATCCGCAAAGTGTGACTTCCTGATCGATGTGGGCTTCGTTGATCCCACCGCAATAATGACTGCGCATACCGGTTCCCGTAGTGTCTGAAATGTGCAATGTAATGCGTTCTCGAAAAGCCGCCCATTATAAACACAATGCCCCTGAAAATCAGGCGTGATTGCGCGCGAATCCGGTGCCGCGTGACGCTGACCGGGCGGCCCGCTAGAATGCCGAATTTCCTCTGCGAACGGAGTCATACCTTGTCAACCAGGGCGGAACAGAAACTGCGAACGCGACGGGCCCTGATGGATGCGGCGCTGTCCCAACTGAGTGCGGACCGGGGATTTGGCAGCCTCAGCCTCCGCGAGGTTGCCCGCGAGGCCGGCATCGCCCCCACCTCGTTCTACCGTCATTTCTCCGATCTTGACGAGCTTGGCTTGGCGCTGGTCGACGAAGGCGGCGTCGCCCTGCGCCAGCTGATGCGCCAAGCCCGCAAGCGCATTGCCCGGGATGGCAGCGCGATCGCCACATCGGTGGACACCTTCATGGAATACCTTGGTAACAACGCCAACCTGTTCCGGTTGATGCTGCGGGAGCGCACGGGGGTTTCCAAACCCTTCCGCACCGCCATCAAGGCAGAGATCGACCACTTCGTCACGGAGCTGGCCGACGATCTCCGGCGCTTCGCCGAAGAGCAGGACAAACCCCTGTCGGATGCCCGACTGGTGGCCGAGGCCATGGTCACCCTGGTGTTCAACCAGGGTGCGGAGGCCCTGGACGCCACGCCCAGGGAGCGGGAGGAACTGAAGGACAAGCTCAAGACTGAGCTGAGGATGATCCTGGTCGGGTCCCAGACCCTGGCCAAAAAAACCGGCTGACCCGGATCAGGCCAGCCGTTCGATGGCGGGCGCCAGCAACTGGCGCACCCGGGCCAGCTCCGGTTCGTCGTAAGGCACAGGCGCCTGCCGTCCCCAGACCGGCCCCGGCCAGGCCGGGTCCCCCTGGTGGCGGACAATGTGGTGCAAATGCAGCTGGGGTACCATGTTGCCGAGCGCGGCGACATTCAGTTTGTCGCCGCCGAAAGCCGTCATCATGGCCTCGCCGAGAAGACAGGACTCCTCCATCAGCCGCTGGCGCTGATCCGGTGCCAGCTCGTAGATCTCCCGAATGCCGGGCACCGCCGGCACCAGCAGTACCCACGGCCAGGTGCGGTCGTTCATCAACCGCACCTGGCACAGCCGACTGAGCCCCAGCAGCACGGTGTCGGCCGCCAGGCGCTCATGACACACGAAAGCGGAACCGGCCATGGCTCATACCGCCGAGTGGAACTGGTTACGACCACGCCCGATGGCGTAGTAGACCAACCCATGACGCTCCACCATTTCGGGCTCGTACAGGTTGCGGCCGTCGAAGATCACCGGCTCACGCAGCGCCTGAGCAATCACATCGAAATCCGGCGACCGGAATTCCTTCCACTCGGTGCAGATGACCAGCACATCCGCCCCCTTGAGCGCCTGCTCCTTGGTACCGCACAGGGTCAGCCCCGGCTGATCACCATAGATGCGCTGGGTCTCTTCCATGGCCTCCGGATCGAACGCCTGTACCGAGGCGCCGGCTTTCCAGAGATCCTCCATCAGGGTCCGGGACGAGGCCTCGCGCATGTCGTCGGTATTGGGCTTGAAGGCCAACCCCCACAGGGCAATCACCCGACCTTCGAGCTCCCCCTTGAAGTAATGACTGATCTTGTCGAACAGGACATGCTTCTGCGCGTAATTCACCGCTTCCACCGCGTTCAACAAGCGCGCCTCGTAACCACAGTCCCTGGCCGTCCGGGCCAGGGCCTGCACGTCCTTAGGAAAGCAGGAGCCGCCATAACCGCAACCAGGGTAGATGAAGTGGTAACCGATGCGGGGATCGGAGCCGATGCCACGACGCACCGCCTCGATATCGGCGCCCAGCCGCTCGGCCAGGTTCGCCATCTCGTTCATGAAGCTGATTTTCGTGGCCAGCATGGAGTTGGCGGCGTACTTGGTCAGCTCCGCGGAGCGGATGTCCATGAAGATCATCCGGTCGTGGTTCCGGTTGAACGGATAGTACACTTCCCGCAGCAGCTCGGCAGCACGCTCGCTGTCGGTGCCCACCACGATCCGGTCCGGTTTCATAAAATCGTTGATCGCCGCGCCTTCCTTCAGAAACTCGGGGTTGGACACCACGTCGAACTCCAGGTCCACGCCGCGATGATCGAGCTGGGCCTGCACCATCGCCCGGACCTTATCCCCCGTGCCGACAGGCACGGTGGACTTGTCAACCACCACCTTGTAGTCGTCCATGTACTGGCCGATGGACTTGGCCACCGCCAGCACGTACTGGAGGTCTGCGGAACCGTCTTCGTCCGGCGGCGTACCGACCGCGATGAACTGGAGCTGGCCGTGCCTGACGGCTTCCTCGGTGTCCGTGGTGAACGCCAGCCGGCCGGCGGCTACCGTGTGCTTGACGATATCCTCGAGGCCCGGCTCATAGATCGGGATTTGGCCGCTCTTGAGTGTGTCGATCTTGGCCTGATCCACGTCCATGCACAGGACATGGTGCCCCACATCCGCCAGACAGGCGCCCGTGACCAGGCCGACATACCCCGTGCCAAATATCGTAATCTTCATGTGCAGATTCCCAATAGAATTAAAGCCATCATGTTAAGCGGAAAATCCGTCGGAGGAGGCCTTACGCCGCTGCCAGATGGCCTCCCAGTTCAGTGCCGTGCGCACGATGGTTTCCAGATCATCGAAATCCGGCTGCCACCCCAGTGTCTCCCGGATCCGCGTATTGTCCGCCATCAGGGCCGCCGGGTCGCCGGGCCGCCGGCCGGTCTCCGTCACCGGGAAATCCACCCCGGACACCGCCTTGACGACATCAATGACCTCCCGCACGGTAAAGCCCCGACCATACCCGCAGTTGAGCACCCGGGACTCACCGTCCCGGGTCATGTAGTCGAGCGCCATAACGTGAGCCTTGGCCAGGTCTTCCACGTGGATATAGTCACGGACGCAGGTGCCGTCCCGGGTCTCATAGTCGGTACCGAAGACCTTCATGCCGTCCCTCTGACCGGTCACACACTCGCACGCCACCTTGATCAGGTGGGTGGCTTCCGGCGTCGCCTGGCCAATGACCCCGTCGGGGTTGGCGCCTGCGACGTTGAAGTAGCGCAGAATGACATACCGCAGCGAGCTGGCGGCGGCCAAGTCCATGATCATGCGTTCGCTCATCATCTTGGAGGCGCCGTAGGGGTTGATCGGAGCTAGGGGCAGGTCCTCGGTCAGCACCTCCCGATCCGGCATGCCATAGACCGCCGCCGTCGAGGAAAACACCAGGTAAGGCACCCGATGACGCTCGATGGCACGCAGCAGGTTAAGCGTGTTGCGGGTGTTGTTGCTGTAGTACTTGAGAGGATTGGCCACCGACTCGGGCACCACGATGCTGGCGGCGAAATGCAGCACCGCCTCGAAGCGGTGGGCGGCGAACACCGCCTCGATGGCGGACTCATCCGCCAAGTCCCCCACCACCAACTCGCCGGAGGTGACCGCCCAGCGATAGCCGGTCGAGAGGTTGTCGAACACCACCACGTCATGGCCGGCGGCACTCAGCTGCCGCACCACGTGACTGCCAATGTATCCGGCACCGCCGGTAACGAGCACTTTCATGGGCAAAGGCTACTCCTTCCCTGAAGATGACTGCCGCCGCCGGCGAATCTCCTGCCGGCGGCGGCTGAAAAAGTGGCTGATGATCTCGCTGCATGCGTCCCGGAGCACCCCACCTACGGTCTCAACCGACCAGTTCAGATAAGGCTCTTCCAGGGTCCGGCGGGCAGACTCCACCGCGCCCGCCTTGGGTTCGGTGGCACCATAGACCAGGCGACTGATACGGCTGTGGACGATGGCGCCGACACACATAGTACAGGGCTCCAGCGTCACGTAAAGTGTCGCCCCGGCCAACCGGTAGTTGCCGATCCGGGCAGCGGCGTCGCGCAGCGCCCGGATTTCCGCGTGGGCGGTTGGGTCGCAGGCGGTGATCGGGGTGTTGTAGCCGGCCCCGACTTCGCGCCCGTCGAGCACCACCACCGCCCCCACGGGCACTTCGCCCTGGCGTTCGGCCTGGCGGGCCAGCTCCAGGGCCCGCGCCATCCACTTTTCGTCTTCGCTAAGGATGTCCGTCATGGGCTAGGCCAACGGCCGGATCACTCCCACTCTATTATCAATAAGCCATTTTTGTCTTTTATTTTCAACGGCTTATTATACTGATAATCGGTAACACCATGATAAATACCATACTCAGAAATTCCTTAAACCTGAATCCGTGACTTCAACGAGCTGAACTCACGCCCAAAGCCTGCAATAACAAGGCTTAGAGCGATATAATAGCATCTG
>MDTD01145804.1_pt1 | contig 44815 bp, 32 predicted proteins | sample 811221 | NCBI WGS metagenome assembly MDTD01 (sample SAMN05326646, study PRJNA326480) | marine metagenome | isolation source: seawater | place: Pacific Ocean: South West | collected 2011 | reverse complement strand
ATTTACCTTTTCTTCCAAGTCACCCGGTAAAAATCCGAGTCGTTCCCCCGCTTCCACGGCTGGTCTCACCAAAACCAATCGGGAAACTTCTTTGCGACGCAGTAACGCTACGGCGTGGGCAACCGCCAAATAACTCTTGCCGGTTCCTGCGGGCCCAGAGCAGAACATCACGTCATGGGTTTGTAAACCTTGGACCAAAAGCGCCTGTCCTGGGCTTTTGGGCGAGATGCGTTTCCCCCGGTACGTGGTAAAGACCACCTCTGAAGTCATGGCCGCAGTATCTATATCGTGGTCTAATTTCATGGCTTGGATTAACCCCATGACCTCTTCTGGGCTCACCGTTTTTTTGTTTTGCGACATCAACGTCACGAAACGATTCAGGACTTCGAGTGCATTGCCAACTTGGGCTGGTGCACCCTCAAGTAAAAGCATGCCGTCGGAGACAGAAATATCTACACCCAGTTGGCCCGACAGTAGTTTTAAGTGACCGTCTTCATTTGCAGTCAAACGATCACTGATAGCGATATCTTCTAGCGGCAACTCCGCCTGAATGGTCCCTGGAGGTTGTTCCATCAAGCGAGCCGAACATCCAAAAGCCACTCAATGATGGCTTGCTGTACGCACAAGCGATTGCCTGCCTGCTCATAAACCACAGAGTGACGGCCTTCCAAGACTTCTTCGGTCACTTCTTCACCACGACTCGCTGGCAACTTGTGCAAGAAGAGGTAATCATCATGGGCACCTTGCAGCAACGAGGAACTCACACGAAAAGCACTGCGCACTTCTTCATCATATGAGTCCTGAGGCCATTGGTCAGTGATCACAATGTCAGCGTCCTCTACGGCGGCAGTGGCGTCAGTAAACATCTTTATGGGCGCACCTTGCGCAATGAATCGTTCAAGCTTAGACTTTGCGTTTTCGTCTTCCTGAGGCAAAGCAAAGTTCATATTGATATTGGCCATCGCGGATAATCCAGCGTAGCCCATGGCGGTTGATGTCATGGGGCCTATCCAGGTCCACTGGAGGTCAAAAGCATTTTCTCGACGTTCAAACACCGTAAACAAATCCGTCAGTACCTGACAGGGATGATCGATGGCGGTCATCCCGTTAATGACCGGAATCCCAGCATACTGGGCGAAAGTTTCGACGTGTTCATGATCTTTAGCACGTAACAGTAACACATCAGCGTAACGCCCCATCACTCGGGCCGTATCTCGTAGCGTTTCACCGTACTTGAGTTGCAGGTCGCGCGTTTGCATGGTCACTGCACTTCCACCCAACATAGAAATCCCTGACTCAAAGGATAAACGGGTACGGGTGGACGGCTGGCCAAATACCATGGCCAAAACACGGCCCTCTAAAGTTTTCGGTACGTGCCCTTGTCGGCGCAGGCGTTTGAGCAATGAGGCACGCGCCATGATCATGCGTAATACGTTGGGATCGGGGATGTCACTGATTGTGCGAAGATGTTGCATGAAAATGCTTCCTTCCTGGAATTCGATGGTTGCCCAAGGACTCTGGCAGGACCCAGCCTCTGGCTCAAGGGTTTAAATGCGAAAAATCGATCAAGATGAGCCCGGGTGGAATTGTGATGGGTGCCCCCAAAACATTGGAGGTGGCGACCGCCCAATTCCCATCGGCATGAACCGAAAGAAATCGCTCCTCGAAACGGACACCTAAAAATCCATTCCCTGCCGATACCGCCCCTGGCAAGACATAATCGACGCCTTGGCTCTGAAGGTCTTTCTTTGCCAATCGGCGACCCGCAGAAAAATAAATGGCGTCGCCATTTGCTGAAAAAACAGGGGTTTGGAAACCACTCCACTGGGGTGCGCCCTTGAGGGCAGCGTGGTTTGCCGCAGACAAAAGAGGAACCCATTGGCCCATTGGCATCATGAATCGCCAAAGGCTTGTGCCCGCCTGGGCTTGGCCAACCGAAGAGGAGACCCCTAATCGTTCCTGCCACTGCGGGGTCAGTAAGGCCACTTGTAATTCGACCACCCAATCCTTGCCTTTGGGCCCAACCCGTGGCCGCCAAAGGGGGCAAGCCCCCCTGATACCTTCTACGAAAGCGACCGTTTGGGCCTTTTGACCTGCAGTTGCAGGGGGCTGGAAAGGAATTTTGGCAATCCGCGCACAGTCCGCAAATGCCAGGACGTTGCCATCCTGCACAAAGGTTGGCGTGCGAGCTTGCTGGACGCCCTCAACCGGAATCGTCGAAAGTCGTCTGCTTTTTAAATCAAAAACGCCAAATTGAGGGCTTAAGCCCTGCTCTTTTTTGGGCCCTCTCACGCCAAAAACCAGATGACGACCATCCGGGGAAAGGGCCAAATCCCCCAAACTGCGCCAACCCCACTTCTGCTTCATCTTTTCGTCTAAGACCACCAAAGGCTTTGCTGCATCGGAGGTATCGGAGGACTGAGACCATATGGCCCATCTGGATCGGGTTTTTCCTACAAAGTAAATCTGTTTCTTGTCAGGAGATAGCAATGGACTGCGAATGTGACGCATGTCTTTGTGTCCGGAGTAAAACCGGGTCACTCCCAAACGCGGCGCCAACAGCGGGATTTCTTTGATTTGAGCATCCCAATCTAAAACAAGTGAGTGGGTTTCAGCTGCAGCACCAGACGGGTCGTCTGAAGTATTTTTGGGGCAACCTCCGAGAACCAACGCCCCGATTAACATTCCCCATGTGAACAACTGTTTGTGCATACAAAAATGGCCCCATGAATGGGGCCATTTGGACGCCAGACCTTGTGTCTAGCTGCAACCGCTGGTGGACCCGCAATTCAAGCACTTATAACATGCACCATTTCGAATCATGATGGAACCACAATCGAGACAAGGTGGCGCATCCGATTGTAACTCGAATACATCTTCTGGGGCTCTGGTGGGCTTGCTGATGGCCCCCTCAGGCTTTCCTTGCTTCATCAAGTCCTGCGCCTTGGCCACCAACCGACGCTCAGCCTCGTCCGCATCGATGTTTTTGGCGGGCTCATTGTCAGCAAACTTTTCCACTTGGCTGCCGTAGGGGTTTTCAGCGTCTAAGAACTTAAACCCAAGCCAGCGGAAAATATAATCGGTAACACTCTTGGCAATGGGAATGTTTTGGTTGCCAGTAAACCCACTTGGCTCAAAACGGGTGTGGGAAAATTTATTCACCAAAACGTCCAGCGGGACACCGTATTGTAATGCCAAGGAAACAGCGGTGGCAAAAGCGTCCATCAAGCCACTAATGGTCGACCCTTCTTTAGACATGGTGCAGAAAACCTCACCTGGCGTTCCATCTTCGAACAATCCCACAGTGATGTAACCTTCGTGTCCCGCAATGTTGAACTTATGGGTGATGGCCACCCGCTCATCGGGCAATCGTTTGCGTTCGATCATCCCAAGCTTGGCACCCAGTTCTTTTTCCGCGTTCATATCTTTGGCCGCCTCGATCAAGTCTTCGAGCGACACGGGACGGTACCCATCTACGGGCAAAGCGGGTCCAGTGGCCACATCCTCATTTGCGGAAGACTCTTTGGTCGTGCTCAATGGCTGTGATCGCTTGCACCCATCGCGGTAGATGGCAATGGCTTTGACACCCAATTTCCAAGCTTGAAAATAGATATCTTCAATGTCCTGAACGGTAGCCGTGTATGGCATGTTCACGGTCTTGGAAATGGCACCAGACAAGAAAGGTTGCGTGGCCGCCATCATTCGCACATGTCCCATGGGGGAAATGGACCGCGCGCCATTGGTTGCACGGAAAGCACAATCAAAAATCGCGAGATCCTCCTCTTTCAGGTGAGGCGCCCCTTCAATGGTTTCTTGTTCTTCGATGTAGTTGAGAATGGCCGAGCGCTCTTCTTGAGAATAGCCCAACACCGACAAAGCCAGTGGAACGGTTTGGTTGACGATTTTGAGCATACCGCCACCCACCATTTTTTTGTATTTCACCAGAGCGATATCTGGTTCAACACCCGTGGTATCGCAATCCATCATGAACCCGATGGTCCCCGTGGGTGCCAACACCGTAACCTGTGCATTGCGATAACCATTGGTTAATCCCAATCCAACTGCACGTCCCCAAGCATCGCGCGCTTCGTTGAGCACCGGTAACAAGTTTTCCGGCAAATTGGCATCGTTGATGGCTTCGGAGGATTCCCGATGCAACTCCATCACCTCAGAAAATGGTACCGCGTTACTGTGGTACCCTTCGAAAGGCCCTTTCACTTTAGCGATGGTGGCCGAAGTGGCATAGGCCTCTCCTCCCATGAGTGCGGTCAGTGCTGCGGCGTAGGTGCGTCCTTCCTCTGAGTCATAGGGCAGCCCAGATGCCATGAGCAGTGCACCCAAGTTGGCGTACCCCAAACCTAAGGGGCGAAAGGCGTGGCTGTTTTTTGCGATAAGCTCGGTGGGATAGGAAGAATCATCCACGATGATTTCTTGCGCCAAAATCAGTGTGGCCACCCCATTCTTAAAGGCTTCAGTATCAAAAGAGCCATCGCCATTTCTGAATTTCATCAGGTTGAGCGACGCCAAGTTACAAGCGGAATCATCCAAAAACATGTATTCAGAACAAGGATTGGAGGCATTGATCCGCGCGGTTTCCTTACAGGTGTGCCAACGATTAATGGTGGTGTCGAATTGGACCCCCGGGTCACCACAAATCCAAGCAGCTTCCGCCATTTTACGCCAAATACCTCTGGCATCCTTGTCTTCCATGGGTTGTTTGTCTTTGACCGTCAGGGTCTTGTAGTTCGTGTCTGCTTCCACCGCGCGCATGAAGGTATCGGTCACCCGCACACTGTGGTTGGCGTTTTGAAAGAACACGGAGTCGTAGGCACCGCCCGGCACATTGAAGCCACCGTCATACCCGGCATCGATCAAAGCCCATGCTTTCTCCTCTTCTTGTCGTTTACAGTCTACAAACTCTTCAATGTCTGGGTGCTCAACATCTAAAATCACCATCTTTGCGGCACGACGGGTCTTGCCTCCTGATTTGATGACACCTGCGAAAGCATCGAAGCCGCGCATGAATGATACTGGGCCAGAGGCGGTTCCCCCACCACTGAGCAGTTCTTTGGAGCTTCTCAAAGTCGAGAGATTTGACCCTGCCCCTGAACCATACTTAAAGAGCATGCCCTCGGTCTTGGCGAGTCCCAAAATAGCCCCCATGTTGTCTTCCACAGAGTTAATGAAGCAGGCGGAACACTGGGGTTCTTTTTCCACACCAACATTGAACCAAACGGGCGAATTGAAAGCTGCCTTCTGCGTGACAAGTAAATGGGTCAGTTCATCCTTGAAGGCTTGCGCGTCTTCGGGTGTCTCAAAATAGTTCCGGCTTTTCCCCCAGCCGGTAATGGTATCCGCCACCCGAGAGACCAATTGACGTACGGAGGTTTCACGCTCGGGCGTGCCGGGAGCCCCCCGAAAGTACTTGTTCACCACAATATTGGTGGCGGTTTGGGACCAGCTGGTGGGCACTTCCACGTCTTTTTGTTCAAAAATCACTTCCCCGTTACTACCGGTAATGGAGGCCGTGCGCTTTTCCCACAGCACACCGGCCTCTTCGCTCATGGGGTCCACACCTTCGCGCGTGAAATACCGATTGACCCGAATACCCTCAGGGCTGGCGTTTAGAAAACGCGCTTTCTCAACCGTAGAAGGGTTGTTATTTGTTTGGGCATTGGTTCGTGGTGTTAGGCGGGCCTGATCGAGCATGTAACCTCCGGTAACGGGTATTGAAAAAAGTTGGTTTTAACTTCGCTTGGCGCTGACCGAAAAAAGCACAAACTTCTCCCGTGCACGTACTGGGACCTTTTGCTCCCAAGCGCCAATATTCCTTCCAGTTGTGTGTAGATCGTCAGCTTTTCAGAACGTGTGTGAACGCTCATCCTCGCCTTCGAGCTGATTGAATAAAAACAGCAATGCCCCCACAAAGTCAAAATACTGACCAAAGAAAACCACAATATGTTGTGAGTTAGGCACTTACGCCCCCAAGATCTTGATCCATCCAAACGATCGGATTAGTTCAGGTTCACGCACCACCCCGTTCTGGGGATTTAATCATAAATTTAAGGAATTTAACTTCGCTCCTTAAACTTCCCCGCCACCTAAATATGTCACTAGAACTCTCACGGCTAACCCATTGTTTTTGATCGGTTCCGTCATATTTTGAGGACTGAACACTTGCGCCCCTTTGTTTGCCGATACAAATTCAAGGGCAACGATTTAATCCCATTAAATTTTTTTTCAACTCTGGTTTTTAAAGTTTGGTGTACTTGCCTGTTTCTATGGATTCTTTCGAACGTGGACAAAATAATTATTCATTTTATGGCGCCAGTCATCGCGATTTCATCCGCATTCCCAATAGAATCAAATAACAGGTCGTTTTTGATCCGCATTTTTTGATTCTTGGGCATAATTTAACTAGTTTTCCCCCTAGGAGTAACCATGGAATCCACGGAAGCGTTGCCCGCAGGGTACCGCGTCTTTTCTAAATATGTAGTGGTCGCAAAGCTGGCCCAAGGGGGAATGGCGGAAGTCTATTTGGCCTACCGCAATTATGGCGAACCAGACGAAGAGTTACTGGTACTGAAACGCATCAAGCCTCACCTTCGTGAAAATCAACAATTTGTGGATATGTTTAAAAATGAAGCCAAGGTGGCAGGCGTTCTTAAGCATCAGAACGTGGTTCAAATTTATGAAATCGGTCATGAACGTGGTGAGTGGTTCATGGTCATGGAGTACCTGGATGGCCGTGACATGTTGCAACTGGGTCGCGCATGCCGCCAAAGAAAAAAAGCGGTGCCCTTCGAAGTGACCGCTCGGCTGCTCTCGGAAGCATGCGGCGCCCTGGCCCATGCCCACAATTTAAACGACCCCCAGGGCAAACCCCTCAATTTGGTCCACCGCGACATGTCACCAGAAAACATTTTCCTGACCTTTGATGGGGATATCAAGCTGCTCGATTTCGGGATTGCCAAATCAAAGGACTCTGGTGAGCTCACCCAGGCCGGACAAGTGAAAGGCAAGCTGGGCTATGTTTCCCCCGAAGCCATCAAAGGAAAAACCGTAGACGGACGCAGTGACATCTACGCTGTGGGCGCGACACTTTATTTGTTTTTGACTGGACGCCCTGCTGTTAAAGGCAACAATCCCCTGGAGGTTTTTGAACAGACCCTCCGTCCACCCATTCCCCCCACCGAACTCAATCCACATATACCCAAAGAGCTTGAAACCATCTGTATGAAAGCCATGGCGATCAATCCCAAGGAGCGCTACCAAACCGCCCTGGCCATGCAAAAAGACTTAGAGGTTTTTCTGAAGTCACGAACACTCAAACTCGAGCGAAAACAAAGACAAAAATTCATGGCCATGCTCTTTCCACCCGAGAAGGATAACATGCGCGCGAAAGTGCATGAGTTACTCAAAAACTTTAAGGTGGAACACAAGGCCAACAAAAACCATTTCGCAGAGGAGACCAACACCTCTGAAACCGACCTTTCGCCGGATGGGCCCAGCGGCTCTCTTGCAACCAGCTATGACACCTCTTCTTTGGTGAGCACCGAAGATCCAGATGCCATCGATTTGCTGGATCCCATTCCCAGCGTGAGCGGCGATGACGGTCCGCCCACGCGTCCGCCGAGTACCGACTCTATTGAAATGCGGGTTTTTCAACCTGTCGAAAACCAACCCGCCGGTTTCTCCTTAGGCGGTTTTGCCATGGGCATTCTTTCTGGCGCGGTATTGGTTCTTCTTGGACATTTCTTTTTGTTTGGATTTTAGAGGAAACCCATGCGCGCAAGATTACCAACCAGCCCTTTATCTTTGTTCTACCTGTGCGGCGGTCTTTTGGCATTATCTAACAGTCTCAGCGGCTGCTTGGCTTATAACACCTGCACCGAGGAAAAAGGAGCAGTGATTGGAAACGTTTCCTTGGAACTAGACTTGCGAGAAAGCAGCGTTCGTAAACAGGAAACGCCGGTGGGTAATATGGTCACCGATGCATTTTTAGAGGTGGCCCGCAATGCCATCGGCTGTACCAGCCTACCCACCAATGTGGGTGAAACCTTGGACCTCGATGAAACAGGCCCTGATGGCACCCCTTGTCCGGTGATTGCCATTCAAAATGCAGGTGGCATCCGTCAGGAAACGGGCTGTGGCCTACGCGACAATATCCCTGCCGGAAACATTTACGCCAAAGACATCGAAGACATGCTCCCCTTCAGCAACGAACTGTGGACGGTACGGCTCAAAGGCAAAGACCTTTTGCTGCTGTTGGAGCACTCAGTAGACGCATTGGGAATTTTAGGAATCGGCTCGGAGGCCGGCTACTTCCTGCAGGTTTCCGGGCTGTCCTTTCATGTTGATTGCACCAAAGATCCACAGGTTTTGTCTGCGGATCAAAAACAAATCGTGACCCTTGGTGAACGGGTATCCAATGTATTGATTGGACAAGGGGCCGCCGTCTCCCCTTTGGACGACGAGACGGAATATGAAATACTCACCAACGCATATATTGCGGGCGGCAACGATGGCTTTTTAGGTTTTTTGCAACGAGATACCGATGAAAATGTTCTGGTAGATGCCAATGGAAATGCATTAACCAAGGCCAACCGAGACCAAGACATCATCCAAAGTGATGCATCACCCTTATTAGACAGTGAGGCGGTCAAAACCTGGATTCGGTCTTATTACGACCAAAACCAATCGGTTGGACGCATTCCCCAAGGACGCATCACCCTCGAGGACAGCTGTTTTAATTGACATTAAAAACAAACACTTAGACTTTGTTCACTTGTCCGCCCACCACGAATGTTTATGATGAGAACTCACAAGGGATGGCTCACACATGCAACTTGAAAAATTAACCAAAAACGCCAAAACAGCTTTGGAAAACGCAAGACAAGCCTGCGTGGCCGCTGGGCATCAAGAGCTCAATGTGGGCCACTTGCTCTTGGCCTTGTTGGATTTCCCCGAGAGTAATATTCCTAGCCTTCTCACCAACCTTGGCGTCAACTGTGAGTCCCTCTCCCAAGCCCTGCGCAAAGAGCTGGCCACACTGCCACGGGTGACCGGAACCGACGCAGAAGTGTTTTTTGCACCGAGCACCAAGAAAGCGTTTGAAAAAGCAGAACGCGAGGCCCAGCAGCTGGGAGACCGCTACCTTTCAGCAGAGTTACTCCTGCTGGCGCTTCTCGACGTGGGCATCACCGCCCGCTTACTCAAAGAACAAGGCGTTACAAAAGCGCAACTTAAAGAAGTGGTGATGAAATATCGGGGCGCTTCCGCGGTGACCGACGACGACCCAGAGTCAAAAAGGGAAACCCTCAAAAAATACACCCGTGATCTTACCGCCGATGCCCGCGCAGGCCATCTCGATCCGGTGATTGGTCGGGACGAAGAAATTCGTCGCGCCATGCAAGTATTGAGTCGGCGGACGAAAAACAACCCGCTGCTCATCGGCGAGCCTGGGGTCGGCAAGACCGCCATCGTCGAAGGCATCGCACAACGTATCGTCGTGGGCGACGTTCCTGAAAGTCTTAAAGACAAACGGGTCCTATCACTCGACCTCGGCATTTTATTGGCTGGAACCAAGTTCAGAGGCGAATTTGAAGACCGTCTCAAAGCACTTATCAAAGAACTGCAAGAAGAACACGGCTCCGTCGTTCTGTTTATCGATGAAATCCATACCATCGTGGGTGCCGGTAGTGCCGAAGGTGCCCTTGATGCCAGTAACATGCTCAAACCCGCTTTGGCGCGTGGCGAGCTCAGATGCATTGGGGCCACCACCACCGACGAATATCGAAAACACATTGAAAAGGACGCTGCCCTAGAGCGACGTTTTCAACCCGTTTTGGTGGCGGAGCCCATTCTAGAAGATGCCATCGCCATTCTAAGAGGCCTCAAAGAGCGCTACGAGGTACACCATGGGATTCGAATTACCGATGGGGCCATCGTCGCCGCTTGCCAGCTTGCGCACCGGTACATTGCCGACCGAAAAATGCCAGACAAAGCCATTGATTTAATGGACGAGGCGGCCTCTGCCCTCAAAATGCAAATGGAATCGGTCCCCAGTGCCATCGACGATCTCGAACGTGAAATTGGTAAACTGGAACTGGCCAGGCACGCACTCATGCGCGAGAAGGATGAGGACAGTCAAAAGAGTCTTAAAGACATTGAGCAGCGGCTCGAAAAGACCAAAGAGTCTGCCGCTGTTTTACGCAAGCAATGGGCTTCAGAGAAAGACAACCTACAAGCGATCAAAGACAAACGGGCACAGGCCGAACAACTTCGACACCAAATCGAAATGGCCCAAAGCCAAGGCGATTTTGATGAAGCCGCGCGGCTTCAATACGGAGAGCTCTACCAACTTGAGCTCGATATTAAATATGCGCAAGACCAACAGGCACAGCAACAAGACCAAAATGCATTCATCAAAGAAGAAGTGACCGACGAGGACATTGCCACGGTGGTTTCACGATGGACGGGTATCCCAGTCCAAAAGATGCTTGAAAGTGAGCAACAACGGTTACTCCACATGGAAGAGGCATTGGCAGCACAGGTTATCGGGCAACATGAAGCCATTGAAGCTGTTTCAAATGCGGTTCGTCGTAGTCGTGCGGGACTTTCCGAAGAAAACCGCCCCACGGGCTCCTTTTTATTTTTGGGGCCCACAGGGGTTGGTAAAACCGAACTGGCGAAAACCTTAGCGAGCTTCTTGTTCAACGACCCCCAAGCCATGGTGCGTCTCGACATGTCCGAATACATGGAAAAACACGCTGTGTCCCGGCTCATTGGGGCCCCCCCCGGCTACGTGGGTTTTGACCAAGGTGGGCTGCTCACCGAACAAGTCCGGCGCAGACCTTACTCCGTCATTTTATTGGACGAGGTAGAAAAAGCCCATGTTGAAGTCTTCAATGTCCTGTTGCAGCTGCTCGAAGACGGTCGGCTCACGGACAGTCATGGCCGCACGGTTGATTTTCGAAACACCGTGGTGCTGATGACCAGCAATCTTGGGAGTCAATACCTGACTGAAGGCGTTACCGATGTCGCAAAAGACAGGGTTAATGAAGCCTTGCGCAATCATTTTCGTCCGGAGTTTCTCAACCGCATTGATGATATTATCCTTTTCCACGGGCTGACGCCGGACAACTTAACCGCCATTGCAGACATTCAGATTCATGCCATCACCGAGCGGCTCAAAAACAAACACCTCCAATTGGAAGTAGATGCCAAAGCCAAAGCTTATTTGGCCCATAAGGGTTATGACCCTGCCTACGGCGCTCGTCCCCTTAAGAGGGTCCTTCAAAAAGAGCTGATCGATGTCATTGCCAAGCTGGTACTCGAGGGGCGCTTTCTGCCTGGCGACACCGTCTATGTGACGGTCGTGCAAGACCAGTTGCACATCCAACGTGGCGCCTCAGAGGGCACACAACCTCCGGGTGAGGCATAATCAGCTAATTTTGGGAAAAAACCCATAAATTTGCCCGAATTCGGTTCACCCATTAAGTTACAGAGGTGAAATCGACGCTCCGAAATTTAGCGATTCAACTGAACCAACCGGGGGCCATCTGCTGGATCTTATTTCTTGCTGGACTCCCCTTTTTGGCCCAAACCCCTTTGCTCAATGACGGCCCTGAAGTGGTTTCAACGGCCCTAACTGGAGGAACCCTTCACCCGCCTGGTTTCCCGCTGCAAAGCGGCGTCGACCAAATCGTGGTTTGGCTGCCCTTTTCTTCCCCCTCCTACCGCTTGGCCATGGTCTCCTATGCCGCCCATTGTGGCGCCGCTTATTTCTTTTTCAGGATTCTGCTTCATCTCAGTCTGACCACCCTTTGGCGATTCCTGTTGGGCTGCACTTTTTTTGTGGGAGGCCCCCTCATCTTTTTGGGTACCCAACCCGAAGTCTTCGCCCCCTCGCATTTTATGATCATGGCTTCGGCGGCCCTTTGGTTTCATTTTGCCCAAGGCAATGACAAGCCCGTCCACCCCATGTTAGGCATTCAAACCAGCCTCCTGATTGGGCTTTCAGCCCTAACCCACCCCATCACCGTTTTGGCGCTGCCTTTTTGGGTCGGGCTGGGTATGAAGGTGATTCGTGACCGCACCAGTTACCACGATTTACTGTTTCTCTTTTTCCCAGGCTTTTTAATTTGGGGTTTTGGGTACAGCACCTTGATGTTGCCCCACCAAGGATTTTGGCCACACTGGGGAGGCATTACCACCTTCAGCGAGGTGATGGATCACTTTTTGCGTTCCGAATATGGCACGTTCTCTTTACAAGAGGACCAATTGGGTGAGCCTCAAAACGCACTTTCCCTGCTGTTCTTCCACAATGCAGCGTGGGGTCTCGGCCTTTATTTGTCCATGGCTTTGGTCTTTGTCCTGTTACCGTTTCTGCCGCGTGGCTGGACCTATACCGGTTACGCGCCTGCCACCTTCGCGTTTTTGTTGTCTATGGGTTTTGCGGCCATGGCTTCTACCTACGGCGATAATGAGACCGCCAACTGTGTCGCTTATCGGTTCACGGCCATCCCTTGGATGTTTACCCTTATCTGTGCCGCTTGCTTTTTGGCCAAGGCAGACATCAAACCCATGCGTAACAAAATCCTAGCGGTTCTTGCATTTTTGCAACTTGGGGTCATGCTCTATCATGAAACGCCAAACCTCATCGCCATGCGGGACAACACGTTTCATTTGTTCCATCAGCGTATCCAAGATTCTTTGGCCCCAGACGACCTATATATCTCGCATTCAGACATTGAGGCATTCCTCTCAACGGCCGAGCATCCCATGGAAACCCTTTTCCCCTTGGAGCACAGCCTTTACCCCAAATCCTGGTACCGAGAACAACTGACCCAGCTGCGTCCTTATTTGTTTGGAACCATGAAAGAATGGCCAGATACTGCGGGAGAGCTCTATGTGCAGCAATGGAAGTCAGGACATACGCTAAAAGCCACCCAAGAACATCTGGTGGCCATTCCACAGACCACGCCCCTCCTAGACGGTCTTTTATATGAAACCCTTCCGCCGGACTCCCAGGCCCCCAGCGATTTGCAAAGGGTCAAAAATCATTTAAGTCTTTGTGACGATATAATTCAAATGGGGCCCGTGCCTGGATCACCCTTTACCGAGGACAACTACAGTTATCTCAGGACCCGACGTTTTGCTTTTGTCCATGGCCTTCGTTACTTTTATTTGCGCGCTTTCGCAGATGCCTACGAACTGGCCCTTAACCTTCAGCTGCCCAGTGCCCTGAACGAAAACCTTCAATTGATCATCGAATCCTTACAAACGGGTCAAGATTCTGAAATCTGGATTAACGCCTGTCAACAACTACAGAATACGCCACATTTATTTGCCGAGCCGAGCAGCGACGGCACTTAATATTTCCCAAATGACGGTCACACCTGTCAGCGCCGTGATATCATGATGGTCATAAGGCGGCGACACCTCAACGAGGTCGGCCCCTACCACGTTAATATGTGAGGTGGCGCGCAGGATTTGCTGCGCCTCCCAGGTGGACAAACCACCCGGCACGGGCGTGCCAGTACCGGGCGCACAACTGGGGTCTAAACAATCAATATCGAATGAAATGAAAAAAGGCCCATCGTCCAGCTGCTGGATGTGTTGCACCACAGCTCCTACCCCTTGTTGTTTAACATCGTCCACCGTGAAAACGCGGTATCCATATTGGGTGGGCACATGAATGTCTTGCTCCGTGGAAAAGGGCCCTCGAATGCCCACTTGGACCACCGCATTCTCTCGAAACCAACCCCGTTCTTTGCCCAAACGCATGAAAGTACCGTGGTGGACATCGCATCCCCATGCTGCGGGGTATGTATCGGTGTGTGCATCAAAATGAATGATGCCCAAAGGGCCATGATGCGCCACCAAGGCATCCAGTGTCCCGATCGTGGTAGAATGGTCTCCCCCAACCACCATGGGAAACGTACCCGCTTTCAGCACCTCGGCAACGCGTTCTTTAATTTGCGCATGGGTTTTGGAGATATCTTGCGGGGTCACAGGGCAATCGCCCGCATCCCCCACCTTCATGCCTTTAAAGATATTGACGTCGTGTTCCGGGTGATGTCCACGACCAAGGGAGGACATACTCCGTATTTTTTCTGGTCCAAAACGAGCACCCGGTCGATAGGAAGTACCACCGTCAAAAGGCGCGCCCAGCAATGCCACATCGGCGGCCTGCAATGATGCCTCGTCGGGCAAGAACGGCAATCGATAAAAAGTCTTGATGCCAGAGAACCGCGGGTAAACACGGCCATCTACCGGTGAAAAATTGTTCACGCTCATTTCTGTTTTCCTTGGGACGCGCCCCAGTGCTGTCGAATAAAAGGCCCCCGACCTGAGGCCTCGTAATACCGGTCATACACTTCGGGGTGCAGACGGTAATAGTCCTGATGATAGGTTTCAGCCGGCCAAAATTTATCAAAATCTTTAATGGTGGTGGTAATTTTCAATGGCGCAAACTTTTTAGAAGCCGTTAAAGTCGCCAAGCTTTTGGTGGCGCGCTCCCGTTGTTCAGGGGTTCGAACAAAAATACTCGCAATATACTGGGGCCCGAGATCAGCGAACTGCCCGTTCCCCTGGGTGGGGTCGATATTGCGCCAAAACACCTCGAGCAATACGTCAAAAGAGACCTGCTCCGTATGGAAAACCACCCAAACCGCTTCTTGATGACCAGTTTTTCCGCTGGCCACATCTGCGTATGCAGGACGCTCTTCTGGACCGCCGGTATAACCGGAAATAACCGAAAAAACACCCGGCACTTTTTCAAGGGCCGATTCCATACACCAAAAACAGCCGCCCGCAAAAATGGCTACGTCTAATGGAGGTTGCGGCAACACCAATGCGTCCCGGCTCGGCGCCGCTCTTTTTGGCGCTGGTTGAGAGCTGGGCGCCTTTTGGGGCTTTTCACGTAAGGCCTTTTTGGGGGCCACGCCAGGGCCAAAGGCGGCCAAACAACACAGGGCCACGCCCAGGAAGATCAAATGAAACCATTTCATGATGCAGTTCCTTCTGGATTGCGTCGCGGTACTTTAACGCTCGGCATTCTAAAGGGCGTTTGCAATAAAGCGTAAGCGCCATCGCCCAAACGCCCCACCACTTGCATGGCCTCTTGATTGGCCATTTTCTGGTCGGGCATCACGATGTCATTGGCCATGTGCACCCTGATAACCTCAGCCACCACCAAGTTGATCTTTTTCTTGTTCCCGTAACGGTGCACATCGACCAAACGGCATTCGAAGGCCGCTCTCGCATCAGCAACCCGAATACAAGATATTGTATCACACGGTACCGAGGACACCTGAGCGACATCAAACTCGGACACCTCCGGGGGAAATGCACCACTGCTTTCGTGCATGGCCTCCGCATGGTGGGCTTCGACTAGGTTAATACAAAAAATCCCTGTCTCTTCAATGGCGCGAAATGAATCTTTAGGGCCATCACGATTGTCCCCAATGGCCACAGAAACCAACGGTGGGTCAGAACACATGCCGTTGAAATAGGAAAATGGTGCCAAGTTAGAAACACCATTTTTATCCACGGTGGAAATCCATGCGATGGGTCGCGGCACCACCAAGCTGGTGAGCAGAAAGTAAACCTCTTTCGAAGACAGGTTGTTAAGATCGATGGCCTGATGTTGCATGAATGTGATCAAACCTCCATTATTTCGGCTTCTTTCGCATTCAGTATCTCGTCTACAGACTTAACGTAACCATCGGTCAGGTCTTGCACCGCTTTGAGACCACGTTTTTCTTCGTCCTCAGAGATATCACCGTCTTTGGTGGCGGTTTTAAGCATGTCATTCGCGTCGCGGCGCGCATTTCGAACCGCTACTTTGCCATCTTCGCATTTATTACGGGCTTGTTTCACGAATTCTTTTCTGCGTTCCTCTGTGAGGGTCGGAATCGGGACGCGCACCACTTCCCCATCGGTGGCTGGGGTCAAGCCCAGGTTGGCCTCAAGAATACCCTTCTCAATCTCTTTCAGGAGATCTTTTTCCCAGGGTTTCACCATCAACATACGCGCGTCGGCAACGGTGATGGAGGCGACTTGGTTGAGAGGCGACGGGGTACCGTAGTAATTCACTCGCACAGGGTCGAGCATTCCCACATTGGCCCGGCCAGTGCGAATGGTACTCAAACTTTTCTTCAGGGCTTCCATGGCCTTTTCCATCTGGGATTTGGCATCTTGTTGGATATCTTCGAGCATGACGTTCTCCTAAAAAGGGCTACTCTGCTTTAACTACAGTGCCGACGTGTTCACCCATAACAACACGACGAATATTGTTAGGGTCATTAAGGTTAAAAACATGAATGGGAAGCGCATTGTCCATGCACAGGGAAATGGCTGTGGAGTCCATCACACGCAGGCCTTTTTGTAACACTTCGAGATAACTTAATTCATCAAACATCACCGCATCGTTGTGCTGAACGGGGTCTTTATCGAACACCCCGTCTACTTTGGTGGCCTTGAGGATAGCCTCCGCTTTGATTTCCATGGCGCGCAAACTGGCCGCGGTATCGGTGGTAAAATAAGGATTGCCCGTGCCTGCGGCGAAAATAACCACGCGGCCTTTTTCGAGATGGCGCATGGCTCGCCGTCGGATATAAGGTTCGCAGAGTTCTTGCATTCCGATGGCCGACATCACCCGGGTGTGCACATCAATGCGCTCTAAGGCATCTTGCATGGCCAATGCGTTCATCACCGTGGCCAACATCCCCATGTAGTCTGCATGGGCCCGGTCCATGCCTTTAGTGGACCCTGCGACCCCACGAAAGATGTTGCCACCCCCGATCACCAAGGCCAGCTCAATGCCCGCTTGGTGCACAGCCCTTACTTGCTGGGCCAATTCAGAAATAATGGCTGGTTCGATGCCGTGGCCCTGATCCCCTTGGAGGGCCTCTCCCGACAATTTGAGAAGAACTCTTTTAAACGGCTCGCGGTTTTGCGCCACTTGGGCCTCCTGAAAGGTAAATGCTCGTTTTTGCTCTAACATTGCTGAGGTGATCAGGTAAAGTGCTCATTTTAATCAAAAACACCACTGAACACTTGCACCACTGCACACTTTTTGGCATTATGGGGTCCGCGATGGTATTGCTCCATTAATCCAAGAGAGGTGTGAAATGGCCACGACCGATTCAAATTTCCCAAAAGACCTTACAGAACGGCAATTTAAGGTTTTGAGCTTCATTGAAAAAGAGATTCAAGAGCAAGGCTACCCCCCCACCATTCGTGAAATCGGCCGCCAGTTGGGCATTCGTAGTACCAATGGGGTAAATGATCACCTCAAAGCCCTCCAGCGCAAGGGTTATATTGCGCGGTCAGACCATAAAAGCCGAACGCTCAAGGTCCTCAAATCGAGCTTACCTGCGCAGTCGGATACCCCCAACAATGTGATTTCCATGCAGCCCAAAAAACCGGCCAACATTCCTGCAGTTTTGGGGGCTCCGGCCTCATCTGGATTTGGGGCGCCTGCCAACGATGTGGCCAATATTCCAATGCTCGGTCGCGTGGCTGCCGGCTCGCCCATTTTGGCCATCGAAAACATGGAAGATGCCCTCCCGGTTCCGGATTGGCTTTTATCGGGATCATCCAAGCAAAAACAATTCGCGCTGGAAGTTCACGGAGATTCCATGATTGGTGACGGCATCTATGACGGAGACGTGGTCTTCGTGGCACAAAACAACACGGCGAAGGCCGGTGACTTGGTGGTGGCCATGATCGACGAAGAAGTCACCGTGAAACGTTTTTTCCCAGAAGGCGACCGCATTCGTCTGCAACCCTCGAATCCTCGTTTAGATCCGATATTTGTAGACAAGAGTGAAGGCGTTACCTTTGCTGTTTTGGGGCATGTCACCGGCGTTTTTGGTCGCTTTCCCCGCAGAGGGCTTTAGCTGCTCAGCGACTTATCGGTCTCGGCTTTTGGCCGAGCCCGCCTCTCTCAACAGCCCCATACAAAAAAAAACAATATTAATGACGAGAATCGTTGACCCTCGGAAGCGCTTGCCGTTATTTTGTCATGGTTTTTAAGGGGTTAGTGATTTCTTCCCCCCACTTGGCAGGATGAGCGTTTGAAACAACTCGTAGATATCGTCATGCAGGGCGACTTGCTCACCGTCCTACGCCGTTATGCGGACATCGGCTTGGCCTTTTTGGTCGCTGCGGTGGTGGGCATGATGATCGTGCCGGTCCCGCCTTTTATTCTCGACCTCCTGTTGGTGCTTAACATTTCAATCTCCATGGTGATGCTGTTGATCGCCATGTACATTCCCAGCGCCCTCCGCCTGGCCGCCTTTCCCACCATCATCCTGGTGACCACTCTTTTTAGATTGGCATTGAATGTGTCCTCTACCCGACTGATTTTGCTCGAGGCCTTTGCTGGCGAAGTCATCGAATCATTCGGCCAATTCGTGGTGCGGGGTAACTTTGTGGTGGGTGCGGTGATCTTCTTGGTCCTCCTGCTCATCAACATGCTCGTCATCGCCAAAGGTTCTGAGCGCGTGGCAGAGGTGGCGGCCCGATTCACCCTCGATGCCATGCCTGGCAAACAAATGTCCATTGATGCCGACTTGAGAGCTGGTGCGCTCGACCTCGATGAAGCGCGTCAAAAGCGAAAAGACTTAGGGCGCGAAAGTCAGCTGTTTGGTTCTATGGACGGGGCCATGAAGTTCGTGAAAGGCGATACCATCGCCGGCCTGATCATCACGGCCATCAACATCATCGCCGGTATCATTATTGGGGTGACCCAAAAAGGCATGACCGCGGGCGAAGCGGTGGAAACCTATTCCATCCTCACCATTGGTGACGGATTGGTGTCTATCATTCCTGCCCTTTTGATGTCGGTGTGTGCGGGTCTTATCGTGACCCGTGTGGCCTCCGAAGAGGAAGATGCCAATCTCGGTATGGATGTGGCCACCCAGGTGTTCGCGCAACCCAAAGCTTTCACCATCGCCGGTGGCTTCATCTTTCTAATTGGTTTGGTTCCTGGCCTCCCCACCGTTCCATTCTTCATTATGGCCTTTGTCATCACAGGTCTGTCCTACGGCCTGTTCCAGGCGCACAAGACCAAAGGCGGCTTGGGTGGTGAAGTCGATGATCTGGTGGAGCAACGCGAAGACAATCTCGAAACCCAAAAACAAGAAGCTGTCAAAAAAGCAAAAGCGCAAGAAGGCCAAAGCTCACAGATGATGCCGGTGGTCACTCCGGTCGCCCTTGAAGTGGCTCAGGACTTGGTGCCGTTGGTGGATGACACCACAGGGTCTAACTTTCTCGGTGAGTTGGTCCCAATGATGCGCGATGGCCTTTTTTACGAATTGGGCGTACGCTTTCCAGGGCTCCGCGTCCGTGCCAACGATGGCGATATTCCCCCTGGTGGCTATGTGATCATGGTGAATGAGATTCCCATCGTGATGGGCAGTGTGGACCAGGACAAGTGCTTGGTCAACGATACCCCTGACCGTCTTCGGTTGCTGGGCATCATGGCAGAGCCCGCGCAGAACCCCGCCAACGGCAACGCCTGTGCTTGGGTACCCATCTCAGAAAAAGCCACCGCTGAACAATCTGGGCTCACCACCTGGGACGCTGCAGGCTATATTGTCCTACACCTGGCTGCAGTACTGCGTAAGAATGCCAATGAGTTTATTGGTATCCAAGAAGCGCAGAACATGTTGGAGCAATTGGAACAAGCCTTTCCTGCGTTGGTCAAAGAAGTGGTGCCCAAAGCGGTGAGCATCTTCCAGCTCACCGACATTTTGCGTCGCTTGGTGGAAGAAGAAATATCCATTCGTGACCTTCGGTCTGTGCTCCAAGCTTTGGCCGAATGGGGGCCCGTCGAAAGCGACACCGTCATGCTCACCGAGTATGTGCGCGCGGCCCTTAAGCGCTACGTGAGTCACAAGTACGCGCGTGGGCAAAATACGCTCATCGTTTACCTGCTCGACCCTCAAATCGAAGAAACCATTCGCTCCAGTGTACAACACACCTCTTCGGGCTCGTACTTGGCTCTGGAGCCCGAAATAACCCAAGAAATTCTCACCGCAGTTCGTAACGAAGTGGGCAATCTGCCGCCCAGCGCCCAGCAGCCGGTGGTCCTGACCACCATGGAGATTCGCCGTTATTTTCGCAAACTCGTTGAACTCGAATTTCCTCATTTGGCAGTGGTGAGCTACCAAGAGCTCAGTCCTGAAATGAACATCCAACCTATTGCGCGGATTACTCTGGTTTAAGACATGACCGACCTCGGTGCATCCATTGTGATCATTGGTCTTGGGCCCACCGGGATTGGGGCCGCCCTACGTCTGCAAGAATTAGGACACAAAGATTTTTTGGTGATCGATCGGGCCCCCCAGGCTGGGGGGTTGGCGGGTTCGGTGGTGGACCCTCAAGGTTTCACTTGGGATTACGGCGGTCATGTTCAGTTTTCCCACTACGAAAAGTTTGACCAAGCCATGGAACTCGCCCTGGGTACCGATGGATTCTTTCAGCATCAGCGCGAAAGCTGGGTGTACATGAAAGATCGTTTTGTCCCCTACCCATTCCAATACAACCTCCACCGACTCCCAAAAAGTGATCAGCAAATGGCATTGGCTGGATTGCAAGCGATTCAGGGCCAACCTCAAAACAAAACTAATTTTGACACCTTTTTGCGAAGTTCCTTTGGCGACGGACTTTGTGATATTTTTCTCACGCCATACAACTTTAAGGTCTGGGCCCACCCTGCAGAACTCATGAGTTGTCAATGGACCGCGGAACGGGTGGCACCCGTTTCCTTAGAAAAAGTTCAAACCAATATTGAAGAACAAAAAGACCAGGTGAGCTGGGGACCCAACAACACCTTTCAGTTTCCTAAATTCGGCGGCACGGGCGCCATCTGGCGAAGTTTGGCCGATAAGATCTCGACCAACAAAATGCTGCTCGGAAGCAGTGTACAATCCATCTGCGCTGAAGAAAAAATCATCACCTTAAGTGATGGCCGAACCGTGGCCTACGACCAGCTCGTGAGTTCCATGCCCCTGAATCAGCTGGCAGCGGTCCTGGGCGACAAAGAGCTTATGGAGCAAACCAGCCAGCTCTTATTCAGCGCCACCCATATTTTTGGCGTGGGTCTCCAGGGCCAACCCCCCGAACATCTCAAAACCAAATGCTGGATGTACTTTCCAGAATCCGACTGTCCCTTTTATCGAGTGACGGTCTTCAGCAACTACAGCCCCAACAACACCCCTCGACCCGGTGAAACTTGGTCACTGATGGCCGAAGTGTCCGAATCAGTTCACAAAACCATCAATCCTGACACCCTGTTTCAAGAGGTCATTCAGGGCATGAAAAACACCAAGCTTATTCAAGAAGGTGATGGCATTCTCAGCGAATTTCACCTTCGGCTTCCCCAAGGCTATCCCGTGCCGGGCCTCCAACGGGATGCCGTTTTGGGCCAAGTCCTCCCCACTTTAAAAGACATGGACATTTACTCCCGAGGCCGTTTTGGCGCTTGGAAATACGAAGTGAGCAACCAAGATCATTCCTTCATGCAAGGCGTCGAAGTGGTGGAGCACCTGCTCCATGGCCGAGAAGAAATCACCCTTCATCGGCCAGACGACGTCAACAAACAACACAACCCCTTCCCTTATCCGGATTGGAAGGCATAAAATGGCGGGCACCAAAACATCAAAGTGGTCCTTTTCAAAGTCAGGACCTCTTGCGGTGGTACCCGACGTGGTGTGTCTCACCTACCGGCCAGACAAAGGTGCCACGGGGGGCCCAGGCGGTGTTTTACACCTCACAAAAATGCTCCTTGGCCCCCGAGTTGATGACCTCAAAGTCGTTTACCATTTCAAAGACTCCGCCCAACCTTTTGGTATCCCGGGCCCCATCAAAAAAGCCATCAATCGTTTGGGTTTTTGGCCAGATATGATGGAAGCCGCGCGATTCGGGTTTCAAATGGGGTGGCAATACCGACATTCCTCCTTCATTACTCACGACGCCGGCACCGCATGCGGACTCGCTCTGGCCCGCCGACGTTACGCCTTGGTGTATCATCAGCAAGGCGCCCTCGCTTCGGAAAAACTGGGCCAAGGAAAGAAGCTCAACGCAAGAGAGATTCAAGCCCTCAACTTGGTGGAGGCCTATGCTTTCAAACAGGCGCATACCGTTCATTTTCCGAGTAACGGTGCCTACCGATCTTTTCTCGACAGTTCAGAAACATTAAGAAATGGTGATTTCAATTATGGAGGGCCTTTGTACAACACGGTACCGCCGGTGATTGAAACCGAAATCTCCGAGTCCCCACCGTGGATGGCCCAACTGCCCAGCGGACAACCCTTATTTCTCTCCGTGGGCGCCTTCACTTGGGAAAAAGGCGTGGACCAAGTTGCGTCCTTTATGCACACCTTGGGTGCGAAACTGAACTCCCCGGTGACTTGGGTTTTGGTGGGTAATGGCCCTTTTTGGGATAAAATCGAACAGCGCTGCCGCTCTCTTCCCGAAAACATCACCCCCATCATGGTACCCGGACCCGTACCTCATGCCCTCATCGGAAAGCTCATGCAGCGGGCAGACCTCTTTTTCATGGGCCACCGCCGCTCGATTTTCGATTTCACCACCTTAGAGGCCATGCAGGCAGGCTGCGGCCTGGTTTTGTCTCCCGTGGGCGGTAACCTCGAATTCGATCTGCGAAAGAACGTTATTTGGCTTTATCCTGAAGACCCGGAGCGCTCCGCTCAGAAAATCCTACAGACGGACTGGCACTTGCTGGGTCAACGCAACCAGCGCCTGTTTTTCGACCGGTTTTCACCGAAGGTTTTTAAGGAAACTTATTCCGATCTCTGTCATACTCTGCACCAGGAGGCTGACTGAAACATGGGCACCATTGCCATCATTCCCGCTCGAGGCGGCTCTAAAGGCCTCCCAAAAAAGAACCTCAAAGAACTCGGGGGGATTCCTCTGCTCGGCCGCACCATTTTAGCAGCCACAAAAAGCAAAAGCGTGGACACCGTTTATGTCACCAGTGACGACCCGCAAATCCTGACGTGCGCCCAACATTACGGCGCCGAAACCATTCTTCGGCCAGAAACACTGAGCGGCGATACGGCCAGTTCAGAATCCGCCCTCTCCCATGCTTTACAGGAAATCGAAAAAAACACAGCATTGCCCCAACACTTTTTCTTTCTGCAATGTACCTCTCCTTTTCTGAACTCTCAAGATCTCGATGATGCCTTTGACGCCTATCGAGCAAAGCAAGCCGACACTTTGTTCAGCGGCTCGCCCTTTTCGCATTTTGTCTGGCGGCAAGCAGTCCAATCCGACGACTTCACCGGTGTGAACCATGACAAATCCAAACGTTTGCGTCGCCAAGATCGAGAAGCCGAGGTGCTTGAAAACGGCGCCCTTTACTTAATGACCACCCAAGGATTTCTCCGCCACCAACACCGTTTCTTTGGATGCACGGTGACCCATCTGATGCCAAGCATTCGTTCCCTCGAGGTTGATACACCCGAAGATTTCACTGTGGCGCAATGCCTTTTGCCTTTGGTAGAACCCGATGGTCTGCGAAAACTGCTCAAGGGCGTTCAAGCTTTGGTGAGTGATTTTGACGGGGTACTAACCGACAACAAAGTCCATTTGAACGATGAGGGACATGAAACAGTGCGACTGGACCGTGGCGATGGCATGGGCATTTCGAATCTAACCAAAACCCAAATGCCGGTTTTGGTGCTGAGCAGCGAACAAAATCCAGTGGTCAAACACCGCTGTGACAAACTGGGCATCCCCGCCATTCAAACCAAAGAAGCCAAAAGTAAAATTCTGAAACGATGGTCTGAAGAACAGGGCATCCCATTGTCCACAACAGCCTATATTGGCAATGACGTGAACGACCTCCCCGCCTTTGAAGTGGTTGGCGTGGCATTGGCAGTGGCCGATGCCCATCCCGCTGTCCTACAAAAGGCTGACTATATTATTCCCAAAAAAGGTGGCCACGGTGCTGTACGCGCAGTGTGTGACGCTTTACTCCACGAAAGGGGTTCCCAATGACACCAAGCATTCAAGTGGGCGATTCAACCATCGGCGAAGGAAACCCCGTCTATTTGATCGCCGAAATTGGCATCAACCACAACGGCGACTTAAAGAACGCTTTTGGGCTCATTGATGCAGCCGTTTTGGCGGGCTGCAACGCTGTCAAATTTCAAAAACGTACGCCTGAGTTGTGTGTTCCCAAAGATCAATGGGACATCCGACGCGACACCCCCTGGGGCGAAATGACCTATATTGATTATCGCCACAAGGTGGAATTCGACCAAAAAGACTACCAGGCCATCAGCGACTACTGTGCACAAAAAGAAATCCATTGGTTTGCATCATGCTGGGACGAAGAGGCTGTTGCCTTTATGGAGCAGTTCAATCCCCCCACGTACAAAATCGCCTCGGCCAGCCTCACTGACACCCCCTTGCTTCAAGCCCTCTTGGCCACCCAAAAACCACTCATTCTATCCACCGGGATGTCCACCCAAGATGAAATTGATCAAGCGGTAAAAACCCTCTCCGCCAACCCATTGGCCATCGCGCACAGCACGAGCTCCTATCCATGCCCCGCCGAAGAACTCAACCTCAAGATGATCCACACACTTGGGGAACGCTTCCCCGCCGCACCCATCGGATATTCCGGCCATGAGGTGGGCTTACAAACCACCATTGCCGCCGTGGCCATGGGTGCCACATTCGTCGAGCGGCACATCACACTAGATCGCACCATGTGGGGCAGCGACCAAAGTGCCAGTGTTGAGCCATGGGGCCTCATGCGATTGGTCCGCGATATCCGCGTGGTAGAAAAATCCCGGGGAGATGGCATCAAGCAAGTCTACCCCAGCGAACTCAAAGCGCGACAAAAATTAAGGCGTCAAACCAACTCATGAATCATTCGGCCCTCGACAACTGGCAACGTCTCACCGACGCACTTTGGGATCTCACCGAGGACCACCCAGTCATCGCGCTCTTGTGCCGAACCTGGGCATTCCAGATCGCCAATGAAGTCAACCCGAAGACCACTCCCGCTTTTTCAGAGCAAACTTCTCATCCCCCCTTTAACATCCAATCACGCACGCTCACTTGTGACGTGGTTTTTGCGCCTTGCCTCGACCGAAGCAACTACTTAGGGACCTGTAACGAGGTCCTCAAAAACTTCAAATCCAGCAACCCCGATTTATCCGCCGGAATTCTCACCACAGGCCTCTCCGAAAGAGCGCTGAACCAGCTCATCAAAACCAGCGAATGGCCCCTTCTGTCCGGCCCTAATTTTCGTGCGCCACTTTTACGCCACCTCCCCCAAGTACATCACATCACCCAGCGCATCGAAGAACGTGTCAATGCCATCAAGGAACTCGCTCCTTTTTTTCGTCGCCATCGTTCAGATAAATTTCAGAGAATAAGCGGAGACATCGAACGAATCGCTGCATTTAAACATTGGCTCACGGCCATTAATTGCAAGTGCGTGGTCATCCCCAATGAGCAACTCGAACCCGCTTCTCATTTGGTCTGCGCGGCCAAAGAACTTCAAATAGAAACCATTCAACTTTTGCATGGTATCCCGACCCAACTCTACCATCCCATGCTTTCAGATCAGCTCTGGCTTTGGGATGAAGCGCAGGCACAAACCTTTCAAAAATGGGGTCTAACGAAAAGTCGAATTCACGTGAGTGGGTTTTTGGAGCCCATACACATTCCCGATGCACCGGCCACCAAAAGCCAAACCCCTTCGTCACGCAATTGGCTTTTTGCCAGTCAATGGCAAGGCGCCGCGCTTTGGGGACAAACCCATTTTCACACCGCGGCCAAATGGGTGGCCCAAAGCCAGTTGCCATCTGACACCCAATTAACGGTTCGGTTTCACCCTCAAGACACTGAGAGCGACAAAACCGCCATCAAAAAACTATTCGAACATTGGACCGTGGCGCCACGTTTCACCGACAAACAAACCCCGTTGGGCGAGCAAATGACCCACGTTCAAGGGGTGATCACCGCTTCATCCTCTGTAGGCTATATCGCGGGTGTCATGGGGCTCCCCACCGCCATCCTTTGGGACCCAGCCATGACCGGCCTTCACGGAGACACCCATTTCCCAGGCAGTACACGCATTGAAGGGCCAGAAGCGCTGACACAATTTATTGCAGAGAACAATGACAGACGCTTAGAAGGCAACCCTTTCACCCAGCACCAACAAAGTGCTCTCACCCATACGGTGGATATACTCGGTGATGAGGCAAGAAAGAAGTCCCAAGAAAAATGGAGCGTTTCAGCAACCCACACCGGCGAGCATCTGCTGCCTGACCCTGGCAACATTCATTTTGGCATCGTCATTCCCAATCTGAACCAGGGGTCATTTTTAGAGGAAGCCCTCAAGTCGGTCATCGAGCAGGACTGGCCCCATCGGTCCCTGGTCATCATGGACGGCGGGTCTACCGACAACTCCATTGAAGTCATCCGTGAATACGAAGAACAAGCAAAAAACGTACGCATAGGACCTGATGGAGGTCAAACCCACGCCATCGCCGCTGGTTTCCACCAAATTCCCGAAGCCACCCACCTTCTATGGCTCAACAGCGATGACCGTCTCCTACCCGGGGCCCTGTCAACCTTTGCACGCATGATCAAACGTGAACCCAGACACGCGCTTTACATTGGTGCCGGGTGGCAGATTTCTGGTGATGGTCGCCGACGACTTGTCCTTCGCGATGAGATACGATGGCCCACGGTGCGGCTGTGGCCCCAACAATATTTTCTTCAACCTGCAACCATGATTTCTAGGCCAGCCTACGAAGCGGTGATGGGTGTGAATCCCGATGTCCTCCACGCCATGGACTATGACCTGTGGCTGCGCTTGCTCCACCATCACTCCGCCAAATGTTTTTCTACGCCGGTGTGTGAAGTTCAAATGCACCCCCAACAAAAAACGGCCCGCATTCGCAATGAAGTTCTTTGGGAAACCCTTGCCCTGTGTTTTGACGACGGTGGCCGTAAAGATGCTTTACAACTGGGTTCCCACCTTCTCCGGCACGAACCCCAGTTTGCAAGTTGGGCGGCTGAAAAAGGACTGCAACTCTTTTCGCGCCTTAGTAAGTTTGGCAAATCTTAGTCAAAAAACCATCAATGGCAGTACCCATCACTTGCCAAGAGGGTACGCCGTGTTTGTGAACGGGTCCGTGCGCCAAAGCTTCTACAACCCCTTGAGATAGCCCTGGCCCCCCTTTGTCAGGTTCGAACAAGGTGCCACCCACTTCCCCAGCATGCTCGGCTTGGTTGCCGCACCGAGGCATGGCTACCGGCTTCCCAAAAGTTGCTGCCAAAAACGGGATGCCCGAATTGAGACCACGGGTTCTTGGCACCACCACACAGTCCGCGGCCAACACTTCTCCAACCAATTCATGGTCGCTCAACCGTCGCTGGTAACAGAACACTTCATGAGACTTGCTGAGTTTATTGAGTCGCCAATAGGTGGGTTTGCGGCGCCCATTGAATGTCTCGCCGCCAGCTAAAACCCACTGCACATGGCCCTGGTGGTAAGCAATGGCGTCAAGAACCATATTGACTTCGGCCTTGGTCCTTAAGTCACCCGGAATGAAAATACGGGGCACCCCATCTCGCTTCAAAGGCAAGATTTGTTCCGCATGTTGGAAGGTTAACAACTGTTCAAACAAACCGTGACTCACCCGAAATGCCGCCGGTTGTTGCTCTTCTAACCCAAAGCGCTCAGTCCAATTATCCAACGAAAATTGTCCCAAGTGAATCACACCATCGGAATGTTGGACCAAGTGTCGGTACAGCGCGATCCAATGCCGACCCGCGTTGCCCAGAACGCAGCGGGGCATAAAATTGTGTAACACGCCCATCACTGGCACTTTCGCCTTCCATTGGCTCAGCATGGATTCAAATGACTCCCGCTGTTTGAGGGTGAGATGGCCCAAGCGTCCCCCCAATGAATGCCGAAAAAAGCCTTCGGGCCACATCCATAAAAGCAAGTCTTCCTCGGCCGGCCCACGCCAAAAAGAGGCTGAGTCCACTGTGACCGTATGGCCCATAGACCTTAAAGTTGCCGTAAAATCATGGATATATGTGCGATATACCCATATGTCTGGTATCAAAATGCGCATGGTTTCAAAGTTGCCATTCGGGCTTAGCCGTGATGTTATAAGATAGTACGGGAAAAGGGAAAAGTTCAGTTTTTTATGCAACACAATGCTCTGGCCATCGTCATTCCTGCCTTCAACCGCCCTCAGGCCTTAAAAAGGCTCTTGGGCTCCTTGCAACAGGCTCGATATCCCACTCAAATCGAGGTCCCACTCTATTTGGCCATAGACGCCGAAACACCCGGCCAATGCAATGCGGATGTGTTGCAAATGGCACGGGCCTTTCCATGGCCTCACGGGCCAAAAACGGTTTTGGAGACAGACCAACCCTTGGGATTGCGGGACAACATTCTGCGGTGTGGTGAGCTCACCGCAAAGCATCAGGGGATTATTTTGCTGGAAGACGATCTGTGGGTAAGCCCCGTTTTTTATGAGGCAGCCCAGCAGTTGTTCGACGGTTATCATGGACAAGAAAATATCGGCGCCATTTCCCTGTATGGCTTTCGCTACAATGAACATGCGCGAAGGCCTTTTGTCCCCATCGCGGATGGCCATGATGTTTTCTTCGTACAAACGTCCTCTTCCTGGGGGCAAATCTGGTGGTCAGAAGTATGGGCCCCTTTTAAAGCGTTTTTAGAAAGCGATATTCCTACTGCCCCTCACAATATTCCAGCAGACATTCCCCACTGGCCGAACTCCTGGAAAAAAGATCACATTCACTTTCTCGCCACAAAAGATTGGTACAGCGTGGTGCCACGCACGTCGTTCACCACCAACATGGGTGACGGTGGAAAAAATCACTCTGCGCTGCCCCACTTGCTCCAGGCTGATGTGGCTTTGAACAACCCGCTTTACCAATTGTGTGCATTGGCAGATTCCGGTGCTGTCTACGATGCTTTCTTTGAGCCCACGCCTGCAACGATCCAGCGTGCTTTCCCTGATTTAACCTCGCCAATGGAGGCGGATTTTTACGGCATCAAACCCTTGTCTTTCTTGAAAGGCAAACGATGCATTTCAGCCAAAAGCGCCACGCAATACCACGCGCGCTACGAGCATCTTTTGCGCCCAGATGCCATGAATTTGGCTTTGCCCACTGAAGATGGTTTTTTCTACGAGGCTCAAGGCGATCATCTAGAGAAAATGACCGAGCAACGGTATCTCGCCCTTCTTGAAAAAGACCACCCTTCCTTTTCGGGCAGGGATGGCTTTAAACTGTCGTGGAGTAAACTGCGCAAGAAGATTTTCCGAGATTAACCCAATCCAAAAGGACGCCATGTTTTCCATCATCACACCGGTATTAAATGGGATGCCCTACCTGCCCCAAGCTGTCCGCTCGGTGGCCGAAGCCAGCGAGGGGGTGGTGGTCCAACACATCATCATGGATGGGGGTTCCACCGATGGCACCTTACGGTGGCTCGAAGACAACCAAGATTATGGATACGAAATAGTGTCTGGCAAGGACAGCAGCCAAAGTGAAGCGCTCATCAAAGGGTTTGAAAGGGCTCACGGCCGGTATCTCGCATGGCTCAATGCTGACGACCTCTTAGAACCCGATGCGCTCGCTAAAGTCCACCGGGCCTTCAGCACCAGTGACGCCTGGGTGGCCGTGAGTGGTGCCGCTTTGGTCATCAACGGTGAAAACGAAATTATCGGCTCCACCAAAGCGCTTCCAAACGGGGAACTTTCGTCTCTGCTCGGTCATCTGCAAAACATCCCACAGCCCTCGACGTTTTTCCGAAGAGACATCTACAATCTGGTGGCGGGCATCAACCTCAATCTGAACTACGCCATGGATGTGGACCTGTGGTTGCAACTGGCCAAACACGGCCCCATCCACGTGATGAAAAATGAGATTCTTTCCCGTGTTCGCATTCATGACGGTGCCAAAACGGTCAACAATCAAGATGCCACCGCCAGAGAGGACCTCATGGTGCGGCTGAAACATGGCATGTCACTCACCTCAAAAAACAGCCTTCATCTTTCTAAACGCGGGTTCATCTACCCATGCTTACGCCCTTTCCAAAAATTAGCCAAACGCGCTTTGGCCAAGACCCCTTTGAAACACAACGGGAAATAAATTTCATGAAGGGCAATGCATCCAATCAACCGACTCATGGCCCCCTAGAGGTGGTCCTGCCCGTCATGGGGCACAGTTTAGGTCAAGTCGCGCACGCCATTCGTTCTTTACGTCGCCAAGACTACCCAGTGTCTCGGATTGTCTTGGTGGGGCAAGGCCCTGAAGATCGTCTCGTCCAGACCGGCTTACACTTTTCAAGTCAGCAAGTGTCCACCGTTCGTCTGCCGCCCCAAACAATGCTTTTTTCCGAAGCCTGGTGGAAAGCCCTTGCGCCACACCTGTCTGGCACCTGGGTCGGTGTCCAGCTGCCGGGGGCCATCAGTCATGGGAACCGTTTTCAAAACCAGCTGGATTATTTGGCTCGAAACACTGCGGTTCCTTTGGCTCTGTCTAACCTGCGGCTCGCTGACGAAAACGGGCTCCTGACTTCGGCCAACATCAACCCACTTGAGAGCCCTTTGGCACAACGACACATCAAGACACTCGCGTGGGGCACCCATTGCTTTCGCACCCACTTGCTTACAAGTCATGACCTGAGCACCATCATCCCTGCGCAAGGCAAGGCCGGAAGCACGGCTCATTACAGATTCTCAGAAAGCCTGGGTACCATTTGGCTACCACAAGAATCCCTTGAACACGCCGAACTCGAGGCGAAGGTGGGGCATCCTTTCCAAACCTCCATTGACCCCTCTTTTTATCCAAGCATCGGGGTCTGCATTCCTGGAAAAAACATCGAAGCTTTTCTGCCCGAAGCCCTCGAGAGTTTATCCCGACAAAGTTACGTGCCCGACGAAGTGATGTTCATCGACGACGGTTCCACCGACCGCTCGGGCGATATTGCCACTGCTTCAGGGGTGGTCACGCAATGCATCCCGGGCCCAGGACGATGGGCCTCTGGCGCGAGGAACAAGGGCATCGGAGTGATGACCAGTGACATCATCGTATTGCTCGATGGCGATGATGTCCTTGAACCTGACTGGGTCGCACGCGTCGCAGGCATATTCGCCCGTCATTCAGATGTGGGTGTCATGTGCGGCAAGTACACCTATATGGATGAAGAAGGAAACCGGCTTTTCACCAGGGCGCCCGAAGTGAACGACTGGACCCCTGCCGGCCTCAAACAACGCAACGTCATGGCAGGTGGCGCGGGCTTTGCGTTTCGCCGCACCGCCTTTTTGGAAGCCGGGGGATACAATGAAAAAGTTCGCATTGGAGAGGATTGGGACCTTTGGCAACGCATGGTCAATCACAATGGTTTGATGGTTGCCAATGCCCCCGCCTACCGCATCCGGTCGCGTCGCGGTTCGGCATTGCGAGACGGCGCCTTTCAGGAAGCCGAAGTCTGGGGGCTTTTGCGCGTTGAAGACGCTCCCGAAGAAGAAAAACAACAAGCGTACCAAATGATTCTGATCGATAATGCGAAACGGGCCTTGGCGTTTGGGGACGAAAAATACGCGAGAGAAGCCACCCGTAAGGCCATACGCATGGGCGGAAAAAAATCGCTTGATGTTTTGCCCCTTCTTGTGGCCAGCCATTTACCCAAATCGGCCCAATCGAAGGCCTTTGAATTGCGCCGCAGCATCCGGCGAAAAATTGGCGCTTGGCTTGATGACAATTTGGAACGGCCCTATGGCAAAAAAACAGAGGACCCCGAATGACAGCATCCAAAGGACAAATCATTCACCTCATCGTTGGCCTTGACCCGGGGGGCGCCGAACATGCCTTGTTGCATTTGGTGAAGGAACAAAAAAAACAAGGCTGGCATCCTGAGGTTTTTTATCTCAAATCTGCGGCATCCAAACTTCGACATCGTTTTGAAGACCACGGCATACCGGTGCACAATGCCATGTCGTCGCCATGGCTCATAAAGACCTTGCGCGATCGCTACAAACAAAACCCGCGACTTCTGCTCCATTCCCATCTTTTGTACGCGGACTGCGTGGCTTGGTTTTTAAAGGGCTTATTGGGATGTCCTTGGGTTTGTACCCTTCACAGCACCTATGATTTCCACACCCAACGAAAGGCACGGCAAGCGCTGGCCCAGCGGATCTACAAGCGGTTGGACCAGGCCATTGCCGTCACAGAGGTTGTTGGGGAGAGTTTTATCAGCGCAGGCGCCATCGGTGCCCACACGGTGATTGGAAATGCCATCCATGAAGATTTCTTTCGTTGTTCGCCCAAAACAAGCGACCCTCAGGACAAACGGTTGCTTGTCTTAGGCCGACTCTCCCCCGAAAAACAATTTTTAATGGCGTTGGATGCCCTATCCTTTTTGGACCCATCGTTCTCTTTAGATGTGGTGGGCGACGGCCCTGCCGCTGAATCGCTGCGGCGCCGAGCCAGTGACCGTAACATCAGTGACCGCGTCCGGTTTCATGGCCTCGTGGGCCTCCCCACCGCGGTGATGGCCCAATCTGATGTGGTCCTCCTGCCCTCGGCCACCGAAGGCCTTCCCTTGGTGGCCTTAGAATCCATTGCCACTGGTACCCCCATCATCGCCAATGCAGTGGGTGGCTTGGTGGCGCTCCTCGAAGCGTCCCCCATTCCAAGCGTCAACATTCAAACCGGCCAAGACTTGGCACAAGAAATCCAACGGGTTTTTGCTGGTCCCAAAACCATCCCCCAGTGGCAAAAATGGGCCGAGACTGCCCGCGAAGCCTTCATGCCCCAAGTCATTGGGCGAGAAGTTACGCAATGCTATGAAGACGTGTTAGGCTAAACCCAGTTAAAGGATTCATATGGACCCCTTCTGGTCAGATATTTTTAGGATAGGCTTAAGCTGCGTGGTCGCCTGGGCCATCGCTCTATATCTCGCGCCCGGCATCATCGCTGCAGCGGAGCGCTACGGCATTGTGGATTCCCCGGACCACCCACTGAAGCAACAAGAAAAGCCAGTGGCCTATTTGGGTGGTTTGGTCATCTTCATCGGCTTTGTCCTTGGATTAGCAGTGACCACCGAATTCGACGCCCGGGTTTTGGGACTTTTACTGGCCTCCAGTTTGGTGGTGGCGGTGGGCTTAATCGATGATTTGGGCACGCTGATTCCACGAGACAAATTGCTTGGCCAAATTCTCGCCGCACTAATTCTGGTTAAATCCGGTCTTCAACTTAATTTGGCAGGTGTCCCCTACCCGATCAATGAAACCGCGACCATCCTTTGGTTGGTCACCTGTATGAATGCTTTCAATATAGTGGACGTCTCTGATGGATTAGCAACCACAGCCGGTATCATTGGCGCTTTGAGCGTGGGCGTCTTGGCCACTTTATCCGGTGATCACCAAGCTGCCACTGTTGCCTTTTGTCTCCTCGGGGGCTGCTTAGGATTCCTAAAGTACAACAAAGCTCCGGCCCGTATGTATTTGGGCGACACGGGTTCAATGATGCTCGGTACCATTCTTGGGGGACTCTTTGTGGCCGGCCAGTACAGTCAAGCAAATCAAATGGCAGCATTCATCGCGCCCTTATCCTTGCTTGCCATTCCCTTGTTTGATTTGGCCCTGGTTATCATTGCACGACTGGCCACGGGCAAAACCATCTATCATGGTTCGACCGACCATTTTGCCGTCCGTCTGCGGGGTGCGGGGTGGACGCCCAATCAAATCGCACTCGCTGCTGGTGTGGCCGGTGCCATTTTTGCTGCGGGTGGTATAACGCTGTCTTTGGCTACGCCCCAATCGGCACTTTGGCTCTGTCTGGGGATTCTTAGTTTCGGATTTTTATTGCTGTTCATCATGCTTTTAAAATTCCCAGCGCCCTCTGCCCAGAAAGAACAATCCTGAGCCATGGGCGCCCTGGTGCACATCATCACTTCCATGGAACTGGGCGGTGCGCAGAAAATATGTTTATCCACAGTTCAACATTTTGCCGCCCAAGGCCGCCCCACTTTCTTGATCTACGGTGAGGATGGTCCTCTCACGCCATTAGCGAGGGAGTACATGGGAGCCAAACTGATCAGAGTCCCCGCATTGCAACGTGCCATTTCCATTCCCAGGGACATACAATGCGCCTTGCAGTTGCAAAAAATAATGCAGCAACTTCGCAACAAACACGATGACTTGGTTGTTCACACCCACAGCAGTAAAGCTGGCATTCTAGGCCGATTGGCCGCTGGCTCCCACCCAGGACAGAAAGTATGTCACACCGTTCACGGGTTTGGCTTCCCCGCTTTCACGCCGGCAACCCAATGGGTACCCATCCAATTAGAACGAATGGCCGGCGCGCGCACCCACCATTTACTTTTCGTGAGCGAGCAGGACCAGCAACGAGCCGAACAATTAAGGTTGGCCCCCTCCGCACAATCACATATTTTAAGAGCGGGCGTCGACCCCAGTGCGATTCAACAACCATTAGACGAAACGGAGCGGTTTCATCACCTCCAAGAAATGGGCTTCAACCCGGATGACTTGTTGGTGGTGAGTGTTGCCAATGCCAAACCGCAAAAAGACCCGTTGTTTCACGTGATGATTCTGGCGGAGTTGGTAAAAATGAATCCCAAGTTTAAAATGATTTTCTTAGGGGACGGCCCGCTGCTCAGCGATATGAAACAAAAAGCGCAATCGTTGGGCATAGAAAAGCATCTTTTTGCACCAGGCTTTGTTTCAGACGTTCGTCCTTATTTGCATCTCAGCCAAGGATTTGTATTGGCCAGCCGGTTTGAAGGACTCCCCTGTTCAGTTTTAGAGGCACTCTGTGTGGGTCTTCCGACTTTCGTGCGGGACAATGGTTGGGCCCGTGATCTTCGACAATGGGCACAACGCTTTTTCCCGCTGGCAGCGGATGCCTCGGCTGAATATTTTGCCGAAACCATTGTTGGAGAGATAAAGGGTTCGGGCACCCACGTGCCCAATGCGCTTCCATCCGAGTTCACGCTCGCCGGCATGCTCCATCAACTCGAAACCATTTACGTTTCGTCGTCCAAACCGTTTTGAATGCCGAGCTTGGCGACCCGATAACGAAACGACCGAAAACTGAGCCCCAACAACTTGGCCGCTTCTTTCTTTTTGCCATTGGTTTTTTCCAAAGCCAAAGTTAAAAGGTGAGATTCATAAGCTTCCAGCCAGTCTTCCATGGGAATGCCTTGTTCGGGAATCTCTTGCACCTCAAAATTAGCAGAAAAGGAGTTCGAACGCTCAACGTCACGCACCCTTTGGGGCAAATCTTTCAAAGAGAGTGCGGTTCCCTGTCCCAAAGTCACAGCACGTTCCACGGTGTTTTCTAACTCCCGCACATTCCCCGGCCAATGCCATGCAACCAATTGGGCCATGGCTTCATCGTGGATGCCATGCATGTTTCGGTTCTGCTCTTCGCAATATTTAACGAGAAACGATTCGGCCAACAGGGGGATGTCTTGTTTGCGGTCCCTTAGGGGAGGCAGATGGATGGGAATGATATTTAAACGGAAGAACAGATCTTCACGAAAGCGTCCCTCTTTCACCTCTTCTTCAAGGTCTCTATTCGTGGCCGCTAAGAAACGGCAATGGATTTGTGTGTCGTGATTCGCGCCCACGGGGCGCACCTGTTTTTCTTGCAGCACCCGAAGTAATTTAACCTGCATGAGCATGGGCAGTTCGGCAATCTCATCTAAAAAAACAGTGCCCGTTTCAGCCGCAGTCAACAATCCCTCTTTGTCTTGGTTGGCGCCGGTAAAGGCACCTTTCACATGGCCAAACAATTCGCTTTCGATGAGGTTTTCAGGAATGGCACCGCAGTTGATGGGGACGAAAGGGTCCGCCGCCCGCAACCCACGCGAATGGATGGCCCGTGCCACCATTTCTTTGCCCGTGCCACTTTCGCCGGTGATCAAAACGGTTGAGTTGGTAGGGGCCACGCGTTCCACAATATCGAGCACATCCTTGAGAGCAGGCGCACTGCCGATGAGTCGCTGCCTTGCGGTACGCGTCTCAAGTTGGTGCCGCAGTTTTGTGTTTTCGTTTTCCAGGTTGATGCGTTTGATTGCACGTGCAATCACTAATTTGAGTTCGTCGACTTTAAATGGCTTGATGATGTAATCGTAGGCCCCACCCTTCATGGCCTCTAAGGCGTTTTCCGTGGTGGCAAAGGCCGTCATCATTAGTACCAAAGTAGATGAGTTGTTATCTTTCACCCATCGTAAGACGTCCATGCCCGACCCTCGAGGCATTCTCAAATCGGTAAGAACGATATCGAAAGTTTTCTCCCCCAATTTGGCGATACCGCTCACCGCATCTTCTACCAAAGTCGGGTTATAACCTTCTCGGCGGAGAAAAATATCAAGGAACTCTCTGATGGAAGGTTCATCATCTATGACGAGAATATTTACCAATGCAGGCTCCTTAAACTTCCTTGATGCTGGCCATGGCTTGCTGTGCCGCTTCTGTGGCCTCAATCTGAGATTCTGTGATCATGCCGTCGGCCAAGGGAACCCGCAGCCATACGGCGGCACCACCGTATTTACTCTGTCGCACTTGGATGGTCCCGTTTTGAGCACGAATGATTTGGTATACCCAAGCCATGCCCAATCCGGTGCCACTGCTTTTGGTGGTGTAAAAGGGCTCAAAAATTTTACCTCGGTTTTCGTTGGGGATGCCCGGCCCATTGTCTTCAATGCGCAATAAGGCCTTGCCCCGGTCTCGCCCCACCCAGATCCACACGCCAGGTGCCTCTTGATCGGGAACGCTGTCCAGGGCCTCCAGTGCGTTCCGGATTAAGTTCCAAATCACCTGCTCCATGTGATGGGGATCGACGAAGGCGGGTATATCCTCGGTGACGGTAATTTGAATCTTCGCGCTGGGCTCGAGGCCCGTTCGAATGGTTTCTACAGTGCGTTCCACCAATTCGCCCAGTCGCACCAAGTCCAGGTGTGGGGGCTTGGGACGCGCATAGTTGAGAAAATCTTTCACCAATGAAGAGAGACGGTTTGACTCCCGTTGGATAATTTGAATCATCCTTGCATTTTCACCCCGTTCTTGCAGCGTGGGGTCTTGCGCCAGAAGCTCGAGGCAACCTGACATGGCCGCCAACGGATTTCTAATCTCGTGGGCCAGCCCCGCAGAAAACCGCCCCAGAGTAGCCAATCGGTCATGGTGTTTCATTTCCTCTTGCAGCGACCGCAATTCTGTGAGGTTTTCGAATGTGATCACCTTCCCCGTCATCCCCCGAATCCCTTCAAGAGGTGCGATATTGCCGCCAATGAAAATGGGGTCGTTGTCATTGCCCAGCCGCAACTCAAATTGTTGGCGCGGTGACTGACCCTTGAGACAATCTGCCAGTTTGGGCATCACCCTTAAGATGGGTTCTCCAGCCAGTGTGTGCCGGCTGCCGGTCAAAAGAACATTCGCGATGGTGTTCGAAAAAACGATGATGCCATCGGTGTTGATGGTGAGCACGCCGGCCGGCAAGGACTGCAGCATGATGCCTGCCATACGTTCGAGCAGCTTGAACTGCACGCGAATCTCGCGGATGGCCTCGCGAGAGCTGCGCAATTGGTCACCCAGAAAAATAGCCAAAAAGGTGATGACCCAAACCCCGCCCGTATGCGTGGTGAATCCCCACATAAGCTCTTTTTCACTCAATGCTCGGTCTTCGCCAAAAGGCACCAGCATACCCGAATACTGCCAGACGGCCACGAGCAAATAAGTGAGCGTCACCAACAGGGCGTAAAGTATCGTCCCCCGACGCGTTAAGAGTAAGGTGGCGCTGAGAACCAGGAGGGAATAAAGAAAGAGGAAACCAGAGTCGACACCACCGGTGGCAATGATCAAAGCCGTGGACAGCATGATGTCGAATACCAGTTGGGAGTGAATGTGTAACCCTAAATGGCTTTGTCCTCGCCAACGCAACCAAGCCGAACCAACGAGGATTCCCACATACGCCAAAAAGCAGATAAAGTAGAGGGACCGTCCCCAGCGTTCTGATACCAATCCCTGGGTTTTGAGTGCGACCACCAGGACCACGATCATCATCAAGGTGTATAAGACCACACGGAACGCCAATAACCACGTGAGACGGTTCACCAGCGCATTCTGTTCCGACCTTCGCTCCGTGAGTTTTTGAAACTCAGTGCGCGTTGGTAAAACGGCCAAGCTGCCAGGGTCTGTATCGGCTCTCGGCTCCTGGGCCACAAATGACATCAATACCCACCGTTCGAAAAGAAATGCGTTGCTATTGGATGTTACCTGCGATGGTAAAAATCGGCAAATACATCGCGATCAAAAATCCACCCACCACAATGGCCAAAAACACCATGATGAGCGGCTCGAGCATAGAGGTGAGCCCACTGACCGAGGCGTCCACTTCCTCTTCGTAAAAATCAGCAATTTTGTTTAACATGGTATCGAGCGCGCCAGTATTCTCACCAATGGCCACCATATTCACCACCATGGGTGGGAAAGCGGATAAGTGCCCAAGGGGCTCCGACATGTTTCTCCCCTCACTCACCTTTTCACGCGTATAGAGAATGCCGTCCGAGACCACGGCATTCCCTGAGGCTTGGGCAACGATTTCCAAGCTGTCCATGATGGGCACGCCGGAAGACAACATGGTGCCCATGGTCCGGGTGAACCGAGCCACCGCCACTTTTCGAATGATTTCACCCATGATCGGGGCATGGTAAAAGAACCGGTCCAAGGCTCTTTTGCCTTTAGGGTTGGATCGGATGGCATTGAATAAGGTGCCTAGCGCTATGGCCCCTAACACCGCCATCCACCAATTTTTCTGGGCCCCTTCAGACAAATCGATAACGAACTGTGTGGGCGCAGGTAGGCTACCACCAAAATCCGCAAACATTTGCTCAAAAACTGGAACCACCCAAATCAAAAGTACAGCAACCGCCATCATGGCCACGCCCATAATAGCGAGGGGATATACCAACGCGCCTTTCACTTGCTTGCGAAGTGCCACCTGCTTTTCGATGGCACCGGCCAAACGCGCCATAATGGTGTCTAAAATCCCACCCACCTCGCCGGCAGCCACCAAGTTGACGAACAAGGGGTCAAACACTTTGTTGTGTTTCCTCAGCGCCTCAGCAAAGGTCTTTCCTGACTCTACGTCTTCTTTGACGTTCACCAAAACTTGTTTAAACCAGTAGTTCTCTTGCTGAGCACCCAAAATTTCGAGTCCTTGGACCAATGGCAAACCGGCATCGATCATGGTGGACAGCTGCCGGGTAAAAATCATGAGGTCTTTTGGCGTGACCCCACTGGAGCCAGGCATTTTTATGTAAAATTCTTTGGGCTTGTTTTTAACGTTGGTGACGTTCAGGCCTTGAGAGGACAGTTTTTGTTCAACCGCCTCTTTACTGGGACCATCCATCTCACCTTTGATGGTGTCTCCAGTCTTGGTTTTCGCTGTCCATAGGAATGTGGCCATCTGTTTCCCTTTTGCCTGTTTCGTACCCGCCGTGAAGATTTATAACATCTATCCCAGCATTAAATCACGCTTTAGCCCCTATTTTTAACGTGATCGGTTTGCCCAAACACATAGCCGCTTTGCTTCAGCATGTTCCTTAGTTCTTCTTCTTCTAAGGATTTCACCAACGCGGTATCAGCCGTGATTTTCCCCTGTTTCACCAAAGACATCAAACTCTGGTTGAGCGTCAGGTTTCCGGACTGGCTCTGACCCATCTGCATGGCTGCATAAATCTGGTGCAGCTTATCATCCCGAATCAGACTGCGAATCCCAGAATGTGGCACCAAAACCTCCAAAGCCAATGATCGACCATGACCCTCATCCACGGGCAGTAGGTTTTGACTGATCACCCCAACCAGCACAAAACTCAAAATGGTACGCACCCGCGCTTGATGGTTGGCGGGAAAAACGTCGATAATGCGGTTTAAGGTTTGGACCGCGCCATTGGTGTGGAGGGTGGCCAAACACAAATGCCCGGTCTCCGCGAGCGTCATAGCCGCCTCGATGGTTTCAAGATCTCTCATTTCACCGATCAGCACCACATCCGGATCTTGTCGCAAGACATAACGTAAAGCATCCTTGAAGGATCGCGTGTCCTTACCCACTTCTCTTTGATTCACGATGCCTTTTTTATTGGGATGAATGTATTCAATGGGGTCTTCAATGGTGAGAATGTGACCTTCAGTTTCACGGTTAATTTTATCAACAATACTCGCCAAGGTGGTGGACTTCCCTGAGCCCGTCGGTCCGGTGACCAATAATAAGCCGCGCGGTTTTTTCGCCAAATCAGCCACCACGGCCGGTAAACCCAACTGCGCAAAGCTGGGCACCACAAATGGAATGCGACGAATGGCCGCGGCCACACTGTCTCGCTGAAAAAAGAGGTTTACCCGAAAGCGAGCCACGTCCTCGAGACCAAAACTGAGGTCCAGCTCTTGCCGTTCTTCAAACTCAGCTTTCTGTTTTTCGTTTAAGATGGAATAGGAAAGTGTCTTGATCTCGTCATTGGTTAAAGCAGGCGATTGCACTGGACGTAAAGTGCCGTTGACGCGTAGTTGTGGCGGTACACCCACGGTTAAATGCAAATCAGATGCATTCACATTGATCATGGCCTTCAGCAAATCGATAAGTTGTACCATAATGTTCAAATAACCTTATTTGGACGGTTATTCGTCATTAACCGTTACTCGGGTCACCTCTTCGATCGTGGTCACCCCTTCAAGTAGATGGGAAACGGCACTTTGGCGAAGGGTTTTAAATCCCAACTTCATCGCTTCCTGTTTGAGCTCCCCAGTGGATGCCCCATTCAAAATAAAATCTTTCAATGGCTCGTACATTTTTAACACTTCGAAAAAAGCGATCCGGCCTTTAAAACCCGTACCATTACACGCTTCGCAGCCCGAACCCTTGAATGCTTGAAAGGTACCGATTTTATCTTCCGGGACTTGCGCCCGTAACAAAGCATCACGAGGTAAATCGATAGGTTCTCGGCACCCTTGGCAAACACGCCGACCCAAACGCTGTGCCACGATCACATTCACCGCCGCCGTCACCAAGAACGGTTCGATGCCCATGTTAAGCATACGGGTGACCGTGGAAGGCGCATCGTTGGTGTGGAGCGTGGACAACACCAAGTGACCGGTCAACGCAGCCTTCACCGCAATCTCTGCCGTTTCAAAGTCACGAATCTCCCCCACCATGATGATGTCAGGATCTTGTCGCAGAAACGAACGCAGCGTGGCCGCGAAGTTCAAACCAATGTCGTCATGCTGCTGTACCTGATTAATTCCTGCAAAGTTAAATTCAACCGGGTCTTCAGCCGTAGAGATGTTCACCTCTGGGGTGTTGAGTGAAGAGAGCGCGGAGTACAACGTGGTGGTTTTCCCCGAACCCGTGGGGCCGGTCACCAAGCACATGCCGAAGGGTTTGAGAATCGCTTCTTTCCACACCACCAGCTGATCCTCATCGAGGCCAAGCTTGGTCATATCCAGCTGCAGGTTACTTTTATCGAGCAGTCGCAAAACGATTTTTTCACCGTACAGCGTAGGACACACGGATACACGGTAATCCATCTCTTGGCCTTTACCGATGCGGAGCTTAATCCGGCCATCCTGAGGCAGGCGACGTTCCGCAATGTCCAAACTCGACATAATCTTCACACGGGAAGCAATGGCGTTTTTCAGTTTCACCGGCGGGCGCATCACCTCATACAAAGAGCCATCAATACGGTACCGAACCCTGAATTCTTTTTCGTAAGGTTCAATATGGATATCACTGGCCCCTTTTTTAATGGCATCCACCAAAATCAAGTTACACAGTTTCACCACTGGCGCATCTTCGGCCGCTTTGGCCAAATCGATACCGCCCCCCAAATCTTCCAGTTCGGTGACCTCGATGTCTTCTTCAGCAAAGTCATCCATAATGGAGTCAAAGTCCATGCCACCCAGGGCGTCTTCTTGGTCCTCTGCCTCCACCACGATGTAATACTTTTCGATGGCGTCTCTAATGGAAACTTCAGCGGCCACCACCACTTCAATGTTGTAACCCGTGATAAACTTCACCTCATCGATGGCGAAAATATTAGAGGGGTCGGCGATGGCCACAATCAATGAGGCTCCCGCACGGTTCACTGGAATCACTTGGTGTTTTTCTGCCACCTCTTTGGGGATGAGTTTGATGATGTCACTGTCAATTTCAAAATCGCTCAGGTTGATGGCCGGAACGCCATACTGCTTTGCCAAGAACTGAGTCAGGTCGGCTTCTTCGATAAAGCCCAGTTTGATCAAGTGGTAGCCCAAACGACCGCCCTCTTGCTTTTGGGCCGTTTGCGCCTCTTGCAGCTCCACCAGGGAAATCATGTTTTCTCGAACGAGGAGTTCGCCCAAACGTCCTGCCATCTACAACCTCACTTTATTGAAGGGGCCTCGATCGCGACCCTGCAACAGTGAGAGTTTAACTCAGCGAATGCACTGAATCCAAATAAGAGCCCTATTTCTCAAGGATTTTTTTTGTTTCAGCGATATCTTTTTGAATCTGAGCCACCAGCGCCTCTTTGGATGGAAATTTTCGTTCTGGTCGAATGCGCTCAACGAACTCCAACACCAGTTCAGAACCATACAAATCGGCATCGAAATCGAGCAAATGGGCCTCAACGCGGACCCCTTCTCCCTCAAATGTAGGCCTTAAGCCTACATTGATCACCGCTGGCAAACGCTTTCCATCGATGATGGCGTGGGCGGCATACACCCCCCGTTTGGGAATGAGCTCTTGCTCGGGTTGAACATTGGCGGTGCGGGTACCGATGCTGCGTCCCCTCTGATCACCGGAAACGACAGGACCGCTCAACCGAAAGGGGCGCCCCAACAGGGTACAAGCCCCATGAACGTTGCCTTCTAAAATGAACGCTCGGATTTTGGTAGAGGACATGACCAAACCATCAAGACTTTGGGCGGTGATGATGTGAACCGACACCCCATGCGGCTCAAGCCACACTTTAAGATCTTTAGCTTTCCCTGCAGCTTTTCTACCAAAAGAAAAGTCATACCCCACCACCACAGCACGCACCCCCATGGCATCTTTCAGCACCTCGGTGGCGAAATCTTCAGGGGCCATTTGCGCAAAGTCAGGGGTGAAAGCTTGCATGAGCAAATAGTCGAACCCTTTTTGGGCAATGCCAGCGATTTTATCGGAACGACTAAGGATGGTCGGCGGCGCCAATGTGGGAGCCAGCACCTTCACAGGGTGCGGATCAAAGGTCACTACGCCGGTGATGCATTTTTCTTGCTGGGCGATTTGGTGCACCCGTTGAAAAAGCGCGTTATGGCCCAGATGGAGCCCATCAAAAGACCCGATGGCCACCACTGCACCGCGCATGGAGTCAGAAATTTCACTAAAAGATTCGTATACTTCCATAGTTTTCATTGTAGACATGAGAAGGAATATAGCCCAAACACGTCAAAAAAAAAGACCGCGTGCCACCTAACTTGCGTTTTCGCGCCTAAAATCGGTCAATAACGGGATTGTAATAACGTTCTGTGCCGCTAAAGTCCCCCCTCATTATTCAAAAAGGGACATTAATGAATCATCAGTTTATCTTTTCTCTGGCCGGTATTCTCACTGTATTGGGATCGGGCGCGAGCGCTCATGCTTTAGACCTCCAACAAAAAGCCAATCCCCAAAACCGCGCATTCGAAAACCTGCCCCAGTTGAACCTCATTCGGGGCGCCCAGCTCAAAGACATCCCTCTGGAAATTACCGCTGAGGGCGATTGGACCCTGAGCGCCAATAAAAGTTGGGCTCAGTTGGACGCTACTTCAGGCAACGGCAACCAAACGGTGGTTCTTCGCATTGATGAGCAAGCATTGACCAGCCTGGACGATGCCACCGCAACGCTCACCCTGTCTGCCCCGGGCAGCGATGATGTGGCCTTAGAGGTGGATATCGATATTTGGCCCAAAATACCGCCGGCCGATGCCACGCCCGCCCAACTACGCGACTTTGTAAAAAACCGTGACAACTGGCCCAGCGACGGCTCGTTTCCCCGCATGTGGGAATTGTGGGGCTTCTTACCCGACCAGGAAACCCACCCTGATACCGCTTCCGGCGCCAACATGGATGCCTGGGAAAAGGTGGCATGCGACGACGGCACAGCCTCAGAAGACTGTGTGCGCGAAGGCCAAGCGGGCCTCCATTCCGGTATGGCGGCCGATCAAGCTTGGCTCCTTTCCACCGGTGATCCACGGGTCAGAGTGGCGGTCTTGGATTCGGGCATTAAGTGGGGCGAAAAAAACCTCACCACCAAACACTACCTTAACCCAGAAGAACTTCGGGTTTGCCCTCCTCCAGGGGGTGACCTCAATGCAGAGCCCTTGGCCACAGGATTTGATGTAAACGGCGACGGCCTCTTCAACATTCGAGACTACGATGAAGCCACGTGGATCACCGATGTGAATGCCAACGGTCACCATGACCCCCAAGATTTAATCTGGAGCACCTTTACAGATGGCACCCCTTGTAGTGACGGCATTGATGATGACGTCAATGGCTATATGGATGACATCTCTGGTTGGGATTTCTTTTGGAATGACAACGACCCCTCCGATGACACCCAGTACGGACACGGCACGGGCGAAGCCAACGATTCCACCGGTGAGCCCCACGATGGCCGTGGCATGATTGGGATTTGCCCCCGGTGCACCGTCCTCAACCTTCGGGTGGGTGACAGCTT
>MDTD01141682.1_pt1 | contig 44852 bp, 42 predicted proteins | sample 811221 | NCBI WGS metagenome assembly MDTD01 (sample SAMN05326646, study PRJNA326480) | marine metagenome | isolation source: seawater | place: Pacific Ocean: South West | collected 2011 | reverse complement strand
TAGGTCAGCACGTAGAGAATCGGCGCGAACGTCTCGGTGTGCACGATGGCGGTCTGGCCGGGCATCCGCACCACGGCGGGTTCGACATAGAATGCCTCGGAGGCGCCGGTGTCGGCACGCTCCCCGCCGGTCACCTCGCCGCCTTCGTCGCGCGCCCGCTGCAGCGCGCCCACCATGTCGCGGTAGGCGGTCTCGTGGATCAGCGGCCCCACCAGAGTGTCCGAGGCGAACGGATCGCCCACCGGCAGCTGCCGGTACGCCGCCACGATCCGCGACACCAGCTCGTCGGCGACCGACGAGTGCACGATCAGCCGGCGCAGCGTTGTGCATCGCTGTCCCGCGGTGCCGGCGGCGGAGAACACGATGCCGCGCACTGCAAGGTCCAGATCGGCAGCCGGGGTCACGATCGCGGCGTTGTTGCCGCCCAGCTCGAGCAGGACCTTGCCGAAGCGTTCGGCGACCCGGGGGCCGACCTGTTTACCCATGCGTACCGATCCCGTGGCGCTCACCAACGCGACCCGGGGGTCGTCGATCAGGCGCTCGCCGACCTCGCGGCCGCCCAGGATCAACCGGCTCACGCCGGCGGGTGCGCCGACGGCGGCGCAGGCCTGCTCGAGCAGCGCCTGACAGGCCAGCGCGGTCAGCGGGGTGAGCTCAGAAGGCTTCCACACCACGGTGTCCCCGCACACCAGCGCGACGGCGGTGTTCCACGCCCACACCGCCACCGGAAAGTTGAAGGCGGTGATGACGCCGACGACACCGAGCGGATGCCAGGTTTCCATCAGTCGGTGCCCGGGCCGCTCGGAGGCGATGGTCTTGCCGTACAGCTGGCGCGACAACCCGACGGCGAAGTCGCAGATGTCGATCATCTCCTGTACCTCGCCGGCGGCTTCGGAGGTGATCTTGCCGGCCTCGATGGTGACCAGGGCCGCCAGCGCGGACTTGTGCTCGACGAGCAGTGCCCCGAGCCGGGCCACCAGCGCTCCGCGCACCGGCGCCGGCGTCACCCGCCACGCCGAAAACGCCTCCGCTGCTTGGCCGATCGCCGCGTCGGCGTCGGCAGGCGTCGATTCGGGGACGGTGAACAGCACGTCGCCGGTGATCGGGGTGCTCGCGGGCAGGCCGCCGTCGTTGGGGCTGCCGAGTTCGACCGTCGCGCCGACGGAAGCCAGTGCGTCGCGGACGCGGGAGCGCAGTTCGTCGGCGGTCGGCAGGGCGGTGGACACGGCGGTGCTCATGGGTGGCCGGCTTTCTGGTGGGTGTGATGGGGCTGGTCGGCGCGGGTCCGTGCAGTGCTCGGATACAGTGCGCCCATGGGCGACGGCGAACTCGACGAGATCGACCGCACGCTGGTCCGGGAGTTGGTGGTCGACGGTCGCGCGACGTTGGCGCATCTTGCGGCGACGGCGGGGTTGTCGGTGTCGGCGGTGCAGGCGCGGGTGCGACGGCTGGAATCGCGCGGGGTGGTGGCCGGATACACCGCGCGCATCAACCCCGAGGCGGTGGGCGCCATGCTGTCGGCGTTCGTCGCGATCACCCCTCTCGATCCCTCTCAACCCGATGATGCCCCCGCCCGCCTGGAACACATCCCCGAAATCGAGGCGTGCTACTCGGTGGCCGGCGAGGACAACTATGTGCTGCTGGTGCACGTCGCCTCGGCGCGCGCATTGGAGGCGCTGCTGCAGCGCATCCGGACCGCCGCCGACGTGAAGACGCGGAGCACGATCATCTTACAGAAGTTTTACAGCGATAGGCGATACGTGCCGGAATAATTACTGGGAAAGCGAGCACCGGACGCGTATTATCCCCCTTCCGGCATCCGGTCGTCGACGAGGTCGGCCACCCGCGTGCGGATCGCGTCGGTCGCTCGATTGAGCAGCGCCGGCGCGGTCGTCGACAGAATGGTGGCCCCCGCGGTCGCCGAGAATGCCTGACTCCACCCGAGGGGCCCCACTGGTGTGCAGCCGAACACCTGACTGAGGCCGGGGGTGCTGATGATGCCCGTCAGCAGGGCGAACGAACCGAGCGCAGTCACCACCACCAGGGGGCTGCGGGAGTCGACCAGCGTCTGTGCCAGTTGCGTGGACACCAGTCCGATCAGTGCGACGGTCGAGGCGCGCTGCGAGGTGCCCGTCACGCTCGCCATCAGCCACGCGCCGCCGGCTCCGACCGTCGTCGCCGCACCGCGTACGCCGATCGCGCGCCACATCGCCCCCTCGTCCAACTCGAGTGGCTCGGTTCCGGCCGCCTGCCGGCTGACCGCCAGCGCCGCGGCGGGCAGTGCGTCGGTGAGCATGTTGACCAGCAACATCTGCCGGGCGTTGAGCGCCGAGCGTCCGGTCAGCACGCTGGTCAACAGCGCGAAGGCGATCTCACCGGTGTTGCCGCCCAGCAACATCGACACGGCCGAATGCACCCGGCGCCACAGCTGCTTACCCTCGTCGAGCGCGTCGATCAGGGCCTCGATGCGTCCGTCCAGGAGGACCAGATCGGCGGCCGTGCGCGCGGGATCGCTGCCGCGCGCGGCCACCCCGACCCCGACGCTGGCCGCCCGGATCGCCGCGGCGTCGTTGGCGCCGTCGCCCACCATGGCGGTCACCAGGCCGATGTGTTCGAGCGTCTGCACCACGTCGATCTTGTGCTCGGGCGACATGCGGGCGTACACCAGATGTGACTGCACCGCCGCGGCGCGCTCCTCGGCGGACATGGCTTCCCATTCCGGGCCGGTGAGCACCTGATCGGCCGAGACGGACAGACCGAGTTCACCGGCGATCACCGTCGCGGTCACGGGGTGATCGCCGGTGATCAACCGGATCCCGATGCCCCGGTCGCCCAGCTCATCGAGGACCTGACGCGCACTGGCCCGCGGTGTGTCGGCCAGTCCGAGTAGACCGATCGGCGTCAGTTCTGCGCGGCACAACTGCTCGAACACGGAGGCATCGGCGGCCGCTGCGGCTGCCTGCTTCCGCGTCAGCTGACGTTCGGCCACCGCGATCACCCGTAGCCCTCGGGCGGCCATGTCGTCGATCGCGGCCTGCACCGGACCGTTGGCGTGCGCCAGCGCTGACGCCAGGACCTCAGGGGCGCCCTTGATGGTCAGGCGGGTGCCGGTGATCGCCGCCGCGAACGGACGGCCCGCCTGGAACGGCAGGAATGCGTCGCGTTCGATGGTGGTCATGGCCGCGGCGTCGCCATCGCCGTGGACAGCTCGGCGGATGGCATCGTCGGTGGCGTGGTGGGCGCGGTGGCCGGGCCGGATGAAGATCGTGGTCAGCGCCGCGTCCAGAGCGTGCTCAGCGGTGCAGCCGTCGACGGGGAAGACCGTCTTCACCTGCAACCGGTTCTCGCTGAGCGTTCCGGTCTTGTCGAAGCACACGACCTGCAGGCGGGCCAGCGCCTCGATCGACTGCGCGTTGCGCACCAGCACCGATTCGCCGGTGAGCCACCGGGCGGAGGCCAGCTGGGCCAGCGTCGCCACCAGTGGCAACCCCTCGGGGACGGCCGCCACCGTCAACGCGACGGAGCTTCCGACGGCCTCGCGAAGCGGCGTGCCGCGCGCCAGGCTGAGCAGGCCCACCAGAGCCCCGCCGCCCACGCTGAAGGGCAGGGCGCGCTTGGTGATTCGGCTCAGTTGGCGCTGCAGGCCGATCTCACGGGACTTCTCCGGTGCCATCGCCAGCGCGCGCCGCATCTCGGTGCGCGACCCGACCGTGGTGACGACGGCCACCGCGGTGCCCGCCACCAGCGTGCTGCCCGCGTAGAGCATGCAGGTGCGTTCGGCCAGCGGAGCGCCCGGCGTCGGATCGGGCTGTTTGGACACCGGCAGTGATTCGCCGGTCAGTGTGGACTCGTCGACCTCGACGGTGCTGGCGTCGATCAGACGGGCGTCGGCGGGCACCACTTCGTCGGCCTGGATCTCGATGATGTCGCCGGGGCGGAGCCGGCCCGCCGGCACCTTCTCGTAGGCGCCTTCGTCCTCGGGGCCGATCCGCCTGCGGGCCAACGGTTCTTCGACGGCCATCAGCCGCCGCAGAATCCGTTCGGCATGTAACTGCTGCTCGGCCGACAGCGCGGCGTTGGCGAGCAGGACGCCGCCGACCAACGCGGCATCCAACGGCGATCCGAGCAGGGCACTGGCGACCGCCCCGGTGGCCAGCAACGGTGTGATCGGGTCGGCGAGGTTCGTCCGCATCTCGGTGACGAAGTCGCGGGTCAGGTGCCATGACCATGTCGTGAGATCCCCGATGATGCGCAGTGGCAGCATGTCGCCGAAACCGGCTGTGGTCGCGGGGCTGTCGTCGGGCGGGCGTGGTAGCAGCCGTTGCACTTCGGCGATCGGCAGGGCGTGCCACTCGTGTGCCGCCTCGGGTTCGGGTGGCGGATCGCGGAAAACTCTGTTCCCCGCAGTGAATCCCGACCACAGCGCGCCGAGGACGCCGACGTTGACCGATTCGGGTCCGCTGCCCGGCACGCCCGGGATCAGCATCAACGCGCCGAGTGCTGTCGCGGAGGCCGAGAGCCGGACGCCGCGGGCGGTGACGGCCCGTGCGGTGGGCAGCGAGTGCAGGATTCGCCAGACGGACAGGAGGTCGGGCACGAACACGTCGGCCCCCCAGGGCGGCGGCCAGCCGGCGCGTTCCAATCCGATTGTCAGGTCGGCGTCCTGGTTCGCCGACAGGTCTGGCGTGGTCAGCACCGCGACCGTGGCCCCGGAGGCCTTGAGTTCGGCGACCGCCGTCACCAGCGCCTCATCGATCGAGCCGTCGACGGGAAACAGCCGGTCGAACCCTTGGGCCAACGACCGCAGTCCGTCGTCGGCGACCGACACCACCTGCGGTCTGGTGCGGCGCGCCTCGGTGACCACGGCGTTGGCCAGCGGATCCCGAACCGGACTCACCAGCGCCCGGCCGGACGTCCCGGCGTCGGCGATGGTGGACAACTCATGCCAGCCGGGGGCCAGGGTGCCTGTCTCGAGCGCCGAACGGACAGCCTCCCAGGCGCGGGCGCGCTCCGAATTCGGCACTCCGACAACCCGTGTCACAGTCAGTGTGTCGGTGTAGAGCGCACGAGGATCGATGACGATCGCGTCGAGACGGTCCAGGTGTCGCAGCGCCCGGGGGCGGACGACGACGACGTCGTGCCGGCCGGTCAGTCCGCGGGTCATCGCGCAGCCGAAGGCCTCGCGCGCGGCGCGGGACGGCTTGGCGGCGGTCACCAGCGCGGCGCTGCCGGCGATCGTCGGGTTGCGGGTCACGGCGCCGACGAGTGTGGCCGCCGCCAGGCCCAGTTCGCCGATTCGCTCCGCGTAACGCTCGCTGGGGCCGTAGTCCCATTCCAGGGTGCCGCGGTCGGGGAAGCCGCCGTCCGGGGGATAGGCGGCCAGCCGCGGCTCGTGGCGGCGCCAGGCCAAGCGGGCATCCCAGGCCTCGGCGGCGAGCAGGGTGCGCGTTGCGGCTTCGGCGGCCGCCGAGGTCGGGGACGCGGTCAACGCCGAGGCCGCGGCGCCCGTCAGGCTCAGCAACAGGTCGGTGCTGTCGCGGCCGAGTCGGCGTTCCATCTGGCGGCGCAACTGGGGAACGTTGGCCGCCATCGTCGGCACGGCCGACAAGAGCTCGGGCACCCGCGGTACGTGCAGCGCGTTCCCCGTCACCGACAGGCCGAACCCGGCGACGGCCGCCAGCGCGCCGATCGTGCGTGCAGCCAGCAGCGCGTCATCGCCGGGAAGGGTCAGCGGGCGGTGCCGCTCACCGCAGGGTTCGGTGCGGACGCGGGCCTCCGCGGCGGCGACGACCTCGGCCAGGTCTTCAGCCGGCCCCTCGGGTCCGGTGGTGACGATCACGCGCGCCACCGAACGGTTGAGCTCGACGTGCGTCACTCCGTCGACGGTCCGCACCGCCGCAAGCACCTCGTCGGCGATCACGTCGGCATCGGGGCCGCTGAGGCCGCAGATCTCGATCCAGTGGTGGCCGTTCAGACGGCTGGTGCGTTTGACCGGATGTCCGCCGAGCGCCTCGGCGGTGATCGCGGTGGCCGTCTGGACCGCCGAGGGCGCTCCGACGGCTGCGGCCTGGAGCGTCTCGGCGACCGTGCGGGCGGCCGACGTGGCGCCGGCCGCAGCATCGTTGACCGCAGCGGCCGCCGCACCCGCCACCGCGCGTCCGGCGCCGAGCGCGGCATCGCCCGCCAGCAGCGCTGTCCCGCCGGCAAGCTGCAGGAGCCGTAGCGGCGATCCGAGAATGGTCACGACGTCCACCCCCGTCGACCGCACCGCTGTAGCGGATGCGGTGTCCGCGCAATCCACGTCACGTCGACCCCCACCGTCAAGGCAATGGACCGGCGATCGATCGGTCTGGTCCACATCCCGTGCCGATTCTAGGCGTCCCGAGCCGAGCTCACCCGTCGAAGCATCGCCGTCCAGCCTGTCTCAGTTCGGGAAATATTCCCATCTACAAGTGGCGAGACAGAAAAATAGTATTAGTATCAACCGTATGGCCGATGTTTTTCCTACAGGGTGCACTGAGGTGGATCTGCTGGACGCGGCCGACGTCCGCCCTCTGCTGTCCCGCAGCATCCTCGCCGACGGTCTGGATCTGGTTCTCGACCTCGATCGCTCGCGCGGTTCACGCCTCGTCGACGCCCGCACCGGACGCAGCTTCCTGGACATGTTCACGTTCTTCGCGTCGTCGGCGTTGGGGATGAACCATCCGGGTCTGGCCGATGACGAACAGTTCCGTGCCGAGCTCACCGCCGCCGCGCTGAACAAGCCCAGCAACTCCGACGTCTACAGCATTCCGATGGCGCGCTTCGTGGACACGTTCGCGCGTGTGTTGGGCGACCCGGCGCTGCCGCACCTGTTCTTCGTCGACGGAGGGGCGCTGGCTGTCGAGAACGCATTGAAGGTCGCGTTCGACTGGAAGAGCCGGCTCAACGAGAGTCGGGGCATCGATTCGGCGTTGGGTACCAAGGTCCTTCACCTGCGCGGTGCCTTCCACGGCCGAAGCGGCTACACGATGTCGCTGACCAATACCGATCCCAACAAGGTGGCCCGCTTCCCGAAGTTCGACTGGCCGCGCATCGACGCGCCCTGTATTCGCTCCGGCTACGACGACGACGCCATGGCTGCGCTGGAAGCCGAATCGCTGCGGCAAGCCCGCGTCGCCTTCCAGGCGAACCCGCATGACGTGGCCTGCTTCATCGCCGAACCGATCCAGGGCGAGGGCGGCGACCGCCATTTCCGGCCGCAGTTCTTCGCCGCGATGCGCCGCCTGTGCGACGAGTTCGACGCGCTGTTGATCTTCGACGAGGTGCAGACCGGGTGCGGCATCACCGGAACCGCCTGGGCCTACCAGCAATTGAACGTCACCCCCGACGTGGTCGCGTTCGGCAAGAAGACGCAGGTGTGCGGCGTCATGGCGGGCGGACGCATCGACGAGGTGGCCGACAACGTCTTCACCGTCAGCTCGCGGATCAACTCGACGTGGGGTGGCAACCTGGCCGACATGGTGCGTTCGCGCCGAATCCTGGAGGTCATCGAGGCGGACGGGCTGTTCGAGCAGGCCGCCGAGCGGGGCTCCTACCTGATCGCGCGGCTTCAGGAACTCGGCGAGCATTTTCCCGACTTGGTGCGCGACGTGCGCGGCCGTGGCTTGATGTGCGCGTTCAGCATGCCCGACGCGGCGCGGCGTGACGCGCTGATCGACGGTCTGTGGCGGCGCGGGGTGATCATGCTCGGGTGTGGAGCCGACAGTGTCCGGTTCCGGCCGGCGTTGACCGTGTCGCACGACGAACTGGACGCGGCGGTCGACGCGGTGCGGGCGGTGCTCAGGTCGATGTCGGTTCGCTCGGCCGGGTGAGCCGGCGGATCGTCGTCCGCAGCGCCGCCAGCTCCGCGCCGCCGACGAGCTCGCAACCGTGACGTTCGGCCAGTTTGCGTGCCGCCGGGGTGAATTCGTGGTTGGTGACGACCATCGTGCGGGTGCAGTCCTGCATGGCGGCGCCGGCGACGACCTCCTGGACCGCGCTGGCGCCGACCGGGCGTGAGTATCGTTTGCACTGCACGGCAAGCCGGTTCGGGCGGTGTCCGACGATCAGGTCGACACCCCAGTCTCCGCTGATCGACGTCATGATCACCGGCACCCCGGCCGACCGCGCGATGTGCGCGACGTAATCCTCGAACTCGGTGCCGGACATGGCATCGGCGCGATCGCGCTCCCGGTGACCGGGAGTGGCGGCACCCACCACGGTGGCGATGAGAAAGCTGGGCGCGGCCATCGCGAGCAGCCCGGCGGCCACGCTCCACAGCGGTGACGCGCCGGCCAGATAGGCGGTGGCGGCGGCGGCTACGCCGAGCGCCAGCAGCACTGTCCACCGCAGCCTCGTCACGCGGGCATCGTAGGCCGGGACCCCGACACACCCGGTTTACCGGGCGGGGTGTCCGGGAACTTCTGGTTCCACAGCTTCGCGACACGAAAGAGCCAGGCCATGACCGATATGTCCCAGCATGGGCATCGCAGCATCGACGGTGACACCGGTGTCCGGGATGCATTGCGGACGGGCCTCGGCTTCGCCGCGGCGGGGTTGGTGTTCTTCGTCGTGGCGGGGCTGTGGCTCGGGACGTGCACCGGGGCGGTCGCGGATCCGCTGGCATGCGGCGTGCCTCAGCGCACGGTGCTCAGCCTCGGGGCGCCGGTCATCCTCGCCGCGGGCGGAGTGTTCTCGTTGGCGCGGCTGATGCGGGTGCGGCGAGAAGAGTTCGCCTGGTGGGCGTGGCTGGGTGCCGCCTGGTTGCTGCTGGCGTTGGCGATGCTCGGCCTGTTCGGCGCGGCACGCTGACACCATGACCCCGAAATTGCACTGAGGGTTGTGTTTGTCGGTTTTCCACAGCCCTAGCCGCAATGTGGGTGCTAGACCGGCCGGTGTGTCGGGGCCGCCAGTGAGCATCACCTCATGCGAAGGGTGTTCATCGGCAGTGAGGCACTGGCCGGCGGCGGGCTCACCCGCGCGGCGCTGCGCTGGAACTATCGACGGTTGTTTCCCGACGTCTATGTCCCGGCCGGAGCCATTCCGTCCCTGCGCGACCGCACACTCGGAGCGTGGCTGTGGTCGGGGCGAAATGGAGTGATCGCGGGACGAGCGGCAGCGGCACTGCATGGCGCACGGTGGGTCGACCAACAGACCCCTATCGAGATGATCTTTCGGTGCGGACGACCTCCGCCCGGCATCATCGTTCGCAACGAAAGACTCGACGATGACGAGGTCACACAGGTCGGTGGCCTGCTGGTGACCACTGTGCAGCGAACCGCGTTCGATCTCGCTCGGCATCGGCCACGCAACGAGGCGGTGGCCGATCTCGATGCCCTCGCCCAGGCGACGGGTGTGAAGGCCGTCGACGTGCTGGCTCTGGCGGAGCGATACCCCGGGGCGCGGGGCACCCGTAGGGCCACCACTGCACTGGGCCTGATGGACGCCGGCGCGCAATCGCCTCGAGAGACGCGACTGCGACTGATCCTGGTCGACGAATGGCTCGACCCGGTCCGGACCCAGATCAAAGTGACCGACGGGTCGACGGTGGCCTACCTGGACATGGGCTACGACGAACCGATGATCGGCCTGGACTATGAAGGCGGCCATCACAGTGCCGACCGCCCGACGTACGTCTACGACATCGGTCGAGCCGAGTTCGTCGAGCAGCGCGGTTGGCATGACATCCGGGTCGTGAACGAGCACAGCGCAGAGTTCGTGAAGTTTCGGGTGCGGCAAGCGTTTCAGCGGCGCGGATACACGCCGAGATTGCGCAGGAGGTCGTGAGCAAGCTCCAATCCACAGCCCTGACGGTAATCTCGGCGTCCGAGCGCCACCACGCCTCGCACCCCCGACACACAGCGAAGGGCCCGGCCGATCGGCCGGGCCCCTCGATGCGAAGCTCTTACTGGTTGGACTCTTGACGCTTCTCAGCAGCGTCGGCGCCGGAGCGGGCCGCGTCGGCCTCCGCTTCCTTCTTGGCCGCGTCACGCTGCGCGTCGGCCTTGTCCTGCTGGGCCTTGCCTTCGTCCACCATGTCGTTTCGACCGGTGACGGTGCCGACTGCTTCCTTGGCCTTGCCCTTGACGTCCTCGACGACGCCCTTGACGCCCTCTTCGGGACCGCTGTTGTTCTTGTCGTCAGCCATGTTCACCCTCCGCTGTTGTGTGGACAGGTCGTTCGTGGCCCGCTTCTTGAGCTCACCCGGAGTCTTCCCGATGCCCCCCGCCCCCAAACGAGTGATCTGGATCGCAGTGAAAACCATTCAGTCACAACGCCATGACTGTGGCGAAACCCGCCGTTGACGGGTGTTTGGCTTCTGAGGAGCAGGGGGTACTGATCTGTCACCATGTCCAGCACTCACACCGCGCCGTCACTGCATCATCGGCGCCAGCATCAAGAACGCCACGGCGTAGACCGCCACCGCCACGAGGATCAGAGCGGCCAGCGTCCAACCGGCCACCACGAGAACGCGTCGCGACCGCTTGGAGCCAGGTTCGTCCGTGCGTTTTGCGTCCATGACATGGGGTTACCCCAGCAAACGGGGACCGTAACGTCCATCAGCCACGCGCAGGAGTGCCCATGACCGGGAGGGGTTCGGCCTGGGGTAGTCTCGCTGGCAAGTTTCCGGGAGGTCAGATGGCTGATGTAGTGAGCCGCAGCAACGGACACTCGCACAGTCCGCAAGCGGTCGAGCTGCGAGTGGCGGCTTCGCTGGAGAATCTGGCCGTGCTGCGCACCCTCGTCGCCGCGGTCGGCACGTTCGAGGACCTCGATTTCGATGCGGTGGCCGATCTGCGGCTGGCCGTCGATGAGGCGTGCACCCGTCTGGTGCGGTCTGCGGTGCCCAACTCGACCCTGCTGGTCGTCGTCGACCCGCAGCCCGAAGCGCTGTGCGTGCACGCCTCGACCACCTGTGAGAGCTCCGACATCCTCGCGCCGGGCAGCTTCAGCTGGCATGTGCTGACGTCGTTGACCGACGAGGTGAACACGTTCACCAACGGATCGTCGCCCGATGGGCAGGTGTTCGGGATCTCGATGATGACGCGACGAGCGAGTTCCTTGCAGTGACGCGGTCGTCGTCCCGGGGTTCGTCCTCACGGCCGAGCTCTGAATATGCCGACGTTGCCGACATGTTCCGCGAGTTGGCTGAGCTCGATGCGGACTCGGCAAAGTTCCAGCGCCAGCGTGACCGCATCGTGGAGCGGTGCCTGCCCCTGGCCGATCACATCGCCCGGCGGTTCGACGGCAGGGGTGAACCACGTGACGATCTCGTCCAGGTTGCGCGAGTAGGCCTGGTCAACGCGGTCATTCGCTTCGACGTGACGGCCGGTTCGGACTTCGTGTCGTTTGCGGTGCCCACCATCATGGGCGAGGTCCGCCGGCACTTCCGGGACAACAGCTGGTCGGTCAAGGTCCCGCGCCGGCTGAAGGAACTCCACCTGCGGTTGGGTTCGGCCACTGCCGATCTGTCGCAACGACTGGGCCGTGCCCCGACGGCGTCGGAGTTGGCGGCCGAGCTCGAGATGGATCGCGACGAGGTCATCGAGGGCCTGGTCGCGGGCAGCTCGTACAACACGTTGTCGATCGACAGCGGTGGTAGCGGAAACGAGGACGCTCCCGCGATCGCCGACACGCTCGGCGATGTCGACAACAGTCTGGATCAGATCGAGAACCGCGAGGCGCTACGGCCGCTGCTCGAGAGCTTGCCCGAGCGCGAGCGCACCGTGCTGGTACTGCGGTTCTTCGAGTCGATGACGCAGACGCAGATCGCCGAGCGGGTCGGCATCTCGCAGATGCACGTGTCCCGCCTGCTCGCGAAGTCGCTAGCGCGACTCCGTGACCAGATGGAGTAGCGGAGGCGGGTCCTGGTGGACGGCACGCAGCGCGTCGTCGACGTCGGCGAAGACGGGCAGTGTCGCGTCCGGATCGCAGATGCGCAGCACCCGCTGCACCGACGGCGCTGAGGCCAGTGCCCAGCGGACTTCCTGTCCGACGGTCTGCACGTTGAGGTTGTGCAGCGCGGTGAAGCCCGCGGTGGCGAAGAACGTCAGGCCCGACAGGTCGATGACCAGGTGCTGGGCGCGCTCGGCCTGGGCCATCGCGTAGGCGACGAACTCCGCGCCGTTGGCGGCGTCGAGTTCGCCGAATGCGGCGACGACCGCGGTGCCGTCCTGGGGCCAGGTGGTCTGGAACTGCGCGGTGTGGCTGACCTGCAGCTCAGTGGCCGCGCTCGCAGTGTGGGTGTCGTGGGTGGGCACGTGAGGCATGGTGAACTCCATCAGTCGTGTTGTCTGTGTGTTCACGCCAAGGCTTGGGCCCTATTGCTAAAAGCCGATAACAGGAGCGGTCAGACTTCTCGCCCCCGTTGACGATGACGCTGGGAGGCTGTCTTGATCAACCTCGATTTGAACGATACGCCCTTTGGTCGATCTTGGACAATGATCGTGAGAGCTTATTAACAAACGTTCAGGGTCGTATTTACACACTCGTCACCGGAAGAAGGGTGTACCACGGAAACCATTGAGCCACAACATTTTCCGGCCGCAGGCGTGTTACTGGCCGCGGGTGCCGGGACCCGTTATGGAAAGCCGAAGGTGCTGGCAGCGGGCGGATCGTGGCTGCGTGCGGGCGTCACCGCGTTGCACGAGGGCGGCTGCGGGGACGTCGTGGTGGTGCTCGGTGCCGCGGTGGTCGAGGTTCCCCTGCCGGCGCGCGGCATCGTCGCTGGTGACTGGGCCGACGGGCTGAGCGCTTCGGTGCGCGCCGGCCTGGCCGCGATTCCCGAGAATGCGGAGTATGCAGTGCTGACGACGGTGGACACGCCGGACATCGGCGCGGCGGTGGTGCGCCGGGTGCTGGCTGCGGCGCACTCGACGGGTCTGGCTCGCGCGGTCTACGGGGACCGGCCCGGCCATCCGGTGGTTTTCGCCCGCGAGCACTGGCCCGCACTTCTGGACGATCTGCGCGGGGACGAGGGCGCAGGACCGTTCCTGCGGGCCCGCGACGACGTCGTGCTCGTGGAATGTGCCGACCTCGCCACCGGACGCGACGTCGACCTCAGCTGAGGTGTTCCCCCGATCGGGGGAACACCGGTTCATCCTCTGCGCCGTCTGATCCGCCGACAGACGGGGCGGCTGCGGTGGGAGAGAGTTGTCTCAACGAAAGCCCCACCCACACAAGGAGATCGACATGAACCGCATCATCCAGCTGATCGCTCTGCCTCTCGTCTCCGCCGGAATCATCGGCGGTGCCGCGCTCGGCCTGGCCGGCACGGCGAGCGCGTCGATGACCGTCAACGACGACGGCAGCATGGTCGCCACCCCGGACACCTACGCCCATCAGACGATGATGTACCCGCACTGGGGCTACTACTACTGGCCGTCGCAGGCGACCGGGCCGCACACCGACACCACCGTGCACCAGAGCCGCTGAATACCCGGCGAATCGGGCGCGCTGGAGCACCGTGGCGGTGCCTGCGCGCGCCCGATTCGCGGCGTCAGCCGAGCATGGCGTCGGCGAACCGGCGGACCGCATCGGCCCCGGTCTGTGCGGCCTGCGCATGACCGCGGCGCGCTTGCTGCCCGATGTTGCCGCTGGCCGGATCGAGGGTGACCTCGGCGAGCAGTTCGCCGGTGGTCGGCTCGCACACCGCCCAGGAGTACAGCGTGTCCGTCTCCCACTGCGTCGTGCGGCGGGCGACGTGCTCGGCGTCGTGCTGGCCCATGTCGGCCAGGGCCGGGCGGTCGTCGACGCGATCGTCGGCGCGCAGTGCGCGCAGGTACCAGGCGCCGGCATTGATCTCGGTGGGCTCCACCCGCACAGCTTCGCACAGGGATCGGCCCCGCTGCCTATGCAGGCAGCGGGGCCGTTCCACCCCTCGGTCCACTGTTGAGTCGGGTGCGCTCAGCAAACCTCTGATCTCAACGTGAGCAAACCATATACGAGGAGGGCGGGTGGCGGGAAGTAATTCACCAAAGTGCAAATTACCAGGTTCGCGGGATGTCGTGCGCAGGCGCCATTTCCGCGCAGCGTAGCCTAGCCATACCGACATAGACAGCACAGCTAATCACCAAGCGGCGCAAGAGGTGCTCGATCCGGTAACCGGCCCTCAAATGCGACGAGCGCGCGCATCTGCACGGGAAACGACGGTGTGTCGTGTGCAGACGCGCGCGCTCGCGCATCCAAAGCAGTAAAAGCAGAAAAGCTAGTCGCTCTTGATCTCGCAGATCACGGTGCCCTGGGTGATGGCCGAGCCCGGCTCGGCGTTCAGGCCGGTGATGACGCCGTCCTTGTGGGCGGTGACGGGGTTCTCCATCTTCATGGCCTCGAGCACCACCACCAACTCACCGGTGGCCACGGTCTGGCCCTCTTCGACAGCGACCTTGACGACGGTGCCCTGCATGGGCGCGGTCACCGAGTCGCCGGAAGCTGCGGCGCCGCCGGCACCGCCACGCTTGCGGGCCTTGGGCTTCTTGCGGATGACACCGGAGGCCGGGGCGCCGCCCCCGCCGAGTGCCAGGTCGCCGGGCAGCGACACCTCGAGGCGACGTCCACCGACCTCGACGACGACGGTCTGGCGCGGCAGGGTGTCTTCCTCTTCGATCGGGTCGCCCCCGGTGAACGGCTCGATGGTGTTGTTCCACTCGGTTTCGATCCAGCGGGTGTGCACGTCGAACTTGGTGCCGTCACCGATGAAGGCGGGGTCCGAGACGACCGCACGGTGGAACGGGATGACAGTGGCCAGGCCCTCGACGACGAATTCGTCCAGCGCGCGCCGCGAGCGGGCCAGCGCCTCCTCGCGGGTGGCGCCGGAGACGATCAGCTTGGACAGCATCGAGTCGAACTGGCCGCCGATCACCGAGCCGGCCTCCACGCCGGAGTCCAGCCGCACGCCGGGGCCGGTCGGGATGTCGTAGCGGGTGACGGGTCCGGGGGCGGGCAGGAACCCGCGGCCGGCGTCCTCGCCGTTGATGCGGAACTCGATCGAGTGCCCGCGCGGGGTCGGGTCCTCGGTGATGGACAGCGGCTCGCCGTTGGCGATCTTGAACTGCTGCAGCACCAGGTCGATGCCGGAGGTCTCCTCGGTGACGGGGTGCTCGACCTGCAGGCGGGTGTTGACCTCGAGGAAGCTGATCAGGCCGTCCTGGCCGACCAGGTACTCGACGGTGCCGGCGCCGTAGTAGCCGGCCTCCTTGCAGATCCGCTTGGCGGACTCGTGGATCTCCTTGCGCTGCGCGTCGGTCAGGAACGGCGCCGGGGCCTCCTCGACCAGCTTCTGGAAGCGGCGCTGCAGCGAGCAGTCGCGGGTGCCTGCGACGACGACGTTGCCGTGCATGTCGGCGATGACCTGGGCTTCGACGTGGCGCGGCTTGTCCAGGTAGCGCTCGACGAAGCACTCGCCGCGGCCGAACGCGGCGACGGCCTCGCGGGTGGCCGAGTCGAACAGCTCGGGGATCTCCTCGATGGTGCGGGCCACCTTCATGCCGCGCCCGCCGCCGCCGAACGCGGCCTTGATCGCGACGGGGACGCCGTACTCCTTTGCGAACTCGACGACCTCGTTGGCGTCCTTGACCGGGTCGGGGGTGCCGGGCACCAGCGGGGCCTCGGCGCGGGCGGCGATGTGACGGGCGGTGACCTTGTCGCCGAGGTCGCGGATGGACTGCGGGCTGGGCCCGATCCAGATCAGCCCGGCGTCGAGCACGGCCTGGGCGAAGTCGGCGTTCTCGCTCAGGAAGCCGTAACCGGGGTGCACGGCGTTGGCGCCGGACTTGGCGGCGGCGTCGAGCAGCTTCTCGAAGACCAGGTAGGACTCCGCGGAGGTCTGCCCGCCCAGCGCGAACGCCTCGTCGGCGAGCCGGACGTGAGGTGCGTCGGCGTCGGGCTCGGCGTAGACCGCCACGCTCTGCAGCCCGGCATCCCGTGCTGCGCGGATGACTCGGACCGCGATCTCTCCGCGGTTGGCGATGAGTACCTTGGAGATCTTCGAGCTGGCGTGACTGGCCACAGCGCCTCCTGTTGACACGATTTTTAAGAGCTTCCTAAAGACGATATCCCGGGCAGTTTATGCGGCCCACATTCAGTGTCGGCGAGCCGGTCCCTTACCCGCCGGTAACGTTGCGGCCGTCTTCGTGTTCGACGTCGGAGGCTGCGCGGTGGGTTTGCAGCGGACCGTGGTGGTGCACCCGGTTACCGCCGGCGCGTTTGGCGGTGTACATCGCGACGTCGGACTGCACGGTGAGCCAGTGCAGCGAATCGACGATGGTGGCGGTGTTCAGCGAGGTGACGTCGACAGCGGCAGTACCGACGCTGGCGGTCAGTCCGTAGGCGGTCGTGGTGACGGCCGCGCGGGCCTGTTCGCCGAGGGTGTCCGCGACCGGTGACGTGATGATGTCGGCGACCAGGAACTCCTCACCGCCGACCCGCCCCACGATGGCCGACGACGGCAACGTCCTACCCAGGGCGCGGCCGACCTCGACGAGGGCGTCGTCGCCGGCGTTGTGGCCGAGGGTGTCGTTGAGCGCTTTGAACCGGTCCAGGTCGATCATCGCGAAGGCCAGATAACGGCCGGCACGGTGACCGTCGAGAACCGTTGCGACGACGGCACGCTGGAACGAACGACGGTTCAGCAGGCCGGTGAGCGGGTCGCGGTCGGACTTGATGAGGTCGATCCCCAACGCGTGCACCATGATCTGGATGGCCAGCGGGACGCCGGCATTGAGCTCGACGACGAGGAAGACCATGGTCAACGCGAGTACCAGCTCGCCGTGGGTGGCCATCGCCCAGACGTGGGTCGTGGCGACGCCGATCGCGACGACGAGGTTGGCGGTGACCAGCCGAGCGGAGTGGAAGAAGGCGAAGTAGCCGCCGGACACGGCCAGCGCGGCGCACGCCATCAAGCCGATCTGCGGGTCGGCGGCAGCCCAACTGCCGAGGCCGATGCTCAGGCAGATGAACGACGCGAACCCGATGGACTGCGCGCGGGTGGGCCACCGCGTCAGCCACAGCACGGTGTAGCCGAGGCCGGCCACGCCCGCGATCACCGCCGCGGGAATGAGGAGCGCGAAGTTCGCCGGAGCCGGGCTCCACAACGCGTTGGCGGGAACGAGCGCGCCGGAAGCGGCGATCACCGCCATCAGGATCTGCGCCGGCCGGGTGAAACCACGGGCGTGCATGTAGCTCGACAACCAGTCGTATTGATCCGGGCTCCGCCACCAACGCAGAATCGACCGCATCCGACCCCCGTCGTCGTCAGCTCAGCCGCTTTGCTGAGCGTGGACAGAGCCTAACCCCGGTGGTGCGCCCGACCGCGCGGTTCGCCCGATATCGGGCGCGGCGTCCGCGCGGTCGACGTGCGTCCGGGCCGGAAAGGGGAGAGGCGCCGCCGTGTCTCGTCGTCGGCGCATCCCCGCGTCATGACGCGGGGATGTACGGGAGGGCCCGAGTGCATAACTGTTGTACCGCTGGACCAGTGCACACTCCCGTAAAGTTGTATCTTCCACTCGACTGAGGGGAATGTGATGTCGAGCGTGCTTGACGCCGCCGCTGCGGGCCAGGGAGTCGAACCGCAGTTCCAGCGCGTGGTGTCGCTTCCCGACGAGACCGTCGTCGGCTATGAGGCATTGGCCCGGTGGCCGGGGTTGCGCGATGTCGGTCCGCTCGACGTGTTCGCCCGGGCGAGGGCCAACGGGACGCTCGACGCGCTGGACCACCACTGCGTCGGCTCGGCGGCGCAGGCGGCGATGCAGGGCGGTGCGACGTCGGGCATGCTGCTGTTGATCAACGTCGAGCCGACCACCGCGGCTCTGGACCCGGGCGCTGCGGCGAAGGTGACCGCTGCCGCCGAGGAATGCCATCTGGTCTTCGAGTTGACCGAACGTGAGTTGCTGACCAATCCGAGCGCTCTGCTTCGCAAGGTTGCCGCCCTGCGTGGCGCGGGCTACTCGATCGCGCTCGACGACATCGGGGTGCACAGCGATTCGCTGGCTCTGCTGGACCTGGTCGCTCCCGACATCCTCAAACTGGACATGCAGTTGGTGCAGAATCAGCCCAACAGATTGCAGGCCCGCACGATCGCCGCGGTGATCGCCCACCACGAACGCACCGGCGCCACGATCCTGGCCGAAGGCATCGAGACCGACGAGCATCTGGAGCAGGCCCTGGCCTACGGCGCGACGCTGGGCCAGGGTTTCCGGTTCGGCCACCCCGGTGACCTGCTCGTTGCGCCCCAGGGCAGCTACCGCCCGGCTCAGACGGCTCAAACTCCGTTACCGGCGCGGGCGTCGGCATTCGACGTGGCTGCGCGGGGTCTGATGACCCGCGCGGTGCGCAAACCGACTGTGTTGCAGCTGTCACGCCACATCGAGCATTTGGCGGCGGTGGCCGACAGCCCGCCGATCGTGCTGGCCGCCGTGCAGGAGGCCAAATACTTCGCCGGTCTCACGGTGGACGTCTATCTCGGGCTGGCGGAGCGCTCACCTCTGGTCGCGGTGCTCGGCGGGGGTACGTCGAAAGCCCCGTGCCCCGGGGTCAAGTGGGTGAGTCTGGCCGACGGGGACCCGCTGCTGGCTGAGTGGGGGGTGGTGGTGCTCGGCCCGGACATGGCGGCCGGCCTGCTGGCCCGCGAACGGCCGGGCGCGGGACTCTCGCCGGACGGGGAGAAGAGGTTCGACATGGTGATGACGTTCGACCGCGCTCGGGTGACGACCGCGGCGCGCTGCATGCTCGACCGCTTCCCTGATCGGCCGGAGCCGAACTGAGCTGCTGTCAGGTGGGGTCTCGTCGGCCTCCGTCGGATCCGCGCGATTCGGCGGGCCCGGCCAATGCCGTTGCGCTGACGGCCAGGGCGGTCAGGACCGCCACCGCCAGCCACGGGTGCACATGTGCCGCCGAAGCAATGACGTTCAAGGCGACGACATAGCAGAGCAGTGCGACGACTGCCCCCGGGATGCCGGCCATGCTGCTTGCTCGCTAATCCGCGTCGGCTGACGGCGCCGCGTCGACAATCGCTGCGCCGCAGGCTGATTCGTCGACAGTGCCGGACCGTTCACCCATACGGTGACCGGTCGGGTCGAGGATGGGCAGGGCTGTGGCGGCCAGGCGGTGTTCCATCGTGCCTCGCTTTCGGCGAACCGTTCGCCGCTACTGACGTGGAGACAACACTAGCGAAGCGCACTTCGTAGGTCAACGCTCGGCCGGCGGCTACACACGTATCACATTTCGTGTATTGTGATTCGCAACTAGCCCGCACTCGCCCAGGGAGGCACCCCCATCATGTGGTCGGCTGTGAACTTCATGACCAGGCCGGTGGTCACCGTCCGGCATGCCACGCCGTTGTCCGAAGCGGGCGCGATTCTCGCCAACTGTGGTTATGCCGCGCTACCGGTGGTCGACGACGGCGGCCTGCTGCTGGGTGTGATCACCGCCGGAGACGTGTTGCGCGCCAACCATCGTGGCCGCACCACAGCCGGTGAGGCGATGGCGTCCCCCGCACTCGTCGCCGAGATGTTCGCGGACGTCCATGTCGTGGGTCAGCTGTTGCTGGGCCAGGGAATTCGCAGCCTGCCCGTCGTCGACGACGAAGGACGGGTGATCGGCATCATCAGCCGAGGGGATCTGCTGCGGCTCGACCTGACCAGTGACGACGCGATTGCTGTCGGTGTGCAGAAGCTGCTCGACGACTACACCGCCAAGCGGCGCTGGGTCGCGCAGGTACGCGGCGGCGACGTGACGCTGGCGGGGCGATTCGACGACGACCCGGAGCGTCGCATCGCCATCGCGCTGGCCCGAACGGTGCCCGGCGCGAAGACGGTCCGCATCGGCCACGGCGGCCGAGCGGAACCCGCCGAGGTTCCGCAGGCCGCCGATGTGTCGCCATGAGAGAACTCAGTCGACGGCGATCTCGTGGACCTGAACCCCCGCGGCATGGATGAGCTTCAGTTGCTGCCTGTCGGCTGTCGAGTCGGTCACCAGATGATGGATCCGTTCCAGCGGAACCATTTTCGCGAGCGTGACGGTGCCGATCTTGGAGCCGCCCTGGAGGCGCGCACCAGGCCCCGGTCGCGATCACCTTCATGTACGCGTCGACAGCGCAGTCGGCGGCGATGGTCTGCGAGTTGGTGACGATCGTGATGTTCGGCCTGCCCTTGAGCGCCCGGGCGACCTCGCCGGTGGTGACTCCTCCGGTCAGGGCGACCGCCTGCGGCAGATCGGCACCGCCGACGTCGACGCTACGCGGGTGATCGTGCAGGCGCCGACGGCCACGGACGACGCGCCCGGCACCGCGATCGGGTTGGCGTTGCCGCCGGAGCACACCTACTTCTTCGATGCCGAGACCGGCGAGGCTCAGCTGCACCGCGAGCGCCTCACGTTGTAGCGGTCACGCGGCGCCGGCGAAACCGCGCCGCCATCGAGCCAGCGAACCTCGGCGCGGGGTACGGTGAGCCCTCGAGCGGTGCTGTGTGGCGTCCTGCTCGTTGGCGGCCCGGCGAAGAGGGGGAGCGTGACCGTTGACGCGTGGGTGACGTTGGCCGTGGTCGTCGTCACCGTCGTTGTGCTGGTTTTCGACCGATACAACCCAGCGCTCGTGATGGGCGGTGCGGTTCTGGCGCTCTACGTCTCGGGGGTCATCGATTCCGGGCAGCTGCTGGCCGGCGTGGCCAACGAATCCCTGGCCATCGTGGCCGCGCTGTATGTACTGGCGGGTGCCGCCGACATCACCGGCGCATTCGACGGGGTGACGTCCAAACTCCTGGGCGGCGCCGACCGGAACCGGCCGCGGGCCGAGTTGCTGCGGGTGTGCGCCCCGTCGGCGGGGGTGTCGGCGTTCATTGCGAACACCCCGCTGGTCGCGATGCTGGCGCCGCGGGTGGTGCGGTGGTGCCGCCGCACCGGGCGCTCGCCGTCGCTGTACCTGATGCCGCTGAGCTACGCCGTCATCCTCGGCGGGTCGATGACGATGATCGGCACGTCGGTCAACCTGTTCGTCAACGACCTGATCGACTCGGCCGGGCTGGGCCGGCTCGGGGTGTTCTCGATCATCGGTGTCGGGCTGCCGCTGACCATCGGCTGTGTGCTGCTCATGGTGCTGTTCGGGCCGCGCCTGCTCAAGGACCGCACCACACCGGGGGAGACCCTGGCCGGCAACGAGCGCGAATTCACCGTCGAGATGACGATCCCGTTCGACAGCGCCATGGCGGGCGCGACGGTCGCCGAGGCCGGGCTGCGCAACCTCGACGGCGTGTTCCTCGTCGAAGTGGAACGCGCCGAGCGGGTCATCGCGGCGGTCGGGCCGGACGAACCGCTGGCGGTGGGGGACCGGCTGGTGTTCGTCGGAAACCTCGCCCGCGTGCTGGATTTGCAGAACATGACCGGCCTGGCGTCGGCGGAGGCGCGCCACTTCGACGACCTGGCCCGCAACCCGCAACGCCAGTTCGTCGAGGCGGTCATCGGGGCGGGGTCACCCCTCGTGGGCACCAGCCTGAAGGCCGCCGGCTTCCGCAGCCGCTACGGCTCCGCGGTGGTCGCGATCCACCGGGCCAGCCAGCAGCTGTCGGGCAAGCTCGGCGACGTCCGGCTGCGCGCCGGCGATGTACTCCTGGTGTTGGCCGGGCCCGACTTCGCCCAGCAGTTCCGCGAGCACCGCGACTTCGCCGTCGTCGCCCCGCTCAACCAGGACCGGCCGATCCGGCGGGAACGCACCCGGGTGGTCGAGTTCTGTGTTGCCGCGCTGATCGTGCTGGCCGGCACCGGGCTGCTGGACCTGCTGAAGGCGTCTCTGCTCATTGCGTTCGGGCTGATCGTGTCGCGCGTGGTGACCCTCAACGACGCCCGGCGCTTCGTCAACGTCAATGTCCTGCTGTTGATGGCGACCAGCTTCGCGCTGGGTCTGGCCGTCGAGGAGAGCGGGCTGGCCGCCACGCTGGCCAACCTGGTGGTGAGCGCGGCGGCGCCGCTGGGCAGCATCGGCCTGCTGGCGGCGGTGCTGGCAGCCACCATGCTGGTGACCGAGGTGATCTCCAACCTCGCCGCCGCCGCGCTGATGTTCCCGATCGCGGTCGCCGTCGCCGAACAGGCGGGGGTGAACGCCATGCCGTTCGCCGTGGTGGTGATCTTCGGGGCCAGCCTGTCGTTCCTGACCCCGATCGGCTACCAGACCAACACGATGGTGTGGGCCATGGGCGGCTACCGCTACACCGACTTCGCCCGCCTGGGCATCCCGCTGACGCTGTTGGTCCTGGTCGCGACGCCGTTCCTGGTGCCGGTCTTCTTCCCGTTCTGAGCCGGCTCCCCAGGGTGGGCCGATCGGCGGCTGCCGCAAGCGATATGATGGATTGCGATATTGCTCAATCCATCAAGCTGGAGGTCGTAGGGTGCCGAGTTTCCGGGATTCCGCCGAGCGCCCCCTCTACGAGATCAAGGCCAACCTGTTCAAGGCGCTCGCGCACCCCGCACGCATCCGCATTCTGGAGATCCTGTCGTCCACCGGGCGCCCCACCCCGGTCAGCGAGATCCTCGCCGAGACCGGGCTGGAGCCGACCCTGCTCTCGCAGCATCTGGCGGTGCTCAAGCGGCACTACGTCGTCAGCGGCGAGCGGGTCGGCAACGCGGTGTTCTACGAGCTCGCCCACCCCAAGATCTCGGAGCTGTTGCTGATCGCCCGGACCTTCCTCACCGACACCCTGGGTGCACGCCGCGATCAGCTCGAGATGCTGGGCTCCCTGCCCCCCGTGGGACAGCCGTGACCCTCGTCGGCGGATTCCGGCACGCCCGCTCGCTGCTGCCGCGCCGCTCCGACTACGCCGGGTTGCCGCGGTCGTGGCGCCGGGATGTGTTGGCAGGCGTGACCGTCGGTGTCGTCGCGCTGCCGCTCGCGCTGGCCTTCGGCATCAGTTCCGGCGCGGGGGCGGCCGCCGGTCTGATCACCGCGGTGGTCGCGGGACTCGTCGCCGCGGTGTTCGGGGGCTCGCACGTGCAGGTGTCGGGGCCGACCGGCGCGATGGCTGTGGTGCTGGCGCCGGTCGTGGCGCAGTACGGGATGGGTTCCCTGGCGATGGTCACGGTGCTGGCCGGGGTGATCGTGCTGCTGGCCGGCGTGACCGGGCTGGGACGGGCGGTCACCTTCATCCCCTGGCCGGTGATCGAGGGCTTCACCCTCGGTATCGCGGCGATCATCTTCCTGCAGCAGGTTCCGGCCGCACTCGGCCAGTCCGCCTCGCCCGGGTCATCTCCGCCGGTCGCCGCCTTCCGGGCGGTCGTCGGCGTGGACTGGTCGTCGGCCGGACCGGCGCTGCTCGTCACCGTGCTGGTCGCCGCCGTGATGGTCGTGCTGCCCCGAATCCACCGCGCGATGCCGGAGTCACTGGTGGCGGTCATCGCGGCCACCGTCCTCGTCGTCGCGCTCGGTCTGCCGGTCGCCCGGATCGGTGAACTGCCCAGCGCGCTGCCGGCCCCGGTGCTGCCCCATGCCGACATCGGTGCGCTGCGAACACTGCTCGGGGCCGCGCTGGCGATCGCCGCGCTGGCCGCCATCGAATCGTTGTTGTCGGCGCGGGTGGCGGCCACGATGTCGCCCACCGGCCCCTATGACCCGAACCGGGAACTGGTCGGGCAGGGGCTGGCGTCGGTGGCATCCGGAGTGTTCGGCGGCATGCCGGCCACCGGCGCGATCGCCCGGACCGCCGTCAACGTGCGATCGGGCGCCCGTACCCGGGTGTCGGCGATCGTGCATTCGCTGGTGTTGCTGGCGGTGGTCTACCTGGCCAGCGGTCCGGTCGCCGCGATACCGCTGACGGCGCTGGCCGCCGTGCTGATGGTGACGTCAATGCGCATGGTGTCGGTTCGCACCGTGGGCCGGATCCTGGCCTCGACGCGATCCGACGCGGTGACGTTCGTGCTGACCGCGGTGATCACCGTGGCGTTCGACCTGATCGAGGCGGTCCAGATCGGCGTCGTCGTCGCGGCGGTCTTCGCGTTGCGCAGTGTCGCCCGGCGCAGCAGCGTCACCCGCGAGGAGCTGCCCGGCCCGCCGCGTCCCGGCGACGAGAAGATCGCCGTCCTGCGTCTCGACGGTGCGATGTTCTTCGGTGCGGCAGAGCGCATGTCGAACACCATCACCGACGCCGAGCATCCGGATGTGAAGGTGGTGATCATCCGGATGTCGCAGCTGGGCATGCTCGACGCCACCGGCGCGCACACGCTGGCCCAGATCGCGGGCGAACTCGAATCGCGCGGTGTCACGGTGATCATCAAGGGGGTGCGCCCCGAACACCGGGCACTGTTGGCCAACGTCGGGGTGATCGACTCGCTGCGGCACGAGAACCATCTGATCGACTCGCTCGACGATGCGGTCGAGCACGCCCGCAGCCACGTCTGACGACAACCCCGGTCGCTCAGAAGATCAGCGGACCCCTACTGCAGCCGCTTCTTGATGCGCGCCAGCATCGCCGACATGCCGCGCAGCCGCAACGGGCTGATCAGCGCCGCCAACCCGAGGTCGGAGTAGAAGTCGTCGGGCACGGCCAGGATGTCCTCGGCGGACTGCCCGTCCAGGCCGGCGGACAGGATCGCCGCGAACCCGCGGGTGGTCGGCGCCTCGGCCGGCGCACTGAAATGCAGCCGCACCGCGCTGCGGTCGTCGGCGTCGACGTGCAGGAACAGCGGCGACTGGCATTCGGGCACCGGTTCCATCGCCGCCTCCTCGAGGTCGGCGGGCAGGGCGGGCAGCTCGTCGGCGAACTCCAGCAGCAGGGCGAGCTTGTCCTGCCCGTCCACCTCCTGAAAGTCCGAGACGACCTCGGCCAGGGCAGCCGGCATGCTCATGAGGCGCCGGGCGCATCCCCCGGATCGGATCCGGTGGTCACGGGCACCCGCACGGCGTTGCCCCATTCGGTCCACGAGCCGTCGTAGTTGCGCACGCCTTCCATGCCGAGCAGATGGGTCAGCACGAACCAGGTGTGACTGGAGCGTTCCCCGATGCGGCAGTAGGCGATGACACCGGAGTCGGTGCCGCCGGCGGGGGCGAACTGCCCGTAGAGCTCGTCGAGCTCGGCGCGGGAGCGGAACTTGCCGTTGTCCTGGGCTGCCTTGGCCCACGGGATCGACACCGCGGTCGGGATGTGCCCGCCGCGCAGTGCGCCCTCTTCGGGGTAGTCGGGCATGTGGGTGCGCTCCCCGGTGTACTCCTGCGGCGAGCGCACGTCGATCAGCGGCTGCTTGCCCAGGATGGCGAGCACGTCGTCCTTGAACGCGCGGATCGGCGCGTCGTTGCGCTCGACCACCGGGTAGCCGGTGGTCTGCTTGGACGGCACGTCGAGGGTGGTGTCGCGGCCGTCGGAGATCCACAGGTTGCGTCCGCCGTCGAGCAGGCGCACGTCGGGGTGACCGAACAGGGTGAACACCCACAGCGCGTAGGCGGCCCACCAGTTGCTCTTGTCGCCGTAGATGACGACGGTGTCCTCGCGGGAGATGCCCTTGCGGTCCATCAGCGCGGCGAACTGCTCGCCGGTGATGTAGTCGCGCACCTCGGGGTCGTTGAGGTCGGTATGCCAGTCGATCTTGACGGCTCCGGGGATGTGGCCGGTGTCGTAGAGCAGCACATCCTCGTCGGACTCGACGATGGCCAGGCCGGGTCGGCCGAGGTTGCCGGACAGCCAGTCGGCGGTGACCAGTCGTTCCGGGTGGGCGTAGGACTGCAGGGCGGGGCTGGGATCAGGCGGTAACGGCACGCGCCCAGCCTACCGTCGGGGCCTTGCGGATCCGAGGCCCGGGACCTGCGGCGCCGCGACGGAAAGTGGGCCCGCTCACCACCTGGCTGGCGGACCGCTGGGGGGTTCCTGTCGATTCGCTGGGGTCACCGGCTTTTTGCTGGTAGCGGCCTTAATCTCAAGATCACAAGCATGCTGGGCAGCGTCGCGCGGCAGTGAGCTTCCACTTCTCTCGAGGGATGCAACGATGAACAAGAACCTGGTCGCGGCGGTGTCGGCGGTGTGCGTGATGGGCGCGGTGGTGACGGCGAGTCCGGCGATGGCGTCCAAGGGTGATCCCGCCGCCGGTGGCGCCCAGTCCACGTGGGAGATGCCGGATGTGAAGGGCATGATCCTGCACCCGGCGTTGCAGTCCATTCTGTCGGCCACGGGCGGCCAGCAGGTCAAGGTCAACTATGTCGACGCCGGTCACCTGGCGGTCTACAACGACGAGAACTGGATGGTGTGCGGGCAGTCCCCGGCGGCCGGCGCTGAAACCGCGAAGTACTCGGTGACGCTGAAGGTGGAGCGTCCGGCGTTCGACGAATGCCCCTCCAGCTGAGCTGAACAATTCCCAGAAACTTCCGGGTTTCCTGATCTGATCTTGTGGGTAAGCCGCCAGGGTCGGAGTCGTGAACAGGTCGTTCTCGGCGCCGGTGTTCACAGCCAAATAACAGAAAGCCCTTGCCGCGTCAGCGGTGTGCTGACTGAGTAGCCGCTGACCCTGGGGTGTCGGATCGGGAATGAGTCCCCTCGTGGGCGTTGCAGCGGAGCAGCCTTCCGACGCCGACCCTGATTTGAGGAAGGCTTCCCATGAGTAGCCCCGACAAGTCCCCGACCGCCGACTCTGCTGACGAAGCCCCACCCGGGGTATTGAAAAAGGCCATCGCCGCCTCGGCGATCGGCAACGCCACAGAATGGTTCGACTACGGCCTCTACGCCTACGGCGTCACCTACATCTCGGCGGCCATCTTCCCCGGCGACACCACCGAGGCGACGCTGTTTGCGTTGATGACGTTCGCGGTGTCCTTCCTGGTGCGTCCGCTGGGCGGGTTCGTGTGGGGCCCGCTCGGTGATCGGCTCGGCCGCCGCCAGATCCTCGCCATCACGATCGTGCTGATGGCCTCGGCCACCTTCTGTGTCGGCCTGGTGCCCACCTACGACATGATCGGCTTCTGGGCGCCGGTGCTGATGATCGGCCTGCGGATGATCCAGGGCTTCTCCACCGGCGGTGAGTACGGTGGTGCCGCCACGTTCATGGCCGAGTACGCGCCGCCGCGCCGCCGCGGATTCATGGGCAGCTTCCTGGAATTCGGCACGCTGGCCGGCTTCTCGGCCGGCGCGCTGCTGATGCTGGGCTTCTCACTGGTGCTCAGCGACGACCAGATGGGCAGCTGGGGCTGGCGCATTCCGTTCCTGATCGCCGCGCCGCTGGGCATCGTCGGCATCTATCTGAGGACCAAGCTCGAAGACACCCCGGTGTTCAAGGAGCTGGAGGAGCAGGGCAAGGAAGAGGCGAACATCGGGTCGGAGTTCAAGGACCTCATCACCCGCTACTGGTCTCCGATCCTGAAGCTCGGCGGCCTGGTGGTCGCGCTCAACGTCGTCAACTACACGCTGCTGTCCTACATGCCGACCTATCTCGAGCAGGGCATCGGGCTGTCGACCGACATGTCGCTGGTGGTTCCGATCATCGGCATGCTGGCGATGATGGTTTTCGTGCCGTTCGCCGGGCGGCTGTCCGACCGGGTCGGCCGAAAGCCGTTGTGGTGGGTCTCGTTGATCGGCCTGTTCATCATGGTGGTGCCGATGTTCATGCTGATGTCCACCGGTGTGGTGGGCGCGATCATCGGCTTCGCGGTGCTGGGTCTGCTGTATGTGCCTCAGCTGGCGACGATTTCGGCGATGTTCCCGGCGATGTTCCCGACCCAGGTGCGCTTCGCCGGCTTCGCGATCGCCTACAACGTGTCGACGTCGATCTTCGGCGGCACCGCCCCGGCGGTCAACGAATGGTTGGTCGCCGAGTCGGGCAACAATCTGTGGCCGGCGTTCTACATGATGATCGCGGTCGTCATCGGTGCCATCGCGCTGACGAAGGTGCCCGAGACCACGCGGTGCCCGATCAACGGCACCGAGATCCCGGGCACCCCGGAAGCCCCGCCCCAGCTCGAGCTCGTCGGGGCGGGCAGCAGGTCCTGAGTCGGTCGGCGCCGCTCAGCCGACGGCGTTGACGGCGTCGGCCCAGATGCCGACCGCCTCGTCGACCTGATCGGCGTCGACCACCAGCGCGGGGATGAACCGCACCACCTGTCCCCACGCTCCGCAGGTCAGCAGCAGCAGGCCGCGGCGCGCGGCCTCCTGCTGGGCCGCCGCCGCGGCCGCGCCGTCGGGTTTGCCTGCGGCGTCGCGGAATTCGTTGCCGAGCATCAGGCCCAGGCCGCGCACGTCGGTGATCGCGTCGTGCTTGTCGGCGACCAGCTCCAGCCCCTGACGCAGTTGGTCGCCGCGGGCGGCGGCATTGTCGACGAGGTTCTCGTCGCGGATCACGTCGAGGGTGGCCAGTGCCGCGGCGCAGGCCACCGCGTTGCCGCCGTAGGTGCCGCCCTGCGAGCCCGGCCACGCCTTGCTCATCAGTTCGTCGGTGGCCGCGATCGCCGAGAGCGGGAACCCGGACGCCAGGCCCTTGGCGGTGATCAGGACGTCGGGCCGGACGAACCCGTCTGAGGCGAAATGCTCGTGGCCCCAGAACTTTCCGGTGCGCCCGACACCGGTCTGCACCTCGTCGATCACCAGCACGATGCCGTGCTGGTCGGCCCGCTCGCGCAGCCCGGCCAGGAAGCGGGCGTTGGCCGGGACGTAGCCGCCCTCGCCGAGCACCGGTTCGACGACGAACGCGGCGGTGTCCGCGGGGGCGGTCATGGTCTGCAGCAGGTAATCCAGTTGGGCCAGCGCGAAATCGGTGGCCTGCTCGACCGGCCAGCCGTAGTGCGTGGGGTCCGGGAACGGGGCGACGTGCACACCGGCCATCATCGGCGCGAAGCCCGACCGGAACTTGGTGCCCGAGGTCGTCATCGACGCCGCGGCGACGGTGCGGCCGTGGAATCCGCCGTGGAACACCACGACGTTGGGCCGTCCGGTGGCTTGGCGTGCCAGCCGCAGCGCCGCCTCGACGGCTTCGCTGCCGGAGTTGGTGAAGAACATCCGGTCCAGGCCGGCGGGCAACACCTCACCCAGGCGGTCGACGAGGTCGAGCAGCGGACGGTGCATGACGGTGGTGTACTGCGCGTGGATCAGCGTGCCGACCTGGCGCTGGGCGGCCTCGACAACGTGGGGATGGCAGTGCCCGGTGCTGGTGACGCCGATGCCGGCGGTGAAGTCGAGATACCGTCGGTTGTCCTCGTCGTAGAGCACGGCGCCTTCGCCGCGGGCGGCCAGCACACCGGTTGCTTGCTTGAGGACGGGCGAAAGAGCGGTCACAGCGAGTCCCTTGATTGTCGACGGGTAGATTGTCAACAATCTATCGGACGTGGTTGTCGGATTTGAAGGGGTGGTGCAGTGGACCAGGCACGGGTCGTCGCGGCGGTCGAGAAGGGGCTGTTCATCGACGGCAAATGGACGGACGCCACCGACGGGCGCACGTTCGACGTCGTCAACCCGGCCACCGGGCAGACGCTGTGCGCGGTCGCCGACGCCTCACCCGAGGACGGCCGCGCCGCGCTGGACGCCGCGGTGGCCGCCCAGCCCGCGCTCGCGGCGATGTCCCCGCGCGAACGCGCCGACATCCTCACCCGCGCGTTCGAGCTGCTGCACGAACGCGTCGACGACCTGGCGCTGCTGATGACGCTGGAGATGGGCAAGCCGCTGGCCGAGGCCCGCGGCGAAATCGCTTATGCCGCAGAGTTCTTCCGGCACTTCGCCGGTGAAGCGGTCCGCATCGACGGCGGCTTTCAGACCGCGCCGGCCGGTGGCGCGCGGTTCCTGGTCACCCGCCAGCCCGTCGGGCCGTGCCTGCTGATCACGCCGTGGAACTTCCCGATGGCGATGGGCACCCGCAAGCTCGGTCCGGCCATCGCGGCGGGCTGCACCAGTGTCATCAAGCCGGCGCCGCAGACCCCGCTGTCGATGCTGGCGCTGATGGACTTGCTGGTCGAGGCCGGTCTGCCGCCGGGGGCGGTCAACTGCATCGCCACCACCGACGCCGGCGCGGTGATCGAGCCGATGATCCGTTCCGGGGCGATCCGCAAGCTGTCCTTCACCGGGTCCACGGGCGTCGGGCGGAAACTTCTGGAGCAGTGCGCCGAGAAGATTCTGCGCACCTCGCTGGAGTTGGGCGGCAACGCCCCGTTCCTGGTGTTCGAGGATGCCGACCTCGACGAGGCGGTCGACGGTGCGATCGCGGCCAAGATGCGCAACATGGGGGAGGCGTGCACCGCGGCCAACCGGATCTATGTGCACTCCTCGGTCATCGACGAGTTCGGCCGCCGCCTCGCCTCGAAGATGGCCGAGCTTCGGGTCGGTCCCGGCACCGAGGACGGCGTCAACGTCGGCCCGCTGATCGACGCCGCCGCGCTGGCGAAGGTCGAGACGCTGGTCGCCGACGCGGTCTCGCGGGGGGCGTCGGTGCTGACCGGGGGCACCGCGCCGGGCGGGGCCGGGTTCTTCTATCCGCCGACGGTGCTGACCGGGGTGCCGCGGGACGCGGAGATGTGTGATCAGGAGATCTTCGGGCCCGTCGCGCCGCTGACGCCGTTCGACACCGAAGAGGAAGTCATCGCGGCGGCCAACGACACCGAATACGGTTTGGTGTCTTACGTGTTCACCAATGATCTGCGGCGGGCGTTGCGGGTGGCCGAGGCGTTGGAGACCGGCATGGTCGGGCTGAACCAGGGGGTGGTGTCGAACCCCGCCGCCCCGTTCGGCGGGGTGAAGGCCTCCGGGCTGGGCCGCGAGGGCGGCTCGGTCGGCATCGACGAGTTCCTCGAGACGAAGTACATCGGCATCAAGATGTGACGCCAGGTTGCGTTGAAACTGCGTTCAGCGCGGGGTTTTGGCCGATTTTCCCGCAGCCAGCGCAGTCCCAACGCACGAACCGGGCTGTGGTTATACCGAGTTATACTCACTTGATGAAGACGGCCATTTCCCTGCCAGACGAGACGTTCGAGCGTGTGACCCGGCGTGCCAACGACCTCGGTATGAGTCGATCCGAGTTTTTCACCCGGGCCGCGCAGAGATATCTCGACGACCTGGATGCTCTGTCGCTGACCGAGCACATCAACAGTGCGTTGGAACGCCTCGTCGGCCCCGACGAAGAGGTGGCCGATGCGGTGGCAGCCGGGCATCGCGTATTGCATGACACGGCTGATGAGTGGTGATCAAACGCGGGGGCATCTACTGGGCCGACCTGGGGCCGCCGACAGGCAGCCGTCCCGCCAAGCGCCGCCCGGTGCTCATTGTTCAGTCCGAGCCGTACAACGTGAGCCGTCTTGCCACCGTTCTCGCCGTGGTGATCACATCGAACACGGCGCTTGCAGCGATGCCCGGCAACGTCTTCCTGCCGGCAAGTGTCACGGGACTACCCCGCGATTCGGTCGTCAACGTGACTGCCGTGATCACCTTGAACAAAACCGACCTCACCGACCGAGTCGGAGATGTGCCGCCCAGCCTGATGGCCAGCGTCGACGGGGGGCTCCGGCGAGTGCTGGATCTCTGAGCAGTGCCGATGACGCGGTCAGGGTCCGCGTCACACGGCCACCGCCTACGCGGAAGCTGCGTCCAGGGTGGGCTTTTGGGTCGGCGCCGCCGAAATTGCGTTGAGGGTTGTCATCCGCGACGTTCCACAGCCCTGAGCCCAATTTCGGCGCGGTGCGGTGCGCTGAACTACGACACCACCGCTTCCACCGGCTCCTCCGCCGGCGCCTCCAAGAGCCGGGCCAGCGCGTCGTCCATGTGGGCGACCATCAGCCGGTCGGTCAGCTCGGGGTCCCCGGAGCGGACAGCCGTGGCCAGCGTGCGGTGCTCCTCCTCGCGGAAGTCGGACTTGGCGTAGGAGTCGTCGAGGGAGTGGATGCACATGCGGGTCTCGGTGATGACGGTCTGGTGCATGCGGCGCAGGTGCTTGCTGCCCGACAACGACACCAGCAGCTCGTGGAATTCGATGTCGAGCTCGCTCATCTCGGCTGCCGATGCCGCACGGCCCATCTTGTCCACCACGGCCAGCAGCGCGTCCCCGGCGGCGACGAAATCCCCGGACACCACGATGTCGCGCGCCGCGGCGCGTTCAATGGCCTCGCGCGCGATGTACATGTCGCGGATGTCCTCGGCGGTCATGTCGATGACGAACAGCCCGCGGTTGCGGATCGCGACCAGCAGCCCCTCCTGGGTCAGCCGCTGCATGCCTTCGCGCAGCGGGCCGCGGCTGACGCCGAGCTGGCGGGCCAGGTCGGCTTCCAGCAGCTGTTCGCCGGGTTTGAGTTCGCCGTAGCCGATCGCGGCGCGCAGCTTGTCGGCAATGATGCTGGGCGTCGAGCGCTGCACCAGCGGCCCGATGTGCCCGGTCATCGTCGACTCCCGGATCGGAACAGCGCGCCCAGGCCGGGCAAGTCGGGTACCGGCCCCAGCAGCTCCAGGCCCTTCCACACCGTCACCTGGTTGGCGGTCAGCACCGGCTTGCCCACGGCGGCCTCCAGTTGGTCGATGATCGCCAGCGTGTGCATCGCGGTGTCGGGCACCAGCACCGCCTCGGCGTCGGGGTGATCGGCCGCGGTCGCCATGTCCACCACGCGGGAGGGGTCCAGCGTGCCGACCTCGGCGGCGGTGTAGATGCCGTGGCTGCCCATCGACACCACCTCGGCGCCGCCGTCGGTCAGGAAGCCGACGAAATGCTGGGCGACGTCGTCGGGGTAGGACGCGGCGACCGCGACGCGGCGGACCCCGAGATGGCGCAAAGCGTCGACGAACGCGATGGACGTCGACGACGCCGGCACCCCCGCGGCGTCGGCGACGGCGGCGGCCTGCGCGCGGGCGCCCTGCGGGCCGAACACGAAGCTGCCCGACGTGCACGCCCACATCACAGCGTCCGGCTGCGCGCCGGACAGCTGGGAGGCGCCGTCGGCGAGGCGGGCGTCGCTGCCGATGTCGAGCAGCGCGTCGACGCGGTGGGCGTCCTCGCCGACCGAGGTGATCACCACCGGCAGCCGCACCGCACCGGAGATCCGCTCTTCGAGTGCGGGAAAATCGTCTTCGGCGCTGTGTCCGGGGTAGAGCAGACCGACCGTTGGCATAGAGGACCTCCTTGGCTGACCGCCACCCAGATAGGTAGATTGTCAACAATGTTAACGCCCGCGACCTACGACGTCAGGCGGCTGGGGGCCCAGCTGCGTTCCGAGGTTCGCGGCACGGTGCACGACGACGCGTCCGCCCGGGCTCTGTATGCCACTGACGCGTCCAATTACCGGGTGGTGCCGGACCTGGTCGTGGTGCCGAAAGACGTCGACGACTTGGCCGCCGCGGTCGCGCTGACGGCCGCCGCAGGAGCCCCGGTCGTGATGCGCGGCGGCGGTACCTCGATGGCGGGCAACGCGATCGGCGGCGTGGTGATCGACGCGTCGCGCCACGTCAACAACATCCTCGACATCGACACCGCCGCCCGCACCGCGCTCGTCGAACCCGGGGTGGTGCTCACCCACCTACTGGCAGCGGCCAAACCGCACCAGCTGGCGTTCGGCGCCGACCCGTCCTCGGCCAGCCGCGCCACGCTCGGCGGGATGATCGCCAACAACGCGTGCGGCGCGCATTCGGTGGCGTGGGGCACCACCGCCGACAACGTGCGCGCGCTGGAGGTGCTGCTCGCCGACGGCACCCGCACCACGTTCACCTCCCACGGCGACCGCCAGGCGTTGACGGCGCTGCCGGGTGCGGAGGGGGAGCTGCACCGCCACCTCACCGGATTCGTCGACGCGAACGAGACGGTGATCCGGCGGCGGTTCGGGCAGTTCACCCGCCAGATCTCCGGCTACGCGCTGCACGAGCTGCTGCCCGAACACGGCTACAACGTCGCCGCGCTGCTGTGCGGCAGCGAGGGCGGGTTCGCTGCGACGCTGCGCGCGACGGTGGCGCTGACACCGCTGCCGGCCGCGCGGGTGCTGTGCGTGCTGGGGTTCGGCGACTCGATCGCCTCGGCCGAATGCGTGCCGACGGTGCTGGCGCACAGCCCGCTGACGATGGAGTCGATCAACGATCAGCTCGTCGACCGGCTGCCCGGCGAGGTGCGCCGCGCGGCGATCGACGCCGGGCTGCCCGCCGGGCGGGCCTGGGTGCTGGTCGAGATGGGCGGCGAGGATCTGATGGCGGCGACGATGGCCGCCGAGAAAATGTTGGTGGCGCTGAAGGATTCGGGGTCGCCGGCCACGGCGTCGCTGGTCACCGAGCCGGCGGCGCAGGCGGTGCTGTGGCGGTGTCGCACCGACGCCGCCGGGCTGGCCACCCGTCGCGCCGACGGCGCCGAGGCCTGGGGCGGCTGGGAGGACGCCGCGGTGCCGCCGCACCGGCTGGCCGACTACCTGCGTGGCCTGGACGCGCTGATGGCCCGCTACGGGCTGGCCGGGGCGTCCTACGGGCACTTCGGTGAGGGCTGCATGCACATGCGCATCGACTTCGATCTGCTCTCCGAGGACGGCATCCGCGCCTACCGGGCGTTCGTCGAGGAGGCCACCGATCTGGTGGTGTCGCTGGGCGGGTCGGTGTCCGGGGAGCACGGCGACGGCCGGGCCCGCTCGGAGATGCTGGGCCGGATGTACGGCGACGACGGGCTGGCGCTGATGGCCGGCATGAAGGACATCTGGGATCCGCGCCGGGTGCTCAACCCCGGTGTGGTGGTGGATCCGCCGCCGCTGGACGCCGACATCCGCCATCAGGCGCCGCTGCAACGAAAGGCGTTGACGCTGTTCGCCTATCCGGACGACCACGGCGACTTCGCCCAGGCCCAGCGCCGCTGCGTGGGCATCGGCAAGTGCCGCCAGACCAGCGGCGGGGTGATGTGCCCGAGCTATCAGGCAACCCGCGAGGAGCAGCACTCCACCCGCGGGCGCGCGCACCTGCTGTGGGAGATGCTCCAAGGCGACGTGGTGACCGACGGGTGGCGCTCCACCGAGGTGCGCGACGCGCTCGATCTGTGCCTGTCGTGCAAAGGGTGTCTGTCGGACTGCCCGGTCAACGTCGACATGGCCACCTACAAGGCCGAATTCACCCACCACCACTACCAGGGCCGACCGTGGGCGCGGCCGCTGTCGCACTGGTCGATGGGCTGGCTGCCGCTGTGGTCGCGGGTCGCAGCCAAGGCGCCCAAGCTGGCCAACCGGCTGGCGCGCGGACCGCTGGTCAAACGCCTCGGCGGCATCGCCGAGGAACGCGAGATCCCGCAGTTCGCCCAGCAGACGTTCACGTCGTGGTTCGCCGCCCGCCCCGTCACCCCCGGCCCGAAGGGGAAGGTGCTGTTGTGGCCGGACAGCTTCACCAATCACCTTGCCCCGCAGGTCGGTCAGGCCGCCGTCGCGGTGCTCGAGGCGGCCGGCTATCAGGTGGTGCTGCCCGACAAGCCGGTGTGCTGCGGGCTGACGTGGATTTCCACCGGCCAGCTGAACGCGGCGAAGAAGCGGCTGACGTCGTCGCTGACGGCGCTGGCCCCGCACCTCGATGCGGGCACCCCCATCGTTGGGCTGGAACCCAGCTGCACCGCGGTGCTGCGCCGCGACGCGCACGAACTGCTGCCCGACGATCCGCGGGCGCACCAGGCCGCCGAATCCACGCACACGTTCGCCGAGTTCGTCCTCGCCTCCGGCTGGCAGCCGCCCCAGCTGGACGCCAAGGCGCTGGTGCAGACGCACTGTCACCAGCACGCGGTGCTGGGCTTCGACGCCGACCGCACGCTGATGGCCAAGGCCGGCATCGCCGCCGACATCCCGGACTCCGGATGCTGCGGCCTGGCGGGCAATTTCGGCTTCGAGCGCGGCCACTACGAGGTGTCCCAGCAGGTGGGGGAGCGGGTGCTGCTGCCGACGGTGCGCGACGCCGCACCGGACACCGCGGTGGTCGCCGACGGGTTCAGCTGCCGCACCCAGATCGCGCAGGGCACCGAGCGGCGTGCACTGCATCTGGCGGAGCTGCTGGCTCGCGGTCTCTGAGTTTGGCGGCGGAACGCACGGGTAGAGCCCGAGACGGGGACACCCCGTGCTTCTGCCACGAGCGACAAGGAGGACCGTTCGATGACCACCACCAAACACACCGACGAGCACCGTTCACCGAGCCGATTCCTGGCTGCCGGCGCGACGATCGCCGCGGGTGCGCTGCTGTTGGTCAGTGCTCTGCTGACGCTGTTCCAAGGCATTTCGGCGGTATTGGCCGACGAGCTGTTCGTGATCGGGCCGGCCTACGTCTATCAGGTCAACACCACGTTCTGGGGTTGGGTCCAGATCGTCGTCGGCGTCCTGGTGGGTCTGGTCGCGATCGGTCTGTTCATCGGCGCCACGTGGGCGCGCATCGCGGCGATCATCATGGCGTCGCTGTCGATCATCGCGATGTTCCTGTGGCTGCCGTACTACCCGATCTGGTCGCTGGTCGTCATCGCACTCGACATCATCGTCATCTGGGCGGTGGCCACCTGGGACCGTTCGGAAGCCCGGTAGTGGCTCAGCGTTCCATGAGCTGCTGACCCGGCCCGACCGCCTTGCGGCCGATCAGGCTCAACGAATGCCACATGGTGACCTGGTTGGCCGCGAGCACCGGCTTGCCGAGTTCGTGTTCCAGGTCGGCAATCACGTCGTAGGTCGGCAGGTTGGTGCAGCTGATGAACACCGCCTGCGCGTCGGCGGTGTCGGTCTCCCGGACCAGCTGGGCGGTGACGTCGTGCGGCACCGTCCAGATGTCGGAGGTCAGTCCCAGCCCGGCGGCCGCGGTCACCTCGATGCCCGACTCGCCCAGGAACGCCGTCAATCCGACGGTCAGGTCGGCGGTGTACGGGGTGGCCGTGGCGATGCGGGTGTAGCCGAGGTAGCGCAGCGCCGAGAGCAGGGCGCCGCTGGTGGTCAGCGCCAGCGGCGATCCTGCCGCCAGCATCGCCTCCACCAGGGCCTGCTCGGCCAGCGGGCCGCCGACAAAGCTGCCCGACGTGCAGGCATACGCGGTGACCAGCGGGCCGACCGCCGACACGTCGGTGACACATTGCGCCGCGTGTTCGGGGTCGGAGATGTGCACGGCCATCTCCATGGTGGCCGGCATGGGGGCATAGGGCAGTCGGGTGATGTGGAGGCTCACGTCATTGGGAAGCCACCGCCAGAGTTCGCGATCCAGCGCGAAATCGTAGGGCACTACAACGCCGATACCGGCTTGCTGCAGAGGTGGCGACGGGTTCATTGGCACAGTGTGGGGCCACTTAGCACACGCCGCAAGTCGATTGTTGACAATCGGACCATCTGATTCCTAACCTGTGCCCAATGCCTGGATTTCGCCCGGTTGTCGCGGTGTTGTGCGCGAAACCAGATGACCGCCCGCCTGGTCTCGACGACCTGCCCGTCGACTTCCGGTTCTGCGACGCCGACGGCCTGGCCGACGCCGTGCGCGGGGCCCAGGGTCTGCTGCTGTGGGACTTCTTCTCCACCGCCGTGCGCGACGTGTGGAACCACGCCGACACACTGGAGTGGATCCACATCACCGCCGCCGGTGTGGACACGTTGTTGTTCGACGAACTCAGGGATTCCGCGGTCGTGGTGACCAATGCACGCGGGGTGTTCGACCGGCCGCTGGCCGAGTTCGTGCTCGGCGCGGTGATCGCGCACGCCAAGGACGCCCGCACCAGTTTCGCGCTGCAGGCCCGCCACGAGTGGCGCCACCGCGAGACCCGCCGCATCACCGGGGCCACCGCGCTGGTGGTCGGCACCGGCGGCATCGGCCGCGAGATCGCCACGCTGCTGCGCGCCGCCGGGCTGCACGTGCGCGGCGCCGGCCGCCGCACCGCCACCGACGATCCCGACTTCGGCGAGATCGTCTCCAGCGCCGAGCTTTCCACACACGCCGGGTGGGCCGATCACCTGATCCTGGCCGCCCCGCTGACCGACGCGACCCGCGGCCTGGTCGACGGGCAGGTGCTGGCCGCGATGAAACCCGACGCGCATCTGGTCAACATCGCCCGCGGCCCGATGGTCGACGAAGACGCCCTGCTCGACGCGCTCACGACCCACCAGATCGGTGGTGCCACACTGGATGTGTTCGACACCGAACCGCTGCCGCCCGAGCATCCGCTGTGGGAGGCGCCGAACGTGACGATCACCGCGCACATGTCCGCCGACGTCGTCGGGTGGCGCGACGAGCTGGCCGCACAGTTCGCCGCCAATGCGCGGCGCTGGCTGGCCGGGGAGGACCTGCACAACGTGGTGGACAAGAAGCTGGGCTACATCCCGGGAGGGCAGTGATGTCGGACGCGGCGATGCCCGAGGCGACCGAACTCGTTGCCGGCTACCGGGACAAGAGCATCTCCCCGGTGGAGGCCACCCAGGCCGCGCTGGACGCGATCGAGGTCTACGACGGCGCGGTCAACGCGTTCGTCCTCGTCGACCCCGAGGGCGCGCTCGCGGCGGCCAAGGAGTCCGAGGCCCGTTGGCACGCCGGGGAACCCCTCGGTTCGGGCGACGGGGTGCCGACGTCGATCAAGGACATCTTCCTGACCCGCGGCTGGCCGACGCTGCGGGGCAGCGCGCTGGTCGACACCGCCGGCCCGTGGGACGAGGACGCGCCCTGTGTGGCGCGGCTGCGCGAAACCGGCGCGGTGATCCTGGGTAAGACCACCACCCCGGAGTACGCGTGGAAGGGCGTCACCGACTCGATCGCGTTCGGGCCGACCGGCAACCCGTGGAACCCGGCGACGACGGCCGGCGGGTCCAGCGGCGGCAGCGCGGCAGCGGTCGGGCTGGGCATGGGCCCGTGGTCGGTGGGCACCGACGGCGGTGGCTCCGTGCGGATTCCGGCCGGCTTCACCGGCACGGTCGCGCTGAAGCCGACGTTCGGGCTGATCCCGCACTACCCGCCGAGCCCGTTCGGCACGCTGGCGCATTCGGGCCCGATGACCCGCACTGTGCGCGACACCGCGGCGCTGATGGATGTGATCACCGGCTTCGACGCCCGCGACTGGGCGGCGATGCCGACGCCGACGCGGTCGTTCCTCGACGGCCTCGATGCCGGCGTGGCCGGGCTGCGCATCGGCTTCTCCCCGGACCTGGGCTACGTGTACAACGATCCCGACGTCGACGCCGCGGTGCGCGCGGCCGTCGCGGCGCTGGCCGAGGCGGGCGCGATCGTCGACGAGGTCGACCCCGGGTTCAGCGACCCGGTCGACGCGTTTCACGTGCTGTGGTTCTCCGGCGAGGCCAAGGTGCTCGAACCCTACGGGTCGCTGGCCGAGCTGACCGGACGGGCCGACCCCGGGCTGCTGCGCACCGCGGCGGCCGGGTCGCGCTGCTCGGCGTCGGACTATCTGGATGCGATGGCGGTGCGAATGCGGCTGGGCCAGTTGATGGGCCGCTTTCACCAGGACTTCGACGTGCTGATCACCCCGACGCTGCCGCTGCCGGCGTTCCCGGTGGGCCAGGACGTGCCCGACGGGTCGCCGTCACCGGACTGGACCAGCTGGACGCCCTACACCTATCCGTTCAACATGACCCAGCAGCCGGCGCTGAGCGTGCCGTGCGGATTCACCTCCGCCGGACTGCCGGTCGGGCTGCAGATCGTCGCGGCCCGGCACGCCGATGCGACGGTGCTGCGGGTCGGGCAGGCCTACCAGTCGGTGACCGACTGGCACCGACGCACCCCCACAGTGATGACGCAGGAGGACAACTCGTGAGCAGACTGATCACCGTCTCGTTGGACAAGCGAGGGGTGAGCTGCCCGGCACGGCTGCTCGACGAGGCTGCCCCCCGGACGTGTGCGGCGGTGTGGGATGCGCTCGCCGACGGTCCGCTCTCGGCGCCGGTGTTTCACGGCAAGTACGCCCGCAACGAGATCTACACGCTGCTGCCCGCGTTCGCCGCGGCCGACCCGGGCCTGGAGAACACCACGGTGACCCCGATTCCCGGGGATCTGTGCTGGTTTTCGTTCAGCTCCGATCAGCTCGGCAACCCGGCCTACGGCTACGAGAACTCGACCGGCACCGGCACCCAAGGCGCGATCGTCGACCTGGCGCTGTTCTATGGCCGCAACAACCTGCTGATCAACGGCGACCAGGGCTGGGTGCCGGGCAACGTGTTCGGCGAGATCATCGAGGGCCTGCCCGCGATGGCCGAAGCGTGCCAGGACCTGTGGATGGGTGGCGTGCGCGGGGAGACGCTGAGCTTTCAGCGCGCTTGAACGATCGTGATGCCCGCCGCCGGTTCCAGCGCGTCAGGCCGCATCGCATAGGACACCAGGGCCAGGGTCACCAGCACCAAACCGGCCACCAGCGCCACCTTGGTGGCGCGTTCGATGTGCAGCAGGCCGTGCTCCATGGCGCGCATGCCGTCGCGGATCTTCTCGCGGCTGGCGTGGCGTAGCGGCTTCTCGATGCCGTGGTGCAGCAGCAGCGCCAGCCCGAACGTCAGGCACAGCACGCCGGCGTAGTGGTAGACGCTGCCATGCATTAACGCGGCGAGCAGCACGATGACGGGCCAGTGCACCAGGAACAGTGCGAACGCGATGTCACCGAGGTAGGTGCTGACGCGGTTGCGCAGTAGCGGCTGGAAAGCCGGCTCGCCGCCGATGCCGGCGGCGATGACCAGCGCGGCGCCGACGACAGGTAGTAGCGCCCACGGGGCGGGGTAGCCGGCGGTGGTCTCGTTGATCACGAACACGCTCGCGACGATGATCGCCACACCCGCCCAGGACAGCAGCGGCTTAAGCAGCGCGGGGGTGCGGGCGAGGAGGCCGGCCGCGGTGGCGAGTAGCGCGCCGACGCCGAGCGTCCAGACGCGGGCGAAGGCATTGAAGTAGGCCCAGTCGGGTGTGTTCGCCGAGCTGTACAGCGACCACGCCAGTGAGGCGACCACCACCACGGCGGCCGCTGCAGCCACCAGCGCGGTCCTGCGGGCCTGTGGCCAGGCGAGCGCGGCCGCGATCATCGCGGCCGCCAAGATGACGAGCGGCCACACCAGCCAGAACTGCTCACCGACCGACAGCGCCCAGAAGTGCAGCAACGGCGACGCCTCCATCGGACCGGCGAACGGGTCGGCGCCCAGGAAAGCAAAGTGCCAGTTGGCGGCGAAGACCGCGGCCAACATTGCGTCGATGCCGACCTGCTCGGCGCGAGTCTGCGGGAAGACCAAGACCGCCGCGACGTAGGTGAGCAGCAGGACGACGGTGGCGGCCGGGACGATGCGCAGCGTACGGCCCCAGAGGAAGTGTCCGACCGCCATGGTTTTGCTGTGTTTCCCACCCCGCAACAGTGCTGCCGTGACGAGGTAACCGGACAGGACTAGAAATATGTCGATTCCGACGAAGCCACCGACGGGTTGACCCCACAGGCTGTGGCCGACCACCGCGAGGACAGCCGCCGCCCGCAAACCTTGAAGGTCAAAGCGAAAGTTTGCTTCAGCCGCTTTTCGGTCGCGGCGTCGCGACGAGATCCGGTATCTATCCAGCGTAGTAGTCATCATTGCCCCCCCAGCTGAGAAATGCTACGTACGACAAATCATCGCTGAAACTCACTATTTAGAAAAGTTGGCAAATTGCTGTGTGGCTGGGATCACTGTCGTGCTGGCGCGACTGTTCGGTGCGTTCGGCGGCTCAATGGGGCCTAGCAAACTCGGATGTGAGCGGATTGTTACCGTCGTCGTGGTTTGACTCGGTTACTGTTCGTCAGGGGGCACACAGCAGACGTGGAGGGGATTCTCATGCGCAAGCAGTTGAAGATTGCGTTGGCGGCAGTTACGGCCGCCAGTGGCATGCTCGCCGTGGCAGCGCCCGCGGTGGCGGCCCAGGAGGGCAACCCCGGCCCGTGGGAGATGCCGGATGTGCGGGGCGAAATACTGCAGCGTGCAGTCGACTCCGTCCTCGACGTAACCGGTCATGTAGATCTGGACCTCGAGGTCCGCAACCGTCTTAGCGCTCAAGAGGTCATCAACTACACGAACTGGGAGGTGTGCGCCCAGGCTCCACGAGGGGGTCAGAACATTTCTCAAAAGGGCAAGCGGGTGATCTTGGTCGTGCGCCGGCCCAATGCTAAGGGTTGCTGACCTCGACAAACATCGTCACCTGACTCGTCGGCTATGCTTATGTCGAAATGTGCTTGGCCGTCCGAGCGCAAAGCAGTATTGGATAGACTGTGGGGGAAATGCGACCCGCCTGCTTTCACGTTCGGCTAGTGTTCTTGAATGGGACGAGGGAAGTAAATAGGGGGATTAAATGAATTATTGGAAGTGGGCTGGACTCTGCGCGGCGGTCGGTATCTCTGCGTCCGCGGCCTTAGCTGGTCCCGCCGTGGCGGCCGACCCTCCTTGGGAGATGCCAAATGTAACAGGTGATGTGCTTCAACGGGCTATCGATGAAGTGCTTGCCGTGGCCGCTCCGGTCGAGCTTAAAATTAAGACAATAGATACGAAGGGCACTCGCGAGCAGATCAATCTAAATTATTGGACGGTTTGCTGGCAGTTTCCAAAAGCCGGTGAACAGATTTCCCAGAAGACCAAGACTGTCAGTCTCGGAGTCCGGCGGAGTTCAGATCCGACGTGCAAGTAGCTTGCTGGCCGAGAAGCGGTGGGGCGTCCACTTTGTCTGCATTGCGCGATGAAAATGTGACGGACTTGGGTTTCGCTAGCTGAGATCTTTTCCGGCCGAGTCGGGTCGCTGTCGGCTCTGTTTCATGTTGCATCTCCTGAAGCTCAACACTGAAGTCGTGCGTGCCTGAGCACGCGTCGAAGGAAGCGAAGGCTGATCCCGTTCACGTTGGATGAGTCACCTTACGATGCCGTCGAGGAACCACCCGCCCAGCCTGTTAACGTGATTCCGCCGGCGACTTGCATCGGCTCGCCGCTGTCGACGTCGGCGTTCAGCTCGTCGTCCGTCCGTCGGTATGCCGAAGTGCACTGTTGTGCTAGCTGTTTCGCTGTCAGTGTGGGCAGTGACCCCATCGGCGATGCGTAGTCGCGCATGGCCGGTCAGGAGATGGCCGGTAGTTCCGGCCATCTACGCCCATTGCCGCTGTGCCGATTCCGCGGAGCCGGGCTTGCCGCACAAGACATCGTTGTGGAAAAACATCGAATTGCACCCCAGCACGATGCAACCGCTGGCGACATCAGGAGGGAGCTGCGCCGCAAGGGCGTTGGCGTTGGCGTTGGCCAGTTTGGCCACTACCGCCTCGGGTGCGGTGGCATCGTCGAGCGACTCGCTTAGCGCACCCTCGTCAATGCAGCGACAAGCACCAGAGGATTGAGGCCGGCCTGCGCCGCAGCCGTCCGACCGAGGCCGACCCCAGAGCGACTTGCGTCATGAGGCGAGCCGGCGTTGAGGCGGACGGTCAACGCCGCATGTGGGTGCGCTCCAGCAACGTGACACGCTGCCAGCTGGCGTGGGGGTAGCGGAGTTTGTCCACTGGATGCCCCCACGGGTTCAGTTCCTGCGGGCCGGGCTCGTGATGGCCGCCGCCCGCGCTGGCGAGTACGGTTGCCAGCGCGGCAATCTCCTCCAGACTCGGGTCGCCTTTGAGGATCTTAAAATGCGGCTCCGGCGTGGGCGGGTTGTCGATCGTCATGTCCCGCGGGTCGGAGACCTCGGCGATGTCGGTGTCCTGGCTCATGGCTCACAGTCCTTGTCTGGCAGACGGTTCCGTCGAAGTGGGCGCGGGATCAGAGCGGGATGTTGCCGTGCTTCTTCGGCGGGGTCTGAGTGACCTTGCGCTCCAGCAACCGCAGGGCGGTGCCGATGTAGCCGCGGGTGTGCGATGGCGGGATCACCGCGTCGACGTAGCCACGCTCGGCGGCCATGTACGGGTTGACCAGGGTGTCCTCATACTCCTGCTGCAGCTGCAAGCGCAGCGCCTCGACGTCCTCGCCCTTCTCGGCTGCTTCCTTGAGCTGCTTGCGGTAGACGAAGCCGACTGCGCCGGAGGCGCCCATGACGGCGATCTGGGCGGTTGGCCAGGCGACGTTGACGTCGCAGCCCATGTCTTTGGAGCCCATCACACAGTAGGCGCCGCCGTAGGCCTTGCGGGTGATAACAGTGACCTTGGCGACGGTGGCCTCGCCGTAGGCGTAGAGCAGTTTGGCGCCGCGGCGGATGATGCCGTTGAACTCCTGGTCGGTGCCGGGCAAGAAGCCGGGCACGTCGACGAGCATGACGATCGGGATGTTGAAGCAGTCGCAGGTACGCACGAACCGGGCGGCTTTCTCCGAGGCGTCGATGTCGAGGCAGCCGGCGAACTGGGTGGGCTGGTTGGCCACGATGCCGACCGGGCGACCGTCGATGCGGCCGTAGCCGCAGAGGATGTTGCCCGCGTAACCAGCCTGGATCTCGAGGAACTCGTCGTCGTCGAGGATGCGGGTGATGACCTCGTGCATGTCATACGGCTGGTTCGGCGAGTCCGGAATCAGCGTGTCGAGCTCGAGGTCCTCCTCGGTGAGGTTCTCCTCGATCGGGCCGGGTGGATGCGGAGCCGGATAGCGCGGCGGCTCGGCGTAGTTGTTCGGCGGCAGGTAGGACAGCAGGTCACGTACCCATTCCAGGGCGTCCTGCTCGCCGGAGGCGACGTAGTGCACGGTGCCCGACTTGGCCATGTGGGTGTGCGCGCCGCCGAGTTCCTCCATGGTGACGTCCTCACCGGTGACGGTTTTGATGACGTCGGGGCCGGTGATGAACATCTGGCTGGTCTGATCGACCATGACGACGAAGTCGGTCAGGGCGGGGGAATAGACGTGGCCGCCGGCCGCGGCGCCCATGATCAGCGAGATCTGCGGGATGACACCGGAGGCCTTGATGTTGTTGTGGAAGATGCGGCTGTAGAGGCCGAGGGAGACCACACCCTCCTGGATGCGGGCGCCGGCGCCGTCGTTGATGCCGATCAGGGGGCGGCCGGTCTTGATG
>MDTD01193902.1_pt1 | contig 44874 bp, 39 predicted proteins | sample 811221 | NCBI WGS metagenome assembly MDTD01 (sample SAMN05326646, study PRJNA326480) | marine metagenome | isolation source: seawater | place: Pacific Ocean: South West | collected 2011 | reverse complement strand
CGGGGTGGAGCAGCCCGGTAGCTCGTCAGGCTCATAACCTGAAGGTCGTAGGTTCAAATCCTACCCCCGCAACCAAATAAAAGCCCGCTATTCCATAAGAATGGCGGGCTTCAATGCGTCTGGACGCCTGACGCTTCCGAGCGAACTTGGAAGCAATTTGGAAGCCACCCGGATTTCCCTACTCATGCCGCAATGCCTCGATCGGGTCGAGGCGGGCGGCGCGGCGGGCGGGGAAGTAGCCGAAGATCACGCCGATGGCGGCCGAGAAGGTGAAGGACAGCAGGTTGATCGTCGGGTCGAACAGGTAGGGCATCTGCATGACGTTCGACAGCGCGATGGAGGCGGTCGTCGCCAGGAGTATGCCGATCAGCCCGCCCAGGCTGGACAGGACGACCGCTTCAATCAGGAACTGAAGAAGTACCTCGCGTTCCAGCGCGCCGATCGCCAGCCGGATGCCGATCTCGCGGGTGCGCTCGGTCACCGAGACCAGCATGATGTTCATGATCCCGATGCCGCCGACCAGGAGGCTGACGGCGGCGACCGCGCCCAGCAGCATCGTCAGGATCTTCGTCGTCGCGGTCAGGGTCTCGGCGATCTGGCGGGTATCCATCACGCGGAAGTCGTCGTCTTCGGCCTCGGAGATGTTCCGCCGCTCGCGGAGCAGCAGAGTGAGCTGTTCCTTGACCGCGTCGATGGAGGCGCCCTGGCGGACCGAGATCATCAGGCGGCTGATGTCCTGATTGCCGGCGAGGCGACGCTGCACGGCGCGCAAGGGCATGACCACGGTGTCGTCCTGGTCGCTACCCATGGCCGACTGGCCCTTGGCCTTCAGGAGGCCGATGACGTCGCAGGAGAACTGCTTGATGCGGATCGGCGCGCCGATCGGGCTCTGCCCGCCGAACAGCTTCTCGCGCACCGTCTGGCCGATGACGCAGACGGCCTTGCCGGCGCGGAGCTCGGCGTCGGTGAAGGTGCGGCCATCGGCCAGCGTCCAGTTTCCTGCCTCGAAGTAGTCGTCGTTGGTGCCGACGACGGAGGTCGACCAGTTCTCGGCCTGAAAGACGGCCGTCGCCGATTTGATGACCACCGGCGCGATCAGGCTGGCGGCGGCGATCTGGCCCCGGATCGCCTCGACGTCACGGCTCTTGAAGTCGGGGGCTCCCGCGGAACCGGGACCGAAACGCTGACCCGGCAGCACCATCAGCAGGTTGCTGCCCATGCTGGAAATCTGGTCGGAGACCGATCGCGTGGCGCCGTTGCCGAGCGTCACCATGGTGACGACGGCGGCGACGCCGATCACGATCCCGAGGATCGTGAGGAAGGAGCGCATGACGTTGCGGCGGATGGCGCGGAGCGCGAGCAGCAGCGTGTTCCAGACCATCAGGCCGCCTCGCCGTTACGTTCGTCGCGATCGACCCGGCCATCGACGAAATGAATGACCCGCTTCGCGAAGGCCGCCATGTCCGGCTCATGCGTGACCATGAGGACCGTGATGCCGCGCTCGCGGTTGAGGGCACCGATGAGCTCCATGATCTCGAAGCTGGTCCGCGTATCGAGGTTGCCGGTGGGCTCGTCGGCCAGCAGGACGGTCGGTTCGGTGACGATCGCGCGGGCGATGGCGACACGCTGCTGCTGTCCGCCGGACAGCTCGTTCGGCGTGTGGTCTTCCCATCCGCCAAGGCCGACCTGTTCCAGGGCCGACCGCGCCGCCGCGTGTCGCGCCGCGGCGGGCTGGCGGCGATAGATGAGCGGCAGTTCGACGTTCTCCAGGGCGCTGGTCCGGGCCAGCAGGTTGAAGCCCTGGAATACGAAGCCGAGAAAATGCCGCCTCAGGAGAGCCCGCTCGTCGCGTGACAGGCGCTCGACATGGACACCCTGGAATTCGTAGCTGCCGCTCGTGGGCGTATCCAGGCAGCCGATGACGTTCATCGCGGTGGACTTGCCTGAGCCGCTCGGTCCCATCACCGCCGCGAACTCACCGGCCTCGATTTCCAGGTCGATCCCTTTGAGGGCCTGGAACGCCGCCTGCCCCGACCCGTAGGTCTTGGTGAGGTCGCGGAGGCGAATGATGGCCGCGTCGCCCATCGTCATTCGCCTGCGGTTTCGGTGATGACTTCGTCACCCTCCTTGAGGTCGCCGCCGGTGATCTCGGTCACGAGTCCGTTGGTCGCGCCCGTCGTCACCTGGACCGGTGACGCGTCTCCGCCGCGCAGGACCCAGATCTGCTTGGTGCCGTCGGCCGCTGCCGCCGTGGGTTTCGGCTTCCGCGCGCTCATCGGCGGGCGGGGCATCAGCGAGCCGATCAGGCCGCGGCCGGACCGGCGCGCTTCCGTATTCGACGACGGGCTGAAACGCAACGCGGCATTCGGCACCAGCAACGCTTCGTCGCGCGTCACGGTGGTGATCTCGGCGGTGGCTGTCATGCCGGGGCGGAGGCTGAGGTCGTCGTTCGCCACCTGAAGAACGGCCGGGTAGGATATGACGCCGTCATCGTCGGTGGCGTTGAACCCGACCCGGCTGATGACGGCCTCGTAACGTCGGTCGGGCCACGCGTCGACCGTGAAGCTGGCCGGGAGGCCGGCCTTCACCTGACCGACATCGGCCTCGTCGACGTCCACCTTCAGTTCCATCTTGGACAGGTCTTCGGCAAGGCTGAACAGCGTCACGGCCTGCAGCGACGCGGCCACCGCCTGGCCGGGGTCGACGGCGCGTTCCAGCACCACACCGTCGATCGGCGACTTGATCCGCGCCTTGTCGAGGCTGGTTTCATTGCTGTGAAGCGTGGCCCTGGCTTCGGCGACGCTGGCCTGAGCGCTGGCGACGGTGGCCTTGGCCCGCGCGAGCTCGCCCTCGGCGGTCTCCATCTCCGTCTTCGACGGAACCTTGCCGCCGGAAAGGGTTGCGACTTCGCGAAAACGCGACAGTTTCGCCTGGGCTTCGGTGACGGTCGCCTGGGCCTGCTGCAAGCCGGCCTCGGCAACCGCGACCGCCGCCGTCGACTTGGCGACCGAATCCTCGAAGGACGACAGGTCGAGCTCGGCGAGAACCTGGCCCTTGGCGACATGGTCGTCGTCGTCGACATAGACGGCGGCGATGGTGCCGGAAAGCTCGCTGCCGACGTCCACCTGATTGGTGGGTTCGAGATTGCCGGTGGCCGTGACCTTGACGACCAGCGAGCCTCGCGTCGCGGGAACGGTGACGTATCGGGGGGCCTCGGACTCGTTGGTCCCGCCGGACGTGACGTACCAGCCGACCGCAAGCACGATCAGCCCGAGCGCGATCAGCCACCACCATCGGCGCGTATGGTTGCCGCGTTTGTGCTCCGACAGCAGGCCTTCCAGGCCGCCATCGGACTTAGCCGCAATGGGTTCGTTCGTATCGTTCACGCATCGTTTCCGAAAAGCATCCGTTACCATCCGCCGCCGAGCGCCTTGTAGAGCTGGGCCTGGGCCGTAGCGAGATCGCCGACGCTGCTGGTCAGCTCGTCTTCCGTCGAGCGAAGCGTGCGCTGGCTGTCCAGCACCGTCAGGAAATCAATCAGTCCGGTGGCGTATTGCTGCTCGGCGAGCTGCACCGTGTCGCGAGCCGTTGTGGCGGCCTGGATCAAGCGTCGCAGCCGTTCGCTGGCGTTGCCCACGCCGACGAGGGCGTTCTCCACGTCTTCCAGGGCGGTCTTGACCGCCGCCTGGTAGGCGATCCGGGCCTGTTCGAGCTGTGCGTCGGCGATCTCGATATTGGCGCTGATGCGGCCGGCATCGAAGATCGGCGCGGTCACCGAGGCGAGCAGCGAATAGATGCCCGCGCCGCTGTTGTCGAGTGCCGTTACGGTCAGCGCTTCCAGTCCGATCGAGCCGGAAAGCTTGAAGCTGGGATAGCGTGCCGCCTCCGCTTCTCCCAGCCGGGCGGTCTGCGCCGCCAACCTGCGTTCGGCGGCGCGGACGTCGGGGCGTTGGCGCAGGGTGTCGGCCGGGATGCCGATCGCCGCCTGCTCCCTCAACAGCGGGATATTCTCGGTGGTGGCCAGTCTCGATTGAAGGGCGCCCGGCGTGCGGTCCAGCAGGACGGCGATCCGGTTGCGTGCCTGGGATATCACCGTACGCAGTCCGGGCAGGGCTGCGCGGGTGCTTTCCACCTCGGTGCGGGCCTGCGCGACGTCGAGTTCTGAGACCAGGCCCGCCTGCTGCCGCCAGCGCGCCAAGTCATAGGTTTCGCTCAGCGAATCGAGATTGGCTTCGGCGATCGCGAGCCGCTTCTCCGTCGTGCGCAGCTCGATGTAGTTGGTCACCAGCTCGGCGATCAGCGACACCTGGACGTCGTGTAGGTTCTCGACACTGGCGCCGACATCCGCGTCCGCCGCCTCGATGCCGCGCCGCGTGCCGCCGAAAATATCCGCTTCCCAACTCGCGTCGAAGCCGGCGCTGTACAGGTTGCGCACCGCGCCGGCGCCGCTTTGGGCGCTGGACTTGTTGCGTGACGCCGACGTGGAGACGTCCACCGAGGGACCGAGTTGGGCTCCGGCCAGCTTTCGTTGCGCCCGCGCTTCCCGCAGTTGTGCCTGGGCGGTGGCGAGATCGAGATTGGCCGCCAACGCGTCGGTCACCAGACCGTCCAGCACCGGATCGTTGAACTGCCGCCACCAAGCCGCGAGTACCGCCGGGTCCTGTGCCGGGGCGTTGGCTTGGGTGGACCATCGGGCCGATGCGTCGATCGCTGGGGGTCGGTAGTCGGGTCCCACCGGGGCGCAGCCCGACGCCGCGAGGGCAACCAGCATGACGGCAAAGTAAGCGGTCGCCCTCGGCTGCACCTCATGCTGCGGTGGTGGGTGTGGCGGGCGCTTCACGGCGTATCCGTGTCCATTCCCGAAGGCCGGGCGGAATGGTGTGGCGACGATGATGTCGCCCGAATCAGTCGATCGAAAGCCAGCCGGACCAGGTGTTCGGCGCGGTCCGCACCCGCCTTGGGATCGATGCTGGCCTGAGTCCCCAGAATGACCGCCCCGCAGAGGCTTGCGTGAAGCAATGCGAGGTCGTCTTCGGAGACATCCGGCAGCCCCGGCTGCGCGAAGATCTCGCCCAGCTGCTTCAGCAACTCGGCATCGAATTCGACCAGCCATCCGCGAAGGGAAGGCGCTTCGTCGACGGCGTTCAGGAGGGCCAGCATCAGCCGCGGAAGGATCGTCGTGCGCGCGCCCTGGGCGAAATGCTCCCGGACGTCCTCGATCGTGACCGTCCGCCCGCTCTCGGCCAGAATTTCCGCCCCCATGGCCTTCTTCATCTCGGCGTGGGCAACTTCCATCAGCGCCTTGACCAGATCCTTCCGCGTCGGGAAGTAGTAGGTGAGGTGGCTTTGGCGCAAACCGGCGGCGGCGGCGACCCGCGCCTGGCGCAGCCCCTGGATGCCCTCCTCCTGCACGATGTTCATGGCGGCGGCCAGCAGGCGTTCGCGTACCGGCAAAGCGTTCGCGGGTCCCGCGCCGGATGATGATCGTCGTCTACTGGAAACCTGGGGCATCGGAGCCTCGGTTTGGTTGTTCGACCAAGATATGGGTTCGACTGGTCGAATGACCAGGGACCGACCGGGGGGAGGATGGTCCCGCGTTCGTAATGGGGGCAGCCCATCGCTCGCGGCCCTCTCCCGTCGCTAGGGGTGGTCTTCCGTTGCTTCAGAACGATCTTCTTGGTCACTGAGCGGACGAAATCCGCCCGGGTGGCTTATGTTGCGCTGCGGCGTCGTGCTTGACAGGTCTCGGTGCCGGGCGTAATGACAGCCATTGTCAACAGTCGTTGACTTTCCGCCAGGTCCTTGGAGCCACCGACGAACGGAACGCCTTCAAAGATTTCGTGCGGCAGGCGCGCCGGCGGCGCGACGGTCTGCGTCATCGAACGGATAGAACGGGCAGTTCATGAACCATCCTTTCCTTCGCAGCTTCGGGTTTGCCGTGGCCTTGTCGGTCGCGGTCGCCGGTAGCGCCCTTGCGCAGGCGCCTGGGGGCGAACAGCCGCCGACGCCGGTGACCGTGGTGACGCTCCAGGCCCGGGATGTGACCCTGACGGCCACCCTGCCCGGACGTGTCGTCGCCTCGGCCGTCGCCGAGATCAGGCCGCAGGTCGACGGCATCATCGTCGAGCGGTTGTTCGAGGAAGGCGGCCATGTATCGGTCGGCGACCCGATGTACCGGATCGATGCGGACAGCTACGAGGCCCAGGTGGCTGCGGCGAAGGCCCATGTCGCGCAGGCCCGGGCGCAGCTCGAGGCATCGACCAAGGAGGCCGAGCGCGCCAAGGAGCTGATCGGGCGCGGGGTGACGACCGAGCAGCGGCTGGAGACGGCGTCCGCCGCGCGCGACACCGATCGGGCTGCCTTGCAGGTCGCCCTGGCCGAACTTCAGGCGGCGGAGATCAATCTGGAGCGCACGACGATCAAGGCACCGCTTGCCGGCGTCGTCGGCCGCTCGCTCACCACCCAGGGCGCGCTCGCCATCGCCGGCCAGGCGACGCCGCTGGCGGTGATCCGCAAGCTCGATCCGGTGCTGGTCGACGTCACCCAGTCGGCGGCCGAGCTGCTGGAATGGCGCCGAGGCCAGACGCGAGAAAGGCTCGCCGGTGCGGATACGGCGGTCACTCTGACTCTCGCCGATGGCACCGTGTTTCCCCATAAAGGCGAAATGACGGCCGCCGAGCCGCATGTCGACGAACTGACCGGCGTGGTCACGCTGCGTATGCAGTTCGCCAATCCCGAAGAGCTGTTGCTACCCGGCATGTACGTGCAGGTGGAGATGCCCCAGCGTGCCGTCCAGAATGTCGTGCTGGCGCCACAGCAGGGGGTGTCGCGGGATCGGCGTGGCCGGCCGATCGCCTATGTGGTCAATGCCGACGACGTCGTCGAGCAGCGCCAGCTCACCATCGCCCAGGCGCGCGGTGCCTATTGGATCGTCACTAAAGGGCTCGGCGACGGCGATCGCCTGATCGTCGAGGGTCTGCAGAAGATCGCGCCGCAGATGAAGGTCGCGCCCGAGGAACAGGCGCGACCCGAGGCGAAGCCGGCCGAGGACCAGTCGGCGGAGGCGACCCCGGCGTCGGATGGTGCAGCCGCCGATCCGACTGCCGCCGGTTCGACCACTCCAGATTCGACCACCGGCGACTGAGCGGCCGTCATGCCTCGTTTCTTCATCGACCGACCGGTCTTCGCCTGGGTCCTCTCGATCCTGATCATGGGGATCGGCGTCCTGTCGATCATGGTTCTGCCCATCGCGCAGTACCCGGAGATCGCGCCGCCATCGGTGACCGTCACCGCGACCTATCCCGGGGCCTCGGCCGAGACCATCGCTAACACGGTCACCCAAGTCATCGAGCAGCAGATGACCGGGCTCGACGGCATGCGCTACATCAGCTCGAACTCGACCTCGGCCGGGCGCGCCGAGCTGACCATCACCTTCGAGACCGGCACCGACCCCGACATCGCCCAGGTGCAGGTCCAGAACAAGCTGGCGCAGGCGACGCCGCTTCTGCCCGAACCGGTCCAGCGCCAGGGCGTGACGGTACGGAAGTCGTCGGCCGGCTTCCTGATGGTGATTGCGCTGATCTCGGAGGACGGTTCGCTCAACCAGGTCGACCTTGCCGACTATATGAGCTCGAACCTCGTCGACGAGTTCAGCCGGATCGAAGGCGTCGGCGAGGTCCAGGTCTTCGGGTCGCAATACGCGATGCGGATCTGGCTCGATCCTTCGAAGCTCGCCGCTTTCGAGGTGTCGCCGTCCGAGGTCGTGGCGGCGGTCGCGGCGGAGAACGCGCAGATTTCGGCCGGCGCCTTCGGCGACCTGCCGGCGGTGGAGAACCAGCAGCTCAACGCGACGATCACCGCGCAGTCCCTCTTGCAGACGCCGCAGGACTTCGAGCAGATCGTGCTGCGGGCCGAGACCGACGGCGGGCTGGTGCTGCTGAAGGACGTCGCCCGCATCGAGATCGGCGCCGAAACCTATCAGACCATCGCCCGCTACAATCGCCAGCCGGCGGCGGGCATGGCGATCCGGCTGGCCTCCGGGGCCAATGCGCTGGACACCGCCGAGGCAGTGCGGGCTCGGATCGAGGAATTCTCCGCTTTCTTCCCTGAAGGCGTTACCTACACCATCCCCTACGACACCACGCCGTTCGTGAGAATCTCCATCGACGAGGTTGTTCGCACCCTCGTCGAGGCGATCGTGCTGGTGTTCCTGGTGATGTTCCTGTTCCTCCAGAACCTGCGGGCGACGCTGATCCCGACACTCGCCGTGCCGATCGTCCTGCTCGGCACGTTCGGCGTGCTGGCCACGGCCGGCTTCAGCATCAACACGCTCACCATGCTGGCGATGGTGCTCGCCATCGGTCTGCTCGTCGACGACGCCATCGTCGTGGTGGAGAACGTCGAGCGGATCATGGCGGAGGAAGGGCTATCGCCCCGCGAAGCGACGCGGAAGTCGATGAGCCAGATCACCGGCGCCCTGATCGGCATCGCCATGGTGCTGTCGGCGGTGTTCGTGCCGATGGCGTTCTTCGGCGGATCGACCGGCGTGATCTATCGCCAGTTCGCGATCACCATCGTCTCGGCGATGGCGCTGTCGGTGGTGGTGGCGCTGTCGCTGACGCCCGCTCTGTGCGCGACGATGTTGAAGAGCCACAGCGCCCATGGGCCCCGGCGCGGCCCGTTCGGCTGGTTCAACCGCGGCTTCGAGGCGAGCCAGAACGGCTATTCCAGGGGCGTTGGCGGCATCGTGCGCCGGCCGCTGCGCATCGGCGTGATCTATCTGGCGCTGGCGGGCGGGATGGCTTGGCTGTTCATGAACACGCCGACCGGCTTCCTGCCCGACGAGGACCAGGGGATCATGTTCGTCTTCACCCAGGCCCCGACCGGCGCCACCGCCGGACGGACGCTGGAGGTGATGAAGAAGGTCGAGGACCACTTCCTCGACACCGAGAAGGATAACGTCGCGTCGATGTTCACCGTGGTCGGGTTCAGCTTCGCCGGATCGGGCCAGAACATGGCGCTGGGCTTCGTCCGGCTGAAGGACTGGAGCGAGCGCGAGGGGGCGGGCCAGAGCGTGCAGGCCATCGCCGGCCGAGCCTATGGCGTGCTCGGACAGATCCGCGACGCGCTGGTGTTCCCGGTGGTGCCGCCGTCGGTGATCGAGCTCGGCAACGTCAGCGGCTTCGACTTCTACCTTCAGGCGCGCGGCGGCCAGAGTCACGAACAGCTTCTGGAAGCCCGAAACCAGCTTCTCGGCATGGCGGCGCAAAGCCCGCTGATCGGCTCGGCGAGGCCGAACGGGCTGGAGGACGCGGCGCAGTACAATCTCGACATCGACTGGCGCGCCGCCGGCGCCATGGGGGTCAGCGCCACCGACGTCGAGGGTCTGCTCTCCATCGCTTGGGCCGGCCGCTACGTGAACGACTTCATCAACGCCGGCCGCATCAAGCGCGTCTACGTGCAGGGCGAGCCGTCGGCTCGCTCGTCGCCGGAAGACATCGAACGTTGGCGCGTGAAGAACGCCAATGGCGGGCTGGTGCCGTTCTCGAACTTCGCCAAGGGGCACTGGCGCTATGGCGCCCAGGGGCTCAGCCGCTACAACGGCGTGCCGGCGATGCAGGTCCAGGGAACGCCCGCCGAAGGCGTCACCACGGGTGAAGCGATGGCGGAGATCGAACGGCTGGCAGCCCAGCTTCCGTCGGGCTTCGACGTCGTCTGGACCGGTCTGTCGCTGGAGGAACGGGAGTCCGGCGGCCAGGCACCGCTGCTTTATGCCCTGTCGCTCGCCGCTATCTTCCTCAGTCTCGCCGCCCTTTATGAAAGCTGGGCCATCCCCTTCGCGGTGATGCTGGCGATGCCGATCGGTGCGCTTGGCGCCCTTCTCGGTGCGTTGTTCGGCGGCTTCGCCAACGACGTCTTCTTCCAGGTCGGGCTGCTGACCGTGATCGGGCTGACCGGCAAGAACGCCATCCTGATCGTCGAGTTCGCCCGCGATCTCCAGGAGGCGGGTAAGCCCATGCTGGAAGCGGTGGTCGAGGCGGCTCGGCTCCGCTTCCGGCCGATCATCATGACGTCGGTGGCGTTCTCGCTCGGTGTGTTGCCTCTGGTCCTCAGTACCGGGGCCGGTTCGGCGGGCCGCAACGCGATCGGTTCGGGCGTGCTGGGTGGCACGATCTCGGCCACCGTGCTCGGCATCTTCTTCGTGCCGCTGTTCTACGTCGTCATCGGGAAGCTCGCCTTCCGTCGCCGGAAGGCCGCCACCGAAGCCGAAGTGAAGACGGCCGACCAGACCGGCTGATCGGTCCGGTCAGGTCGCCGTGCCCTCCGTGCCCGTCTCTGCCGCGAGGCAGGTATCGAGCAGTTTCGCGATCAGCGGTTCGGCGGCTGTCCGGCCGGCGTCGTCCAGGGGGGCGACGTGCAGGACTTCCCGAAGAATGCTGACTCCGGTCAGGCACGCGACGAACAGGGCGGCGCGCAACGGTCCCGGCTCGGCCGACTTCGCGGCGATCGGGCCGATCATGTCGTTCATGGTGAACTGGCGGAAGATCTCGGCCGCCTGCGGACTGGGCAGGGAATGAGTGAAGATCTGCAGCGCCTTCGCGCTCGGGTCTTCGACCGAACCTGGCTCGAACAGGAACCTGGCGAAGACGGCACCGAGTTGATCGCCATCCGCCGCCAGAAGGCGGGCGGCCTTGGCGGCGACGGCGAACGCCTCGGCGAACAGACGCTCCTTCGATCCGTAGGCGCGGTGTACCAGCGCGACGTCCACACCCACATCGGCCGCAATGTCGCGCAGGCCCACCTGCTCGTAGGGCGCACGGGCGAACCGGTCGATGGCGGCTTCGAGGATGCGCTGCCGCGTCACCTCCCCATCGCGCTTCTGTCTCGACGACGATGTAATGGTTTCCTCCAAGGGCTCTGCTGCGACGAGGCGTTATCGCCGACTCGACGCAGCATCCGGTCGAGACCCTCTTAGGTCAACCGCTGTTGAGTCCGATATGGGCGACGAGTCAGTGGCGGAGGCGGGGCTGGGCCGCAGCGGGCGCCGGTGTTTCGACCTCGACCGTGGTGGTGCCGCTGTTCTTGACCAGCGACAGGCCCCGCTTCGAGTGGATGACCTTGGTATGGCCGATGCTGAGATCGGGGCTCAGTTCCGTCCCGTCGGTCCGATAGAGGAACACTTCCGGGGAATCGCCGTCGTCGATTGGCCGTAATGCGACACTTTGGGCGCCGTTGAGAGCGAGTTCGCTTCCCGCGTTCAGCCGGGTCTTCATCGTCACCGCCTCATATCTGCTTGGCCTTTTCGGGCGCGAATTCAGCGCATAGTGCGGCGAAACGATAGACGACATCGTCGGGGGTGCACCAGACGATACGGTATCGGTCGGGCCCCGCGCCCACTTTGGTTCCTTGGTCGTGCCACGGCAGGGCGTCGCCGTCGAACGCCCCATAGTTGAGATCGCCCCCGACGGAGCCGTTGTTGGTGCCCGCGAACCGGCCGGGCGCCGTCGCGACCATCGTGTGCTGAAGCCTGTCGCCCTGGTCGAACAGGCAGCAGATGGCGCCGGCGGGCACCGCGCCGATGGTGGCGCGCGTGGCGGCCGGGTCGGAAGCTGGATCGGCGTACAGGCGGCGGTAGAGCGCCTGCGGCCCGAAATGGCGGTAGAGGTCCTGCACCCGCTCGGTTTCCAGGTAACCGGCCTGGACCAGCCAAGTGATCACGGTGTCGTGGCACATGGGGCCGGCGACGGCCGGAATCGATGGTGCCGCGGATGCCGCCTGGGCGAGCGCTGCGGGCGTTCTCGGCATCGGCGTCTCCTCGGATCGGGTCGAGCCTGACATCTCCAAACACATTAGTGCACACTCAAATACGCGTCTCTGCCACAATTACCTAGTTGCCAGGAGGCGATGCGCACGCGACCGTGACTTCTTTCTCCGGGGGGAGGGTGGAATGGATCTCGACGCCTATCGCGCGCTGGGGCGCCGCAGGCAGATAGCCCTCGCGATCGCCTTCCACATCGTGGCCGGGTTTCTCCTCATCCACACCCTCGTGGATGTCGACGAAGTGAGCACGACGGCCGCCGGCATCGCCTTCGCGGGCCTCATCGCGGTCTTGGCGGTGGTCTGGGAGCAGCGGAAGGGCCGGCCCGCCCACGGGATCGCGTTGTCCACGATCAGCTTGGCCGGTCTCGTCATCACCTTCAACATCGCCCAGGTCATGGCTGGCTTGACGTCGGCGGGCCTCCTGTACGTCCCGCCGGTCTACCTGGCTCTCATGGTGGTCGGCGTGCGGGCGATCCGGTCGGAGCCGGACAATGCAGCTCTCGTTCCGCCGACGCTGCGCGCCGTCCTGGGCATGCTCACCATCGCCCTTTTCCTGCGACTGTTCTTTGCCGGCGATTCCCTCGCCGAGGACGCAGGCGGGTTCATCATTCTTGGTGCCGGTGCCGCCGCTCTCTATTGGCGCGCCTCCGCGGGCGCTTGGTTTTTCTGGCCGGCCGGCGCAATCATCGGCGGCTGGGCCTATACGTCCCTCGAAGCGGCGGGAGCGCCGGAGCTTGTGTCGGCACTAGGGGCCATGCTGGGCGCCGTTGTCCCCGGATTGGCGTGGGAACTGTTTCGCAGACTGCAGGCGCGCGGCGTGGTCCAACGCTTCGTCCCGATGCTGCGTGACGAAGCCTTCGGATCGGGAACGGCCCTGGCCCTGGAGAACCGGCGCCAACGCTTGCTGCTCGATCTGATCGCGCTCGTCGTCTTCACCGTTCTGCTGGTCCGGGTGGCCGACCCGTCGTTCCGCTATTCCCTGATCGTCGAGATCGGGACCGCGGCCGGCTATGCGCTGATGGTCTCGGCGCTGGTGGTCTCGCTCGGTTGGCGCGTCCGGCGCCTGCGTCGCTTCCGGCTGGTCCCGATGATGCTGCTGGCCGCCGTGACGGCCCTCGGCATGGCAGTCGTATTCACGTTCTGGGTCGGGTTGGAGGAATCGGGATACCTGCCGCCTCTACTCAACATGGTGGAGCGTTGGATCAACAGGTTCGACGGCACGGGCGCGATCACCATCCTGACATTGATGGCGGTCGGCCTGACCGCCCCCTTCGTCATTGCGCTGTTCGTGCTTCGCGATATCACGTTGACGCCGGGATCGGTGCGGACGGCCTTCGTGACGATCTTCGGCGGGCTCGTCGCCGACTTCATCTTCGTGACCGCGCTGGGTGATGCGGGGGAGGCGCATTTCGACATCCTCACTATCCCCGTTGCGGATGTCGCGGGTCTCGTCCTCTTCGCCGCGGCCGGGATTACCTATTTCCTCCACCGCACCGAACCAGGCTCCTGGGTCATCTGGCCGGTGTCCGGCGCCGCGGCCGGAGTCATCTTTCGTCTCATCGTCGGTGCGGAGGTCTGGGCGGACCGGCAGCTCAACCAGACCGTATCGGTCCAGGACGACCGTTTCGCCACCGGTCTCGGCGATATCCTGCTGGCCTCGATCTTCGGCGCGCTCGCCGGAGCCGGCGTCCATCTCGCCAAGCGCATCTGGATCGACCGCGACCCGGAGGCGCGGGGGCGCGCCGTGCGCGTCCGGAGCGCCGTCACCATCCTCCACGCCGTGGCGCCGATCCTCATCCTGCTGTTCATCGCCAGCGGCATCGCCACCTTCGCCAAGGACGCGCAGCGCGAAATCGGCGCCGCTGCGGTCAGCGTCGGCAATGTCGCCTACAGCGGCCGGCTGATCGGCGATCAGGTGCAGCAGTCGGTGCAGGTGGTGCAGAAGCAGGCCGAAACCACCTTCAAGAACGCGACCGACATGATCGAGAACGCCAAGGCCACCGCCGAGGATCTGAAGGTGCAGGGCATGATCCTGAAGGACGAGATGCTGGGCGCCGTCGAGAAGTCGGCCGGCGAGGCCCTGGACAAGGCCAAGGCCAAGGCGGGCGAGATCGTCGAAAAGGTCGGCGAAGGACTGTCCGATGCATTCGAGCCGCCGGCCTTCATCAGCTGGATGATCCCCGATCTCGGTATCGGCGACGCCTTGAAGGACGTATTCGGAACGGTGCTGTCGTCGATCGCACCGGACCTCGATTTCAAGGCGCTCTTCACCAGTTTCGTGACCGATCTGACGCAGTCGGTCGAGGCCAATTTCGAAGGGCCGCGCCAACGCGCCCAAGCGATGCTCGACAGCGTCACATCCCTCGACGACCAGTTCTGGGCAGATGCGAAAGTCAGCAAGCAGGCGCTCGAGTCCCAGCTCAATTCGCTGACCAGCGTGATCGAGGCCGAGAAGGGGAAGATCTACACGAACCTTCAGCAGCTCCTGGTGCGGATAACGAACTTCCTCGTCTATATGGCGATCTTCATGTCGACGCTGATCACCGGGTTCATCCTCTGGCTGCTGTGGAAAGCGTTCAACGGGCTGTTCGTCATGGCGGAGAGGGTCGATCGCGGCTGGAAGATGCTCATGCAGGGCCAGGAAGAACCGGTGACGGCATAGGGTCGGTCCGGGCAAACCGAGGGAGAAGGCAGATGGGTTCACCCGCTGGTGGTGACAGAGACGATGATGGCGGCGTCCGGCCGATGGAGGTCGAGGACGATTTCGCCGGCTACCCTTATGTGATCGTTTATCTCGACGGTCGGCGGGAAGGCTTCGACGGCGACCGCGAGCAACTCCTGGACATGCTCGGCAGCTACACGATGCACGAGGACGGACGTACCGTGCTGCAGACCGAGGGCATGCCCGCTCGTCCCTAGAACGCGACCGCGGAACGGCGTACGGCGTGAAGCCGGACCTACGTCAGCGGACCGATATCGGCGAAGACGCGGGCGATCTCGGCGCGCCCGGCGCCTGACATCAGCAGCAACGTGAGCAGGATCGGCGCCTTGGGACCTGCGCGCTTCGTCTCTCGTTCGTCTGAACGGCTCACGCCCGGATTTCCCGGAGCAGGTGCGTGATCAGGTCGGCCGACCTGCGCTGCAGCGTGAGCCGCGCCTCCGGTGTTCCTGTATGCCCGCTCAACTCGAACTTTGCTGCGGCGATCGGCCCGTCCTTTAGGTAGCCCTCGCTCTTTTCCTCATCGCCAAATCGCCTTCTGAGAATCTGCAGGGCAGTTTCGACGGCCTCCTTGTGCCTGCTGTCGAGCGCAGCTCGCAATGCCTTGGCCACCGCTTCTGGTCCGCCTTTGAAACTCCTGAGGCAATGGATCAGGCTGTACGCGTCCTTGTCCTCGTGCCGCTGGTCGAGCACATAGGATCTGAGGCATACGAAGCTGACGATGTCGGTGTGCCGTATCGTTTCCGTCACGACACTGTCGTCTCCCAGCAGTGCAGCGCTGACTTCCTTCACTTCGTAATGGTCGTAAATTATTGAGGAATAAGGGATACTCAGTGCAGAAATATTGCCCAAGGTCAGCGGCGGTTGGGTCTTGCTGCCGCCCGCTCCTGGGTGGCCGACCAGAAATTCGAGAACTAGCGTTGCCCCACTTTCCGTCTTCACCTGCCATCGCCACGAGACCCGTTCGCCGTTGGCGTTTTCGCCGCGTTCGAAGCCCAGTTTGCGGAAATTGTCTTCGAGCGAGCGATATGCCTCGACGTCGGCCAGTATCTGCAACTCGATGGTAGTGCCTACGTGGCCGGTTTCGGGGCGAGAAAGGACGTACGGCGGTTTCATCCGTATGAGGTAGCTAGGCGTCAATCTACCCACGAGGTAGACCGAGTCCTTCCACGGTCCGAAGCTACGAAGAAGGGTTACAAGAACCCGTTCGCCGTTCTCGATCAGTTCGTTGAGGGTGTCCCACCAACGGCTATGTCTGACGCGAACTGTCACTGCGCTGTTCGGTGCGGCCCTGTTTGATCATGACGTTACGGCGGTCAGGGGTATGAAAAGATAATCGCGCGTGGGCACGAAGGTTTCCAGCATCGCAAAGACCGGTCAAAGATCGGACAGGGTCAGCCGGTCAGCGGACCGATATCGGCGAAGGCGCGGGCAATCTCGGCGCGCCCGGCGCCTGACATCAGCAGCAACGTGAGCAGGATTCGCGCTTTGGGGCCGTCCAAGGCGCCTGCGAAGACGATCCCGCGGGCGATCAGGTCGGTTTCCGACCCGGCGAATCCGCCATAGGTGCCGCGCAGCACCTCGCCGCTGCCGGCGCGGGTCGCGAGCACCACCGGCATCGTCGCGACCAGCCGCTCGATGCGGCCCGGCGCGGCGACCTCGGCGGTGACATGGCCGCCGCCGAAGGCTTCGATGACGGCACCCGCATATCCGATGGCGGGCAGGGCGTCGAGCAGGCGACCGTCATCGCCCAACGCCATCTTGATCAGACAGACCGGCGGTGTAGCCGCCTCGTCCGTGACATCGAGATGGTAGCGTCGCGCCGGCCGCAAGAGGATCCGGACATCGCCCTCCGCCAGCCAGCCGAGGCGTCCGGCATGGGGCGAGACGAAGGTCGCGGGGTTCTGGCTGTGCGCCTTGCGGACGAAACGGGCGGCGTGAATGTCGTCGTTCAGCACCGCCACCGCGCCGAGGCCGCGCGCTTCGGCCGAGGCGGCGACGCGTACGGCGGCCAGCAGATTGGCCGGTCCGTCCGCTCCCGCCATGCTCGCATTGCGCATCGCGCCGGTGACGACGACCGGCGCGTCGCCCGCGAGAAGCAGGTCGAAGGCGAACGCCACTTCTTCGATGGTGTCGGTGCCTTGGGAGACGACGACGCCGGCGCTTCCCGCCGCGACCGCTTCCCGACAGGCGACAGCGATATCCAGAACGTCGCGCATCGTCATATGCGGCGATGCGACGAGCCGCATCGGTCGGGAAACGATCTCGGCCGTCTCGGTGATTCCCGGAATCTCGCGGGCCAGCGCGCCCACGTCGATGCTGGGCAGGGCGCCGACGCCTTCCTGGACGGCGCTGGCGATCGTCCCGCCGCAGGAGATGAGCGTGACCGTCGGCTTGCTGCTCACGAAGCGCATCCCTCGTTACGGTGTCCCGATACCTCGGTGTCTCGGCAGCGTGGCGCGTACCGAGGCGAGAGTATCGAAGCCCGGATCGCCCCCGGTCAATTCCGCTTGCCGTGGAATCGGTGCCATATCGGTCGGGGCGCGGTAGACTGCTCCTCTGCCTGAGGGGGAGGAGGGCGCGGCCGGTCCATGGCCTACGAGCTTTACAATCGCGAACGCGCGGTGATCGAGCGGGGGCAGCAATGCCTCGACGGGTCTATGGAAGACGCCGACCTCAAGGCCGAGTTCGAGGCACTCCTCTCCGAATACGAGAAGCTGTTCCGGACGACGCAGAGATTGGTGCGGCTGAGCGACCGTAACGAGGCTCAGCTCAACAAGCTCGCCGGGTCGCTGGAACAGAAGAACCGCGAGCTGGAAGAACAGCAGGACGCTCTGCGCGAGGCCAGGGACGAAGCCGAGCAGGCCGCTCGCGCCAAGGCGGCGTTCCTCGCCACCATGAGCCACGAAATCCGCACCCCGATGAACGGAGTGCTGGGCATGCTGGAACTTCTCGGGCTGACCGCCCTCGACTCCGAGCAGCGCGAGATGCTGGCCGCTGTTTCCAGGTCGTCCGACGCCATGCTGCGGATCATCGACGACATCCTCGATTTCTCGAAGATCGAGGCGGGGCGCTTGTCGATCGAAGCGGTACCGTTCGATCTCATGCATCTGATCGAGGGCGTGGCCGCCCTGATGCGCGGCCGCGCCGTTGAGAAAGGCCTGGAGCTGGAGGTTGCGGTCGGCGACGGGGTGCCGCAATACCTGCGCGGCGACCCGACCCGGCTGCAGCAAATTCTTCTCAACTTCCTCAGCAATGCGATCAAGTTCACCGCCGAGGGCCGCATCGGGCTCTCCGTGGAGGCGCCCGGATGCGCCGGCATGTTGCGCTTCGCCGTTTCGGACACCGGCATCGGTCTCAGCCCGGAGCAGCAGGCCCGCCTTTTCCAGCCCTTCTCGCAGGCTGACGCATCGACGACACGGCAATATGGCGGCACCGGGCTCGGCCTTTCCATCGTCAAGCGTCTGGCCGAGCTGATGGGCGGTGAGGTCGGCATCGACAGCGCTCTGGGGCGAGGGGCGGTGTTCTGGATCGAGACCCCTCTGCCGACTCTCCCGCCGGAGGAGGCGAGCGCGGTGGCGGCACGACTCGCCGGCCAGGGCGATGACGATGCGGCGCAACAGTTCGGAGACTGTCGCGCCCCCGCGGCCGAAGAGGCCCGGGTGGCGGGCGCCCTTATTCTCGTCGCCGAGGACAACGCGACCAACCGCATGGTGATCGAGCGTCAGCTTGCCAAGCTCGGCTTCGCCGCCGAGTTCGGCGAAGACGGTGAAGAGGCTTGGTCCATGCTCCAGCGGGGCGGTTACGGGCTCCTCATCACCGATTCCCATATGCCGCGACTGGATGGCGGCGGGCTCATCGCTCGGATTCGCGAGGCGGAGCAGGCTTCGGGGAACGGAGTCCGGCTGCCGATCATCGTTTTCACCGCCGACGTGCGCGAGGAGGAACGAGTGCGTCTGACCGGCCTCGGCGCCGACGATTGCCTGTCGAAGCCGGCGAAGCTCGGCCATCTTTTCGCGGCGGTGGAACGTTTGCTGCCGGTCGCGATGACCCTGCGTCACCCGGTGGACGAGGCCGAGGCTGTGGCATCCTCGGGTAATGCTCCGACGGCCGCTCCGCCGGCCGATGCCGGGGCGCCTTTGATCGACCTCGATTACCTGCTGGATCTGTTCGGGGACGAGGAGGGCGTGGCGGAGATCATTGAGGTCCTGTCCGACAGCGCGACGTCTCGGTTCGAAGAGCTGACCGATGGCTTGGCGCAGCGCGATGCCGAGGCGTCCCGACGGGCCGCCCACGCCATGAAGGGCTCGGCGCGGAGTGCAGGAGCCGAGCCGTTCGCGTCGGTGTGCGAACGGATCGAGCATGCCTGCGCAGCCGGAAACCTGGACGAGGCGGCAGCGGTGCTGGATGATGCAGCAGACCTGCTTCGGCGGACATTGGCATACGGAGCCGAGGCGACTGGCAGGGGCACGCCGTGAACAGCTACTTTCGAAAGCACGTGCTGGTCGTCGACGACGAAAAGCCGATTCGTATGATCGTCTCGAAGCTGTGCGAGAAGATCGGTTTCGGCAAGGTATCGGTCGCGGCCAACGGGCTTGAAGCCCTGACCGTTCTTCGCCGCACGCCCGTCGATCTCGTGATCTGCGACATCGAGATGGAGCCGATCAACGGTATTCAGGTGCTGCACGAGGTCCGGAATACCCTGGAGAAGCCGGCGGCCAACGCACCGTTCATCTTTCTTACCAGCCATGCCGAAAGCGACTTCGTCATGACGGCGAAGCAGCTTGGGGCGGACAGCTATGTGATCAAGCCGGTGGATGTCGTTTCGCTGAAGGGCAGGGTCGATCAGGTTCTCGGCGGGAGATAAGGCAAGCGGTGCGGTGAAGAATGGGATCGTGCGCACCGTGGTAGTGTCTGTTTCGAAGAAGAGAAACAATCTATTGGGTGCCGCGTCCAGGGAACTTGGTGCGGGGTCAGTTAGCAATTGCGGGGTCAATCACGGCAGTCGAGGGTAGTCGATGCTTGCACGAGAGACTTACGATTTCAAACAAGCGATGACCCAGCAGGGTGCCTTTTTCTGTTATAGCGGCTATGTGACAGAGCCGATTCTGTCGGGTATCGGGCAAGCGCTTAAGCGGAAGCTTGAGCTCGAAGAGACCGATACGAAGAAGGTGCGGAACGTCTTCGCCATATTCGTGGAGCAGATGCAGAATATCATTCGGTACTCGGCCGAACGCGAGCCGACCGGCGATAACGGAGACGATTCGAATCTACGCTATGGTGTCGTCTTGATCGGTGTCGACAGCGGTGAGTTCTGGGTTACCTGCGGCAATCTCGTTGAACGCCGCGATGTCGAGCGCCTTCGCAGCCGGCTGGGCGAACTGCAGACGTCCGACAAGGATAAGTTGAAGGCGCTCTACAAGGAAAAGCTGCGCGGCGAGACGGAAGCCACCAGTAAGGGGGCTGGCATTGGTTTCATTGAAATCGCGAGGCGGTCTACCAAGATCATCGACTTTGATTTCCTCGATGTCGATGATGAGCACGCATTCTTCTGCCTCAAGTCGTCGATTTGATCCACTAGGGAAGACATGATGGAAAACATCAAAATAACGGCGACCGACCGTTCTCCGGAAGTGGACTTCGACTTCGAGAAAGGGGTGTTCACCCTTCGCGGGGAATCCTATCCTGAAGATGTGCCGAAGTTTTTCGGCCCACTCATCGACGATCTGAACGCCTACCTGTCGTCCGACAATCTGCCGTCGGTGGAGATGAATTTCGAGCTTATCTACTTCAACAGCTCGACCGCCAAGGTATTGATGAGTCTGTTCGACCTGTTCGATCAGACGGCGGCCCGGGGCGTGCCGATCACCGTGAACTGGCGCTATGACTCGGAGGACGAGACGATGCAGGAACTCGGCGAGGAACTGGCCGAAGACCTGGAGCACGCCAGTTTCAACCTGATCGCGCTCGAAGAGTAGTCCGTGCCGTATGAACTGTTCGAGCATGAAGCGCGGGTCGTCGACGATGCGCGCGCCCTAATCAAGGAATCGTCGCACGACTCTGAGCGCCTCGCAGAGGCCTGCGCGAGTCTGCTGAAGGAATACGAGAAGCTGTTCAGGACCACGCGCCGGCTGGTCCGAATGAGCGACCGGAGCGAAGCCGAGCTGAACCGGCTGGCGCGGGATCTGGACGAGAAGAACCAGATGCTCGAAAGCCTGTCGAGCAAGCTTTCGAAATACCTGTCGCCGCAGGTCTACAACTCGATCTTCAAGGGTGAACGCGACGTCGCCATCGCCACCGAGCGCAAGAAGCTCACGGTCTTCTTCTCGGACATCAAGGACTTCACGGCGACGACCAGCGACCTCGAACCCGAGGACCTGACCTTTCTGCTGAACGACTACCTGACGGAGATGTCGACCATCGCCCTTCAGCACGGAGCGACGATCGACAAGTTCATCGGGGACGCGATGCTGTTGTTCTTCGGCGATCCCGAGACGCGCGGGGTCAAGGAGGATGCGGCCGCCTGCGTCCGCATGGCGCTGGCGATGCAGCGCCGGATGGTCGAGCTTCGCCGGCGTTGGCGCGAAGCCGGTTACGAGAAGCCGTTCCAGATGCGGGTCGGCGTCAATACCGGCTACTGCAATGTCGGCAATTTCGGCAGCAACGACCGCATGGACTACACGATCATCGGCGGCGAAGTGAACCTGGCTGCGCGGCTGGAAAGCATCGCCGAGCCGGGGGGCATCACCATGGCCTACGAGACCTATGCCCTGGTTCGCGACCTGGTGCATGCACAACCGGGCGATCCGATCATGGTCAAGGGTATCCCGCGGGAGGTCGTGCCGTACAAGGTGATCGGGCTACGCGACGAGATCGGGCAGACGGAACAGTTCGTCCACTACGAAAGCGACGGTATGCAGCTGTTCGTCGATCTGGACCGGCTCAAGGGCAACGCGAAACGGGCGGCGATTCGAGAACTCGAGCGGACCATCGAAGCGATGCGGTCCAGGCGCCGCCGGTCGACGCGACCGGCCGGCTAAGGCGATCAGCCAACGCTGGCGACAGCCTGGGGGCGGAACGCGAGCATCGTGACGTCGTCGCGGCGGATTTCCTGGCCCTGGTGCTCGGTGAACCGGCCGAAGATCGTTTCGCGCTGTTCAGTGAGGGGCAACGACGACGTCTCCTCGATGATCTGCAGCAAGCGTTTGCGCCCGAACGATCGACGCCTTTCGCCGCCGATCTGATCGATCATGCCATCGGAAACCATGTAGAACGTCGAGCCTGACGGGTTTTCGATCGCGTGGACGGTGAAGTGGCGGTCCCGCGGCACATGCCGGTAGCCGATACCCGATCGATCCCCCTTGATCTCGGACATCGCTCCGTCGTGGAGCTGGAACAAGGAGAACCTGGCGCCGGCGAACGTGAGATCGCCGGAAGCTGCGTCGATCCTGCATATCCCGAGTTCCATCCCGTCGTCGGCGAGACCCTGTTCTCCCTCCTGCTTCAGGCTCTGCTTCACATGGCGGTTCATGCTTTCCAGAAGCCGCTCGGGCTCGCCGCCCGGATGATCGATCAGCGCCTGGTTCAGGCTGCCGGTGCCGATCAGGGTCATGAACGCGCCGGGGACGCCGTGCCCCGTGCAGTCGCAGACGATGAGGACGAGCCCGCCTCTGCATTCCCGCAACCAGATCATGTCGCCGCCGACGACGTCGCGCGGCTCCCAGATCATGAAGTGGTCTTGGGTGCAGTTCGCCAGCTGCTGCTCGGTGGGCAGAAGGGAGCCCTGAATGTTGCTGGCATAGCTCACGCTTTCCCGAATGACGGATAGCGCGTCGACCAGCGCGCGTTCCGCCTCTTTTCGGCGGGTGATGTCGTAGAGCCATATGAGGATCGCGTTCTGCCCCTCGTATTCAACGGGGAAGTAGGAGCTGAGCGTGTCGATGATCTCGTCGTCGGCCCTGCGGAACGCGACCTCCCTATCGCGCACCTCACCGACCCGCGTGACTTCCTCGACGATCTCGTCGCGCTGGGATGGGTCCACATAGAGTTCCGCCGCCTGTTGCCCGAGATAGCTCGCCTGATCCCGGCCGAGCATTTCCAGCATGCGGGTGTTGTAGAAGACCGGGCGGCCGCTGACGGCGATGCCGACGCCTACGGGGCTGGTTTCGAGAACTTCCCGCAACCGCCGTTCGCTCTCCCGCAAGCGCTCCTCGGCCTTCTTCTGCGCGTTGATGTTGTAGTACCAGGACAGCCGCGCGGCTTCGCCCTGGAACGTGTCGATCGGTGTGACCGAAAGCAGCACCCAGGTGGCGTTCCCCTCGCTGTCGATCAGCCGTATCTCCTGATCCCGGATTTCCGTCTGCTTGGCGAGGGTTTCCAGGATGCGCTGCCGCCGGTCGGTGTCCTCGGGATGGTAGAACTGGGCGACCGCGCTTTTTTCTACCTGTCCGATCGGCCGGCCGACCATGTTGCAGAAGCTGGGATTGGCATCGACGACGACGCTGTCGGATGCGCGCACGATGGCGATCCCCACCGGGCTGTCGTCGATGATCTGCTGAAGCTGCGCTTCTTTGACTTCCAGGGAAAGAAGAGCCAGGTCGAGTTCTTCCGTCTGCTGGCGCAGCTTGGCTTCGGCGTCCTTGATGTTCGTGATGTCGACATACCAGTTAATCGAGACCGGCTCGTCGTTGTATTCGGCGAACGTGCGCGTGAAGAGACACCACCAGGGCGTGCCGTCGAGGCGTTGCCGTTGCAGTTCCAGGGTGACGACCGGCTCGTCGCTCCGGACCGCGTCCCGCAGTTTCGCGAAGTCCGCCTTATCGACATAGGTATCTTCGACGTAGTCTTCGAACCGTGCGGCGGACTCGGGATCTATCCCGAACAGCTCCGTGAACCGCGTATTCATGAAGGGAATTCTGAAAGGGTTCTCCGCCGTAATCGTCACGCCGATCGGGCTTCCGAGAAGAATGGTTTCCAGGCGCTCCCGGCTTTTTCTCAGTTTCTCCTCGGCCAGTTTTCGGGCCGTGACGTCCTGTACCGTACCGACGATGCGCTGGGCCGCTCCTGTGTCGTTCCAGGCGACGACGGCGCCCTTCGAGACCACCCAATGCACCTCTCCGCCGACAACGATGCGGTACTCGACCTCGTAATCGAGTTCTTCGCCCGAGCGGTAGCGCATGCCGACGCGCAGGGCGTGGTCTCGGTCCGCCGGGTGAATCAGCCCGATCCAATCATCGCGTGAGACCTCGCGCTGGCCGGCGGGGAACCCGAAAATTTCGTTGTAACGTTCGTTGACCAGCGTTTGACCGCTATCGAGATCGACGTCCCAGTAGCCGAGGTCGCCGCCGCGCAAGACCAGGGAGAGGCGTTCCTCTCGCTCCTGGAGTTGCTTCGAGTAGGCTTCCAGCTCAGCCGATGCCGCCGCTGCCTGCAGTTTGGCTTGCTTGAAGGTTTCGAGGGCCGACGCCAAGTCTCCGACCTCATCCCGGCGGGCGGCATAGGGGGTCGCTACCGAAAAATCGCCGTCCGCCAGATCACGCATGGCATGCGCGATGTCGGAGATCGGACGCGACAGCCGGCTGCCGAAGAAGATGCCGAGCGCGAGCACGACCACGAAGATGACGGAGGACGCCGACAGGATGAACCGCGTCGTGTTCTTCACCGGCGCCAGCACTTCGTCTCTGTCGATGTCGGCGAGAACAGCCCAGAACGTTCCGAGAAAGTCGATTGTGCCGTAGGCAGAGTAGACCTGCCGTCCCCTGTAGTCCTTGACCACCGCGAGGCCGCTTTCGCCATCGAGGGCGGAGCGGACGGTCGGCATGTCGACTTCGACATCGAGAATGGCGGCCGTGTCCCTGAACCGCGACCCGCCGCGCGCGCGGAGGTCGGCTCCGACCAGCAGCAGTTCCCCTGTTTCGCCGATGCTGGTGTTGATCTGCATCGCGGCGTTGATCTTGGTGATCGGCACCTGCAGCGCGAGCACGCCGAGAAGCGTGCCTTCGTCGTCGACGATCGACGTGGCCAGGAAGCCGGCGGGAAGGCCGTCGCTCGGCGGATAGGGGGCGAAATCGACGAAGACTTCACGCTTGCCGTCGGCAAGCGCCTTCGAGAATGCCGTGTTGAGACCGTAGGCGCTGTTCGGCGCCTTGGTAATGTTCGTGCCGAAATCGCTTTCCTTGAGGGCAGAGTAGATGATGTTCCCGGCGGTATCGATCAGGAACAGATCGTAGTAACCCCGCTCGAAGAGCAGCTTCCAGAACCAGTAGTGATATTCGTCGTGCAGGCTGTTGTAGCGGATGACAGGGTCGTCGGTGTCGCTTTCGCCTTCCTGCCTGTCGAAGAACGGGACCGTCGCCGTGTACAGGCTTTGCAGCGCGCTGGAGTCCTGATCGCGGATATCCTTCCAGACGAGGGAGAAATCGCGCAGGGCGTTTTCGGTCGTCGGAGCCTCCGCAATGATGCGGAGATCCTGGCGAACGGAGTTCAAATACGCGGCAAGAGAGGTGATCCGCGAATCGCGGCGGGCGATGAGATCACTTTCTACCGACGACTCCAGTTCCTTTGAGGACTTGTAATGCGCCATGCCGCCGGTCAACGCCACACAAGCGAGACACAGTACGAAAATGACCGTCGAATATTTGAACGTGATGCTTCGTGTGAGGCGGGAGAGCATGGCCTAGACCAACCGAGGTCGGGCGACGGCGACATGCGAGACAGAGCGCCATTCCGTCCGCGGAACCGCGGGGATGCACGGCAGGGTCGGCTCGGTCGGCCGAGCCGGAACACCGAGGCCGTCGGTTCGGCTGAGATGGAAGTCGAAGCGCATCATGAATTCTCCCCCGCCGACGACTCTATTCCATGGCGCAAGGTAACGTGATGTGACTTTCGACACGGCCCGGTCTCTTTTGGGCGAGAAGGCCGCATAATGGCAACAGACGCCGGTCGCGCTCCGAGGTCGAAGGCGATCCCGTGAGTCGCGATCATCGTGCACTATTGTCCGCGCGTGCGCGATTTCCCCCGATAATCCAGCGAACAACGTCCCCACACGATGCACTATAGTGCGGTTGACCGCACTGCCTGGGAAGCCCGCATACGAATGCCGAACGACTCCACAGACTCATATGCGAGTTGCCGCTTCCTGGTCGTCGATGACGAAGAGGTCGTTCGCCGGGTCGTCGTCCGGGTGCTGGGAAAGCTGGGCTGCGAAACGGTTTCGACGGCTGCCAGCGGGTTGGATGCGCTGACGCAGATGGATGCCATCGCCGCGGCCGCCGAAGCCGGGCCCGATCTCATTCTCTGCGACCTCAATATGCCCGAGATGGATGGCGTGGAGTTTCTTCGGCATCTCGCGACACGCGAATACCGGGGCGGCATCGTGCTCATCAGTGCCGAGGATGAGCGGGTTCTCGAAACCGCCCGCAATCTGGCGAAGGCACGTGCCTTGAACGTGCTGGGTGCGATTCCGAAACCCGTTACGCCCGCGACCTTGTCGAAGGTCCTCGCCGCCTATTCCGGCAGGGTTTCGGCAGAGGCCCGTCCCCAGGGAGAGCTGATTAGCGTCGAAGAAGTAAGGGCTGGGCTGGAAGCGGACGAGTTCGAGCCGTTCTTCCAGCCGAAGGTCGGGCTGCCGGATGGTCATGTCGTCGGGGCCGAGGCATTGGTCAGGTGGCGCCGTGGCGATCGCTTGATTCCGCCCGGCCTGTTCATCTCCACCGCCGAGGAGGGGGGATTGATCGACGCCTTGACCGATCAGGTCTTCGGCAAGGCCATGGATGTCGCGGGTGCGTGGCGTCGTGCCGGATTCGACCTCAAGGTCTCGGTCAACGTGTCGGTCGACTCGCTGACGGACTACTCGCTGCCCGACCGGTTCGCGGAACGCGCGGTCCAGGCGGGTGTCGATCCGACCAGAGTGATGGTCGAGGTGACGGAAAGTCGCCTCGCGCAGGAAGTGGCGGCGGCACTGGAGACCCTCACGCGGTTTCGCCTGAAGCGCATCGGGCTGTCGATCGACGATTTCGGCACCGGCTACTCATCGATGGTGCAGCTCAAGCAGGTGCCCTTCGTCGAGTTGAAGATCGACCGCGCCTTTGTCCACGACGCGCACCGCGACCGTCACTCCCTCGCGATCCTCGAATCGAGCGTCGGCCTGGCCAAACGGCTCGGCCTGTCGACGGTCGCCGAAGGCGTCGAGAACCAGGACGACTGGGATCAGGTCGCGGCGGTCGGTTGCGATCAGATCCAGGGCTACTTCGTCGCGCGCCCGATGGCGGCCGATGCCTTCCTCGAATGGCTGATCGAGTGGGAGCGCGGGCTCGAAGCCACGCCGGACTGACTTGCCGGCGGACCGTCAGCTCGCCGCGTTCTTTCTGTCGTCCGTTTTCTCCGTGACCGCTGCCGCGATGTCGCTCTGTCCGGCGACCACCTCGTCCCGCAATGCCTTCAGGGCCTGTGTGTCGAGTGTTTCTTTCGCCAGCAGTTCCTCGGCCGCCCGGTCGAGAAGCACACGGTTCTCCTGAAGGATCGCGAAGGTCCGCGCGAACGCGTCGTCGATCACGCGCTTCACGGCGTTGTCCATCTTCTCGGCGGTCGCTTCGCTGTAGCGGCGCTCCGTGTATCCCTGGCGGGCGTCGCCCAGGAACACCGGACGCTGCTCGTCATAGCTGACATAGCCGAGCTCCTCGTCCATGCCGTAATGCGCGACCATCGACCTGGCGATGTCGGTCGCCTTCGCCAAGTCGTCGGCCGCGCCGGTCGAGAGATGGCCGAACACCAGCTTTTCCGCCGCCCGCCCGCCGAGCAGGACGGCGATCTTGTTCTCCAGTTCTTCCCGCGTCATCAGAAACCGGTCTTCGGTCGGGCGCTGGATCGTGTAGCCGAGCGACCCGATGCCTCGCGGTATGATCGATACCTTGTGGACCTGGTCGACGCCGGGCAGCGCCATCGACACCAGGGCATGGCCCATCTCGTGGAAGGCGACGATCTTCCGTTCCTTCGGGTTCATCAGCCGGTTCTTCTTTTCCAGGCCGGCGACGATCCGCTCTATGGCGCGGGTAAAGTCGTCCATGCCGACGGCGTCCGCCTTCCGGCGCGTGGCGAGCAGGGCTGCTTCGTTCACGAGATTGGCGAGGTCGGCGCCGCTGAAGCCGGTGGTCAGTGCGGCGACGATTTCGGGGTCGACGTCGGAACCGATCCGCGCCTTCTTCATGTGCACGTTCAGTATGTCGACGCGGCCTTTCTTGTCCGGCCGGTCGACGAGGATCTGGCGATCGAAGCGGCCGGCCCGCAAGAGGGCCGGGTCCAGGATTTCCGGCCGGTTGGTCGCGGCAAGCAGCACCAGACCGGCGCTCGGATCGAAACCGTCGAGCTCGGTCAGAAGCTGGTTCAGCGTCTGCTCGCGCTCGTCATGTCCGCCGACCGGGCTGGCCGCTCCGCGGGCTCTCCCCAGGGCGTCGAGCTCGTCGATGAAGATGATGGCCGGGGCTTTGGCGCGCGCCTGCTCGAAGAGGTCGCGGACACGCGCCGCCCCGACGCCGACGAACATTTCCACGAACTCCGAGCCCGAGATCGAGAAGAAGGGCACGGCCGCCTCGCCGGCGACCGCGCGCGCCAGAAGCGTCTTGCCGGTGCCGGGCGGTCCGACCAGCAGCACCCCCTTGGGAATGTGGGCGCCGAGCTTGCCGTACTGTTCGGGCTGCTTCAGGAACTCGACGATCTCGCGCAGTTCGTCCTTGGCTTCGTCGACCCCCGCCACGTCGCCGAATCCGACCTTGGTATCGGTCTCGACATAGACCTTGGCTCTGCTCTTGCCGATCGACATGACGCCGCCCAAGCCCTGCTTCTCGGCGAAACGCCGGATGACGAACATCCACAGCACGAAGAACAGAAGGATCGGCACGACCCAGGAAAGCAGGGTGCTGAGCCAGGTGTTCTCGACCGCGCCGGTATATTCGACACCCTTACCGTCCAGTCGATCCGCCAGTTGCGGATCGACTCGCGTCGTGACGAACTGGCTCTTGCCGTTTTGAGGTTCGGAGAAGGTGCCGCGTATGACGTCCTTGCCGATGACGACGTCCTTGATCTTGCCGTCGTCCACGAACTTTTCGAATTGACTGTAGGGGATCGGCTCGACCGTCCGGGTCTGGACCCAGAAGTCTCGCAGCAGAACGACACCGAAGATCGCCAGGACGATGTACCAGAGATGAATCTGCGTTTTGCGTTCCACGGGACTTCCCACCAATCCTCATGAATGACCGCGATGAAAGCGAAAAGCCGCTGCGCATATAGGCGTCGTGGCGCGGAACTCAACAGCGGTATTACCGTCGGCAGACGGATGTGAGCCAGCAGAATCCGGACAACTTTAGATGTAATGTGGGCGGCCGGAAGATGGTCTAGGGAGAAGACGGATGGTGGACGGACCTCCTGAAGGCGGTACTTCCAAAGGATAGTTACCCATAATTACCGGTTGCGTTCTCGGATCGGCCGGAAATTCAATGACAAGTAGCAGGCAAGAGCCCGCCAAGGGGGAGGGAAGGCCGCGTGCTATCATTGAAGGCGGCGAATCGAGGCCGAAGCGCTGACGGTGTCCGGCGGGGCGGCCTGTTCGCCATTCTCCTGCTGACGGCCGTTCTCGGCGGCTGTGCCGAGAAGGCGAAGACGGTCCAGCTCGGCGCTGCGCAGTTTGAAACCGCGTCGTTGGATGCGATCGACAAGATCGACGCCTTCCGACAGAAGGAAGTGTCGACGGCCTCGTTGTCGCCGGCCGACGCCGGGGCAGGATTCGTCGCGCAGGTGTTGGGCTCTCAACGCCCGATCGACCAGAAGACGCTGGAGATTCTGGCCGACCCCATGCGCAGCGATCTGCCCCACAGCGAAGCGGCATGGCAGGCGTTTCTCGCCAAGCTCCGCGACCAGTACGGCAGCTTCCGGGCGATCTTCGATTCGCTCGACCGCGGCAGTCTGTTCGCGGCCCCCGACGTCAAGAAGGCGATCCCGACGCTCGATCCGCTGATCGCGCAGATGACGGCGTTCGCGAAGTCGATCCAGGATCATCCCGCCCGGTTCATCCGAGAGCGTGCCGCGATCGCCGCCGAGCTGGAAATAATCCGCGACGATCGGGAGATGACGGCGGACGCCAAACGGACGGCCCTGTTGCGCACGCGTCAGCGCCTGCTCGATACGCTGGCGGCGGAGGAACTGGTTACGCGGGAAACCAGCGCCGAATGCCTGAAGGTGTCGCGCCTGGGGCTCGAACTCAGGAAGCTCCTAGCGGCTTATGACACGCTGACCTTCGAGGACCTCACCGAGGGGCTGGAGATCGCATTTCGCGTCGCGGGGTCGGTCTCGGATCGCGATTTTTCCGGACTGAGGGCGAGAACCAACGGCGTGATCGCCGAAATCAGCGCCGATCCGGACTTGAAGGCGTTGTTCGATGCGGCGCTGAATAGGATCGGTCGTGTGCGGGAGATCGGTCCCTAGGGTGAGGGTGGACCATCGTACGAATGAGGGGAGCACGGCATGGCGGACACGGACCTGCTGATTCTCGAAGATGCCAGCGATGCGGCGTTCACGCTCGATAAGGCCTATCGGAAGGCGGTGCTGGCCAACGACCTCGACACGATGGTTGAGCTCAAGCCTCAGGTCGACGCGGTCTATGACACGTACAGTCTGATGCGGCTCAAGCTGCTGGAGGAAGGCGTCGTGACCACCGCCGCCGACGTCGCCGAGATGCGGCGGCTGAAGGGTGAGATCGATCAGGCGGCGGAGACACAGCAACTCGTCGCCGGGGCGATCGCCCTGATCTCCTTCCTGCGCAAATTCGTCTGATTCGCCATCCTTGGAAAGTCCAGCGCATGCCCGAGCACCGCATCATCGATACCCCGTGGAACGCCGCCGACAAGGCGCAGAAGCTGGCCGACGCCGGCATCGAGACCGTCATCCGCTACTACAATTTCTCGAACTCGCGTCTCCTGCCGGAGAAGGCCCTGACCTTGCCCGAGGCGCAGACGCTGTGCGCCGCGGGGCTGCGGTTGGCGGCGGTGTTCCAGCAGCGCCAGAATCAGCTCGCCGACTTCACGCGCAGCAAGGGGGTGGCGTCCGGGCGGCGGGCGTTCCGCTACGCCGCCGACGTCATCGGCCAGCCGCATGGATCGGCGATCTATTTCTCGGTGGATTTCGATGCCGATGCGGGGGAAGCCGAGAGCCGGATCACGCCGTTCTTCGAGGGCGTGCAGGAAGGTTTCGAGACCGAACGCGCGGGCGGTGAGTCCTACCGCGTCGGCTGTTATGGATCCGGGCTCGTCACGCGGGTTCTCGAATCCGCCGGCCTGATCGAACTGACCTGGCTGTCGATGTCCCGCGGGTTTCGGGAAACGGGTGCCCGCTTGGCATCCGGCGATTGGCATCTCAATCAGATTCCGCCGGCCCAGACCTTTCTCGGTCTCGGCGTCGACTTTGACGAGGCGAACCCCGACCGGCCCGATTTCGGCGCCTTCACCATCGCCGACGAAGACGCGGCGACGCAGACGACGGTGACGTCCCCGCCCGTGTCCCCCGCGACGGTGGCGAAGCGCTACCGGGTCACAGCCCGGTCGGGGCTGCGCCTTCGCGCCGGGCCGGGCACCGGTTTCGACGTCATCGGCGGCCTGTCCTTTGGTGCCGTGGTCGACGTCCTGTCGCGCACCGAGGGGTGGGCGAAGGTCGACCTGAACGGTGACGGCGCCGTCGACGGCTTTGTCTTCGCCGAGTTTCTGGAAGTGCTATGAGCCGTGTCGGCGACGATGCCGATCCTCCGAATCATAACGGCTTCGTGTCGCGCTACTGGTTCGTGCTGGCGCTGGTCGTCGGCCTGCCGCTCCTATGCCTGATCGTCTGGGGAACAGGGCTCGGCAAGGAGCCCCTGCCGATGGTGAAGGCTGCGGACCAGCTCGGCGATCACATCGTCGATACACTGATGACGCTCATTGCGGTCTCGCTCTTCGTCGAGCGGGCACTCGAAGTCGTGGTGAAGTCGTCCCGGGCCCTCGGCCGCACCGAAAAGGACAACGCCGTGCTCGCCTGCGACAAGACGGTCGAGGACCGGCTGGAGCAGATCACGACCCTGCGCGAGCGGATCGCCAATCCGACTCTCCGGAACCAGTCGGAAGAGATGCAGGCGCAGCTCCAGGAGGCGAACCGGCAGCTCGAAGAGGCCCGCCGGACGCGGAAGAAGGCGATGCAGGCGATCCAGACCTATCGCACCCAGACCATGAAGATGGTGCATCTGGCGGCGTTGGTTGTCGGCGTGTTCGTCGCGACGGCAGGGGTGCGGGCGCTGGAGCCGCTGTTCCAGTGGGAAGTCCCCGGCACCATCCCGAGTTTCTTCAAATATGTGGATACGCTGCTGACGGCGGGCCTCATCGCCGGTGGTGCCGACGGTCTGCACAAGCTGGTGGCACTCGCGACGACCTATTTCGACGTCTCGCGGGACCGGCTCTCCGGTAAGCCGCCGCCGGGTTCGTAATGAGCGGTGAAGGTCTTCCATGACCGAGGCGAACCGGAGCCTGGAGGACCTGGAGCGCGAGGTCGCGGACCTGAGCGCCCAGCTCGACGCGCGCTTGAGCGAGGTCGAGCAGCGTACCGGGACGTCCGGCCTGGGCCTGAGGGCGCGGATCGCGGCTTTGGAGAAGCGGCTGGCGTCGCCGCCCGAAAGTGCCAAGCCCAAATCCGGTGGCGTTGCGGCCGGGCTCAAGACAACCATCGACTACGGGACCAAGATCGTCTCCGCCCTGACCCCGGTCGCCGTGCTGCTGGTCGGCCTGTTTCTCACCGGGGCGGTCGAACGTGCCCTCGAGGAACGCAAGGTCGAGATCCAGCAGGGACATCTCGACCTCGAAGCCACACAGGCGATGGAACATCTGCTGGAGCAGTTGCGCCAGCCGAATATCGGGGAAGAGCAGGCCAAGTCGATCGCGCTGCTCGTCGCCGGGTACGGCGTGCATGCGACCGTTCCGCTGATCATGGAACTCGACCTGGAGAAGACGAAATATCCGCGAATCGAGGCGGCGAAATATGGCTTGCGCAGCATGGCGCTCTCGGCGCCGGACCGCCGCGCTCTTTGCGCGACCCTGGTCGAGCTGCTGCGGTTCTCAACGACATCGGCTTTCTTTCAGCGCGAAGGCCTGATGCACGCGGTGGACCTCACCGGCCTGCTCAGATGCGCTGGTGCCGCGCCGGTTCTGCCGGAACTGCCGCGCGGCAACCCCGACCTTGACCGGGCGATCGATGCGGCGAGTGCCGCACTGGCGCCCTGACCGAATTCCCGGACGCCGACTTTCGGAGACGGTGCGATGGTTCCAACGAAGACTCTTGATCGAGGCAATCTCCTCCGTGCCGGTGGACGCCTGATCGTCATGCTGGTGACGGTCGTCGCGGCGGCCGTTCTGCCGCGACCGGCCGCCGCGCAGATCGCCGGTTGCGAAGCCGCGCTCCGTGATGCGCCGGCGCCGCAGAGCGACGGGCTGGTGTTCAAGCTGGTGCTCGACGAGCTGTCGCTGGCCGGTGTTCCCGACAGCATCGACCCGTCGCTCCTGGTCCAGGCCCTGCGGGTCAAACTGATCGACAATGTGAACAAGATCGGCCTCGAGCTCGACAACGTCCACGTCGTCGTCTGCCTGGGCCGTCACCCGGTGAATCCGTCCGACATCGAGCCCAGCGCCGAACATTTTGCCGCGAGCGACGTCATTCTGGAGATCTGGGGCTTCTATGACGGCGACGAGGTGATCTTCACCAACGCCGTCATTCCGATCCTGGCATCGACCGACGTAGCCTGGGGTCCGGTCGGTCCCTTCTACAACGACAGCTTCGCTTATGACGGCAGCGAGCCGCATCTCCGCTTCCTGAAGCAGATCGTTCGGGATTCGGTGCATCTCCGGGCCTACACGGCCGTCGGGATCGCCACGCGGTCGCTGGTGCTGGGCGACTACGACCGTGCCCGGCGCTTCTTCTGCCGGGCGAGCTTCATGTTGGCGCCGTCGGCCGGCGCGGGGGGTGCCCGGCAGAGACTGGCGAATTTCGTCGACCGCATGTCCATCGACGTGATTCGCCAGGCCGACGAAGCGCGGCAGCAGGGGCGCTATCAGGGCCATCTCGGGACGCCTCAGCTGCCGGTCGGCACGCCCTGCGAAGCACAGTCGTCATGAGCGGGAGGACTGCGATGATCACGCCCTTCATCCGTCGGAACGCCATCGCGGCGCTGACCTTGCTTGGCCTGGTCTTCGGTCTGCCCGGCCAGGGTATGGCCGGCGGCGGCGCCTTCTGCAGCAACCCGTTCATTTTCCAGGGCTCGGACGTCAACGTTGTCGTCATCCCTTACAGCCTTCGCGGGCCGGACGAGGAGTACCGGCAGAGGGCCCGATACGGCGATCTGTTCGAGAGCCGGGTCGCCCAGAAGCTCTCGATCCTGATCCAGCAGGACACCTTGTTCGCCCTCTCCTATCCGGCGGGAATGGGCGTGGTCCATATCATCCCCGATAGCAATGACTGCACCGCCGAAAATGTCCTCAGGCGGGTCGAGCCCCAGCTGCTCGACGGCAAGGGCCTCGTTCTGCTGTGGGGCCACTTTCTCGAAGACGAGAACCAGATCTACGTGCAGAGCTATGCCCGGTTCTTGCGGAAGGACCGGTCGGAAAGCATTCGCTTCCTGCCGGAAGGGGCGCCGGAACTGGACCTCACCGGCGGACCGTCGCAGCGCGCCATCGGCTTCGCGCCCCGGCTGCTGGATGAAGAAGACCTGGCTGCGGTCGAGAAGGCCTTCGAGGAGGGCAGCAAGATCTACGCGGACCGCCGCGGCGACACGGTGGTCGGCACCCTCGAATTCAGCCTCGACAGGCCGATCGCCTACTATGTCGACGACATTGATCTGGACAGCGGGCGAATGCACGTCCGGCCGCACGAATATCTGGGTGGTCCCGAGGGTTGGGTGGCGGCGCGCGCCGATCCGACGATCTGGCCGCTGGGGCAGAAATTACCGGAATTGACGTTCGTTAATGCCGTGGCCGGTTATCTCGCCGCCCGCATCATCGAGGACGAGCGACGGGACAGCCATTGGGCCGGACCGTGGGACCGCCGGCTCCGCACCACCGTCGCCCGCAGCCAGGCCGGGTTCGCGCGCTATCTGTCGGCGGTCGAGGAAGACCGCGACAAGCGTGATTCATTCGACGAGCGCGCCGCCGTGGCGCTTTCCTACAGTCTTTCGGGCATGCTCGACCTGCTGGCCGGGCGCGTCGCCGATGGCGACGGTACGATTGCGCTTGCCGATGCCGCGGTCCGGAAATTCGAGGCGGCCCGGCACTTCGCCCCCTATCAGGCCGAAACCCGCAATCTGCTGGCGATGTCCCTGGCGGGCACGGCCCTTCGCGACCGCGATGCGCGCGCCCGCGCCGTCAAGACCTGGAGCACGGCCCTGTCGCTCGATCCCGCGAGCGACCGCATCGCCGGCAATCTCGCCCAGTTCTACGGCTATCTCATCCGAACCGACCCGGAAGGGAGCGGCCTCAGCGAACGCGAGCTTCGTGCCCGCTGGGCGAGCCTCGCGGAAGCGGAACGGCGGTCGCGGACAAGAGAGTGACTTCGGGGCGTATTGACTCACATCTGTCAAAATCGGGTTGTAGCCTGAGCCGCTGATCGGGCCACCGCCGAGGTGGCGGAGCGTGAGGTGAACAGCGGCATGGGTACGGATTTTCGCGAACCGAAGGAGAAGAGCTGGGTCGAAGCGGAGCTGGAGGACAGCTTCGACGAAGAGTTCGAGATGGAGCTCGACGACGAGCGGATCGCCCGTGAGCTCCGCCAGATCGCGGGCACCCGCCACAAGTCGGTCATCGACCGCCGCACCTATTTCTACGAGCTGTTCCGGCTCCAGGCGGAGCTGGTGAAGCTACAGGACTGGGTCGCCCACACCGGCTACAAGCTGGTGGTGCTGTTCGAGGGGCGCGACGCCGCCGGCAAGGGGGGCGTCATCAAGCGCATCACCCAGCGTCTCAATCCCCGCATCTGCCGCGTGGTCGCCTTGCCGGCACCGACCGAGCGCGAGAAGACGCAGTGGTATTTCCAGCGCTACGTCCCGCATCTGCCGGCGGGTGGCGAGATGGTGCTGTTCGACCGCTCCTGGTACAACCGGGCCGGCGTCGAGCGTGTGATGGACTTCGCCACGCCGGATCAGGTCGAGCAGTTCTTCCACGACGTGCCGGAATTCGAGCGCATGCTCGTGCGGTCCGGCATCATGCTCGTGAAATACTGGTTCTCGATCACCGACCAGGAACAGCAGCTCCGCTTCCTCATGCGCATCCATGACCCGATGAAGCAGTGGAAGCTGAGCCCGATGGACCTGCAGTCGCGCGTGCGGTGGGAGGACTACACCAAGGTCAAGGAGGAGATGTTCGAGCGGACGAACATCCCCGAGGCGCCATGGTCGATCGTCGAGGGCAACGACAAGAAACGTGCCCGCCTCAACTGCATCCACCATCTGCTGACGCAGGTGCCCTACACCGAGATCCCGCACGAAGCGATCACCTTGCCGGACCGCGTGTTCAATCCCGACTATGAGCGCAAGGTGCTGCCCGACCGTCTTTACGTGCCGCAGGTCTATTGAATGCGGACGATCGTTGCAGGCTTGTGGGAGGTAGCCGCCAGTGAATGAGGCCCTGGCGGCGGCGCTGCTGAAGGGGCGGAGCAGGATGAGCATCGCCCATCACGTGCCGGGCCGCATCCGCCTGCGCTTCGCACCCGACATACTGACGCAGGTGCCGGAACTGAAAGCCCTGATCGACAGCGGCGGCCTCGAGGAGATGGCCGGCGTGACCGACGCGCGGGTCAATCCGTTCGCCTTCAGTATCGTCGTTTCCTACGACACCGGCCGCATCGCCCCGTCGGACTGGGAAACGCTTATCGCCGGCGGGGACGCCGAAGCCGAAGCGGTGCTGAGGCGCCTTCTCGAGTCCTGACGGGTCTCGCGCAGTCCTTACAGGAGATGCGACAGGGCGAAGATGGCCGAGCCCACCGTGGCGCCGACGATGGTGCCGTTGATGCGGATATATTGGAGGTCCCGTCCGACCGCGCGTTCCATGCGCTCGACGATCGAGGCCGTCTCCCAGCCGCGGACCACGTCGGCGACGAAGTGACCGATCTCCCGCCGCCACGGCAGGACCACCGCCCGTGTCGTTTCCTCGGCCCGCGCGTTCAGCCGCTCGCGCATCGCGTCGTCCTCCAGCAGCCCTTGGCCCATCTTGCGCAGCGCCGAGGCAAGACCGTTGCGGACCACCGAGTCGGGTTTTTCGAGGTCGGACACCAGCAGCCGGTGCAGCTCCGCCCACACCGCCGAGACATAGGTCTGGACTTCCCGCTTCCGCACCGTTTCACGAAGACCGTCCCGCAGCTTGGCGCGCAGGCTGTCCGAGGTTTTGAGATCGTCGACCAGCCGGTCGAGCCAGTCCTCGTAGGCGGCACGAACGTCATGGTCGCGACGGCCGAGATCGTCGAGCAGGCCGCCGAGTCCGGTGACGATGGCTTCGGCGAAACGGCGGTCGGCACGGCGCGGCACCCACCAGCGGCTCCGGTCCTCGACGATCTCGTAAATCAGCCTTTCGTTCTGGCGCAGAAGGTCGCGCAAGGTCTGGACGACGAAGTCGAACAGGGCGTTGTGGCGGTCGTTCTGACGCAGAATCTCGATCACCCGGCCCAGCAGGGGGGCCGGCTCCAGCGCATCGATTTCCTGGCGCATGGCCCAGACGAGGAAAGCGCGAATCTTCCGGTCCTCGATTCGCCGGATGGTGAAGGGAAGCACCGCCGTCAGGCGGTCGGCGAGCACGCGGGCGTTGTCGGGGCGCGCCAGCCATTGCGCGAGGCGCATCGCCGGATCGAGCGTGCGGATACGTGCGGCGACCAGCTCGGGGTCGAGGAAGTTATGTTCGATGAATGCGGCGATACTGGTGCCGATCCGTTCCTTGTTGGCGGGAATGACGGCGGTGTGGGGAATCGGCAGGCCGAGCGGACGGCGGAAGATCGCAGTGACGGCGAACCAGTCGGCCAGCCCGCCCACCAGTGCCGCTTCGGAGGCCGCCTTGGCGAACTGGATCGCCAGCGATGGGTCGTCCATGCGGCTCGCGGCCACGAAGACCGCGCCTGCGGCAACCAGAAGGGACGTCGCCAGCCACCTGAAACGGCGGAACGTCCGGTCCTGTTCAGCGGTGGAAATGGGCGCGGGCGCGTCGGTCATCGGCGGGCCTTTCGATCCTGTACGTGTGGCGGACGGTATTCGAACCGGTACGGCTTGGCGGTCATGTGATTTCGATCAAGGCGCTTGCCGTCCGGACCGGCAAGAATGCAAGAGTGGGCGGCAAGGTGATTGTCTTCGATTTAGGGAGCGATTGGCGACATGGCGGGTGTGCGTGAAAGCATCGTGATCGGTCTGGCCGTCGGCGTGGGCATCGGCGTCGGGTTGGCGGTTCTGGCGCCCAGTGTCTTTCCTCATGCGGCACGCGCCGCGCGGCCCATGGCGAAGCGGGCTGCGAAGTCGGCGATGCGGGCATATATGCGGACACGGGAGGGCTTGGCCGAGTTCGGCGAATATGCTGAAGACGTGATGGCGGAAGCTCAGTCCGAGGTGGTGCAGGAGCGCCAGGCGGCCGCGGCGGCGGGCTTTGCCGCTGAAGCGCCGCCGTCCGACGAGGCGAAGGCGTGACGGCTCGACCGCCGGAAGCCTTTATCGGCCACCGCAGCCCTGGCCGGCTGCGGCTGAAGCTTCCCGACCACAAAGGCGATTCGTCTTTCTTCGCCCGCGTGGCGGAGACCATCGCCGCGCTGCCGATGGTGACTGCGGTGCGGGTCAATCCGCTGACCGGCAGTGTCCTCGTCCTGCATGGCGGGGACGCCGATGCGATCCTCGCCCATGGCGACGAGGCGGGGCTGTTCGCATTGGCCCGGCGTCCGTTCGCGCCGCCGTCGGCCGCCGAGGCGGAGCCGTTCGACCCCTCGGCGCTGATCGCTTTCGTGATCGCCGCCCTCGGCGTCGTCCAGGTGTTCCGCGGCAACATTTTGGGGCCGGCGGCCGGCCTGTTCTGGATCGCGTTGTCCGTCGCCCGCAACGCGCTGGCATCCGCGGCCGAAGAAGGACAGGAGTAGGGCTCAGACCAGCCGGTCCGCCATGCCGGTGTCTTCCCAGGGCAGGGCGATGTCGCTGCGGCCGATTTGCCCGAATGCAGCCAGACGTTCGTAGAACGGGCCGCCCGCGCGTTCCGGCTGGCGACGGAGATCGAAACGGGCGGTGATCGCAGCTGGCCGGAAATCGAACGTCCGGCGGACCCGTTCCAGGATCTCCCTGTCGGAGATCACGCCGCTCCCGAAGCTGTCGACATGCACGCTCACCGGCCGGGTCTGCCCGATGGCGTAGCTCAGTTGAACTTCGCATTCCTCGGCGAGTTCGGCGGCGACGACATTCTTGGCGGCGTGGCGCGCCGCGTAGGCACCGATGCGGTCGATGCGGTCGGGGCCCTTGCCACTCATGGCGGCGCTGCTGTTGCGGACGTATTCGCCGTAGGTGTCGATGGCGGTCTTGCGGCCCGTCAGGCCGGCATGGTTGTTCGGCCCGCCGATAAGCGGGGTGCCGCCAGGATTGACGAGGATGCGGGTCTGGTCGTCCGGTGCGATCGGCTGGTCGGCGAAGGCCGGTGCGACCACCCGCTCCATGAGGTCGCGGCAGAGGCGGTCCTCGGTTGCCGTCGCCCGGTCCCGCACCGCCGTCACCAGGGTGATGCCGTGGATGCGGGCCGGCACCCGGCCTCGATATTCGACCGCCACTTGGACCTGCCCGTCAGGCGAGAGATAGCCGCAGTCGGCCTCGCTTGGCAGAGCCGACAGACGACGGGCGAGACGATGGGCGAGCCAGATCGGCAGAGGCAGCATGTCCGGCGACTGCCGGCAGGCATAGCCGAACAGGCTGCCCTGCTGGGTCGCCGTGACCGCTTCGATCTCCTCGCCGGTCATGCCCCTTTCGTCCGCCGTTGCGCGGCCTTCCAGAGCTTCGTCGATGGTGGTCATGATGCTGCAGGTCTTGGCGGCGAACGGCGGTTCCCGGTACCCCACGCGATCGATCACCTGCCGGGCGACGTCCGCTGCATCGACGCTGGCGTTACTGCTCTGGCGCACCGCAAGGAACAGGATGCCCTTGGCTACCGCGCATTCGGCGCTGATGCGGCAGAAGGGGTCGGTGCGCAGGTGATGGTCGACGACCGCGTCGCTGATCTGGTCGCAGAGTTTGTCCGGATGGCCGGCGGTAACCGACCCGGAGGAGAACACGAAGCCGTCCGTCATCTGTTCGCCCCTTCCTCTGGTCCCTTCATATCCTTTTCCGAAAGGCCCGCTGCCGGCAACGACGGCGAAGCCAGGACCCCTTTCAGGGTCTCGTTGGCCACCAGGGCGGATGCGGCGATGGCGCAGGCGGCGGCGACATCCTGGGGGCGGAGCGCCGCTGTTCCCAGGATGCGTCGTGTCCCCGGCAGAAGGGCGCCCAACAGTTGCAGCCCGACCAGACCGGCGACGGTCGCCGCGAGCGGCCGATTGCCGGTTCGCCAAGTCGACAGCATCGTCCGTGTTTCCGACCGTGACGCCAGCGCGTGAAAGAGCTGGGCGAGGGTGAGGGTCATGAAGGCCATGCCGCGAGGACCGTCGACGCCGGGGAAACGCCGGCGGCCGTAACCGTAGCCGCCCAGGGCGGCCAGCGTGATGACCGCGCCCTCACGGGCAATGGTCGCGAAGTCGCGGCTGCGCAGGATCGGTTCCTGCGGGTCGCGGGGCGGCTGCGCCATCAGCCCCTCCTCCGGCGGATCGAGGGCGAGGGCGATCGCCGGCGCCACGTCGGGGGCGAGATTGATCCATAGGAGCTGAACCGGGGTCAGCGGCTCGCCGAGGCGGAGGCCGACGGCGGCGAGCTCGACCAGGATCTCGCTGGAATTGGTCGCCAGCAGGAAGCGGATCGACTTGCGCACGTTCTGATAGATCGCGCGGCCCCGCTCGACCGCGGTCACCATGGTGGGCAGCGCATCGTCGGTGAGGACCAGATCGGAGGCTTCGCGCGCCGCTTCGGTGCCGGTGCCCATGGCGATGCCGATATCCGCCGCCCGCAGGGCCGGACTGTCGTTGATGCCGTCGCCGGTCATGGCGACGACCTGACCGCTGTGCTGAAGCGCCTGCACGATCTGAAGCTTGTGGGCGGGACCCACGCGGGCGAAGACGTGGGTCTTGTCGGCAAGGGCGGCGAGGACCTTCGGATCCAGCTCGTCGAGATGCCGTCCTTCCAGGATCTCGACGGGTTCGCCCTTGGACAGGTCCACCTGCCGGGCGATCGCATAGGCCGTCGCGGTCTGGTCGCCAGTGATCATCACCGTGCGGATGCCGGCGGCGTGGAAGCGGCCGAGCAGCGCCCGCATCTCCGGTCGGACCGGATCGGCGAGGCCGACCAGCCCCAACCAGACATAGTCCGGCTCACTGTCTCCGGACTCCATCATCGCCTCGGCGAAGCCCAGAACCCGCAGGCCTTCCGCCGCCAGCCGCTCGTTTTCGGCCGTCAGATGTTCGATCATCGCCGCGTCCAACGGCACGGTCGCGCCGTCGACGAGCGCCTTGTTCGCCAGCCGCAGCACGTCGGCCGGGCTACCCTTCACCGCGACCCAGGTTTCGCCACCGGGCTTCTGGTGCCGGGTCGCCATGAACCGGCGGGTTTCGCTGCGGGCCCGCATCGAGATCAGCGGATGCGCCTCGCGCAGGGCGACCGGGTCCAGACCGGTGTCGATCGCGACATGGATGAGGGCGCTTTCCGTCGCCGATCCCGTAACCCGAAAACCGCCGCCGGCCTGGGCGGTGACGTCGGCGTCGCTGCACAGCACTCCGACGGCCAGCAACTGGCGAAGGCCGTCTTCGTCCGCTGCCTGAGCGGCCGGGGTGCCGGCGGCGAAGCGATGCTCGCGACCGTCGACGAGCACGGTATCGACCGCCATGCGGTTCAGGGTCAGGGTCCCCGTCTTGTCGAAGCAGACGGTCTGGACCGACCCCAGGGTCTCGATCGCGTCCAGCCGCCTGACGGCCGCATGGTCGCGCGCCATGTCGCGGATGCCGAGCGCCATGGTCACGGTGGCGACGGTGGACAGGCCCTCGGGCAGGGCCGCAACAGCGAGCGATGCCGCGCTCTTCACCAAAGCGAGGGGCGGCAGGCCGCGAAGCAGGCCGAGTCCCACCATGCCGCCAACGCAGGCGAGGCTGCCCCACACCAGCTGCCGGCTCATTTCGTCGAGCTGGCGTTGTTTCGGCGTTTCCGGCGGCCGAGCGGATGCCGCCAGCCGCTGGATGCGGCCGAGCTCCGTCCGCGGGCCGGTGGCGACGACGACGGCCCGGCCGCTGCCGCCGGTCACCGCCGTTCCCTTGAAGACCATGCAGGTACGGTCGCCGAGCGCGACCGTCGCGGCGGCGATGGCGTCGACGGATTTGCGGACCGGCACGCTTTCCCCGGTCAGCAACGCCTCGTCGATGGTCAGGTCGCGACAGGCGATCAGCCGCGCGTCGGCGGCGACGAGATGTCCGGGGGCCAGGACGAGGATGTCGCCCGGCACCACCGCTTCGGTCGGGACGTGGTGGACGACGCCGTTCCGCAGCACCGAGGCTTCCGGCTGGCTGATCACGCCGAGCGAGGCGATCATGCGCTCGGCCTTTGATTCTGTGGTGTAGCCGAGACCAGTATTGAGGGCGATCACGCCGAGGATCAGAGCCGCGTCGAGGATACCGCCGGTTGCCAGCGACAGGACGGCCGAGCCGGCTAATAGGGCCGTGGGCAGGCTCGCCACCTGCTCGCGGAAGATCGTAGTCCACGGACGGCCGTGCTGGGTGGCGAAGGCATTGGCCCCCCATCGCCTCAAGGCAGCGGCGGCCGCGGCATCGGACAGACCCGACACGCCATCGCCTCCGAAGGCCGTCATCGCCGCTTCCGCGCTTTCGCGGGACCAGTCCTTGCCGTCGTCGGAAGCCTGCGAGACGACGGGAAGCGCGGGCTGTTCGACGGGCGTGCTTTCCGGCTCGGTAGAACGAAGGGGGTCGAGAGCCCGCTCGACCAGCTGGCCGATCTCTGCGGCGGTCAGCGGGGGGCGAAATCTGACGAGAAGGTTTCCCGACCAGATGCTCGCCCGAACCTCCGTGATGGTGGGCTCGCGCCGCAGAAGCGCTTCAAGGCGGATGGCGAGAGGCGTGTTGTGGCGGAGGGGCTCGATCGCCAGCCGCACGCGGCCCGGAACGGAATCGTGGACGATGCGGCTCACGGGGAAGGCTCCCGCAAGCGTTCGGGGTGGGACGAGCAGAGAACCTCCGTCATTGCGCCCGATATGTCCCGCGTCGGCTCATGAAGGCTGAACGGCTTGGGTGGAGAGTTCGAGGCCGTGACGGAGACGGTGCGGCCCGTTTCGCTTCATCATGTCCTTCACGGGCGGAGCTCGGTCCTCGGCGTGGCGTTCTCAGCCATCTTATCGGCGTTCCAGAGGGGGCGTTGCAAGAGCCGGGGCTCGTCCAGACGGCCGCGCACCCTGACATGGCGGCGGTCTCAGGGAGGTGAAGTTCTCGTTACGGTGCCGGACCGCCTGGTTGCCGGAAGGGACTACCCTGTGGCGTCGAGGATCGTGTCGTAGTCGTCGGCGAGGTCGGTGCGGACCAGGGCGGCAAGCAGTCGCGGGTAGTCCTCTCGGTCGACCAGCTGGGCGAGCGACGCCGCGTCGTCGGCCAGGCCGAGCCGCTTCGCGGCGGCAATCGCCTTCTTGTCAGAGAAGGGGTAGAGCTCCGGCCACACGACCTGGACCTCGCGCATGAAGATGTCCGCGCCGACATCGCCGATGCCCTTGAAGTCCTTCAACAGTCGCCGCTCTTCATCGGGCGCCTCCCCGGCCTGCTCGCGCAGGCGCCGCAAGTCACCCTGATACCTGTCGCGCATTATCACGGCGACGTCGCCCAGCATGCGAGAGGTGCTCTCGTCATAGCGGGCATAGCCGGAGCGGTTGAGGACGCGGGTTCGTTCCTCCCAACTGCTCGCGGCCATCTTTTCGGCCGTGGTCCAGCCTGTGTCGGTGAGGGCGCGCGCTGCGGATATTGCCTGCTTGGCGCCGATACGGGCGCTGAACAGGATCGATGCGCACAGCCAGCGGAACAGGGGAGAGGGCGTGTTGCGGGAGAGGTCGATGCCGATTTCCTCGGCGAAGGTCCGGCCGTGGCGCTCGAGAAGCGCCGCCACCACGTCCGTCTTCGCCGGTTTGGCCATCTATACCTCCCCGTGCCGGACCGGCAAGTCGCTCAGGTCAGTCCGGCCCATGCCGATGTCCACAGCATGTAGGCCGCGACCGCGGCGGCCGTGGAGACCACCACACCAGCCAGGATCCATGCCCCGTCATCCGCCGTCACGCCGATGCCGATGATGGTGACGGCTGCTGCCGGCAGCATCACGCCCCAGGGAACGAGGGCCAGCGGATACATCAGGATCGCCATCAGGACCGCGCACAGCATGGCGATACGGAAGCCGAAGCCGCCCGCCATGAAGGAAAGACGCGGGCTGAGCACGGTGTCGATCTTCTCCAGGACCGGGCGGACGCGCTTCATTCCTTCTTCCAGCGGCTGGCGCTTGAAGGAGAGGTCGTTGAGCGTCTTGGGCAGCCAGGGCGATTTGCGGCCGAACAGAGCCTGCACGGCAATGACGGCGATGATCGCGCCGGTCACGACGGATACGCCGGGAATCGCGCCGATCAGAGGTGCGAGCGCGACCAGGGCCGGAAGCAGCAGCAGCGGGCCGAACGCCCGGCCGGCGGACGCGTCGATCACCTCGCCGACGGTGACTGTCTCGCCGCTGGTCCGGTCGATGGTGCGGTCGGCGATCTCATGCAGTGACTCGGCTTTCTGTTGCGCCAAGGTGGCTCTGTCCTCCGTTCAAGACGACCGATTCGCCGCCTGTCGGCGATCGCCTGTCTGAAGTCGGAACGATCTCGGCGCGGTTCCGTTCCGTTTCCGCGTCGAATTCACAAAAGGGCAGCGATGCGGGCGAGGCCGCTGTCGCCCGTCCGCCTTACTCGGGCAGGGGGATGAATTCGCTCTCGTTCGGCACTGGGTTGAAGCGTCCCTGCTTCCAGTCTTCCTTCGCCTGCTCGATGCGTTCCTTGCGCGAGGAGACGAAGTTCCACCAGATATGGCGCGGCCCTTCGAGCGCGGTACCGCCCAGGAACATCATCCGGCAGGGGGCGAGGGCGCGGACGGCGATGCGGTCGCCGGGCCGGAAGATCAGCAGGGCCGGG
>MDTD01088183.1_pt1 | contig 44941 bp, 35 predicted proteins | sample 811221 | NCBI WGS metagenome assembly MDTD01 (sample SAMN05326646, study PRJNA326480) | marine metagenome | isolation source: seawater | place: Pacific Ocean: South West | collected 2011 | reverse complement strand
CGAAGGTGTAAACCAGGTAACGTACCCGCGGCTTCTTCTTGTCCAAGCAGCGCGTCTTTAAAACTAGGGTGTCGAAAAGCAAATCGTGGCGTGTCGCCCTGCAAACTGACCACCGTGAGAATGCCATGCGCTTCGGACCTGGTTAATGAGGTTTTGACCGCCGACCGATTCATGCCAGTGATGGCCGATAACATTTTTTCACTGGCCGGTTGGTTGAACACACCCAAAGCGGACAAAACCGTCTTCTCAAGATTTGTCAAATGTCGCAATCGCTCTTGAACCACTTCATCACTTGAAAACACAGGCAAGTCGCGGTTCAAGACGCCCTCAAAGTTCCAGCCCTGTTCCCCACGATAAATTTCGCCTTTATCGAGCAGTGCAGCCAGATAATCTTCTACTTTCAGCGGAATGCCTTTGCTGTAGGCCCACAGCGTATCAAACAGCTGACCCGGTACGTTTTCAACCCCCAGCAATGCCTTCACCATCCCCTGCATTTCTTCTTTTTGTAGAGGAGTTAAACGAACGTGAAATTTGTCAGCGTCTCGGACATCTTGTAAGGCCGAGGGGAGTTGGGCATTTGGCTCTTTGGTGACGATGATCATCAAGTGGCGTGCTGTTTCTTTGGTCAAGATCTTCTGAAAGACCCTTAAACTTTGGGCATCGCAGGCTTCAATATCCTCCACAAATAGGACGCACAGCTGGACCCGGGCCATATCATGGAAGAAGGTTGCAATGTCATCCTGTAAAGTCTCTTCTTCATGCACCGGCCTCAAAATGGCCATGGAAGCTTCGGTGCTTCCCAAATCTGGGTAAAAATACTCCATCACATTGCGGTAACCATCGTAGAGTTCTTCTTTGTTGTTTCCGGGCGCGAGCGTTCGCACCATTTCAGAGATTGGTCGGTACGCCCAATTCACATCGGTACCACATTGTCCGACGGCAGCTCGCCCACCATCTAACTGAACTTGCGCCTTCATCTCTTGAACCAAGCGCGACTTCCCCATACCGGGTTCGCCCTCAACCACGATCAATCTCGGTGCTGGCCTGCCTGCATTCACGTCTTTGATGGTGCCCCCAATCAAATCTTTTTCCGCCTGCCTGCCCACCAGGCGTGCTCGGCCCAGAGCCAAAGGCATGGCCAGTGCATACTTGGGCGCCACCGCAGACAAAGCCGCTCCCACTTCGGCTGCGGACTCGGGTCGTTCCTTAGCGTCTTCTTTGAGCAACCGTCCCACGAGTGCAGCGAAATTCTGAGAACACCGGTGAGATAGATCGGGTGCGGGTTCTTTTTTGCGTGCGGAAAGCAATTCTTGAGGGGTGCCGCGTCCGTGCGGTAACTTTCTGGTAATGGATTGATAGAGGGTCACACCTACGGCGTACAAATCGGCCGATACTGAATGCCCGTAGCCTCGTAAAACCTCAGATGCCAAATACAGCGGTGTGCCCGCCCAACGCGCCCCTTTTTTCGGCGTGTTGTCCAACTCCCGCCACAACCCGAAATCTAAAACACGAACTCTTTCGCCCATGGGGTTGTTCATGTTCACCATGATATTGGCTGGTTTTAAGTCGCGATGCAGCACGCCGTGCGCATGAATGAATTCAAGTGCGCGACAGATTTCAATGAACAAGCCCACCACTTGATCCACCCGCATTCCCGCGACGGCATCCAACAAGGGTTTGCCCACCACTAATTCTTGGGTGAAATAATAAGTGTCATCTTCAGGCGCAGGACCAAAGTCATAAACGCGAACCAGATTGGGGTGGTTGAGACCCGACAAGACTTCGAATTCACGCCGAAAAAAGTTTTCCCAACGGGCGTCTTTGGCGTGCAGCAACTTGAGCGCCACAATGGGTTTCCCCTGCCCCAAATCTTCCGCTCGATAAACCTTACCCGCCGCTCCCTCTCCGAGGAGTTCCAGTAACCGGTATCGTCCATCTACAATATCACCAATATCCACGACTTAGCTGCCTTCGCCCCGGACCCTTTCGTGGATCCTGAACCTTTATTTAAGCGCAGGTTCAGCAAAAAAACAACAAAACCAGGGTCTTAAAGGCTAGAAGCGGTAGTCCACCATGGTGAGCCCCAAAACCCAGTCTGCGCCCCAAATTAAGGCTGAAATACACAGAAAAGCCAGGCCAGCCCAGAGATAGTGCCATGGAAAACGGTCTCGCCAGCCTCTGGGCAGTGCAATTTCCTCTTCATCATCAACCAACAAGCGCATTTCCTGCTTCCACAGCAGATGGCTCCGGATTTCAAGTCGGAGCCACAACAAGATGAACAGGCTCAACAATAAAGCGCTGGCCCGATAAGGTTTGCGCCACTTTTCCAACGCCACAGCTTTTACGGCTTCAAAAGCGGCCGTTTGTTTCTTTGGGAGGGCGGCCACCAAAGGTGCCTGATGAAATGGAGGAGCGATTCGGCTGTTCAGTGCTTTTAAAATCTTTGCCCGCATGGGATGCCCCGTCTGTGAGGCCGCCCATTGCCGTAAGGGGTCATCTAAAAAGGAATGATTGGTGATGGCATCTATCCACGCCATATGTTCGTTCAACGTCGTTTTGGAGGATGGATGCACCACCCGTGCCACGTGGGCATTGCCCTGCGCTTTGATCCATGGGGAAGCGGTCACCGAAACCCATAAAGCATCTTCGGCGTTGGCCTGTGAGGGGACCTTAACACTCCATGAGGTCATCTCCGAAGACAGTTCCACCTTCTCCATTTTTAAACAGTTTTCATTCAACCAACCGTGGACATAATACATTTTCGTATCCGCCGCCCGAAGCTGAAAGGTGACCTTCTCACCGGGGCGAACTTGGGCTGGACCTGTCACCCCATAGCCACTCCGATTCAAAACAAACTTTTTCCCCTCTGGATCAAATACCTCGGCTGGATGTGCCGCAATCGTTACCGCTTCAATAACCTGGTCGCCAAAATACAAACCTGGGTTGCTTAATGACGATGATACCACTCCCCAAAGCGGATAAAAACGCTTGGCAGCCTTGGGTGGCTCGCTGGCGTAATCGGAGTCAATCTCTCGCCACTGAAAACCGTCAAAAGCACTTCGATGGCGAGATGTCTGTTGGCGGTCGATGAGTAAAGGAAGCAATAAATCCTCTTCTTCGCCTGCCATGCTGACCGCGACCGATAGACGCTGACTCGCTTGAAGCTTGTCTTTAGGAATGACGCCATTTTCAGAATCAAAGGAAGCCAGTCTTTGATTTTTCTCGTTCAAAACATGGACCCGTTCGATGGTCAACTTTCGTTTGCGAACGGAATCCACTGCCATCAACCGGATATAAAAATCGTTGGGGTCTTCAAAGGGGTCGTTTCCAAATGCCAGTAAGGCTGGGGGCGCTCCCATGGAGCCTGCAGCATAAGCCTTAGCCCATAAAAGAAAGGACGCGATCAGCAGTAGGCCAAAACCCACCCGCAGCATCAAGATGCTTTTGTTTTGCTTCTTGGATTCTTCGTCCTCTAAGGTTTCAACCATCGCGTCTTTTCCAACCAACTATCGAACTCTCCAGATAAGATATGAGCGTGCATCAGGATTTGCCTTGCTTGCATGACGTCCCCTGAGTGTAACAACAGTCCTGCCGCGAGCAAAACCACTTCTCGATCTTCTGGTGTTGCTTCGAGCGCCTTTAGTGCCCAAGCTTTAGCTTCGGTTTGGTCTTGTAACGTAATCAAGGCATGTTTGGCGCGTAAAAAATCATAGCCCTTTGGGGGCTCTGATGGATGCTTTTCAATTTGTGTGAACAGCTGTTGCAAGGCGGCCTCTTCGCCCAGGGCAAAAGCCAACTGCGCCGCCCCCATGGCCAATGAACCGTCTGTGAGGTTTTGCTGGGCAGCATTTCGCTGCTCTCTCAATGCACGACTTTCGAGAAATTGTAGTCCTGCCCATATCCCTTGTAATTGTTTTTGAGATGTGACCGTTCCATAGCGCCACCGGGAAGAAACCAGGGAGCAACGGTACAAACCGAATACCCAAACCCGCAAATCCCCTTCGTAGCCCCCCTGGGTACCCACGAATGAAAAGGGGATGCGTACACCTTCGCGAAGGCCCTCAGACTTGGGCACAAAATTTGGCTGACCTATTTCAAACTTCACGTCACTCACATCGCCGAAGGTTTGCGGCCATAGCAATTGACCTGAAAGAAAATCGGCCACCACTGCATCCACTTCTTGCGGCTTACTCTCCTCTTCACAGAAAGCCCAAAAAACAGCGTCGGTACCATTACTCGCCTCAAGACGCTCTCCCTCTCGCGAAAAGGACCAAAAAGATGGCAAACTGAGATGTAGCCCTGTTTGGTTAAAGGTGATCTCGCGTTCTTTAAGCGCTTGTTCACGAAGGGGCTCAACACAAAGAACCATCATCACCGCCAAGGCGGCGGACGCAACGTTGAGCCCGGAGAGCCAGCGCTGCGTGTGAAGGTTGAACATTTGATGCCCCGCCACAAACCCTAAGGCCAAAGCGATCACATGGGGACGATGAGCCACCGAGGACAGGTGAGCCCCTATCCATAACGTGGCACACAAATATACCATCAATGCCAACAAAAATGGCCACTGTTTGAGGAGGGTTTTATTTTTGAATCCAAATCCAAAAGCTGCGCCCGCCCATCCATAAACGATAACACTGCCGCCCACCATAATGCCTTCAGTCAAAAAAACAGCATCCCCCATAGGAACGATGGCAGACAAAAACGTCAGCGCCAAAAAAGAGATGCGATTCACCTGAGGCTCTAAAAAGAAGCCAATAATGAGCAAGCCCGCGACATTGCTCCAAAGATGAAAAACCGAATGATGCAACAGCGTGGAGGAAAGCAAGCGCCAAACCTCGCCATTTTCTAGGATGGGTGCGCGAGCGTGCGCCCCTAACGCCATGAGCATTTGCCGTTTATCTTCTAAACCAAGTCCATCCAGCAAATAATAGTAGATGGATATCCAAGCGAAAATAAGCAAGGCAGTTAGCAGTGGCAAAGGTCTTTTCAAATTAGCCGCCTGTCACATGCAGTTGTTTCGCCCGTCGCCAAAAAGTGGTTTTAGGTACCCCGAGCGCTTTGGCCGCAGCAGCCGCGTTTTTGTGAATCTTTAGGGCCCCCGCATAAGTCTGACGCTCGATCTCCTCCATGGTCATTCCTGGAAGGTAGCCCCCCATAGCCTCAGGTTTGTTTTGCAATGTAGATGGCACAAATACAATATGATCGGTCTCAATCATGGGACCGTCAGCGAGCATTATGGCCCGCTGGATTACATTACGGAGTTCTCTCACATTCCCAGAGTAGGCATGCTCCGTGAGCAATGCTTCTGCCTTTTCGGATAACTCGTATTTTAATTCGGAAGGCGATAACTGCGTCAAAAAATGACGGGCCAAGAAATTAATATCTTTAAGCCGGTCGCGTAACGGTGGCAGTTCGAGCGGCAAGACATATAGGCGATGCAGTAAATCTTCGCGGAAATGTCCTTGTGCCACCGCCTGTGGCAAGTCGCGATGCGTTGCCACGACCAATCGAAAATTAAGGTTAATTTCCTTTTGGCCACCCAGACGCCGTACACGACCCGTCTCGAGGACGCGTAATAATTTGGCTTGCACAGCCAATGGTAACTCGCCAATTTCGTCGAGGAAAAGGGTTCCATTTTGTGCCTGCTCAAAAGCGCCGATATGAACTTTGTCAGCACCGGTAAAGGCCCCTTTTTCATGTCCGAACAGTTGGCTTTCAATTAGGTTCGCTGGGATGGCCGCACAGTTCATGGGAACCCAAGTTTTATTCTTACGAGGGCTCGAGTGATGAATGGCTTCTGCCACTAATTCTTTACCCGTCCCACTTTCGCCAAAAATACAAACGGTGGCATCAAAAGCAGCGATCTTTTCAATCATGCGAAACGTTTTGGCAAACGCAGCATCCTGTGTCACCAAACGGCCGAGCCGCCACGGACCTTCCCCTTGCACTTCATTGGATTCTGTTTTTTCGGGGGTATCGCGAACCTCAAAAACCGTTTCACCCACCGTGACCTGAAAACCAGCCGCCAGTTCTGTCTCTTGGACTGCGACCCCGTTGACCCGAGTTCCGTTGGTGGAATCCAAATCTTTAAGTCGCAAAAGGCCTCTTTGCCAAAAGATCATACAATGATGACCACTGGCAAAAGGATCCTCGACCACGATATCGTTATCCGCGCGCGCGCCTATTCTGACGCCATCAGGCCCAATGGCCCGTTCGTTTAGCTCCGGTTGTGATACTGAAACCAAGTTGTAGCCTTGTGTGCCGAGGATTTGGTTGGGACCAATTTTGAGCGTCCCGGTTCGCCGGGCCACGGTGGCCTCTGGCTCCGGACTCGCCCAATCCGATGGATCTAAAGGCGCACGATGGTAAACTGCTTTAATTTCACCGAATTCTAACTCTTCGCCCCCATCTAACCGAATCTGTTTGACGGATCTACCATTCATGACCAAACCGGTCTCGATGAGGCTTTTTACCCGGTAATCTAGGAGCCCGACCGGTTCAAATTCACACAGACTGGCGGGCAGTTTGGCGTCTGGAAGGGAGAAATCCATGGCTGGAGAGGACCCCAGACGGATCGGGCGACCCAATAAAGGCAGACGGGCGATTTGTCTATCCCCCCGATAAAAAAGAACAAAAGACATTTTTTACCTCAAATTTTCTGCCGTCCACCAGACGACCCGAATCTTCGGTTAGAGCAATGCATATGTTGCGTTTTTTCACAAGCGGTGTGCCCAACCCATGCGATAACTGTTGAAATTCCAGGCCAAAAAGCCTAGTCTTCGCCCATGATTTTGATGCCGATGACAATCAAGACCCAGCGGCGGTCTCTCAAGGCGAAGCCTGAAACAGAAGGCTTTGGCAAAGGCATTTTACGATTTTTTTCTCAACTGTACGCAAGAGCGATCGATTCGAGGCGTTTGAAAACGCATTTACGCTCTGACGGGACAACAAATTCACAGCCAACACCCATCTGGTTCGATGCCTTCGCATCAAGGTGCAGTGTGGCGCTTTTGAAAAACCCAAACATTGCTTGGGCCCAATCGTTCCTATTCAGAGCCTCATGTTTCGGCTGCAACAGCAGCATTGCGTACCCCAAACTGTGGGCACATTTTTATGACCAAAATTATGATAGTGAACGCCAAAATGGCGGAAGAAGTACGCGTAGCGATTCTCAAAGAGAATCGTTTGTTAGACTTGGATATCGAAACCCAAAGTCGAACTAAGCAAAAAGGCAACATTTACAAAGGTGTTGTTGCCAATATTGAAGACAGTCTCGAAGCAGCATTCATTGAGTATGGCGAAGGCCGACAAGGTTTCCTCCCCCTCTCCGAACTGCGACCCTCGTTGTACCCCGGTGGTAAAAAACCTCGTGGACGAGGGAAAGACCGGCCCAAAATTTCTGATATTTTAGAGCGCGGTCAAGAAATCGTCATTCAAATCACCAAAGACGAAATCGGAAATAAGGGCGCTGCAGTGACCACTTATCTTTCGGTACCGGGTCGTTATTTGGTCTTAATGCATTCTGATGACACGGGAGGCGGAATCTCTCGGAAGATTGATGACCACCGTGCACGAAAACGGGCCCGCGCGCTTTTGTCCGCCTTGGACGTCGCGCCTGGAATGGCAGTCATCATTCGTACAGCTGGAATGAATCGTTCTCGTGAGGATTTGTTTCGCGACTTCAAGGCGTTGGCCAAAACCTGGGACCGAATCGACAATGGTGCACAGTTGGGCCGAGCCCCCACCCTGTTGTACCGCGAGCCCGAGTTGGTGGTTCGAACCATCCGCGATTATTTGGCGCCGGATATCGAAAAGATCGTGATCGATAATGAGGACGAGTTTGAAGATACCAAAGCGTACTTTGACGAGCGCATGCCCGACTTGGCCAAAATGCTCAACTTGTATCAAGGGGAGCAACCGGTATTCGAAAACTTTGGTATCGAAGCGGCCATCGATGAGTTGTACGACCGAAACGTTAAGTTGCCTTCTGGCGGTGAATTGGTCATCGACCAGGCCGAGGCACTGGTGGCAGTGGATGTGAACTCCAGTAAATCCACCAAGGAAGACGATCATGAATCCACAGTTTACAAGACCAACTTGGAAGCAGCCGATGAAATTGCGCGACAATTAAGGTTACGTGACTTGGGCGGTATTGTGGTCATCGACTTCATCGACATGGCCAGTCGCAAGCACATTCGGGATGTGGAGCGCCGGCTCAAAGAAGCCATGCGCACCGATAAAGCGCGTGTAAAGATCGGTCGCATTAGCGAAAATGGCACCTTAGAGCTGACCCGACAAAGGTTGAGGCAAGCACACCGCCTGATTTCCCACGTGGAATGTTCCCACTGCCAAGGCACAGGACTGGTGAGAGACGCCGAAGGGCGCGCCATCTCAGCCCTGCGCAAAATTTACAATGTTTTGGCAAAATCCAGAAAGAAACTTGCTGGGCTGCACGTCACCCTACCGCTGGATGTGGCCAACATGCTGAACAATCGAAAACGCCAAGAGTTAATGGATATCTACGTAGACCAAGGCGTTATGGTTTACGTGGAAGGCTCCGTTGCCCTTCAAGGCGAAGACGTTCAATTCGAAAAAGAAGGCCGAGGACAGGCAGGTCTCAAAGCCGCACGAACGCAAAAGACTTCGGACAACAGCCGCAAGCGCAAGGCACGTAATTCAAAATCGCAATCCATCACCCAAACCATTGGACCACCGGCCTCCATCGGTGCAGCACCTGCATTCATCGAAGGTGAAGAAGGTGAACAAGCATGGCTCAACGAGCCCGATGAGCCCGAAGTGCTCGAAGAAGAAAAACAAAGCCAAGAGGCCAAACATTACGACGATCCTCTCATGGAAGCGCTATTTGGTTCGGCACCCGATATTCAAATTTCGGAAGCCCTTACCCGACCCGATCCCGCCAAACCTGAGCCCAAAGATGGCGATGAGAATGGTGATATATCGGCCAAGGGCGAATCAAAAGGACGTCAACGCAAAAAACGCAACCGTCGGAACAACGATCGTCGGCGTCGAAAACGTTCTTCTGATGAAGTGAAAGCCAATGAGGATGCCGCACAAGAGCAAAGTGAAGAGGCCCCCAGCGAAGGACGTGAGCAAGACGACACGTCCGGCGAAAACGCGCCCGTTGCATCCGAGGGCAAACCTGACAATAAACCCGAGATGGACCTCAAGCCATTACAAAATGAAGAGGCTGCTCCGCCGGCCCCGCAAGAGGCCCCCTCTGCGTCCTAACTTTTTTTCTTTTTGAACACCGACAACGAAGCGAGGATAATTATGGATCCCATCACCGTTTTACTCACCATCACCACCGTAGGATTTGGACTTTTTGCAGCTAACGAAGCCAAAAAGAAAAAAGAGGCTCGTGCCAGCAAACAATCCATGTACGCCGAAGTGGATGCACTCAAAGGCAAACTTGAGAAAAGCAGACAAGAGCTTGGTAAGACCAAAGAATCTCTCTCTCAAAAGACCAAAAACTTAGACGAGATGAGAAATCAAGCCCGCAAGAAAGAGCGCCGTGAGTCCAAAGCCCAACAGCGGCAGGAAAAAGAAGCCAAGCGCCAAAACAGCGGTGGCGATCACAGCCTCATGCAAGAAGAGATTAAAAACCTTAAGGGCTCGCTTTCAGCCATGGAACATCAAGTCTTGACCATGCAAAAAGAACTCGATGAAGCACGCAGTTCGGCCAACGAAGAAGCACAAGATAAATGGGGCGCCGAAGTCAGCGACCTCAAAGAAAGATTACAAGCCGCTGAAACTCAAACCCAAACCGCTACCGAGGCCTTAGAAAAATTTAAGCAAAAGGTACAAGCCGATAAAGAGCACAAAGCCAAATATCCAACGCCGCTCGACCTCGATAACCTGGACAAAGAGGTCGTTAACGAGTTGGCACGGTATTACCGCAAGTCCGAACATTACCAGCGTTTGTACAACGTGGCCGAGGGCAACGTCCGTATGGCACAAGATCGAGCCGCTGACCTGCAAAGACGCTATCGAGAAGTGTGTCGTGAGTTGGCTTTGGTGGCTGGCGCGCAAAGCCAAGCAGGGGATGCAGTCGCCACTGCAGAAGCCATCGTCTCCGCCGTGGCAACTGATGCCAAACACGATGCCAGATTTGGTAGCAATACTTCGGAAAAGCCTAATGGTGTGGAAGTGAGTAACGAAAAGGAAACGCCAGAAGGCTTGCCTACGAACGCGTAGTCACAGACAAGGCCACGCTCATTCTGGGCACAGCCGCATAATGGTTTTCTCTAAATGGAGCCATGGATCTCCCCGCGTCGACTTGAGGGACTGATCTAACTCTGCCAAAAGGGTGAGTCGACGGTTATGGTGTCGAAGTGGCATCCGTTGGGCCGCTCGCATGACCGGCTGCAACCGATATCCAAAAAGCCTTAAACGTTTTCCGATTTCACCTGAGTGGCATCCTGTGTCCAACAAGGCCCTGGCTTGCGACACCTGTCGCAGTTGCCAAGCCAGCATACCAAGCAGCCTTAAAGGGACTTCCTTGTTCTCTTTGAGGCGGAACAAACTGCTCAAGGCCGGATGGCGCTCGCCATTGAGTACCGCCCTGCCCAAGGCAAAAGCATCCTCAATTCGTGTACTGGCCACATAGATAGAAACATCTGCCACCGTTACCACCCCGGACTCACAAGCGAGGTGTAGCTTCTCAATGGCACGCCTCATCATGAGCGTATCCGCTCCCACAGAAAGCGTGAGCGCATCCACGGCCTCGTCTTGAACCTTCAACTCAAATTCTTCTGCCAATGCAAAGATGACTTCCGGCATATCGCCTTCTTTGGGGCTTTTGAATTGTCCCAACAAGACGACTTTGCCTAAGGCCTTAAGCCACTTGCGACGCATGTCCATTTTATTAAATATAAGCAAGATGACCGCGTCTTGAGGTGGGGTTTTACAAAACTCTAGAAAGTCATCCAATGCTTTGGCTTCTGTTCCGGTATCTTTACCGCCCCATTGCTCTGCATCACTGACTTCGATGAGGCGTTGTGGTGCCATCATGGGCAAAGTTTGAGCAATGGTGAGGACATCATGTGGCCCTTTTTCTTTGGCCGAGAGGCGATCGTGGTTTAAATCCCCCATTGGGCCCGTCACAACCTGATCTCTGATCATGGCCTTCAACTGTTCCACTTGACCCGCATCGTCCCCGCCAATTGCGATAACACCTTGAAAACCTTTAGAAAGTTCTTTTTTCATCTGGAAAAAGGACAGAGCCATCGCTATAACTCCTTATAAAATCGCTGATCGCCCTTATTGTCTAACAGGACCGCCTGTGCTTTGGAATCCTTATGTTAATCGACACCCACTGCCATCTAGACCATCCTCGCTTCGATAACGACCGTGCAGACGTCATCGCACGCGCTCGTGGCGCTGGCCTTCATCACATGATCACCATAGGCTGCGACCTTAAAAGCTCCCGACGCGCTTTGGATTTGGCGAAAACCCACACGGCCCTCTATGCCACAGTGGGGATTCACCCCCATGACGCTCAAGAAGCAATGCCGGACCATGATGAAGCACTCAAAGCCCTGTCCGCTCATCCAAAATGTGTGGCCATTGGCGAATGCGGTCTCGACTTCTATTACGACAACTCCCCACGAACAGAACAAGAAGATGTGTTCAGAAGACAAATTCGTCTGGCTCATGATGTCGCACTGCCTTTGGTCATCCACGTGAGAGATGCATGGGAACGGTTCTTTGCCATCTTAGATGAAGAAGGTGTGCCTGAGCGTGGGGGTGTGGTTCATTGTTTCACCGGTACCCAAGATAACGCCGACGAAAGCCTAAAACGCGGTCTTCATTTGTCCATACCTGGCGTGCTCACATTTAAAAACCCGGGTGACCTTCCAGAAGTGGTCAAAACCATGCCCGCAGACCGGTTTTTCGTAGAAACGGATTCGCCTTTTCTTGCACCCATTCCCCATCGAGGCAAAAGAAACGAGCCCTCGTTCGTGGTAGCGGTGGCCCAAAAAGTTGCCGAACTCAGAGACACCACGTACGACGCTGTTGCTGCGCAAACCACTGCGAACGCCAACGCATTTTTCCGGTTGTAGACAATCGTCGTTTATTCGCCGCCAGACGCACTTTCGATGGCCACGCAAGTGGATTTCTGACCGGGGATACTGCATCCGGGCCCCGTCCATTCGGTGTAAGTGCAATCATAACCAGGCTCTTGTTGTTGACTGGAAGAGCATCCGTCACCATCGATCACATTGCCATCGTCACAAGACTCATAGCCTGCGGTGATGTAATCGGTGCCACTGGCCACGGAACAAATCTGAGCCCCGCCTGGATTTAACACATCGTTTTCACAACGCCAGCCACACTCGATAACGCATTCAGAGTTACAGCCGTCACCATTGTCGTCGTTCCCATCGTCACAGTCTTCACCATCTGCAACTTTACCATCGCCACAGTAGGGGCAATAAACATAGCCGTATTCTTTTACCGACTCGGAGCCTAAAGCTGTGCTGGCGGCAGCTTCAATGGCGAAGTAAGTTCGCCCCTCATCACCTTCTTGGCAATCCAAAACGAAGTTATGAACAATATTCCTGGCACCAATATCTGTGGTGTATTCACACCAAGGTCGATGTCGGTTACGCCAGTGCCCGATTGAGCCGTAAAATCCGCAATAGTTGTCATCTAACGTGGTGGTTTCAGTCCCCGTTAGTTCGCCATTAATGGTGATGGGCCCCTCAGTGGTGACGGTCAGTGCGGAACTAAAACCGGGACTAAAACAGTTACCGTTAAAATCTTGAAGGTTAAAGGACAGTTGGAACTCACTCCCGTTGTCCAATCCTTCTTCTGACTCAGGAATGGTACAATCGTCCGCAATACCGTCGTAAAAAAGGTCTGTACGCTGATAAAGAGGCTCTGTTTCTCGGCAATAACTTTCGCGATCGTCTCCCAATGCACAATTCACCATTTTGCCAACATTGGACGCACCACAAGGCTCTCCGATGATGATTTCATATCCTGAGGTAAGCTCCAGCAGGTAGGTTTGCATAAAAATTTCTTTGTCACGGTCATATTGGCCGTTACCTTGCGAGCGAATGGTTTCGGACTCGTCAAAACTATAGCCGTAATCACCAGAGCCATCTTCGTCGAGAAATTGGTCACTGTGTCGAACCAAATCGTAAGGCGCCATTCGCTCAGCAGTTTGGAAACCACCGCTTTGTCCACTGAAAACATCGAAGCCACAGTTGTTATTTTTATCCAAGAAAGGCTCGGGCATATCAATGAAGGGTTCGTGGTCATCTTCATACTGGTCGTGCTTTTGGTTGTCATTTTCATCCACGAAGTCGAAAAGGCCGTTACCGTTAAGGTCAACAAAAGCCTCTTCGCCGCGAAAACTTGCCAACAGGGTGATCAAACCATCTTGGGGGCACGGAGTGGCTGCTGTAAAATCGAAACAACCGTAGGCCAGATTGCATTCATCACCATCGATAAAATCGATATCCTGTAAACCCGTCAAACATGCAATGGGCGCACCGCACGTCCGATAGACTTCAAGGTAACTGTCCACCGCTTGTTTCACGATGTTATGACGTCCACACAATGGATTGTAGTAGGCCTCGCCAGAAATGTATTTGCCCGGGCAGTAGGGGTCTTGCTGTGGGGCGATGGTATTGATGGTAGGGTCATCCGACGCCAAAATAAGCGCTGATAAAGCCCCATGCGCGAATAAGGTTTCACCCCCCTGAATGTGGTCCCATGTTTCGAGCAAAAGTTCCCAACACCCCTGTGAAGGGTCGACCACGTCGGGAGCGAGGGGGCAATAGTACTGATTCTGGTCGGTGGCACACAAACTAATGAGGTCGCACGGGGTGTAAGATGAGCCGTCAAAGCAATATTCAAAAAAGTTAAGAGCCTGACCGTTCTCACCCCCTGTGAGGGTGCCATTGTCGTATAATCTTGGGGTGGCGTCTTCTACTACTTCTCGAGAAGGAATGAGCGCCCCGTAACTCCAAGAATCCCCCTCGAAGGAATAAATACTGGCCACCGATGGGCCTGGTTCGCCAGTGGTAAAGGCGGCTGAAGCGGAGGACGTACCCGTGGCAGCCGGGGTGATGTTACCGCCCTCTGCACGGAACTGGACCAGGTTTGTGCCCGTTGAAATATCCGTGAAGCGGTCAGCCAAAGTGACCGTACAAGCTACGCTGTGGGAGCCCTCGTAGATTGAAGAGGCCGCATCGCAGAGAAAGTAAGAGTTGGCGAAGTTCGGAATGCCACCCGTGATGGCAATGGGCGCCGACTCCACTGTCACCGGACCGCCGTACAACCCGTCTGGATCTGCCGTGGCCACCACCGTGACGGGGCCTGATTGCGTTCCGGCAGAAAGAACCGCATTCACGATACCGCCAGAGTCAGAGAGAGAACGACTGGTCACAGACACGCCTGCGCCTGCGGTATCATTCACCCGAAAGTCCACTGGAACATCCGCCATGGAAGCCGAGAGGTCATCAAGGAGCATAAACGAGACCACGGAGGAAGTCGGCCGCGATGAACCGCTGATCCCTAAGTTGGTGGGACTGGCAGATTGAAAAACGATGGACTGTAGAAAAGGTGCCCGTTGCACATCGATACGGATGGTTTCTTTCAATTCTTGACCATCTAGAGTGGTTTCAACATACACCGTGGTCAGGGCTCGAATATCTGTGGCAGCCGCTGAAATGTTCACTGATGCCACCCCGTTTTCATTGGTATAAATCAGGGTCTCGGCGGCTTCAGCATCGGGACTGTTGGGTGTTCCAAAAAAGATTTTGCTTTGGTCTGAAATAGGAATGGAAAAATTCACCGGATGACTCACCTGTGGAGAGGATCCAATGGAGACCTCCGCGGCGAGCACCACACTGGTTTGCTCATCGGCCTGAATGACATCAGGAGTGGTGGTCACGTTCATGATCAACGAGCCAGGGGGACTAATGGTGACCGAGATGGTTTGCTGCAAAACCTCAAACCCTTGGCCTGGATCAAAAGAAGCCGCCAAGATCACTTCTTCACTTATCACCTCACCCGCCTCCATGATTCCACCGGTGAGAATTAGCACCGCTTCTCCATTGTCATCTAAAATAAGTCGTTTGGAGTCCGTCTCACCCGTCAAAGATGCCGCGGAGTCTTCCCGCACCACGAGCGTAAAATCACTGGTACTGCTGGTGATGGTGAGGTTGATGGTCGCAAGTTCGGCGGCCTCACCATATAGGTCTCTGGCGCTAAAGTTGATGGAGGCGTTGGATTCACCGTCGCCAATAATGTGCGTGCGCGTGGTGTCCACATCTAGAGACGACTTCGGTGTAAAAGGTTTGATCATGACGTCCAGGTCTGCTCTTAAGCTTGCGCCGTACGCGTCCGTGCCACTCACCTGAATGGTTACTGTTTGCTCCAAACCTAACTGCGGGGAAAAGATAAAAAACTCAGCACGCCCCTCTTCACTCGTCACCGTTAAATCCAACGCTTCGGCCAACTCGGACCCATCTGCGGTGGCAGCGAGCACGGATGGGTCATCGCCCGTGATTACGCTTCCCAAAGCCACTTCGCGAACGGTCGAGGTGGCATTCAAAGCGATGCTGCTTTGGCTAAAACGGAGTTGTTCTTCGGTAAAGTCACCATTTTCGAGAGAGAAGCCGAGTTCGTTCAGTGCCGCTTCGTCCAGATCATAAAACAAATCAACGGTGACCAAACACGATGAAATGCCATCGGCCACCAAATCAGACTCACAAGCGCTTTTATCAAAAACGACCTTGCTCGAACCCGCCGGCTGAACACAAGTCACTGGAAAAATAGCGGTGGCCCCGTTTTTATTTTCAATTTGAATCATGACCTCTTCGGCCGAGCCGATTTTACATTGGAAATTAACCTTCATTTCCCCTGCCTGAGGCACGCCTACCAAAGTGGTAAATGTTTCGTCAGGTTGGGTGTTTTCATTGCCGGTGAGTTTTCCTTCGTTGATGCGGACAGTCACCGCACCAGAATCGTTCGACGTGGTACCGCTGGCTGGGTCTAAAATTTTACCCTTAATCACCAAAGTGGCAGTGCTCAAACCGTTGGATGGGATCTGAGTCAAAGACCCTTCATCGAGCGTGACTTCGATGGAATATTGTAACGGTTGTTCTACTTCGGGTTCTTCACATTGGGCACCTAAAAGCATGCAAATCAGAACGCTGTAGATGGCCAGTGCCAAGGATTTTTTCTTCATACCAACTCCCAGGGGCATCACACCCCTCCCCTCAATCACTATCTGTTGGCCCTAAGGGCCCGTATATAAGATATGCCACAGATCCATCGGACCTGGCGGTGAAAGCGTTAAATAGAGAACTTTTCGGGGTTATAATATTTGCAACCCCCTGATTTCTCAACTTTTTGGCCATCTCTCTCCCGATGCCTCCGCCGGTTGACGGCCGACTTTGCCGCCCCCGAGCAGGGTCTGTTTTCTTCTTTAGGTTCATCGAACGACAAACAGAGAAACTAAAGGCCTCTTTTGCAGGTTGATTTTCTTAAATTATGCCCATTTTTTAGTGAGATGGGCGCTTTTGACCCCACTTGCATCACCGAAAAAGACTGCACATAGTTCCCCATCACTGTGAGGGATAGGTGAAACAAATGGGTCAAGTTCAACCAAAGAAAGTGGCGGATGCCTTTACCGAGGAGTATCGGGAACTCACATTCGCAGCCGTGTTTTTGGGTATCCTCCAAGGGATCGTACTCAATCTGGCTTTTGTCTATGCGGCACTCAAACTCGGATTTTCCATCGGGGGCTCCACCGTGGCCTCCATCATGGGATACGCCCTGCTCAAAGGTGTTCTGAAAAAAGGCACCAGCATTGAGAACAATATCAATCAAACCATCGCATCAGGGATAAATACGGCCGGAACAGGCATTGTGTTCACCCTGCCCGCTTTATTCATGCTCGATGCCAAATGGCGTGCGGAAGGTTTGCCCGGAATTGAATTCTCACCTTGGCCTTTGCTTGTTGGGGGTTTAGCCGGCGCCATTTTGGGGGTCGTCTTGATCATTCCCTTACGCAAACAAATGATCGACTTAGATCGTTTGCGTTTTCCCTCAGGCGTGGCAGTGACAACGATTATTCGTTCGGGTTCATCCGGAATTGGTAAAGCAAAGTTGTTGGGCATTGGCTTTTTGATCAGTGCCATTTGGAAGCTCATCATGGTCTCGGGCGTTTTAGATAGGCCGGGCCTGTTAGAACACGAAGAACTCAATATTAGTTTCGGTATCATTCCCGATTATTTGTCTCCCGTACTCTACCTGTCATTGATGAACTTGGCAGCGGGACTTTTAGCAGGACGAGGCGGACTGCCCTTTTTTGCGGGTGGCGTCATTGCTTGGTGGGTGATTTCCCCCACTGCCGTCATGTCTGGCTGGATTCCCACAGATGTAGACACCGCTTCCATGTCGCAGTTCATCTACGGCAAAATGTTACGGCCATTAGGAATCGGCGCCCTGATTGGGGGTGCGCTCATGGGCGTGGTGGTGAGTTTTCCCGCTATCAAAAGTGCGATTCGCTCTCTCGCGAATGCAGCCAAAACGGCCCAAGCGGGTGGCTCAAAAGTGGGCAGCGATGAAATGCCCTTATGGGTCCTGATTGCGGGAAGTGTCGCAGCCGTGGTTCTCTTTTTCGTGGCTTCATTGCTCACCCCAGGCGTGAGTGTGTTCCAAGCCGGTCTGTCGGCAGTGGTGGGCACCATTTGGCTGGGTTTGGCCGGGCTCATCGTTGCCCAAGCAACCGGTATGACAGACATTTCCCCCATGTCGGGCATGGCCCTCATCTCCGTTACCCTAATGATGTTTCTGTTGAACGGGAATATTGCCGGCGCCATGGTGGTGGGTATCGCCGTGTGTGTGGCCATTGGCCAGGGCGCAGACATGATGCAAGATTTGAAAACAGGCTTTATGCTCGGTGGTCGCCCCGTGAAACAACAGCTGGTCCAGTTTTGTGTCACTTGGATTGGCGCCGTTTTGGCCATGGTGGCCATCTACGTCCTTTGGAAAAACGGTCCTGGCGGACAAGGTGGCTTTGGTGAAGGATCTGCGCTGCCCGCACCTCAAGCAGGGGCGCTCATGGGCATTATCGATGCCGTCAAAAGTGGGAACGTCCCCATCGATAAATATGTGATGGGTGGTGCAGTGGGCGCGGTTTTGGGTGCTGCACCTATGGCTGGCCTGGGTGTCCTCATTGGACTGGCCATGTATCTGCCCTTCTCCATCACATTGGGTTACGGGATTGGTTGTCTCACCCAAATGGGCCTACAAAAAAAATATGGCCATGCCTTTTGTGAACACAAACTGGTGCCGCTCGCTGCGGGGTTGATCGTGGGCGAAGCCCTCACGGGTATGGGTCATGCCGCTTTCGAAATTTTTCTATCTATGGGAGGCTAACTCGATGAATGTTTTAGGTCCTTTATTCTTTTTCGTCGGTGTTCTCATTGCCATCAGTGGCAGCGCCAAAATGCCAGCTGAGGGTGCCACCTACCCGGACACCACCGGCATCTTCATCGCCGGTATGATTTTAGCCATCATCGGCACTGTTTTATGGCGCAAGACTGTGGCCATCAAAGCAAGCGCGGATTTGGACACCAGCAATGAAACGGATGCCTTACAACTGCTCCGCGATCTCATCGCTCCCGCTCAGCATTTGAGGGCGGGCATTGGAGAACTGACACCAGAGGCCATCTGCGAGCAAGTCGATCATTTGTTGGAAACTTACGTGTTACCTTTCGCCGATAACCGCCAACAGGTATTAAACCGAATGGGCATGAATGCCGGTGCAGAACTATTGGTCACTATGGCTTACGCCGAACGGATGCTCAATCGCACATGGTCCGCAGCTTCCGATGGCTATCCGCACGAAGCATTGGCGGTCTATCCTGATGCAGTCGATGCTTTTCAAGAAGCTGCAACCATGCTTCGTAAACACGACGGAGCTTCAATTTGAGTTTCGACTTTTCACAACTGCCAGACTTCTTAATGTGTCGTCCCAAAATGGTAGAAAAAGTTTGGGGCGGGCAAGCGCTCTTCGAACTCTATCAAAAAGGAGATGCTCACCAAAAATGGGGTGAATCGTGGGAAGTGGCTGACCTGCCTGAAGGCCAAAGCGAATTGGGCAGAGACCAACATTTCGCGCCCTTGCATGAATGGATTGAACATTTCGGTAAGGACTTGCTCGGCAATCAGCACCCTGGTTTCCCCCTTTTGCTCAAAATTATTCATGCCGCTGACGACCTAAGTATCCAAGTCCATCCCGGCCCTGATGATATTTCAGAAATTGAAAACGCCCACAGCAAAGATGAGTGCTGGTACATTTTACATGCCCATGACGATGCTTTCATATGGCACGGCCTCAAAGAAGCAGGTACCTCGCGTGATGTCCTTCAAAACGCCATTTCAGATGGTAGCATTACCGACTATTTACGTCGCGTGCCGGTATCTACAGGAGATGTGATTTCCATTCCGCCTGGAACCCCACACGCCATCTGTAAAAACATCGTTCTGCTAGAGGTTCAAGAGCCCTCAGACACCACCTTTCGGTTATGGGATTACAACCGACCGGGCTTAGATGGTAAACCCAGAGAACTCCACCAAGGTGCGGGCATTCAGGTAATGCAATGCCAAGCGCAACCGCCCACTATCGTCCAACCCGTGCAGCTCTCAGGCAAGAACCACAGCTTATTGTTACAGCGGCCCAGTTTCCGTCTAGAGAAAGTGGTATTTTCGGATTTGGCTCAAAAAGAAGTGCTTCACTTTCCAGCCAACCAATTCGTTCTCCTCACCTGTGCCTGCGGTGAGACTGAAGTCACGGCCGACAATACCGTAGAACCCCTCCGAGCCGGACAAACACTGCTCGTTCCAGCCGCCACCTCCTCCCTTTCGCTTCAAGCGAAAGAGCGCACAGAACTTATTTTGAGCGGCTTAGGCCCAACCGAACTGGTTAAGCTGGGATAAATCAACCTCATGACCGTCCCTTGGCTCTTCGACAACCAACCGCTCCCCCCGCCCAATACTGCAAACGAAGATGGGATTGTGGCTGTTGGCGGTGCACTCTCAGTGCCCCGACTTCGAGAAGCGTATGGCCAAGGGATTTTTCCTTGGCCACATGAAGATCTGCCCATGCTGTGGTTTTCCCCCGACCCGCGTTTTGTCATTCATTTAGACAGCCCAACGGCCCCAAAATCGCTACTCAAAAAACTAAAATCCACGACCCTGCACATTACCATGGACACCCAATTTGAGCGGGTGGTGAGACACTGTGCCAACGTTCCCCGGCCCGACCAGAACGGGACTTGGATTACCCAGGATATTTTGGATGCCTATTTGGAACTTCACCAGGAGGGTATTGCCCACAGCGTAGAGGCCTGGGATGGCAACACGTTGGTAGGCGGTTTGTACGGTGTATCCTTAGGCGGGTGCTTTTTTGGAGAATCCATGTTTGCACTTCAGCCCGAAGCCTCCAAGATTGCCTTTGCCACCTTTATCTCTCAGTTGGGGGATTGGCAGTTTGATCTCATTGACTGCCAAATCCATACCGATCATTTAGCGAGGTTTGGTGGCGTGTTTATGCCCCGCTCCGATTATTGTGGCGCCATCAAAGAATCACAAATTCACAACAGTACCCGAAAGGGCAAATGGGAAATGACCCTCACGCCCTTGGATGCTCACCGTTTCTTTAAAACACGATAAAGGATGATTTAAGTTTCGGACGAAGTATCTTGTGTACACTGAAAATGAAGAGATTCCTCGCCGTCTTCACCTTTGGTGACCGACACAATGACGTCGCCACCATCAGACAAACCGCCAAAAAGAAGTTCGTTGGTTAACGGTTTTTTCAACTCGTCTTCCATCAAACGCGCCAGCGGGCGCGCACCCATTTCTGGGCTGTAGCCTTTGTCTGCCAGATAAGATTTTGCGTCGGGATTGAGCGTGATTTGTACATCCCTCTCACCCAGTTGAGACTCAATGTCCTTCATGAACTTTTCAACGATGCATTCCATGGCTTCGGGTTGCAGGGGCTGAAAAGGGATACGTGCATCGAGCCGGTTACGAAACTCCGGAGAAAAATGCTTTTTATAGGCCGTTTCGTCTGCGCCCACGTTCGTTGCGTCGCCAAATCCGATTTTCCTTGCAGCCAAATCTCGGGCGCCCACATTACTGGTCATGATCAACACGGCATTCCTAAAATCTGCCACTCGGCCGTTGTTATCCGTCAGTCTTCCATAATCCATCACCTGTAAAAGGGTGTTGAACACATCGGGGTGTGCCTTTTCAATCTCGTCGAGGAGAATCACAGCGTGGGGCGTCTTGGTCACCGCATCGGTCAGCAGACCGCCTTGGTCGTACCCCACATAGCCTGGAGGCGCCCCGATCAAGCGAGCCACGGAGTGCCGTTCCATATACTCACTCATATCGAACCGTTTAAATTCAATTCCCAAGGTTTTTGCAAGCTGCTTTGCCACCTCGGTTTTACCCACACCGGTGGGACCCGTGAACAAGAAACTACCAATGGGTTTTTCGCTATCTCGCAGCCCTGCCCGCGCCATGCGAATGGCTTCAGTAAGGCGTTGTACCGCTGGCTCTTGCCCGAAAACAACTTTCATCAAATCAGCGTCGAGATTCTTCAATGCCGTTTTATCGTCCACCGAGACCTGCTTGGGCGGGATTTGGGCCATTCGAGAAACAGTCTCTTCGATGTGTGTCTCATTCACTTCTTTGACCTCATCGTCGTTGGCCGGCGTCAACTTTACACCAGCCGCAGCCTCGTCGATCAAATCGATGGCCTTATCAGGAAGCTTTCGGTCGTGCAGATGTTTCGCACTCAACTTTACTGCGGCCACGATGGCCTCCTCAGTAAACCGCACCTCGTGAAAATCTTCATATTCAGTTTTAAGCCCTTGCAATATCTCCATGCACTCATCTTCAGAGGGCTCCACTATGTCTACTTTTTGAAAACGACGAACCAAAGCGCGGTCTTTTTCGAAATGGTTTCTAAATTCTTTATATGTGGTCGAACCAATACATCGCAGTTTTCCACTGCCCAATGCGGGCTTCAATAAGTTAGAAGCGTCCATGGCCCCGCCGGAGGTGGCACCCGCCCCAATGAGCGTATGTATCTCATCGATGACCAAGACAGCTTTACCATGTTCCTTCAATGCTTTGATTACTGCCTTGAGCCGGTTCTCGAAGTCACCACGATACCGCGTTCCTGCCAACAGAGAACCCATATCTAAGGAAAAAAGGTCCGTATCCAGTAACGGTTTAGGCACGTCACCGGCCACAATTTTTTGTGCCAGCCCTTCGGCCATTGCCGTTTTCCCCACGCCGGCCTCTCCCACATACAACGGGTTGTTCTTACGTCGACGACACAATATGTGAATGGTGCGTTGGATTTCCTTCTCACGCCCGACCAGTTTGTCGAGGTCTCCCTCTCGTGCCCTTTGGGTCAAATTTTCGGTAAATGCATCTAGGGGGTTGCCACCAGCCTCAAGGTCTTCCTCCTCGTCGTCATCCCCTACTGGAACGATGGACTGACGTTGGCCTTCGCCCAGTTTGGAAACGCCGTGTGACACAAAGCTCACCACGTCCAGGCGTTCTACGCCTTCGTTTTTTAGGAGATAAGCGGCAAAAGAGTCAGATTCGCCGAAGATGGAGACCAACACATTGTAACCCTTGACCTCTTGCTTGCCCGCACTCATCACGTGCATGGCCGCGCGCTGAATCACCCGTTGAAACCCCACGGAAGGTCGTGTTTCGAGTTCTTCCTCTTCCAGCTCTTCTAACTCGTCTTCAAAGAAATCGTGAAAGTGAGACTTCAGGCTGTCCAGATTCGCCCCACAGTGCCGCAAGACCTCCACCGTGTCATCATCGTGCAAAAGCGCGAACAATAAATGCTCTACCGTGGCAAACTCATGCCCTCTTTCATGGGCATCACTTAAAGCCAATCGAACGGCCAGTTCAACTTCTTTACTCAGCATCGCGCTCTTTGCCTCCTGGCTTTAGTTTGAACCAATCCTGTAGATCTTTCCAGTTTATGGCTCCGGTTCTGCCGTAATCATAAGCGGCATGCCGTTTTCACGGGCGTATCCTGTGACCACCTCCACCTTGGATTCGGCCACATCCCGAGTGTAAGCACCCACAATGGCCTGACCAGAGGTATGTACCTTGAGCATGAGGTGGGCCGCTTCAGTGGGATCTTTTCGGAAATACTTTTGCAGGATATGCACCACGAACTCCTGTGTGGTGTAATCGTCGTTGTGCATAATTACCTGAAATTTACGCGGTTTTTTAGTGGAGATCCGCTCTAACGTCTCGATTCCGGTTTCGTGGCGGGGCGCTTTTTTTGGGGGTTTCTTGCTCACCGAACTACCTCTCAACGGTTCGAGTTTATTATACAAACTACCCCCGGGTCGGTGCAAATCTATAGGTGTTCTCTGGATCCAGTTCGGTCCTTTTCTAAGGATTGATGAGCAAACCCAGCGATTCCCCAAAACAGACAAAAAAAAAGCAGGCCACCAGCCTGCTCTTTTGTCCAAGTTCGGAACGTTTAGTGATGCGGTTTGGCGAAATTAAGTTTTTCTTTCACCGGCGCCTCAAGCTTCGGTCGAAGCTGCAAACTCACATCATCGTTTGCACCTGGATTGTCGATACTGTGCTGAATCACGGCTTCGTCTCGCGGCAAAAAGTTACGCCGTTGGACGTCCACCATTGTTCGCCCTTCCATGTCGAACCACGGAAAGATGAAGAATAATCCTAAAAAGAGGAAAGACGACATGATGATCACAAAGTTCAACTTGTTGTCCCATGCAATGTGCATGAAGATAAACAGCACGATGAAGGCTTTAATCGACGCAATCAACAGGGCCAGAGGAAGGTTAAACACGCCAATATCAATCTGGGCGGCAGCCCATGTCACGAAGGTCAAAAACATCAGAACACTAATCGTTCCGATATAGACCGACATGGGCAAGACGTGCGGCGCGTCGCCTTTCACGTATGTGACGGGTACGAGTCCCTTACTTTCGTTATGGTCAGACATGGTCGCTGCTCCTTAACCTACGAGATAGAGAAGAGGAAATAAGAAAATCCAAATGACATCGACCAAGTGCCAATAAAGGCCGCCGATTTCCAATGGGACGTAATACTCAGAACAGAAATGGCCCTTAATATTCTTTATCAACAACCAGAATAGAACTGCCATACCAATCAGAACGTGAACACCGTGCAAGCCCGTCATCAGGAAGTAGATTCCAAAGAAGATGTGAGCTTGGTCGGGGTTGGGCACCGTGGCGTTCGTGAAGTAAACACCTGGCAGAAGGCCTGCGTGAAACTTGTGAGAGTACTCAAAGTATTTCACCACCATAAACGTGGCCGCACAGACCAACGTAATGATGAGATGAATGGTCACTTGCCCCGGATTATCCGTCTGCGCGGCTCTAATAGCCAAAGCAACCGTGAGGGATGAGACCAAGAGTACCACCGTGTTCACAGTCCCCATGGTCACGTCCAGGTGGCCGTGCGCATCGATATAGGCTTGGGGATGCAGATAACGGTAAATACCGTAGGCAACAAAAAGCCCGCCGAAGAGGAGGACTTCAGTGACCAGAAATCCCCACATGCCCATTTTCCCAGCATCGATCTGCTGCGCGGGCGTGGAGAAGTGACCCGCTAAGGGGAATCTTCCTGGTTCGAGATTGGTATTCGCTGACATAGTTCTTCGCCTCGCTAAAGTGAAAATTTAATCACTGTAACCTTCTTCAATACCGAAGTCGTATGGACCGGTGGTTACGTGTGGGGTTTCGTGGAAGTTGTGCTCAATAGGTGGCGTGGTGCAAACAGTCCATTCCAGGGTACTCGCGTTCCATGGATTCTGTGGGGCTTTTTCACCGTTGCGCAAAGAATCGATCAAACTCCATAATGCAACGAACAAACCGAGAGCAAGAATATAAGAACCAATGGTTGAAATCTGATGATAGAATTCAAACTGCTCGAGGTAGTTGTAATAGCGTCGCGGCATCCCCTGGGAGCCCATAAAGAACTGCGTGAAGAATGTCACATTAAAGCCGATGAACACCAGAATAGCACCGGTTGCTCCTAAAGATTCTTTGTACATCTTGCCGGTCATCTTTGGCCACCAGTAATAAATGCCACCGATAAAAGCCATGATTGTAGAACCCATCATTACGTAATGAAAGTGAGCGACAACAAAATAGGTATCGTGCAAGTGAATGTCCACAGACAAAACGCCCAAGAACAATCCTGTAAGTCCACCGATGGTGAACAAGAAAATGAACATCAAAGCGTACAACATTGGCGTCGCGAGGTTAATGGCGCCTTTGTACAAGGTTGCGACCCAGTTAAAGATCTTCACACCTGAAGGAATCGCCACGAGCATGGTGAGAAAGGAGAAGATTGCACCGGCCAAGGCACTCTGCCCTGATACGAAAAGATGGTGCCCCCAAACCAAGAAGCTGATGAGTGCGATGGACAATGATGAGAACGCTACAAAGGAATACCCAAAAACGCGTTTTTGGGAAAATGCAGCAATCAAATCAGACATGATGGCCATGCCGGGCAAAATCATGATGTACACAGCAGGGTGAGAATAGAACCAAAAGAAGTGCTGAAAGAGCACCGGGTCACCGCCCAAAGTTGGATCAAAGATGCCAACCCCGAGAGTGCGCTCCACGATGATCAACAGAAGGGTGATGGCCAAAACGGGCGTTGCCAAAATTTGGATCAGCGCTGTGGCATAGATTCCCCAGATGAAGAGCGGCATGTTAAACCAGGTCATCCCAGGGGCTCGCATTTTATGCACCGTGGTCATAAAGTTCATACCGGTCAGAATTGATGAGAAACCCAGAATGAAGGCAGCGAGCGTCATACTGACGACGGCCTGCGAACTTTGTGAGGAGTAAGGCGTATAAAATGTCCAACCGGTATCGACCGCTCCTGAGACCATCGAATAGACGGCGAACAGAGACCCGGTAACATAAATGTAGTAAGACAGGAGATTCAGCTTAGGGAAAGCCACGTCTTTTGCCCCGAGCTGAAGTGGCAACACAAAATTACCTAATGCCGCAGGGATGGAAGGGATGATCACCAGAAACACCATGATAACACCGTGCATGGTGAATGCTTGGTTGTATTGCTGAGCGCTCATGATGGTTTCGGTGTGCGTGAAAAGCTCAGTACGCACCAAAATGGCGAAAATGCCACCGATCAGGAAGAAAAAGAGCACCGATGCCAAGTACATTAGTCCCAGGCGTTTGTGGTCAATGGTCAACAGCCAGGATTTAATCCCAGTGCTGGCGCGAAGATAATCTACGTCGTGATTGTCAGACATTTCTGCCTCCTAAAAACTTTGCGCTTATTTCAGCGTCTTGATGTATTCGATCAAACCCACAATTTCGCGTTCTTTAAGCTTGCCTTGATAAGGCGTCATCAGATTTTGATAACTCTCAACGATCTTGGCAGCTGGATTCAAAATCGATTCACGCATGTATGCATCATCGACTTTGACGGTGGACCCGTCAGCGAGTTTTTCGTCTCTCCCGTAAAGTCCCTTGAAACTTGGCCCGACCAATCTAGACCCATCAATGGAGTGACAAGCATTACAGCCTTTTGAACCGTATAGTTTTTCTCCAAGCGCTACGGGTGGCAAGCTGTTACTGGCCGCCTGTGTCTTTTCTATCCAAGCACGGAATTCTTCCTGTTTGACCACCCGAACTTTCGCCAACATGTTGGAGTGGTCTTTACCACAGTATTCTGTACACAGAACCGGATAGAGGCCTTCTTTGTTGGCATTAAACCAAAGTGTCGTGTATCGACCGGGAACCGCATCCATCTTCACGCGAAAGTTCGGAATGAAGAAGGAGTGCAAAACATCTTCAGCAATAATGATGAGTTTGATGTTGGTATCCACAGGCACCACAAACTCTACACCCTGCCCACTTACAGCCACATCATCCTCTGGGTAGGAAATTTCCCAGAACCATTTTTGGCCTGTGATGCGCATTTCCATGGCGTCAGGTGGTGCAATATACAAATTCAAGAAGCCGCGAAGGCCCCAAACGAAAAGAACCACCAAGTAGAAGAACGGCAGAACGGACCATAAGGTCTCAATCAGGACACCGTGGTCGCGTTGAGAGTAGGCCTTCCGTGAGAAATTTTTGACCCTGTATTTGACCAAAAACCACAGCATCGGGGCCACGACAAGTATGCCCAGAAAAATGCAAGACCAATAAATGAAGTAGAACAGACCGTCCACATCAGCCGCTTGGGTTGAAGCAACTGCAGGTGTCCAAACACTGTCCACCAAGACTTCCATGGATTGTAATGCTTTAATATCCATCGGCTTTTAAGCCTCCAAGTAATTGCAATACAACACTAGGTTGCATTAGCAGGTTTTCTCTCGTTTTTCTTCATCACGAAAAATGTCAACATCAATAATAGCACCGTTAAAATGGCAGCCAACCGCATCAGCCCCCACACATAGACCGTGTAGGTACCAACTTCAGCATTATACTGAAAACAACTCAAAACGATACGGTCGAGCAATTGCCCGATCTTACCTTTGCCCGCTTCGAGCAGGGCGAACCGTAAGTCTTTTGCCTCGTACATTAGTCCGAAGAGCACATTGTTCAAAATGCCGTCAGGCGTGGCAATATAAATACCAGCTGCGTGTGCATACTCCCCCGATTCCGCATCTTTATTGAACCCGAAACCCAATGATTTCGTTACTGTATCAATAGATTCCTGCGTCCCGGTGTGGAATGCCCAGCCTTGGCTCTTCTCCGTATATCCTAAGGACCGAAGATAACTACCACGTTTTTTCGCCGCCAATTCAGTCCCCTCTTCGGGACTGATGGACATGGTGACGATTTGAAAATCTTTGCCAAGATCCAGTCCGACACCCTTCAGGCCATCAACCAGAGCATTAAGCACCAAATCGCACAGCATCGGGCATTTGTAATACCCTAAGGTGACAATGGTGGGGATTTCATTCTTGAAGTAATCGCCCAGCGTCACCTGTTTCCCGGTGTGGTCTGTCCATTCCGTACCCAACGGTAGTTTCTTACCCAGTTCGGGTTGAATCTCGGCGTCCTTGAGCATTTTGGGCTCATGGGTAGCTGGCAAAATATTGTCCGAAGCTTGATTGCTACCGAGTATTCCAAGACCTTTGACCACTGCAGAATCAGCAAGCGAGGACTTGCCGTCGGCTGCGATGGCGGCCGTACTTGCAAAGGCTAAACAGACTACAAAAGTCTTATGGAATAACGAACGAATCATTTACTTTTATACTTATCAACAATCAGCTTTTTGGCAGCATCGATCGACTTACCTTTTTCACCTTTTAACAAAGGCGCCGCGGCCTCTTCATGCTCAGCATATTCGGTCAGAGGGTAAGTACGCTGATTCACCTCTTTGATGCGATCCACTTCCCAAAGGAAATAGGCATAAAGAACTACAAAGTTTGCGATGACGAAAATAACGAACAGGAAGAGAAACACTACTAAGGTAGCTTGCCCTTTTGTTCCCAAATCCGGTTCTGCGTCTAGTTGTGCGTCAGAGTTCGAGTGTCCCATCGGTCACATCTCCTTCTTAATAATTCTCGTGGCCCAGGCTTTCTTCGAAGCGCGGGTCACCGGAAGCAGCCAAAAGATTCTTGTTCAATAAGAAACCAAAAACCGTCAAAAATACGCCAAAAACACCAATCAGTGCGGCAAAGTCGCCCATGTTGACGTGCATGTGAGGTGCATGCTCACCGAACTTGAGGCCGTGGGCCGCAAAGTTAGGCAACACCAACCAGTAGATATCGACAATGTGCATGACGATGATCCATACGGCCCCTACGGCCAGCCCAAGTCGATTACGTTTCACGTGGCGGGACAGCAGGAATAGAAATGGAACGAAAAAGTGCGTGATCGGCATGGCCCAAGAAATGAATTCCCAACCATGCGCCAATCGATGGTAGTAGAACTCCACTTCTTCAGGGATGTTCGCGTACCAAATCAGCATGAACTGACTAAAGCCGATATAAGCCCAGAAAACAGTGAAGCCGAACATGAACTTTCCGATGTCGTGGTAGTGCTCGGTGGTCACCACATTGGTAAGCGCCCCGGCTCTTTGCAAGCCCATCAATACCAGCGCCATAAAGGAAAAGGTAAAAAGCATGCTACCGGCGAAAAAATAAACGCCAAAAATGGTGGAATACCAATGCGGCTGTAAAGACATCAACCAATCGAATGCGGCGAAGGATTGAGACAAAGCGTAAATGGCAATACCGGCCGGAGATAAAACCACCAGCAATTTGGTCAGTTCTTTCTTGTCCCCGGCATCTTGGGCCACCGAACGTCGATAATAGACGGCGGCCAGCAAGGACCACAGCACAAAATAGGCAATAGCTCTGACGTAGAAGAAACCCTCATTTAGGTAGGGAGCCTTTGCTTTCAAAAATTTATCGTGGGACTCAACATGCGTCCAATGAAAGAGGTCGTGGGCCCCTAAGACCACCGGGATGAACAACAGTGCAAAAACCGGCAAGGTCATCATCCCATTTTCAGCAATACGACGTATGCCCATGGACCAGCCTGCGCGGACCAAATACTGAATGAGTACGAATGCCATGCAGCCCAGTGCCAGGGATAACGTGGTAATGAAGCCGAAGTGGTAGGAGTAGTAGCCTCGGGCCGGGTCGTCCCCGAATCCGGCGTACCAAGCCCCTAGACCGATGACGGCTAAAGCCAACCCGATAAGGTGAAGTTTGCCCCAAATGCTTCCTTCTGGAACAACGAGCTCTGATTTATCTACAGTTTTTGCTTCCACGTTAGTCCTCTTTTGCTGGCGCTTCTGGTTCTGCGGTTGCTTCTGATTCTTCTGTTGCTTGTGGCTCTGCCGCTGCTTTCGCAAAAGCGTTGGGGTTCTGGCTCAGCTGTAAGGCCCGAACATAAGACACAATGGCCCACCGATCAGCCTCGGTGATTTGGTGCGAGTAGGCTGGCATCGAACGAATCCCGTTCGTGATCACATCGTAGAAATGTCCCAGCTTTTGACCGTAAAGGTAGTCGCTATGAAAAGAAGGTGCTTGCACAGGAAGTCTTTTGGAAACCAAACCCTTCCCATCCCCAGCCTTGCCATGGCATGGGGTACAGTAAATCTCGTACCTGTTTTCACCACGGTTCACCAAAGATTCGGTCATGGGGAGCGCTGCAGGGAAAGCATCAACCAGTTCACCGTTGGCTTTGCCACGATAGAAGTGATCGTCTTCCTTTAGTTTACCTTGGGCCACGGTGCCCTCAGGCGGTGTTCTCATGGCCCGGCCATCTGCGAAAAACTCGCTGTTGCGATAAGGCTTAAGCTTGGCTTGCGTATCCATGTTTTGATTGAGGTGGACGGGAGGTTCGGCACTTTCCCAGCCACGACAGCCACTAAACAGAACCAACGCACCGAGCGCTGAAATGCATATTTGAGTTGCTAAAGGTTTCATAGTTCGCCTTCTACCTCTTCCACGTGAGCCGCGCCGGAACCTTCCAACAGTGCTCTTGTGCTCGCTAAATCAAAGTTATCGTCTGCGGCCTCAATGATGATGAAGAACTTGTCATCGGTCACCTTTTTAAACCGCTCGCTCTCGAAGAGTGGGTGGTTCAGTGTTGGGAGACGGCAGATGGCGAACATCCCAAAGGCTGCGGTGAGGCATGAAAACAATACCGTCACCTCGAAAGTGATGGGAATGTAGGCCGGAACAGACCAGAGTGGTTTGCCACCAATATTGAGTGGATAGTCTGCAACAGAAGTCCACAACATGAAGCAAAGCGCTGAAACGCCACCGGTAATTCCCATGCCCAAAACGAGCCAAGGCAAAAAGCTGGGCTTCACCCCCATGGCCTTGTCGAGATTGTGTACACAGAACGGCGTGCAAGAGTCCCATTTTTTGAAACCTGCATCACGCACTTTTTCGCAAGCCGTATAGATCGCCGAAGCGGAATCGTACTCAGCTAACAAACCGTATAACTTTTTATTATCACTCATCGTCATCACCTCAGTGCGCGTGGGGATCCGCTTGGGGCATCACAGACTTGACTTCAGCCATGGCGATTGCCGGTAAAAAGCGAATAAAGAGTAAGAACAGCGTAAAGAATAGTCCGAATGAACCAATAAACATGAAAATGTCATGGCCGGTGGGAACGAAGTAGTCCCAGCTTGAGGGCAAGAAATCACGATGCAAAGAAGTCACTGCAATCACAAAGCGCTCAAACCACATTCCGATATTTACGAAAATCGAGATAATGAAAGTCACCGTAATGTTGGTCCGCATTTTTCGAATCCAGAAAATCTGCGGAATAATCACGTTACAACTAATCATGGACCAATACGCCCACCAATACGGGCCAAAAGCGCGATTAATAAACGCGAACCCTTCGTATTCGTTCCCACTGTACCAAGCGATAAAGAATTCCATCCCATAAGCGTAACCCACCAAGGAGCCCGTTAAGAGAATGATTTTATTCATATTCTCGATGTGCTTCATGGTTACGATGTCTTTGAGGCCTAAAATTTTCCGAGCAGGTAAAATCAGAGTCTGCACCATGGCAAAGCCCGAGAAGATGGCCCCCGCGACAAAGTAAGGTGGAAAAATCGTGGTGTGCCAACCAGGTAACTGTGCCACTGCGAAGTCAAAACTCACCACACTGTGTACGGAAAGCACCAGAGGTGCGGAGAAGCATGCCAATATCTGGTAAGCTTTTTCATAATGTACCCAGTGACGGGTGGAGCCGCGCCAACCCAAAGACAAAATACCGTAAATGATTTTGGCAGTTTTGCTCTTCACACGATCGCGCAGGGTTGCGATGTCGGGCACGAGACCCGTGAACCAAAAGATGGAAGACACTGTAAAATAGGTGCCCACCGCGAAAACGTCCCACAACAAAGGAGACCGAAAGTTGGGCCACATGCCCATCTGATTTGGCAAGGGAAACAACCAGTAAACCGCCCAGATACGACCAACGTGAATACCGGGAAAGACCAACGCGCAGATAACCGCAAAAATGGTCATCGCTTCGGCGTATCGGTTGATGGAGGTTCTCCACTTTTGTCTGAACAAGTAAAGAATCGCGGAAATCAAAGTCCCTGCGTGCCCAATACCTACCCAGAAAACGAAGTTAACAATGGGCCAACCCCAGCCTGCTGGGTTGTTGTTCCCCCAAATCCCAACCCCTTCCCAAAAGAGGTAAAAGATGTCGGCAACAAAGCAGCCCAACAACGTGGCCGAGACAGCCCAAGCAGCCAGGAGCATCTTGTTCGTCTCTTTAAGAGGTGATTCAGGAACTTTACAGACGACCTCAGTAATAAATGCGAAATCGTGCGAACCCCGAACCAGGGGTTCACGGCCTTCCAAGGGGTCGGCCAAAACCGCATCACCACGAATGACACCGTCAATATAATCTTCCATATGTTCTTGTGTTACCGTGCTCATGAGGCCAGCTCCGGGTTCAGGTTACGTACCTTGGCCAAATAACTGGTCCGAGGTCGAATGTTGAGTTCTTTTAAGAGCTCGTAGTTTCGATCAACTTTTTTCATCTTGGCTACTTGGCTCTTTTTGTTGTTAATGTTTCCGAAAGACACCGCACCGGTCGCACAGGTTTGTGCGCACGCAGGCGTCACAGCACCATCGGGAAGATTACGTGGGTCTTCTCCCTTGCGCTTGGCCACCATTTTGGCTTCCTGAATCCGTTGCGTACAATAGGTACACTTTTCCATCACACCACGGTAGCGCACTGTAACGTCAGGATTGTGCTGCATGCTCTTTATGATGAGTCGGTTCGACTTGTCTTCAGGGACATAAACGTTGCCAGTGTCACTGTAGTCAAAATAGTTGAATCGACGGGTTTTAACCGGGCAGTTGTTGGCGCAGTAGCGCGTTCCAATGCAACGGTTGTAAACCATGGTGTTCAAGCCCTCGGTGCCGTGAACCGTCGCAGCGACGGGACATACCGGTTCGCAAGGCGCATTTTCGCAATGCAAGCAGGACACCGGCATCGTACCTGTGGTCGGGTCATTGACATCGCCGGAGAAGTAACGATCACTTCGATTCCAATGCAGCTCGCGCCCCATAAGAACCTGCTCACGACCAACCACCGGGATGTTATTCTCAGCTTGGCAGGCCACGATGCAAGCACCGCACCCCAAGCAAGAATTCAAATCAATGGTCATACCCCACTGCTGGCCTTGGTTGTAATCAAACGGGTCATCCACCATTTGAATGGGCTTTTCTGACAACTTGTTGTTGATGACCTGCAGCAGACTGACACCCAAATCGTGCTTTCCGGATTTTTTTGGGTTTGCCTTGTAGTCCGAAGCGGTTTGGGAACGCATTTGATTGCGATCTTTCTTCGGGTTGATGGCATTGTCGGAGTTGAAATGGGTAATTTCCTGATAAGGATTATTATCCATGGAGAAGTGGTCTTGAGTAGACGCCAAAATTAAGGTTTTGCCGGTGCGACTCAGTTTCGCTCCCGTAAGTACTTCATAGGCCTTCCCTGACAGAAGGGGCGCCACCGAAACACCAACACCGTCTCCAATGTCTCCTGCCCGCTGACGACCATACCCCGTGTGGACGACCACGGTGTTCTCGGCCAAGCCTGGCAGCACAAAACTTGGAATGCTGATAGAATTTCCGTTCACTTCTATTTTCAGCTCTTCGGCGTTGTATGCATTTTTTGCGACCTTATTCGTCAGGCCCATCTGTTTCGCCAAAGCGGGGCTAACCAAAACAGCATTGTCCCAAGTTAACTTGGTAATTGGATCGGGAAGCTCCTGAAGCCAACCCAAGTTCGAATGACGACCATCCAGAACTTTGAGATCAGGAGTAATGACGAGTTCAATGGCGGTGCTACTTACCTCGGGGGCAGACAATTTCGCTGCGACCCCTTGAACAGCACTCAAATTAGCACGGGCCGTTTTGAGTTCCTCACGGTTCGTGTTGGATAAGAGTCCGTCATGCAGGGCTGCGCGCCAGTCTTTAGAGCCCAAAGACCAAGTGGCTTTCACCAGCTCGTGTCCTTTGGTCAGTTTGCCCCCGACCCATTGGCTTAAAAGCTCGATGTCCGAACGGGCACCGTGCAGAGGTTCGATCAAAGGCTGAATCACGGAAGCTTGACCATCATACGCACGAGCATCACCCCAAGCTTCTAAGAAGTGGGTTAATGGCGCGTGCCAGGATGAAAGGGCAGCGGTTTCGTCTGCGTAAAGCCCGTAATGGATGACGGAAGACGCCTTGGCCATTGCTTCAGCGAATCCGGCACCAGCCGTGACGGCTGGATTCCCACCGAGCACCACCAGTGTTTTCACACTGCCCTTGCCCAATGCATCTTTCAGATTGTTAAGTTGCTGAGATGCGCTGACCGCGGCCGCAGCAAATGCTGGTTGCGCAGGAGCATCTTCTCCTTCAGCCGCTTCCACCGCCGGCTTTGCGGACTTTGGAACGCTAACGCTAAAAGTTTCACCAAAGCCTTCAAGAGCGATGTTGAGAACGGCAGCCAATGCATGAACCCCCGCGGGCTGATGCTCACCGACAGCGATGACGCTGGCTCCCCCGTGGGATGCAAGGTCTTTGGCTAAGGCTGTCAAAAACTTATTAGCTTTGTCATCCAACTTGCCAGCTTTGAACGACCCTAGGAAAGCGGCTTTTGCCGACTCGTCACCCAGTGATGCGGGCCAAGCCAATTTTTGATTGTTGAACAGGTCAAGAGCCAATGCCTGTAGAAAGCCCCCAATGTGTGAGGAGGGAAGTCTCAGGCGATGGTCTGCGTTGGTACCGGTCAGAGAGTAGAGTCCCTCAACGCTGTACAGGCGGTTCATCTCACCGACATCTTCACCGCTATCGAGGCGACGTCCGGACGCATAATCAGCTGCGTTTTTCAATGACTCAGGGCTCAGCGCAAACAGATCTGCTTCCAGGGTTAAAATGCGCTTTGCGTTTGCGAGGTCATAGTGAACACGCGCCCCGCCACCGAAAACGGTTTCGGCGCCAGCTTGGGTGTTATTTAGAGAGAGCGAATCCCATCTGTACATCTTCGCTTGAGGCAGTTTTGCTTGAACCTCTTTGAGCAGTCGGTCACGAGTTGGCTGTTCTGAGCCATCAACCAGAAAGGCCAGTCCCTTCCCTTGGTTTTTGCTGGATGCAGAAACGAGTTCTGCGATGGCTTTGTCATATGACGCCCAATCAGACGCTTTCAGAGCACCACCTTCGCGCTTTTGCGGGCCGGTAGAACGATTGGGGTCGTAGAGTTCAAGTACGGAAGCTTGAGCGTGGGTGGAAGAGGCGCCACCACTCGCATAATGACTGGGGTTACCCTCGATCTTCGTTGGGCGGCCCTCGTGGCTTTCTACCAAGAGGCCTTCTGCGCCCATCGCCCCTGGGATTACCGTCGCATAATAGTCAGGAACGCCGGGTACCAATTCAGGCTGCTTTGCATAGGGCAGAATGTGCTCTTCAGGACGACGCACACACGCTGTACTAACGCCAGCGAGCGCGAATGAAGCGCCCATGAGTTTCAGCATGTCTCTTCGCTGCACACCTGTGGACTCTTTAAGCTCGGTTAGGAATTCTCGATGAGCGCTGTCTTGGTAATCAGACCCAAAGCTCAAGTGATCGAGCGACTTCCAGTATTTTGGCGCTTTGTTCGCTGTTGATTCAGGAACAACTTCGATTAGTTCTCTTTTGGTCATCGGTGACACCCCGCACAGTTAACGACTGGTGGCTGCAATTTCGAAGCTTTCTCTTGGGCTTCTTTGGTCCACTCAGGAGAAGCGACCCAGTCCATGTCTGTGATTTTATCCAAAGGTCTTAATGCGGGTGCTGGGTTGCGGTGACAATCCAAGCACCATTCCATATTCAGAGGCTCTTGCTGTCTGACCACAACCATCTGATCGATCCGGCCGTGGCAGCTGACGCAACCGACCCCGCGCGTGAGATGAGCACTGTGGTCAAAGTAAGCATAGTCTGCGATCTTATGAATACGAACCCATGGCACTGGGTCACCCGAGGCCCAACTGTCCCGAACAGGCTTGAGCAGCTTCGAATCTTTTTTCACATTCGCGTGGCAGTTCATACACGTCTGTGTCGGAGGAACGCCTGCATATGCCGAAATTTCTACGTTGTTGTGGCAGTACCGACAATCCATTCCCAGCTGACCAGCGTGGAGCTTATGGCTGTAGGGAACCGGTTGATGAGGTGCATAGCCGACATCGGTGTGTCGTGGAGAAAACCAATACCAAACAGAAAAAACCACACAAACAAGCACGAGTCCCACAATAGGGGGTGCCAGCATTGGGATCTGATTGGTCCAACGGGGAAAAATCTGAGCCATAGGCTCTACCCTCCAAACGGCGTTAAATAGCCGTTAAACGCGTTTTCGCTCCCTTTCCCACCCAAAAAAGGTGGAATAAAAGCGGAATTTCCTAATTTGCCGCACTTTTCATAACTGGCCCACCGATTCATTCAAGTACTAATTATCAAAAAGTCCATGATTTAGGAGATAATGTGGCATTATTGTATTTACGCATCTTCAGTACTACCATTTTTGCCGCACCAGAACCTGAGAACTAGCCCTCAGGTCCCTTTTCCAGCAAGAAAAGTCCCGCTCGAACGAGACCGGCCAGGTGAGCGGACGCTCCATCCACGTGGATTCTCAGATCCCCATTTTGGTCTAGTAAGAAGATTTTTCCAGCTTTCGCCATCCGATGAAGACGACTTTGGTCATCAAGTTTTTGAGTGGTTGGCTGACCCACGAGCCTGGGCTCAAGCTGGAACGCATCTATGAGGGTTTTGGTTTGCTCAGGCAAGGTGCCATGTAGTTGTAGCCACGTGATACCTTCCTTCTCGGCAAATATTTCTACTGGTTTGGCCGTTTCTGGATCGAACTGCTCTCCAACTGCAAAACTTATGAAGACAACTTCTTTCCGTTCCTTTTTGAAACGGGTCATGACCTCAATAAAATCCTGAGCATTCTTTTCGCACGTAACGCCGCAGCCCTTGAAATGTAGATGAGAGATGACCAATTTACCTTCAAGAGACTGTCCGCTTGTGACCTGCCCTCTCGAATCAGGGAGCTGCCAATCCGCAACTTTCACCAATGGAGGCGGCGCATCTCGACGAGCCATAGCGGCCATTCTTAGAACAGGCAAAATAATTATGCCCGCCACTGCGCCCCAGAAATAGGGGTTTCGAAATAAGGATTTTTTTTCCTTACCCACGGCAACCTTTTTTTCTTAATGAGAGTTAACCTGGCAGCATGGCATGCAGACCCACGTCCAAAGCCAAGACCAAAAAGATCACAGTCTGGTGAACCAAAGTGCCTAGGAAAACCCTGCGCGCCCATTGGTTCAATGTTTTGTGCTCCTTCACACCAGTCACCACTGCCATGTACCAAATCCCACATAACAGATTTACCAATGCGAAAATAACGCCACCAAAACCAACCCCCCAAATGAGACCGGTGCCCAGGATGTATGCAAATGACGTCCCGGTGATAGCCCAAACCATCGTCTCGCTACTCGCCTGAGATGATAAAATCGCATAGCCGGCATTCTCGTATTCTTTTTGACGGTAAACCCAAATGGCCAAGGTGTGGGGGATCTGCCAGGACCATAAAACAAAAAACAAAACCCATGCGGGACCATCCAATGTCCCAGTCACCGCGCTGTAGCCAAGCAAACCAGGCATTGCGCCGGGAATGGCACCCACAGGGAGTGACCACCAGGAAGCGGTCTTCATGGGCGTGTAGACCAGCACATAAAAGAAAGCCGCCAAGACTCCCAAAAAGAGGGTGATAGGATTCCCGAAGGTAAACAGGAGCTGCAAGCCCGTCAGCAGGCAGGCCATACCCACCAAAAGCGCCCAGGTTGGGTGCACCCGGCCAGATGGGAGCGGCCGGTCTTGTGTACGAGCCATCAGCCCGTCGATATCGCGCTCAAGGTACATATTTAAAGAGCTGGCCCCGCTGACCAGAAGAATGATGCCGGTCAGAGTTGCCGCAGCGTACATGAAAGAGATTGAACCGGGCGCCAGTGCGAGCGACCCCAAGCTGACCACCAGTGTCATCACACCAATTTTGGGCTTGGTGAGCGCGACCAGGTCTTTAAATGCTGGCAGCCCTTTCGCCAAAAGGTCGTTTTGATCAGAGGTATGAGAAATGAGGTGCTTCATGATAAGGGGCGTAACAATTGGAATGAGCCTGGTCAACGGCTTCCGGCAAGCTCATGAACGAACGAGATCTTCGGCGCGATATTCATGGCCGTGCCAAGATACCTTTTTGAAAACAAAGGCAATAAACGCCACTCTCAAAACTGCCATTCCAAACACGCACGCTGCCACGGGCATGAGGATCAAGGTCCAGAAAGGATATCTGACCAGCCCACGCACCCGTATCAAGCCCAATGCCGCGATCAGGCCCCAAAATATCAATACCAATAAGTTTAGGGAGATCCACAACTGACTGGCCATCCCGGAGATGAGCAATCCCAGCGCCAAGGCGCATGTCAGTGGTACCGAAAAGAGGGCCAGACCGATAAGAAAGGTGAGGAATGCGTTTTGCCCGCAACCCGCCCAGACCTCACTGCCTGAAAAGTTCACGAGATCGGATTTAGAGCCAACAAAATGCCTTTTCACTTGCCCGACCGCGCGTAAAATCATTCCACGGCCGCTTTCCTGACGCATCAAGCGTCCCAAGGCCATTTCATCGTTTAAAGAGCCGCGAATCTGAGCATGGGTGCCTCTTAAACGGTAAGCCTCAGCACCCACCAGGTTGAATGCCCCCACGCCCACGCCACTGGTGCTGTCGGTATCCAAAGCATTGGGTGAAATAAATCGAAAATGGGTCAGCAAAACAAGAATGGGCAAAAGCATCGCCTCTAATAATCGTTTCGCAGCGATTCGAGGACACAGCGTCAAATGAACCAAGCGCTCTCGTTCCATGGTGGCCACAGCATTAAACACAGCCCGCGGCCCCACGCTTAATGCGCCATCTGTAAAAAGAAGCCAATCACCGGTGGCCAACCCCTGCCCCATTTCAAACGCATAACAACGAGAGGCCCAACCTGGCGGGATTCGTTTTTGCTGTATCACACTCAACCTTGAATCGGTCTTCGCCAGTTCTTCTAAATGTTCAAAAGTGCCATCCGTAGAATCATCATCGACAGCGATGACCTGCATATCTGCGCCATTCTGATTAAGCAGTGCTGAAATGATGCCTTCGACTGTCTCTTTTTCGTTTCTGACCTGAAGTATTGCGGAAACTTTATATTTCATTTGTAGGTCGGATGCGGGTGCCGCAAAAGACAGACGCTTAAGGTCGCGCATTAATGCGTGGGTTCTGTAAACCACTGCAGACCACACCAGCGCTAATAATGTATTCGTTACCCATAAAAAAATGGCCAGCACTCAAGGACCTCTACTTTCTCGACGCTTATGTCTCGTCGAGATAATTCAAAATAAACGCCCCCACTCTTTCCACACCATCAGAACCTTCCGCGTAAATAATCCCCAACAGCGGTTCAGAGTCTCCGTACACATAAACCTCACCACCAGAGTCCTCATCTATCCGCAGCGCACCAACTCCGAAAGCACCCTCCACCTCTGCCTTTGAGGAACCCAAACGCAAACCCGTATTCGCATCTGTTCCCATAAATGGCGAGGAGATCACGATAGCGGTCACCTTCTCTGAACAGATAAATGGATCGCCAAATAACGGATAAGCTGGGTTTTCCCCGCATCCCTCCACAAACCGAAGGCCCAATGATGCATAGGTGACAATGTTGAGCATGAAATCATCACCCTCAATGCTTCCTTTGACGTCATAGGCATCTCCCACTATTTGGGTAACTAAGGTGAAATCGCTGCCCCCCGTTAAACCCGAACTTGTGGTGATCGTCTGGCCATTGAGCGTCATGGACGGGGCCGTCAAGTTCATGGAAGCCCCCCAGTTATCGTTCTCCTGGGGCTTAAAAAACGTCAAGCTGATCAATGTCCCGTCCATCACAATATCTGCTGTATCCGTGGTCGTGTCGGTGAGGGAAATAAGGTAAGAAAAACCATGGCTCGGATAGACCACCATTTGAATGGTGTCAGGAATCGTGTGCAGGACGTAAGAAGTGGGGTCCAATGAATTGGTCAAGCCCGCGATGCCATCTTGTAATGCTTGAGGGGTCAGCGCATGAATCTCGCTCCCCAAAAAGGTTAGTGAGCTGCTCGCATCCACGACGATTCTTGAAAGTATATCTGAATTATCGGGTTCGCCATCTAGTTCACCCGATGCATTGGGGACGTCAACAAAATCAAAAGACAACCCATGGTCATCGCAAATCCAGCGATAAGTTAAAGTATCGCCAGCTCGAGGGACAGTCTCAAAAAACGCACCCACCTCCTGGCGCGTGGCGGTACCGATTCGTTGAACAGACATCCCGCCAACATTGCTCGGCTCGAAGCCGGGTAATTGCGCACCATCCGCAGACACCAGGTTGAAGCTGTTGCCGTTCACTGCCCCACAGTTGACTTCTTCAAGCGGGACCTCTGACACCCCTGCGTCTGGGCTTGAAGCGGGGGGGGTTGGCAGGCCTGCGTCGGGTTCTATGACCGTTTGAGACGTGTGGCCTGCATCACTCATCGAGACGTTTTGGTCCAAAGATGCCCCAGCATCATTGCCCGCCAAAGGCACTGGCGTTTGAGAGCCTGGGCAGCCCCAAAGCAATAATAAGCTTAAGTAAAAAGTTCTATGCATTTTTGCTCCTTGAGCGCTTACATTCAGAGTTTTGCCGTTTCTGCGCCACCTGTCTATCATTTCGTATAATATTTCGGCACCAGTACCTTGACCGACGAAATGGCCATACCACCGGTGGTTTTCGCAATAAAAAAAGGAGCCCATGGGCTCCTTTTTTGCTCTTCCTAGGTTCTCGCCCCATCAACCGGGCTGGAAAACAAAGGAGTTCTGAATGGTCACTTCGCCATCATCAGGTTTCGGGAAGCGAATCCGCTTCATGGCTGAAACAACGCATTTACCGACGCCGCCTCCGACTGAGTCTTTGACTGCGGATGCGTCGCTAACTTTGCCTCGGCTATTAATGGTAAACTCAATGACGATTTTACCCTTCAGCTTGGAGTTGGATTTCAAAGCCGTCTCGTAGCATTGTTGGAACATTTTTCCACGACGTTGCAGGATACGCTTCACTGCCTTGGAATCAATTTCGCCATCCAGCGGCTCAACATCAGCGGCACTCACACGACCGCTCACCTTGGTTCGCTTCTTAGCTTTGGTTTTGACTTTACCACCGCCACTGGTCCCCAAAGAGCCAATGTCTGCAGCACTACCGCCGCCGCTACCGCCGCCTTTTCGAGCGATCCCGCTACCGGAAGCCGCGATGCCCACACCAGCGGTACCCGCTAAGGCGTCGCTTAGATCGCCACCGATGGCAGCACCATCGCTGAACACATTGGCCAAAGCGCCGTCGCCTTCACCAACAGCACCAATCATGGCCAGCAGGCCCTTGCTGGCGATTTGGTTTCGAACGTCTTGCCGCTTTGCTTCCGCTGCCTTGGCTTGCTTGGCCGCATCTTTCAAATTTTTGGGAGGCTCTTTCTCTGCAGGCTTTTCCGCAGGCTTTTCCTCAGGGGCAGGTTTGTCTGCTGGCTTGTCAGAGTCTTTGTCCTCGTCTTTTTTCTCTTCTTCAGGCTCGGGCTCATCCTCCTCTTCCACAGGAGGTGGCGCGGCCACCTTTGCGATCCACTGCTTCAGCTCCTCTTGAGAGGGCGGCGGCGGTGGGTCGACGCTGACTACCGTGATACCTGCACCGGTATGAAAAATGAACGAACCTATAAAACTCAGCATCAATATTGGTTCAAATCGTTTCATCCAACCATCCTTTATGTCGTCGGGCAGCTCTTTTTGAGCCACCTTCGACGGCTTATCCACAAAGTGGAACAAAATCGTCGTATCTTTCGAAAGCTGCACTTGGCCTTTAGATGAATCGTCTAAAGGGTAGTGAGAGCGGTCGTTCTCTGCTTTCGATAGATTTTGAGCTTTTAACGCTGCAAAATCTAAGTTCTGATTTTTTACGGATACGTGACCGTTCATATCCGCATTGTAAATTAAGTTGTACTGGGAGCCAGCCAACTCAAAAACAGTCCAGGTTGCGGGTGCGCCATGGTCACGAACTTGAAAAGTATTCTTTTCATCAGTCCCCACAGTGATCGTTTCGCGCGCCATCATGACACGTTCTTCAACGATCTTGCTCTGGTGGGTTACCGTTATTCGTAGGACCTTCTTCATCATTCCCTCAACCTTCACGCCATCGCGTGAATCAGCTGTCCATCCTCACGATTGCAAACTTGTATTCACCAAACCCAGCCTCACCACAGGTGATGAGAAGTTGGGTTAACAAACTGTAGGGCGTGGCCTTATCGGCGATAATCACCACCTTACCGTTAAAGCCGCCTTCTTCCGTAATTGATGCCGTTAGCTCTTGCGCTTCCTTTACTTCCTTGAGCTTGGTACGCAGCTTTTTGATCACAAACTTTCGTTCCAGCTCAGCCTCAGGAATCGCGAAGGCGCTGGGGTTTTTGGTCGTTGGCCCCATACTCAGAACTGGCATATCATCCACAACAATCTGTGGGGTATTTGCCGACTGCGTTTTTTGTCCATTTACGAACCCTTTGCGAATGGGACCCGTCACCAAGACGACCGCTGCCTCTTCTGTTTTCTCTTTAGAAGTGGACATGGGCAAATCTGTCGCAGGGTCGGACACATCAATGGGGCTCGTCGCGAAACTTTTGATGAGATACACCAAAATAATGGTCACAATGTCCATGAGCGAGTTCAGCGCTGGTGGTTCATTCTTTTCCCCGTCGCCCTTTTTCGCACGTCGTTTTCGACCTTGATCTTGCTGGCGAAGAAGCTCTTCGGGCCAACCCTCGTAGGGGCTGCTGCCGTCTCCAATGCTTACGTTTTCTGATGCCATAATAGACTATCCAATGTTTGATGGGTTAACTTTAACCGACAATCCCGGCCGAGAAGGCCACCGCGGGAAACAACTCTTTTCCATCTGCCGATTCGCGAGCCGAGTCCATGGTGTGCACCACGCGCTCATAAATGACTTCAGGGTCAGCAGTCATGATGACGTTGTCTTCCAATGGGAAATTTTTCTTAATCTCAAGCAACTTTTTGTTCAGTGCTTCGTAATCGTAATCCATTTCCCCTTTGTCATTTGGTTTCATGGGGATGAGGGCTTGCCCTGGGCGGGGTGGATTTGCATTGTCCCCAGTGAGCGTGGCTCCGGAAGCTGCGAGATTGTAACCTTTACGGGTAATAAAAATCGTCAGGTTCAGCTTGGGCTTCTTCTCCTCTTCTGGTTTTGACGCAGAAGAACCACCGCCTCCGCCCAATTGCGGTGCTTGAACAGAAATCAAGCCCAGTGGGACGTTTACGGTCATTGAGAGCAAGCAAGCGATAAGAGCAAAGTTCAGGTTCATCATCGGAACCAAATCCGGTTCTTCGACGCCTGCATCCTCTCCTCTTGGTTTTCTTCGGTTTGCCATGTTTTATCTCCAAAAAGTGTTAGAAAATCTCGTTTTCCTTAAAGCAGGCTGCGCTCCGCCACTACGGCGAAGCGCATCCAGAAGGAATACGGATGAGATCAGCTTTACTCGCCTTTACCGCGGGCATACAGCAAGTTTTCTAAACGCACGCTGTAGTAGTCGATCTCGTTGGTGATCTTCTTGGTGATCCCAGTCAAGGTCATGAAAATTAGAATCGTTGGAATCGCAACCATCAGACCGAAAGCAGTGGTGTTCATGGCGACACCAATAGCAGCAGACAGCAGCGCTGATTTTTGATCGGCAGGGGCTTTCGCCACAACGGTAAACGCTTCGATGAGGCCCATAACCGTACCGAGCAAACCCAGCAACGTTGCCAAAGAACCCATGCCACCCAAAGCGCCGGTACGCTTTTGCAACAAAGGCATCACTTGAAGATTGGCTTCTTCGATGGCGCTTTGAATCTCGGCCTCGCCTTTGTTGGCGCGAGTTAGACCGGCTTTAACGACGACGGCCAACGCAGCATTTGGCGCAGCGTTACAGAGCTTTACCGCACGATCGATGTTATTGGCATTCACCAATTTTTCGACCTGCGCCATAAAGTTGTTACCGTCAATATTGTATTTAAAGAAAAGAAAGATAACGCGCTCGATCGCGATGGCAGCCACCATAAAGGAGACGCATCCCACCGGGATCATCCACACACCACCTTCAACAAAAAACTGTGCAATTTTGGCCATTAGCCTGCTCCTTAATTTCGGCGAGAATTCGCCAGTCAGTTAGGGTGTAGGGCCCATTCCTGGCCCCCACAACAAATATGACATTTGTGTCGAACCAACCGAAATCAAGATCGATCTCAGGCCAATCCGTATTTCCCAGGTTCTTTTTGCACTAAAACCGATGTAAAAGAAAAGATTAAAACGGTTTTTTTTTCACAGATTCAATAATCCGCTCTTTTAGGTTTTCCCGCCGCTGCAATTCATCGAAATTCAATGCAGCCCTGGGTAGAATGAAGAAGGCTTCGGGCTTTTGGATATTCCCCTCAATCACCAACTCCTCAAGCGTGATTCGCTTGCCTTTGGCCTGGGCAGGCCCAGCAACGCCCAGCAGGCCGAAGAACGATAAGGTACTGAATATTAGAAATATTTTCTTGAATCTTTGATTTGCTAGAGTCATTTACTTGTCCTCATCTTCATCTTCATCTTCGAAACTTTCGTCTTCCGATCCGGGCCCCGCCTCTTCTTCTTGCGGCTCTTCCGTCCCCGGTTCTACCCCGGGCTCACCTTCTTCATCGGCTCCGGGCTCGCCTTCTTCATCGGCTCCGGG
>MDTD01070870.1_pt1 | contig 45113 bp, 63 predicted proteins | sample 811221 | NCBI WGS metagenome assembly MDTD01 (sample SAMN05326646, study PRJNA326480) | marine metagenome | isolation source: seawater | place: Pacific Ocean: South West | collected 2011 | reverse complement strand
GCAACGGGTCTTGCTAACAATAATAACGGGGTCACATACAATGGCAACGGATCTACATCATCCTTTGCAATTTCCCCAGGGCACACCTCTTATTCTGTTCTTGTATTCTTGAATGGTGTTGCTCAAATCCCAGGAACTGACTACCAAGTCAGCGGTAACTCTGTTGACTTCTCAATCGGTACACCCCCTTCTACTGGTGATGTGATCCAGATCAGGGAGTTGGTCATCTAAATAGTAACAGGAAGTAGTAGGATCCTATGTCAACAAAGATTAATGGTAATCAGATACAGGCGACGACCAGAGGTTTGGTCGAAGCGTGGTCTATTTCCGAACAACTAAATCTACCCGCACTGAACCAGTCAGCAGTTAATGCTCTGGGAACTCCTGCCTTTGGTACTTTGATCTACAATAGTACCGAGGATATGGCACAGATCTACAAACAGGATGCCAATCAAGGTAACCCTGGTTGGACTGATGTTGGTGGAGGTGGTCCTGCTATTGGTGAAGGTTCTATCATTAGAACTAACGGTACAAATATTTCAGAGAACTTAACTGTTGGTCCAACTGCAAACGGCGGTGTAGAATTCACAAACGGTTTTTCAGCAGGTCCAATACAAATCGATTCAGGTTATACAGTCACGATTGAAAATGGAGCATCGTGGACTATGCTTGGAGACGACGATCTTTCCTACGCTGAGTTCGTTGACATTGAGTCACAGCACGCTACTTTCACTGGTACACTTCATTATGGTGAAACAAAAGAAAGCGTTTACTATTACACAACAAGTGGTTCTATAACCCACGACTACAATAATTCAAACTCTATCTGGATTAACAAAACAGGAGGTGGTAACTTTACTATCAGTTTCACTAACGTTCCTACTGATGGTGCACACGCATATGGTATGACGGTTGCTATCAAACAGCAGGGTGGTGAAGGTATTCCAACTTCAGTCAATATAAACGGACAGTCAACAACTATATACTGGTCAGGAGGTAATCAACCTTCTTGGGGAAGCGATGATACTTATGTTGTTGTATCATTTGCTCTCATCTATACACCTAACACTAACTTCCATTCATTTACTGTGATGGGTTCTGCTACTGGTTATTATCAAGCATAATTATGTCAACTAATATTGGATATTCTGGGATGTTTAATCCCTTTGGTTCTTCCTTAGGTTCTCGTGGAGCAGGGGCAGGCGGAGGTGGTGCGGTTAGACTTATTGCTGATGATAACGGAACTGTTTTCGATCAAGCATACGAAGGAAAAAACTTTAGATTCCATAGGTTTACGAGTACAGGAGATAATAGTCTATACATTCGTGGTGGTGCAGGTGGAACTCTATACGCTTGGATGTGGGGTGCTGCAGGTGGTAGAGGTGGACAAGGTGGTGCAAATGGTGGTGCAGGTGGTTTTTCATATGGAGAGATTCAGGTTCAAAGTTCTTGGATTTCTGAAGGTGGTAGGATGAGAATTTACGTCGGTGGTGGCGGTGGAGGAGGAAACGGTTGCTACGGATGTTGGGGTGGCGGTGGAAATGGTACTAATGGTTCAGGATATGGTTCAGGAGGACGTGGTACACACGCTTCTTGTAGTGGATGTTCAGCAGGTGGAGGAGGAGGTGGAGCAGCATCTATGCTCTTCTCACCTCTAGGTGTCAATATGAATGAAGGAAACATTCTCCAAGTCGCAGCAGGCGGTGGTGGAGGAGGAGGTCGTGAAGGTTGTGGTGGTGCAGGAAACGGTGGAGCAGGTGGACAGAGAGGAGCAAACGGACAATGTGGTTCACAGGGTGGAGCAATGGGAGGTAACAGTGATACCAATGGAGATGAGTGTGGCAGACCAGGGAATGACGCTTCTGGTGGCGGAGGCGGTGGAGGTGGATATAACGCAGGTCAGTGTGGTGGAAACCCAGGTTGTGACTGCAATGGAGCAGCAGGGGGAGGTGGAGGACAATCTTGGATCTCTTCTCCATACCATACTGGTGGGTATATAAGTAATGGTGACTGGAATACCCCAGGTGAGAACTCTTCTCAATTCAGACAAGGTGCTGCACAACCCAATGGTGGTAATGGCATCGTCACTCTTGGTTACCTAGTATAAATTATGGCAACAGTAAATGACCCTAAAACGGCAGACAACGATTACGAACAGTATAACGTTGCTTCCGTAGTCTTCGATATAGGGGAAGACACAAGTGTTGGTGGCGGATTTTCTACTCTAAAATCTAGAGACGTCACTATCAAGATCGGTGTAAGAGATTTTGGTAAATGGAATTTGAATTGGTCAAACGGTCTAAGGATCGGCATTTCAGTTGCAGAACCAGATGGTACACAGATCTTCAAACAGTCACTTGAGAACATTATCTCATCTGACACTAAGTATCAGTTGACAGTATCATTACCGATGCTGAATACTGAAATGAAGTATGCGGTTAATTTGTGGGCAGGCACAAATACTAAAACACTAACGCATAGGGAAGATATTGAGATCCCTGATTATCAAGATCCAACCACTCAAAGAGTGAACCCTGCAGGTACAGTTGTTTATCACGAAGGATACTATCCTGACGACGAACAATGGGAAAGAGATCAACCTTTCTTACCCTCTGGTTTTGAACGCCCTGTGCCACCTACATAATTGTATAAATAACTAACGAGGAAATTTTAACAGGCAAAAATGAGTACACTTAAAGTAGCATCTATTAGAGACCTGTCTGGCATTGGTGGTTTTACCCTCGCATCTGGTAATATCACTGCTAATGGTACGCTGACTGTTAGTAACATCACTATTAACGGAACTATTTCAGGTTCATCTAGTCAGATTGTGCCTAGTGTCTCAGGTCAAGCAGGTAAGTTTCTTACCACAAACGGATCATCAATGTCTTGGACAGATGTTAGTTCCGAAAATATTTCATCATTACAAGTTTGGACAGGAAACGGTACTTGGAACAGACCAAGTGGTGTTAAATACATCCACGTTCGCTGTCAAGGTGGTGGAGGAGGAGGTGCAGGTCACGGAGAATCAGGCGGTGCAGGAGGTTATTCTGAACGTGTGATGAGTGTGGCAAACATTTCATCCGTTGGTATCACTATTGGTGGTGGCGGTGGAGGTACTTGGTACTTCAACCGTGGTGGAGACGGAGGATCATCTTCATTCGGTCCATATATGTCAGCAGGTGGAGGACACGGTGCTGCCAGAAACAACTCTCACTCAGGTGGATTAGGACGAAACGGTTCTGGTGGAGACCTTAACATCTGGGGTGGTGGTGGACAGTCCCACGCTGCACACGGTGGAGGAACTGGAGGACCATCTCACTTTGGAGGATCTGTTGCTGCAGGTTGGCCCAATGGAGGAAACTTCAGTCATAACCATCAAGATCACTCGGCATATGGTTCAGGTGGTTCAGGTGGTCACTTCCATAGTTTCCGTGGTTCAAACGGTAAGTATGGTGTTGTTACTGTTATCAACTACAAATAAGGGGACACGATGAAAAAAGCATTGATGGATTTCACAGGGTATGTCGCTGACATCGTAGAACCAGGGGAGGAATATGCACTATTTCTTGGTCGTGGTTGTGCACAGATGTGGGTGAATGCACCCGATGATATTACTAAGGTTTGGACTCTTGAGTGGTCACCCTCAGCAGAGGATATGATCTGGGTCAAGAGAGAAGAAACTTATGCAGACCCTGCAACTACTCGAAGAGTTGCATATGGTGAGGTGGGAGCACAATTAGATATGCTCTACAAAGACCTCGTAGCAGGTAGAGACTTAGCAGGTGCAGATGCACTATGGTTTAACCATATTAAGACAGTTAAAGACAATACAACTTCACCTTCTTCAGTAGAAGAACCAATGGATCCGTCGATGACGGAAGAGGAAGTTGCAGAGTTTATGTCTGATGCAGTCGAACCTTCAGTCAACAGACCTTGCAAGATCTCATCACAAGAACAACCTTGTTGGGAGAGATATTCTAACTGGGGAAGATCCTACGAAGAACTGTAACTTGGTATGAAATTTGATAATATCTGTATTGTCGGTGGTGGCAGTGCAGGGTGGATGACCGCTAGTGTACTAGCAAAACATTTTGGTGATGCAAAAGAAATTGTGTTGATCGAGTCACCTACGAAACCTAGAATCGGTGTAGGAGAAGCGACAACGCAATTTTTTAATACATTCGTACGGTATCTGGGTCTGGAGGATTCAGACTGGATGCCTAAGTGTGATGCAACATATAAGCACAGCGTACGATTCGATAACTTTAATCCCAATGGTTCATTCCATTACCCATTTGGGGATATGAATGGACCTGCATCGATTGCGGATTACTATACTTGGAGAAAGGGGAAACCCATCCACAGTATGACGTTTGGTATGATATACTCGGATGTAATACGGAGCGTAGAAAAGGGTAAAATCATCCCTGATCTCCTCAAATTTCGAGTTGGTTACCACTTCGATGCAATCTTATTCGCAGACTACCTTAAACACAACTATGCAATTCCGAGAGGCGTTAAACTCATTGAAGATACAGTCCACGAAGTTAAATCCTGCGTGGATGGGGTTAGCGGAGTTCGTCTTTCTAGTGGCGATTGGCACAACTATGACCTTTTTATAGATTGCACAGGGTTCGATGCTCTACTTACTAATGCAGTAGATAGTGAGTGGGAATCGTGGAATGATGAATTGGTATGCGACAGAGCAATAACGACGAGATTAGAATATACAGATAAACAGGAACAACTGGTTGCACATACAAACTGCACAGGAATGAGCAGTGGATGGGTATGGAAAGCACCAACGTGGTCAAGAATTGGAACGGGTTATGTCTATTCATCCCGTCATCAAGACGAAGAGAGTGCACTAAAAGAGTTTCAGAAACACCTTGTAGATAGTAAAGGTATTTGTCCAAATTGTGTAGATAAACAGTATTACAAGAAACTAGCATTCCCTACAGGTGTAAGGAAGGAGATATGGAAAAAGAATGTGGTGTCTATAGGACTAGCAGCAGGTTTTATTGAACCTTTGGAATCAGGTGGGTTGTTCTCAGTTCACGAGTTCCTATTCAATTTAATCGGTGTGCTTCCTAAGAATAGAGATAACTACAATGGTTTTATAAGAGAACAGTTCAACTGGGGTTCTAAGAGAAGACTGAAATCATTCAAGGATTTTGTATTGGCACACTATTGTTTGAGTCCTCGTGATGATACACCATTCTGGAAACACTACAATCAAATGAATTTTGAGTCGGAGTTCCCTGATGTATTGACACAGAGATTCGAACAGATTCAGAATCTAAACTATTTGTCAGAGGGTGCTGTATATTTGCTAGGAGGATACGAATATGATATAATACCAGATAGGTTTGATATACTTGCAAATGAGCAAGGATACCAGATTCCTGAGTTTAACGATATGTTTGAGGATGCTCTAAAAAGGCAAGATCCAGACTATCCTACACCCTTAGAGTATTATCAATCTACCCTATATAAGACAGAAGATTCTTAGTTATGCAAGTTAACAATGTTGTAGTGGTTGGCGGTGGGTCATCTGGATGGATGACAGCAGCAGCACTATTGAAATTATGCCCTTGGATTAGTGTTGTACTGGTCGAATCCAAAAAGCATAAACCAGTCGGAGTAGGAGAATCAACGCTCGGACAGTTTAACAAATATTTGCGTGCACTCGGTCTGAAAGATGAAGAGTGGATGCCCAAAGTAGGAGCAACATTCAAGAACAGTATTCAGTTCACAGACTTCCGTGAAATTGGATCTAAGTTCCAGTATCCATTTGGACCTGCAGATTTATATAATTGCAAGAACGATATTCAAGATTTCTTCGATCTTCAAAGATTATATCCTGATGAGTTCCCACCAGAATTGTTTGCGAAGTATTACTTGGCAGGCAATACTTGTATGGCAGAGCATAACAAGATGTGGGGCAATAAGGATGGTAGGATCAGAGATTTTGATTTTGCTAGTGATACTGCATACCATATTGATGCTGACAGATTTGCAGAATTCTTAAAGAATGACATATGTTATCCGTTTGCTTCACAGGATAGATTCACACATATCATTGGCGATGTGCGAGGTATGGTGAAGGATGTGATGGCAGGTGGATCACCCGCTCAGAGCAACAGAATCATCAAACAACTTGCAGTTAAACTATCAGAAGATAAGAAAACGGTAGGAGTACAGGGAGATCTATTCATTGACTGCACAGGATTCAAGGGTGCACTCATTGAAGAAATGATGTCAGTAAGACATATCAGTTTCGAGAAGTATCTACCAAACAATAAAGCATTCTTTGCTCGCATTCCTTATTACTCACAGAGTGCAAGAAAGAAACTGATGCACAACGTGACAGACTGTCGTGGTGCTAATAGTGGTTGGATGTGGACTATTCCTCTGTGGGATAGGATCGGAGTTGGTTATTGTTGGTCTGATCGGTTCGCAATGGAAACCGAAGCAAGACAAGAATTCGAAATGTGGATTGATAATGAATTCCACTTAGAACCTGATGAGTATGAAATCAAGACTATTGATATTAAGCACGGATATAGAGAAAAAGCGTGGGAGTTGAATTGTGTAGCAATCGGGATGTCATATGGATTCATTGAACCCTTGGAATCCACAGGTCTATTGACAACACACGAGAATATCCTTAGACTGGTTGATGTCTTAAATCGACGTCAGGGTTATGTGTCAGGTATTGAGCGACAATGGTTCAATTACGCTGCACAACGTGAAGTCATTGGATTCAGTCATTTTGTAGCAATGCACTATGCATTAAGCAAGAGAACTGACAATCCATATTGGAGACACGCATCACAACGATGTGAGTATATGCTCGAACAGTTCGATGGCAACATCAAAACTAATGATGAGTATGAGAGGATGGGAGATATTCTGGATCTTGGAAGACCACTCAGAGCAAACATTGCAGGTATGAACTTCATCGCTGCAGGTATGGGATTGAGATTGGGAACTAGATTCAATGGATATGGAGACGTCGAAGAACTCACACATATTGGAAATGAACGTCTAGACTATATCAAAGACGTGGAGGAATTCATCAAGTCAGATGAAGTGCCTACACATTATGAATTCTTATTGAAACACATTTATGGTGGTGAAGACAATGTTGAATGCCCTGAGGAATAAGTTTAGACCGAAGAAACCTTGGTTGCGTTTCTTCTCTCTAGAACCTGGGTTGGTCGAAAACTATCCACTTATACCTACATCACAGGTAAAACGTAGATGGTTAACGAAAGAAAGCAGGGAAGCAAAATGTCCTTTTAGGGGCAGTATGAATGTTGCAAATTGCCCAGGTCTGAAACAGATCACTCGTATGGGTTATGTTGTAGTCGCACCAATGGATTTCATCATCCGTACAAACGGCGATGGAGTTGGTTACGAGTATGAAATACCCACAATGTTCACTAGGCACGCTAACTTTATTGGAGATCATTCTCCAGATCAGGTAGTTCCTTTGGTGGATAGTCCACGCGAGTCACTTGCTCACATCATTAAATTGGAAACACCTTGGAGAGTAAGATCAAGTGATGATCTTATTTTCTTACAAACACCCGTGTACTGGAACAATGAGTCCCGTTTCGAAGCGACTGCAGGGATCTATGATCCACGTTTCGCTATGCAAGTTAACGTGCAACTTATTTGGCACGTCTTGGACGGTGAAACTCTTGTAAAGGCAGGGACACCACTAGCACAGTTTATACCAGTACCTCGTTACACACTTGAAAAAAGTTGGTACGATATGCGTATAGATAATGCAACAGATAAAGACTGGGATCTCGAAAACGCTTTTAACTATTCACTTAAAGCGGAGTATCCGAACGATGACAGCGTTACTCGCAAGGTCGGTCGTGCAGTTAAAACAATTAAACACCACAGCAACGGAGTTGATCGATGAGTATTACCCTTGATGCATTGATTCAAAACTTCCACTTACAAAAAGAGGAAGTTGAAAAGATCATCACTAAGTATGATGAGGATTTCGCAAACAAGAAACTAAATCCTTATGGAGTTACCACTATTGAGTTTCAAAAGAGATCTGATGCATATGCACAGAAATCAAGATTGGAGGGTGCTATTGATGCTCTCTTTATTGTGAAACGAGATATTATGGGAGACGATACCGATGTGAATATCCCGATGGCAGAATTGGATGCCGTGGATACTGAAATGGAAATTATCGGAAATGTATCGGAGGAAAACGAAACGGAGGAAGAATGACACTCACTAACGACACATACCACATATACTACGATGGTAAGGTTCTATTCAAAAACCTAGATCAAGAAGAGTTTGATGTTGTATGGGGTCGTATCTATCGGTCGTATCATATGGACAAGATTGAATATGTGAAATGCGACAACGATGATCTAACTGGTGTCGAACAAAGTTACTGATGAGAATTATTCGTAATGTTATCTCACCTGTATATCAGATGAGAATAAAGCAAATGATGGAGGATGTGGGATTTCCTTGGGGATACCTAAAGGATGTTACCTATCGAGATACAGATGAAGTTAAGAACAGATTTCCACAGGCAACAGGAACTTCTGGTTTTGCTCATCTGTTTTATGATGCAGAGACAAACACATCGTCGGAGTATGTAAATATAATTCTACCGTTGTTGTTCTCCTTCCTAGATACAACAGAGTATAATTTGTTTCGTATTAAAGGTGGTCTCCTGTTACCAACAAACACAGGATATAATATGCCACACATTGATATGAACAGACCACATACAACGGCACTATATTATGTGAACACGAGTGATGGTGACACCGTGTTTTTCGATGAAACAAACAACATCATTAAGACAGTCAAACCCGAACAGGGTAAAGTCGTTATTTTTGATGGTTCTATCTACCACGCATCGAGTTGCCCTACCACCGCTACAAATAGAATGACACTAAATTTTAATTATGACTATTGAAGTATTTTACTATCAATACGACGGCGGTCAAGACATCCTAAACTGTTGGGATTCTCCTCTTAGTCTCGAAGGTATTGGCATCGAACCAAAGAAAGTGATCGATGAATTCGAGGGAGAGAAATTCGTACCATATATGCAATGCCCCGCGTGGACTCACAAGAATACACGAGAGTTTGTGATGTACAGTCCAAAAGACTTGACATTCAAAATTCACGACGAGGGATATGTAACAGTAAAAGAACTGAACGATCAGCAAATCCAGAAATATCTAAAGGTCGAAGATCTAGAACCACCTATCAAAACTCTACAGGTATCAGTCCCACAGTTGTTAGTGTGGACAAAAGCAAAAGGTGTATGGGTCGAAGCACGAGACTACCCCTTGACAAGCAGAAATAATAACTTTACACTAGTAAACGGTTGGTTTAATCTATCCGATTGGTGCAGACCTATCTCATTTGGTATTAACGTCGTTGATAGCAAGGAAGATGTCAAGATTAAACGTGGCGATCCAATTTATAAATTTGCCTTCTATAAAGAAGGAGACCTTACAGAATCGTTTAAGTTAACCAAAGCAGCACCACCACAGGAAATGTTACTGCAAATGCATAAACGTTTGTCAGTTAAACAGTTCACACCATTTCTTGCTAAAGATATTATCTTTGGTGAAAGAGATAAAAAATGTCCTTTTAGGTGGTTTAGAAAATGAGTGAATATATCCCTACTATCGTTGTAGATAACTTTTTCGAGACACCATCCGCAATCGTAAAATTAGCACAACAGCAAGAATATTTTAGGTGTTACGATCATCCCAATAAGGGGAATTGGCCTGGGAAGAGGTCAGTTTTACTTGATAAATTAGACCCTATCTTGCACGAAATTATATGTCGCAAAGTTAAATCACATCTACCACAGTTTGTAGGATTTGATATTGCTGACGTTGCATTTCATATATGTGATGGTAAGAACAAACGTGGATGGATACACGCTGACCCACCACACTTAGGTGTGGGGATGGTTATCTATTTGAATGATGGTAGAGTTGCAGACCGTGGGACAACAATTTATGATGTGCCACCAGATTTTGCAGGTCAAGGATTCGAAGAAGAGTTCAAGAAACAGTTACTTGCTCAGGATGATGAGGAAGCAGCAGGGGCATACGAGAAATATAAAGAGGAGTGCAATGAAATGTATCAAGCATCAATATCTGTTGAGTCTAGGTACAATCGTTGCTTAATCTTTGATGGTAGAAAATACCACGGTGGTATGGATTTCTTCGGAAATGATGTACACGATTCTCGCCTAACTATTGTTGGGTTCTTTCACGGTATTGCCACCGACCCACTTGACAACCCACCACAATAATATGCAAGTGATTATTACAGAACAAACGGAGGAATTCGCAAACGGTAAACTTTGGCGAATTCGTAATGCTTTACCTAAGGAAACTTGTGAACATTTGAAACACGAATTCCTTATGATTAAAGACATAATTGAAGCAACAACAACTGGACCAACTAGTGATCCCATAATGCCTGGGGCATTTGCAATGTACAGTCCTGTATGTTTTGAAGCAATGGGTCAGGTAATTAAACCACAAGTTGAACAGACTGTTGGTTGTAAATTATGGCAGACATTTTCATATGCCAGAGTATATACTAAAGGCACTAATTTGGTAAGGCACAGAGATAGAACAAGTGGGGAATGGGTTGGCAATATATGTGTAACAAGAGACGATACTAATTGGCCCTTTTACATCGAAATTGAGGGAAAATCCTATGACCTACTGATGAATCAGGGGGATATGATTATATTCAGAGGACATAAGGATTTCCATTGGAGACCAAAATATACTGGAGAATTGCAAGTACAAGCATTCGTCTCTTATGTCGATCAAGAGGGTAGATACGCAGATAATAAATGGGACGGACGTCCGATGTTGGCAGCACCTTGGGAAACCGCGAGTCAGAAAATACAGAATGAACAGTCAATGATTAACACATCGCCTTATTACACCTGATGAAACTGACAGTCAACAATCCATTTGACACAGCATATAAAAAACTGGATGATGTTATCGTATTCGAGGATATTATCCCACCAGTCTATCAAGATTGGTTGCTGTTATGTGCAGAGAATCCTGATCTTGCTTGGTATCGTAAAGACAAGGCGATCACGGACATCCCTGACTTTATAGATGACCCTCGCAATGGGTTCGCTAACCTACATTATTTGTATGAGATTGAGTATGCTGATAAAGCACATTGCTCAACACTCACAAATGGTTTTATGCCACTTGCATTGCAGTTCCGTGAAGCATTGAAGGCAGAATGTTTATTGCGTATGCGTATCAATGCAGTCCCTGCGATGGGAAGCAATCAGGTACAAATGCCACACATTGACAGTTACGTCCCGAACTCTTGGAATATCATTTACTATCTAAATGACACCGATGGGGATACAATCATCTACAATGAGAGGACTCAGGATGCCTTTGAGTACCCTGCAATGGTCTCGAAGGATGTCTGGACTATAAAGCAACGTATCGCCCCTAAGAAGGGCAGAGCGGTTGCATTCAAGGGCGATCTGTTCCACAGTTCATCCTATCCGACTAATAATTCAAGATTAGTAGTCAATATAAATGTGAGTGAGAAGACACCCACAGACCCCCGAACTTCATACAATCCTAACTATGGCAACATTAATTAAAAAAGGTGATGACTGGTCACTATGGAGATCACCTTGCATCGTCCACGAAAAGGACGAAATGGTCACACAACTGGGTAGAGCGTATCGTCTATTCAAAAATACCTTTACAGGTTTCGATTCATCGCTGACTGACAACGGTCTGACGTTAGGAAATCTTCCTAGTCTATTCAATTATGAAGAGAAACGCAAGGAAGACGAGGAATTTATTAGAAATATGGGGAAAGAGCAACATTCGGGGTACAGATTTTACAACATATTTGCATTAACCTCGCCTAGTCCGCTATTCTGGTTATTGTACAGAGATCTTACTACTGTAGTCCGAACCACCTTAGGAACTGATGAACCACTATGGTTTCAATGTTGGATGAATCATCACAACCCTAATCAAGTCTTAAGATGGCACGACCACAAGTTTGATTATCACGGTTATATTAGTATTGAACCGCACAATACTACAACCGAGTTCAGACAAGACGGACAACCACTTTATAATATAAAGAATGAAGTGGGGAATATCTACTTTGGGCCTGGGTGGGACAGACAGCATCAAGTTGTAGTCCACGAGGAATTTGAAACACCTCGTATAACATTAGGGTTCGATATTCAAACAACGTCCGATCTTCCTGACGATCAGTTCTCGCTTATTCCACTATTGTAAATAGTGTTATCATTCGCTTGGGGGAGCGATGTTCTTAAAATCCAGAATGCTAAACGACACGCAACAATCAGTATTAAGAAAGGCACTATTGTTGTATATTTCTTCATCACACAGGAGAAGACACAACGGTCAGATTAGTGAAGAGACTCTACAGTCATCACTATCAGAAGTTGATGCCATTGCAGAAATACTGCATCTTAAGCACGTCGAATGACAACACCATTATTCCTATCCGAATCTATTCCATTGGAAATCCACAAAATACTCAAGTCCCTTGAAATAGGGATGCCCGCGAAGATTGGTAGTATTCAAGGAACTATCGAATTCATTTGCGAAGAATACATTACTGTTTGCGTTTCGACGAAACCGAACCCTGTAGGTTCACGACAACCTATGAATAAATGTTGTGTTTGCGTGTATCCTAATCAATGGGATGATCTGGAAATTGAGGATTCGCACTTCCAAAATGTAAAGAATTACAAGGGAAAAACCAATGACCACCCTGGAAATGAGATGTTACCAGATATGGAGGATAGATGAAACAATACGATTACAAACTATACAAAGAAATCTTAGTATATTATGACAATCGAAACAAACTACGAACAAAGGTACAAAAGTCTGTTAAGATGGACAAAGAAACACTTCAAACAAATGGAAGCGAACTCACTCAGTAAAACTGAACTACTCGGATGTATGAGTGCTCTACAAATGCTAGACCAACAGTCTCAGGACAACTGGGAGAAGTTGCTAGGTATCTCATACAATGAACTTTATTTCAAATTAGAAAATGCCCTTGAGGAAACTAGTTAAGGTCACACCTAAATCAGACCGAACTAAAAAACAATTTGTTGAACATATGAACAACAATCCTATTTGCGTAATTGAGGATAGGAGAAAAGACGGACGTATGTTTATGTCATCGCAACACAATCCACAATTCTGGATATGGAGCGATGGAGACGATGACCCCGATTGGAGTTATGAACGCATCGCCTGAGTTTTTCGAAACCACCTCGGACTTGCCATATTCGAGAAATTGGTATAAAATATGGTGCAAAGACAACTCAGTTAAAATCGTGGAGTCTTATGAAGAAGTGCAAACCGCTTGGTGGAACTTCGCACATCACATTTCACACATTGAAGTTATCGATGCCAAACGAACAAAAGGAGGGAAAAGCAGGGGATTCTCTTAAAATTGCAATAGGAGAAGACGGTCAGATTACCCTTGATTGGGATGATAATGACCCCCATTGGAACTTTTTATCAAAACTATCCACTAATGAGGTACAGGAATTTGTCGAATCAGCAATCAAAAACGGACTTGGATCTATTGATCTCTCTAGCGAAATTGTTGAACCAGAAAGTGACGCATCTTGATTACGTCAACTATCTACAATCACACTTAAATACCGTAATTTGTGAACTTGAACGACAACAGACCTTACTGGAGTCCGATGAACTTAAATTCATTCAAGAAAACAACGGTGGACATATCAGGAGAGATCTTGATGCACTAGGGGAGAACATTGACTTCGGTGAAGTTGATCTCACGACACCCATTGCAGGAACTACATTCTCAGTCCCTGACACAGTTGAACATTCTGATTATTATTGGCAAACAGATAGGAACACATAAAGTTATGCGAACTTATACTTAGTTGTATTAAATAGCAATAAAACTTTGTTATGATTTCTTAACTTTTATAAGTAGTATCAGAATTGTGGAGGGAAAAATGAACCCTAACTTTATTATTATGAATCAAGTTACGAGTGAGTATTATGCACAATTTAATAGCAAAGGAGCAAATGGCAGAGTGGTCAGTTGACCACACCGACGATGAAATGGATTTAATCAACGACTATTTCGACTGTCTAATCGAATGTTCTATTGAACAACACCCACACGAATGCAAACGGATTTGTAGGGACACTTGGTAAGTAGGACAATTCAAGAACTGACCACCAGACACCCCCTCTGGTGGTTTTTTATGTGCTATAATTTGGGTATCAAACAGGGGAGTGAATGACAGTCAATCTACGCAAGCACCAACAGAGAGCAGTTGACGCGATGAAGCGTCATACAAAAGGTCAGATCATCGTGCCTACAGGCGGTGGTAAAACAATGTGTATGATTTATGACTGTCTCCGCCAGTTGAACAGCAACAGCAACAGCACAATCATTGTTGTAGCACCTCGTATCCTACTCGCTAATCAGTTGAGTGAGGAGTTTCTACAGTTTATGAAGGCAGATTGGGTATATCCTTATCACGTCCACTCAGGCGAGACTCATCACGAGTCAGGTACAAAACCAGATAAACTTGCTCAGTTCATCAAGGACAACAAAGCAAAGAATGCAGTTGCTACTCATATCATCTTTACAACATATCACTCATTGAGAAGAGTTGTTGAAGCAGTTACACGTCATCAACTTGAGATCGATGTAGCATATTTTGATGAAGCACACAACAGCGTAACACGCAATTTCTTTGATTCAACCGAGGACATCAGTTATATTTCAAAGAGAACATACTTTTTTACTGCTACCCCTCGTATCCACAACAGAGGTAGGCACAACAGAGGTATGAACAACACTAAGGTGTATGGTCAGATCATTCAACAAGTACCCGCACCAGAATTGATTGAATCAGGTTCTATTATCCCACCTACTATTGTGCCATTTGAGCAAGATATTGAGCGTGTAAAGAAAATGAGTTGGGATACTGACGCTCAAACAGTCCTAGATGTACTTGACACACTTGACAGTAAGAATGCTCAGAAGGTGCTATGTGCCGTCCCTAGCAGTAAGATTCTAGGTAATATGCTAGGTCAGACCAACTTGCTTGATGAGTTGAAGAAACGCGGTTACGATGTTCTACACGTTACCAGTAAATTCGGTGCATATGTCAATGACAAGAAGGTAAATCGTGAGAAGTTTTTCGAGACAATGGATTCATTCGGACGTGACGATGACAGAAAATTCATCATCTTTCACTATTCTATTTTGAGTGAGGGCATCAACGTCCACGGATTGACCCATACTATTCTATTGAGACAACTTCAAACCGTCGAAATGGCACAGACTATTGGTAGAGTCATCCGCCTACATAAAGAGGACGCAAAGCGTATTCGCTCAGGCGAAATCGTAGCAGGTAAACTTGATATGTATCGTAAACCAACTGGTTACGTTACAGTTCCTACCTATACGAACTATGGTAAGCACATCGCTAAGCGTTTACAAAACGTTGTAGATGCGATTTTCGTACACGGAATTCATCCCGAGTCACTAGTTGCATAAATAACTTTAACAAAGTACAGTTACAGAGATTGACAATGGCAACAAGTCAAGTTAATGGATGGGCAGATCAGTTGCTCACTAAATTATCTGAGAAGGCAAAGGCATACCGCCTTGCAACTATTGATAAAAGACTAGCAGAAGGTGTTGGCACAACTGCTGAGATCGCTAGGACATTGCACTCAGGTGTGAACGTATTGGTCACTAAACGTGAGAAAATAGTAGCGGATGATGCTTCAGTAACGTGGACATTCGCAAAGGCGGATGATGGCGAAGACATCAAAATTAGTGCTACCGCACCCTCGGATAGGGGCGGACATACAAAAGATTTACTCTGGATTGAGGGTTCTACTGGTAAATGTAAGAAACTCAAAGGAGATCTATACAACGTAGATGCTAACAGTCTCGACGATACTTATCGTGAGACATTCTTTGGCAAGGTAACACATTTGGGAACATTCTGGTAAACACTAGGACAATTAAATAACTGTACCACTAGACCCCCACAGGGGTCTTTTTTATGGCATTATATAAGAGTAAGGGAAACAACTTAGACGGTTGCTATACCCGAAACTCTCATTTGTGGGGTTATCCTACTAAGATATGAGTCAGTAGGGGTACAGGTGTAAGCGATTCCTATAGCGTAAATTTGGACTCTTGAGTGAAACTCATTACAGTAGTCCCGCGTTGTTCCCCTTACAACACCCACTATGACAGTTGATAAACTGCACACCTATCTCACACAGGAAGCAGAATCAACGTTATAGTATAAATGTTGAGAGCGTTGCTCACATTCACAATCGCTGAGGGATACCCTCGCTCTCAACACATAATTCACACACAACTTAATACGATGACCAGAGTACAAATCACATTACTAGTTGAAGTTGACACCGAGGACGAAGTTAATTGCCCTGACGGTGACCCTATCACACAAAACGTAGTAGTCAACGCAGTTGACAATGATTTCTTTCTTGACCCTGTAACTGTATTAGATGCGAGGATAGTAGATTGATAAACCTAAAACTCACAAGAGAACAGTTCGAAGAGATTTATGATGCAGTCAGAGATCTACCTGACATTTATAAATCAGAACTAAAAGAATCAGGCGATGAACCCGACGCTGCACACATCGACCTATTTGATGCAGTCAACATAATGAAGGAGATTTATGAATCATACTAACAACAAAAAAGAATTTACAATCGCTCTATCTCGTAGAGAACTAGGACTATTACATTACTATACTAGAGGACTAGTTGCAAGAATTGACAGCGACGTAACAGACTGGGGTTCTAGTTGTACTGGTCACGATACTATAGAGCACGATGACTATGGTAAGGACGCGATTCTAGGATTATTCAAACAAGTTAAACCACTTGTTGAATCTAACTATGGCACACAGTTCGAAGACTGGCAACAAATGACTCTCAAGGTCAATCCACAAACTGTCACACCCGAACCACCAGACCTTGCACCATCCTCTATAATATAAGAGTAAAGCAAACAACTCAATGATTATTATGACACCTGATCTTGATTTGCTACTTTCATATGAAAATGGCACTATAACTGAAGACGATTTCTTTTTCCTCTTTCAACAAATATATGACACTAAGGCATATCAATGGTTGCAGGGGCATTACGGTAGAACTGTTCAACTATTACTAGAGGAGGGATTGATTTATGAGTCGTCCAAATAGAGATTTAACTTTTGATGAACTGGACGCACTTTGGGAATTGACTCAAGTCGCATCTCATCAACAATTAAATCAACTTGAGAAGACTTTTACAGTCAGGTTTCGAGTTATTCGCAAGAAACTAGACAGTATGAGCACAACTCAAAGAAACACATACTTGAAAAAAGTAAACATCCCTGACCCACAATGGTAATTAGAAAAATGAATCAAAACTCAGATCTTGAAGGTGCTAACCTTATCCGCACAATGTCACAAAGTGAACTAGACACATTCAAAGAGGTATTTGTAGAGCGTTACATTGAAAATTGTACTGTTGAGCAATTAGAGCAAATTGCACGAGATTCAATGATTGACTACGCTAACAATGTATCAGAGAATGATTTGATCGATGAATTGATCGGATACGGTGGCGAGGAATTTGTAGATGAGTGCCTAGAGGAGTCTAGGGAACTCGTTGCACTTCGCAACAAATAATATGACAGTTTGACAAGTGTCACACACATACACTATTATGGAGCATACACCCCTATAATAATTACATAAGCAACAGACAAACAAATGCAAGTGACCACACCCGAAGCAAGATACCAACAACTATTTGAAGCAATGTATGAACTTTGCGATCAACAGGGATGGGGAGACCCATTCAGTTACGCGAGGTCTAGAGAGATTCATCTAGCAGGTATTTTAGGTCACTCAGTTGCTGACGATTATAGCGGTGCGGATGCATTTGACGCTGATGGAAACCCAGTAGAGTATAAATCTACTATAGGTAAGAAACTGACTGCTACATACAACGGCATTTCAGTTCAAGATACTTGGGACAATCAAGTCAAGTATCTTAAAGAGGAAAAAATCGGCAAGTACAAAGATCATTTTTTCGCACGCTATTCAAATGGTCAAGTTGTTGAGGTCTGGCAAATGTCAGGCGATGACGTCTTGAAATTGCTTTTACCTAGTCTAAAAAAGCAATTCTATTCTACAAAAGTTAGAAAAGATCCCAGACTAGGTTATACTATCCCATTCAAACAGATTCAAAACTATGGACAACGAATTAAGTAGAATCGAAGAGTATGACTCAGAGATTAATCCTAAGATGCAGGAAGCAATCGACGTGCTAGGAGAGCACTATATGAAGCAAATTGCAGGATTAATTGAGAATAATCGATTTGATGATGCTGACGCAATTTATAAAGAATTTGTTGTAAATGGATGTGACCCCGAAGATGGTAACTATGAGTGGATATTTTTGGATGATATGTTGGACAGTTGAATAACTGGCACACAACTACACTATTCACATACAACACACACTATAATAATAATATACAAAACAAAACACAATGAACTCAAAGGCAATTTACACAACACCAGTAAACAGAATCAAACAGAAAGTTTTATTCAACGATGGTTTAAGCAGATTGACCCATATATGTGCTAACTGGGCGGAGTATGTTCAAGAGTTAGCAGAGTGGGGTATCACAACAAACAACACTCTAGCAGGTGTGAACTTAAATAATCTATCCGAGTGGGATATTCAGTATCTTGACATCTTTATCAAGAATCAGAACGGTTACGAGGAGGAGGTTTAATAATGTCACAACAGCACATTTTCGCAGACCCTACAGAACTTGAAGCAAGATATGGTTTCAGTTACGAAGCATTAGAGCAATTTGAAGCAGTATTTCGCTATCTTGATGAGGAAGCAGACCCTAGTCTAGTTGATGAGATTAAAACAAGTGATGTAGGTTTAGAGCAATTAGTTAACTTTGCAACTGAGTTAAGAGTATTCGATGGAGTCAATTTAGATGCTTAATATTCCTATTACTTTCGATCAGTCCTATCAAATGATAAAATTATGGGACACTCTCAGAGATATGGATTTCGAACTGACTGACGAGCAAACAGCAGTATTTGAACTCATTCAAACAGGCGATTATCTAGTTAAGGAGCATCCAAAGAATGAAAACTGATTTACTTCTTAAAATCTACATTGCTGCTAAAAAGGAAGCGAAGAAGAAAAAAGCAATCAAACCAATTAGAACACATTACAACGCACATTCATTTGGTTGATGTGACAGTCACATAAGTGGCACACAGTTTTACCATATGCCACACAGAGTGACTATAATATTAATATACAAAAGAAAACACAAATGGCACAATCACACAGAACACCCACAAAAGGACTAAACATCGATTTGACTATTGGTCAGTATCAACACCTTTATGATCTCGTTTGCGATGCATATGACCGAGGTTATGACCAGAGACCTAGAATCGATACTCAAACTTTTGATAATATGTTTGATGCTATTTGTAACGCAAAGTCAACTTACCTTAAATAATAAATTATGAGATATTCAATCCACGTCCCAACCGCACCATTTGAAAATACAAGTTTTGTAAACTTGGATGACTGTTGGAGTCTTTGCTATGATCTAGCACAAGAATATGGATATGCTGAAGTTAGATATGGAAATTGTCTAATGGGTTCTTATTGTGACAGAGATTAAACTGTCACACAATTATCCTATTTAATCAACATAACCTTTATAATATTACTATACACAGGAAAACAAAATGACTTACGAACACGAATTTTATGTAACTCAAAAGTGCACAACATACAAATACTATACTGTTGTTGCTGCAACTATGGAGGAAGCAAAAGAGAAAATCGAGGATGATGATATGGATTTACAAGACTGGGAAGAATTTGACTACAAAACTGTTGAAATCGAAGAGCAAGAGATACCAGTTCAACAACTGGCACTCGCCTTATAGACTTCACACCCATTACCCTCTATAATATTACTATACACAGGAAAACAAAATGCACAACTTTCAAGAATTCTCAGACTACATCGAAATGTTCTATTGCCCTGAGCACCCTGACTGTTTATATCCTATCGAAGGATTAACTAAGGGCGAGATCGCAATCGCAATACTTAACTATCTTGACCTATGTGCAGATAATGAGAATATTAACTGGGGCGATGGCGATTCACTTGATCGCGAGCGTGTAAGGGATATTATTAAGGACAATAGAGCAAAGGACTATAGATCAGTTTTGAGTATCATAGGAGTTCAAAAGTGAAAAATTACAACACATACGAGACATTTTCAGAAATAAGTGTGGGCGATACAGTTGCCTACACTAATGAGAATGGCAAGAGAATCATAGGGCAAGTTATTATAAGATGGGGCAAATATTGTGACCCCCAACTTGAAATATGCAACGATGACTCAATTAACTACTACCCAGTAAAGGATTACACTAAATGCAAAGTTTTGGAAAGGTTCTAGTGCCAGTTTTATTAGTGGCACACACTATAATGATTTTACAGCAATCATCCTCTATAATATTAGTATAAGACAAAAAACACTATGACTACACAAACACCAGTTAAACTAGACACATATCAAAAATTACTAGTTGACAGAATTGACACATACGGAACAGGGGACTGGAAAAATAATGTCTCAATTCATCATAAGCACGATTCTAGTATGTTCTCAAATATTTTGATCGGTCGCGAAGTTGTTGCTAAGGTAGTTTATGAAGTGCCATCCGAGGATATATCCGCCGATGATTATAGAGCGATTCACATCGATAAGACCAAAAAAGCGAAAGTTTCTTATATCGCATTTGGCAATGATATTTGGGCATATCGTAGTCCAACACAAGTTTCAAGATATAGAAACATTTTGAAAAAACTAGGTTATCTCATCATTCAAGTAGATAACAAAGTTATTCAATACTAGTCAAGCGATGGTGTGACAGTTTAACTAGTGTCACATCATCACACCATACTCACACATTACCCACTATAATAAGAATATACAAACGAGGTTAAAACAAATGTCACAAGAAAAAACTTTCACTTACACTTTCACTCAAGCACAAGATGACGTGCTAGTTCAAATGATAAGATATTTCAATGAGTTGGGAGTTGGTGGCGATATGAACGAAGATGATTTTGATTCACTTGTTGATGTCGTTTGCAATCATCCTAACTCAGTTGCTTAAGACTATGAACATTTTTAAGTACACAATCCACACCCCTAAGTTATTCAACAGCGAAGTATTCACGGATGACTTAGACAGAGCGAAGCAATTAGCAACAGAATTTGGTCAAGACTACGATTTTAGTTTTGTTGTTGATAATGCTACAAATAAAACTATTTTCGAGGGAGTTCGATGGTAACACTTATCTCAATACTTTTAATAGTATTCATTCTTTTAATTATTGTCAACTATTACAATCCACACAACTAAAATGATTTTCATTACTACATCCGTCCCTACTTACGATTTTCCTAGTAGTCCTATTCTTTGGTTAGGGTTCTTAGGTATCCTAGTAGCAGTATTTACAGTTTACACAGTAAATAAAGCATATTTCAACAGTCCACTTAATCAAGATAAATGAGACAGTTAAGACTCATCAATTTTAGATTAACACAATGACCTAGGACACCCCCCAAATATGTGCCAATTTTATTACTGTCACACTCTAACAACTAAAGAGTACAATTTGCTCTATAATAAGTATAACAACACAGATAACGATGACAAACGAACAACGCTACAAAAATTTCCTAAAGTGGGAAGCAATGATACAGAGACGCGAAGCACGTCTTGCCAACAAAGCAGAAAAATTTCTTAATGCACATTTTCAAATCGTGGAGGTCAAGTAAATGAGTTGCCTACAAAATGAAATCTTAATGGAAAATCTTTTTGAAGAAGAGTATGCAGCAATGCAAGAGAGTGGTCTAGCGGATACACTCACACCCGAAGCATTACAGGAGCATTGCGAGTTTATTGCAAAAGAGCGATTTTGGGACTTGGCAGAGTGACAGTTATGAAAGTGGCACAACTTGCCACTATTCTCACTCTATCCCCTCTATAATAATTACATAAGCAACACAGGAGTAACACCGATGGCATACAGAGCAACTAAGCAAGAGGTTCTAACACAGTTCAGATATAACTGGAAAGTCGCTACAATGCAGAATCCTAGACTTAAGGGCGATGTAGTTGCCAAACGTGAAGACTGGAATAATTTTGTTGATGCATTGAATAAAGATGGATATGTATCAGACAATCAAGCATATAACTGGACAAATCCATTCTAAGAACTATGAACGACATTTTCACTAACACACAACTTTTATTAAACAATCTCACAATCCGCCCACAAATGACTAAAGATCAATTTATTGAAGAAGTTTATGAAATAGCATTTGGCGATAATGCTATTAATCGCGATTTCGCATTTGATGAAGTAATAGAGAAACTTCGCGAGTTTTCAGACAATGCTCTCATATTTGAAGAGAGCGGGTTTACAGAGAGCGAACTAGAGGAACTAAGCAACAAAAGATTTTCTAATCTTGAATCAACAGCACCCGATTATGGAGTAGGCAAATGAGAGTGGTTTTTACTATCATCGTTTTTTTACTAGGATTAAATCTTATTGTTGATCTTAGCAATTCTAACCTGATCGAACTACTAAACGAGAGACAGCAGCAGATTGAAAACGTCACTAAGTGACAGTTGACAAAGTGGCACACACAGGCGAGCATCCGCCTCGGTATCCACTATAATATTAGTATAAGCAACACAGGAGCACACACAAATGCGTAAGATCGAAACACAAATGAATCAAGCAATCAGAGCACAAAAGAACTGGGCAGGTTCTAATACCACAGTTTTTACTTCTGATAATGGTCTTGAGTCAACTGTTTACTTACACGGCAATCACATCGCAACATATTTTCACGCTGAGCGTAAAATCCAATTATTCGATGGCGGTTGGCAGTCTAATACAACTAAGTCACGTTTGAATGCATTACTTGATGAATTCGCATATGGCACTTATGTATTTCAAAAAAACTGGTCTTGGTTTATCGCTAGAAACTTCAACCCAAATCACAAATCTGATTTTGTAAGTGGTGTTACCATATAGTTGACATAAGTCACTATATAGACTATAATACAGGGGACTAAATCAGTCCTCTTTTTTTATGCATAATCCTAAAGAACTAAGCGACGATTTCGAGGGCATCCAACAGACAAATGTCTATGGTCTTTTTATGTCTCCCGTAGGCAATTTTACCAATAAGAACCACGATAGAGACAAAAAATTAATTACTGACTTTATTAATCAATGCTCTAAAGAAGATTTATTCCAGTCCCCTAACAGCGATATATGCCACGGTGTGACGCAAATAGGTCAAAATAACGTATTAGATCATCCCTTACTTAAGGAGGTCAAGCAGAGCATTCTCACGGCAGTAAATGAAGTGAATGACAATGCACTTAAGTATGATCTAAGCAGTATGGAGTTAATTGACTCTCATATCGAAGTCGCTAGTCAGTCGTCACTTTATGCCCCGCACGAGTTTTCAAACTGTCTTTATAGTGGATGCTACTTCATTAACTACGATGCAGAAAAGCACGCCCCTCTAAAATTTAAGCGAACAACTCAGTCAACATTTTACCCAATAATGCAATGTAAGCAAACTGGACTAACGCCTTTTAATTTACTTGATGCGAGTGTGCCCACGGTAGAAGGGGATATTATTATTTTCCCTAGTAACTTAACTCACGGTTACGAGACTAACGGCGAGCACAATCGAATTACTTTAACCTTTAACGTATCACCCTAAAATGAACCCATTCAAAAAAATTGATGATTCAACCTATCAGGATAGCGACGGCACACTATACAAACCTATCCCCCTATATGAGGATTATTATGTTTCAAACCTAGGGAACATATATTCAACTAAGTGGGGTAAATGGAAAAAATTGAAAATACATCTAAATGAAAATGGTTATCGTCGTGTAACCCTAAGGCAGAATGGTAAGACAGTAGTAAGGCGAGTTGCGAAACTTACCGCACTTGCATTCATCTCGGCACACTCTAGTCAGGTTAACGTATTACACAGGGATGGTAATAAACTGAATGACCACGTTAACAATCTGAAACTAGCAAATCAAGCAATTTCATAAATGTACAAATAAATATGTTTGAGTGTTTTATATCTCTCAGTAATGCACGGATGAATAGCAACCTTAGACCCTAACATATCGACATCACTCTGTCAACCTCTGAGGGGAAATTGTAATATTTCAGAGGGTTGCATTATTCCCCCCTATGGTATAGAATCAATCCGTCGTTATTCAATACTATGGGACGCACTTACAAACGTAATGACACATACAAATCGAATAGAGCGAAATCGTTAAGAGAGAAACGAGACAATCACAAACAGACAGAGTACAAACCACCCTACCACAATCCGAGTAAAAAGTCAAGCAAGAAAAAAGATGAATGAACTGACTAAGGACTGGATCGATCTACTACTTGACGAACCTGACGAGGATATGATACAATTAGACTATGAACAAAACGAACCCGAACCCTATGACGATTTAACAGAAATGACAATCATTTTCAATGACTAGATTTGAGTTTCTAAATGAGTTAGTCGAGTCCAGTAGTTGCCCACCCTCGGAGTTAATCGAGTGGGGTCAGTTCTTGCTAGATACTGAACTACAACCCCACTTCAATAAGCATCAAAAAATATTGATGTATCTCGTCGCTGAGGGGTGTTGCTATTGGGTGCCAACTTAGTCGGGTCGGTGCATATTAAAAAGGGAACCTAGTGATAACCTACAACAGTATAGGGACGAGTATATTATCGAAATCGCATTTCGGGTCCCCCCATATACAAAAAAATTTTCCAAGTAAAAAATGACCAAAAAGATCGATTCGTACCGTGAAGAGTACAAGGAGTGGTTAGGGAGAGAATGGAAAGGACAGAAAGGAGGAGGATGCTTCAAACTCCTCTATGATTATGGTATTGCTACTGGGTATCACACTTGTAAGGAGGATTACTCATTCAATCACCGATCATTCCTCAAGAACATCTGGGAGGACGAAGGATGGACTGCCATCAAGGTTTCCGAGATGGGCGATGAGTTCGGTATCGAGGATCTGGAGAAGTATGACATATTGCTGATGAACTTAGAGAGTAATCGCCTCAATCACGGTGCTTTGTATCTTGGAGAGGGATTCGTATTACACCATAAGGCATTTGACGTATCACGGATAGAAAAAGTAAAACCCTATATAGGGCAGACACTATACGTGATACGAAAGAATGTCTCATAGGTATATACTTCCCATAGAGGAGGATGAAGAAAGTGGAGAACTTCTGCTCAATCTACCAGACGAATTACTTGACGAAATGGGATGGTACTTTGGTGATGAGTTAGAATATTCCATTGAAGACGATCAACTTACACTTCGAAAGTTCAAAGAACCTTAGTATGAAGAAACCTTTATCATTTGATAAGTTAGGTATTGAACATAAACGTGTCATTTATGCTGCAATACGTTACTATCAAGGTAACGGACTCACATCACAGTCTATTACCGAGTATAATAAATGTGATGAGATCTTAAATTCTATCTCAGACACCTTGAACCGTTATGATCTTGGAACCCATCCCGACTTCGAATGTGACATCTAAAGAGGAGTGGACAATTACAATCTCCAAAGAGGAGAGACAGTTGATTGTAAACTCTGGTGCGTGGGCACTGATGTACAAACCTGAGGTATGTGGTGGTAAAGAACTAGCAAAGGTTCAAGCATTGCATAGGTCTCTGAGAGAGAAGTTAGGAGTTACCGAGGGTTTCGTATGAGTTATTCACACAAGATGCAGCACCAACGTGTTGTAGACAATTTTCTACCAGAGGAGGAGTTCCTCAAGATGAGGGATGAGATCTGTGGTGATCAGTGTTTTCCTTGGTATTTGAATCACGCAAAGGTGATGCACGTAGCAAGGATGATAGACCCAGACTTACAGGCAAAGGAAATATATAACTGGCAGATGGTTCACAAGTTCTATGAAGGAGGAAGACCACAGAGTCCACAGTGGGATCTGATCTTACCTCTTATCAATAGAATCCAACCCAGAGCACTGATACGTGTCAAGGCAAATTTGAATCATCATACTGATGAACTTATCGAATACGATTATCATACTGACTGTGGGGAGTATCATCCTGATGGTGGTGAGAACGTCTTCAAAGGCGCTACAACCGCTGTGTACTATCTAAATGATAACGATGGTTATACATTCTTTAAGGATGGCACTAGAGTGGAATCTAAGGCGAATCGAATAGTCTTCTTTCCTGTTAACATTCCACACGCAGGTACATCAACAACAAACAGCAAATTTAGATTTGTGCTAAACTTAAATTACTTTTAGGTATTAAACTACTGAGACGTTACCCCGCGAGCGTCGTAACTATTCTGAAAACACTATGAAATACGAACTCTATACCTGGCCCTATGAAAAATCGTGGGATCTGGACTGGGAACCTAACTTTATCCAACCTCTGAATACTAAGAACTCTGGGAGTGATGTGCAAGCACCGCGACGGAAGCAATTATTGGAGGAACTGGAAGAAAAGGGAGATGATGAACTAATCCAAGTGTTAGGTCTGAGAGGATGTAAGAGAGGGACCGTAGTCACAACACTGCCGAATGAGATCTGGCGATGTATGAGACATTATGATTCTGGTAAGGAGGTTATCTTACCTTACTACCACGTGAGTAATCTAGGGCGAGTTGTCAGTCACGTGCATCATCCTTCTCATAATAAGAGAACTAAGCAGACTGCAACGTGGTCAAAACAATATAACTGTCTAGCGTTCGGTAAGATGAAGAGTCAGAAAGGTCTGGACGGTAAGTGGAGAGATCGTGTTCACTATAAGATTAAGTATCGTGATGGTGATAAGTGGTATTTCTATCCTATCCTTCTACCTGAGGGAGTGGAGGGTAAGTATGCACCATTTGTAAGTTGTGCAGCACAGCACGGAACAAAAGATATTGGAGCGCATATGATTATTGCTTCTACCTTTATTGACATATGTGATCATCCTCCTAACTGTAGAGATGAGAACTTCCTAAAGGATATTGGATGGAAGCGTATGTCTAAGAAGGGAAAGCGGAAGATGTCTGCTCTCTTCGAGATTGATCATTGTAACCAAAAGTGTTATGATAACAGATGGACAAACCTCGAACGTAAGAGAGGTGTTGACAATAACTTCGAATCACTGATTGCTCGTGGTGGAAACCATAGTAATAGTCACGATGATGTCTTTGTCAGTAAGCAAGTTCCTGTACTAGATGAGTTTTTTGTATGAGCATTGAATTCCCAAAAGATGAACAACCTATCCCAGGTGTACCAAAGTTCGAGACCTATCAGGAAGAACTAGAGTGGCGCTTTGAGAAGATCTCAGAGTCAATCAAGAATCTGGCAGAAAGGTCAATGCAACACGAGACATTCCTGATGAGGGGTGCTGATATGATTCAGTACAAACCCCCAGGTGCGGATAAGCATCTAAACCTGACGCAGTTATTTGACGATCTGTATGGCAGACTAAATACCTTGGAGGAAAAACTATCTCAACGTGAGCATATATCTGATTGAGACGGGTCGTAGTTACGAGAATCCGATTGATTCTTTTGACTATCAACGTCTTTACACTACTGATGATCACCCGTCCTTTTCAGGTACTGATGAGGATGGTTCTCCCTATGGACGTATTGAGATAGAAGGTGCAGGACCAGGGTCATATGCTTTCGGACGAGACGAGGTATATTACATTGGTATTCAGAATGAGACTTGTATAGCACACTGTGATGCAGAGAGACGAGAAGTCTATCGTTTCTACAGTGGTAGAAGAGAGGATCATACTTATTGGTATGAGACTGCTATGCCTGACAAAGCACCTCAAAACCCACAACGATATAATAGAGAACCCCGAAACGGAATCTGGGCGTTCTACTTGATGAAAAATTCCCAGACGGGATCGCAACCAGTATATCTGCACTATGATTCTTCAAACTTTAATTCTTATTTCTCTAGTTCTTCTAGTGGTTCTATAGAACTATTGGGATATATCTTTACATCTTCTAGTGCTCCTAGTGATGTATTGAATCCTAATGAACAAACAATACCTTTATATCACTATAGAAAGAATATAAACGGTCACTATGATGATTTCTATACTGTAGATCCTGCCAATGAGGTGAATTTACAGACTGGTGTCCCAGGAGTTCCTGACCCTGCTAAACCATTCCAACAAGAATACCAGTATGTTGGCATCTATGGATATGTGCTTAGTGCATTTGCTCCTAGAAAGAAGAAGACTGTTATTGATACTGGTGGTCCACAGAACACTGGAGAGGTTGACCGCTCTAGTTGGTACAGTTACGGAAGTGGATATGATGAAGATGACTATAGAGATCAAACACTAACACCTGCACAACAAGGATGGGGTGATCCTAACAACGCAGACATCATCTCAGGTGATGCAAACTTCGAATGGTACTTCGGTAAGAATGGTGCTGTCAAGTGTGCACTGCCTAGGTTCTTAGGATTCCACGATGCCTTTGAAGGGCAGTTTGTGTACTACTTGTATGACACAGAGAAACCTTTTAATGGTCCTGTGTTTGGTATCAACTTCACTACTACTGATGCACCTTGTTTTGATGGTGATGATTATGGTGGTGTACAGACTCCTAACGTACAATACTACTCTGTTTACTATAAAATACGTGATGATGCGTGGCAAACACAGAAAACACGCTTAACTGTCTCTGCTCCTAACGCAGATAACATCGCTGACTCGTTCTGGGCAGTAGGAACGGACGATCAGATGGTGTTTTTCCGTTATACATCGTCAACTGGTGCGTTTTTAGTTGGAGAAACACTCAAAGGATGGTTAATTACCCAAGTTAGGTACTTTGGAGACGAACTTAGGTGCGGTTACATACGTTTGCAGCACAAAAAAGCAAGAAATGGACAGGAATTTAGTTACAATGAGGTAATTACGGCACAGGACGGTGCAACTGGACTCGTTTTGGCGGGTTATGGCATAAAAGACAAGGCAGCGTTCTTCGGAGTGTACGAATTTCCGAAAAGAATCTCATATTTTAAGATAAAAGTCGATAATAGAGCGTTAATACCAAAAAGAACGCTTGATGAAGCGATTATTGAGGCAACTATTGACGAACAGGGGCGTGTTGCGTCGGCAGAGATCATAAATGCAGGTCTAGGTTACATAGATCCCGATGTTATCGTGTCAGTTCCCGATGAATTCAAGGAAGAGGGGTTTGCAGACACCGCAGACAACGTTGTGGAGTCATTTGAGGACGGAAGGTTTGCAAAATACAATATTAACGTCGAAACTTCGGATGAATTCAAAACTGCAGACAAGGCACCGCGTGCTTTGGGACGAAAACTGAGAGATGAGAAGTTTTTGACTGATGCAGGATTCGCAAGAGAGATCAGACAGGCAAAAGCACGTATTACACTGAATGAGCAAGGTGCTGTTAAGACTGTAACCATTACTGAGAAGGGAAAGGGTTACACACCTGGAGATAAGGTTGCAATTTACGTTGTGGAGCGAGAAATCGAGGTTAGAGCGGATGAATTCATTGGTGATCCTATGAAAGGGGTAACTGAGAAGATGAATAACACATTTTCCGACCCAGATATGCCTATGGCGGATACTCCTGCATATATTCTCAATGAAAACGGTGATAAAGTCGAAGTTTCGACTAATACACTGTTTGATGAGGGTCTAGGAACGTATAATAGCGTAGTTGGTGAGTTTGATCACACTGTTGAGACAAATATAGTCACTTCTTACATCGAAGCACACGATAAGAGCGATACTGAGAAGATGAAGTTCTGTAAAGATGTGCTTCCTGTCAAGTGTTTAGATCTAGGAATCGGTGGTGAGTGGCATAATTTAAGAAATTACATCAATCCATCAGAAATTTTCTCTTCTGCAAAGCAGTATAATCCTAACTTGGAGAAGGAAGAGGAGGAACTTGCACGTATTGTTGCAGAAGGAGAGGAAACATCACAGATAATCAACAACAGAATGAACAATGGGATGGTTGGATTCCTCGGTGGAGACTGTCTTGAGGTATCTCAGTCAACACTTTACGGTGTTAGACGCTTCTTTGACATACCTTGTCCCTATACTGAGTTGGGTAAAGACGGTGTTTCACGAACTTTTGGTTATTTGCCGTACAAATATTGCGGATCTGACAGAGAAAGTGCACAAATTAGGGTAACAATGGAGGTAGAAGGTAATGTAATTAAGAAAGGAGAGGCAATAAACACTGATTTTATTGATTTTCTGAAGACATTACCCAAACCAACCCTTACTAGACCGCGCCCAACCACAAATACCAGTGGAAAATCGCACGCTTGTAAGCGAGGAAGCAATGTAGAGGGTAAATGTTACTCAACTGGCAAAGGTCAATACACATTTGTGCCTGATTCTGGGGATGAAAACACGTTTGACTTCTACGGTACTGAGTTAGAGCAGTTAGAAACGTGGTTAGGTGCAGGTAATTTCACTGGATACGGTGCAGGAACTGCAACATACACTGTGACAGACCCTAATACTGGTACATCTGTTCCTTATACTGAGAATTACAACACGATTCAGATCGTAGCGTGCAGTGGAGGTAAGTTCCCTAACCCGTGTTGGCACAATTTTGTCACAGATGGTGTACTTGATGTGTACAATGCATACGATAGTTCGGGAAATGCTTCCGTAACTTGGGGTGCAAATATGTGTACGTCACCTCCATTCAATAATTACCTCTTGAGTTGTGAAGCATTGAGGAGTGTTATCTTCTCAACCATCGCATTTGACCCAGGTGCGATCTCAGATGTTGACAATAACATTGAACTTGCTCCTATTGGGGGAAGATTGAACTATACAAACTACTTGACTGGCGCAACTATCCTCCTTGATAGATCGCTAGATAGATTTGGGAACCCATATTTCGAAGAATGTGACTTGGAGACCTACTAATGGCACTAGGATTAGCAAAACCAGTAGCAAATCATAACGGTTTGCCCTGTACAGGACACGGAATACCCATTCCGTCAACAATACACTCAACACAATCGTGTGGAACACCACCGATTAGGTTAGGAATTGTGATGAAAAACAAAACTTGTCTGTGGCCACCCACGCCTTTAGTCTCTTTGACTGGTCTAAATCCCTTCAGAGCGATGGTTGTGGTCAATAAAATACCTATAATGATCAAAGGTGATGTGTTCACTCCTCATTCGTCACCAACAACTAACATTATTAACTATTTGTGTCCTTGTGGTAAGGCAACCTGTATCATTCCTACTCCAACAATTTGCTCCCTACTGACTGCTGAAGATATTACAGGTGGTCATCCTAGGGTTCTTGATACTGGGTTCTACCAGTCTGTGAGAGCGTTTAAGATACCCATAGGTAGATTGGGTGATAACTTAGGTAAAGGCAGTCTACCGCCCGTCAGCATAGGGTATCCGTGTATGTCTAAGATTGCATACGGATCACCTAATGTCCTTGCGGGATAAGTATGCTATAATTTTCGAGTAGTTTGATTACTCTCTAATGGCAAAGGCAAAAGTCGGTCTCGGTGGAGGCGTCTTTATCCAAGCAATTCCAAAGAGCACCCGTCAAGGAAACGGGAAAAACACAAAATACTCGGCAACATCTAGGAATGGTGCTAAGAAAAAATATCGAGGACAAGGTAAATGAGACCAGAGACCAGACACGCAATGGAGATGCTATGGGGGGCAAAATGGAACTTGCCAACTGCAGCACTCCACTGTGGTCTAACAAACAAAGAAATGAAAATCACTTTCAATGAATATTGTGCCCTTCACCCCCCAACGGAGGAATATGAGTTCGAAAGGTCTAAATAATAACAGCAGCGATAGGAACCGCTCTAAAAGTTCTTCTTTACAAACGGAGGAACGACCAATGGTACAAGTTGACAGAGCACAGTGGTTCATCGATTCTGGTATGGTTTTAGTGACTGATCCTGTTGCTGATAAATACCTAAAACAAGTCCCAAAATCGAAGGATGGCGTACAGGTTCAAAGCAGACAAGAATCTAAGCAGACAGTTTAGAGATTTTGGTATTGGGATGAAAGCAAATCCCAATACTGAAGACTTTTCTGTTGTGAAGAATGAAAACGCAATCAAACAAGCAATGAAAAACCTGCTGCTGACGCAGTTTGGTGAAAGACCTTTTCAACCCAATACAGGATCACGTGTAAGGGGAATGCTGTTTGAGAATTTCGATGTCTTTATGATTGAGGGTCTAACTGACGAGATTAAGAACACTCTTCGTCGGTTAGAACCTCGTATTATTGTTAATGACGTTCGAACTGTAATAGAAGACAGAAACGAACTAGCAGTGGAAATTGATTACACTATTGTCGGTCAGACACTTGTTCAAACTGTTGACTTTCTATTAGAAAAGGCGTAAAAAATGGCAGCAATTCCCTCAAATCTAACATCATTAGATTTTTCCGAAATAAGAGAATCTATTAGATCATATCTGCGAACCAGAGACGAGTTTACGGATTATGACTTCGATGGTTCCGCTGCGTCCTATCTTTTGGATGTATTATCATATAACACGTACTATGCTGCGTTCAACGCTAATATGGCGATGAATGAAGCGTTCTTGGAGTCTGCAACTGTTAGAGACAACGTTGTAAAGATTGCCAAGCAACTTAATTACACTCCTAGATCTATCAAAGCGTCAAAAGCGTGTGTTAGGTTTAGTGTACAGACAGCACTTCTAGGTGACAACACATCTTACCCAACACAGGTAACTCTTCATAGCGGTGATGTGTTTGTGTCCACAACTAACGGTGATGCATATACATTTACTCTACCTAATGACATCAGAGCAACTGTAAACCAATCTGATGGTGTTGCTACGTTTGATAAGGTTATCATCTATCAGGGTAACACTCTTGAGTTCCAATATACAGTCGATGACGTCAATAAGAGAGAATATCTAGTTCCTGCAGAGAATGTTGACACAGAACTCCTCAGCGTGTCAATTTCTCCCAATGCACAGTCAACAGAAATCGATACTTACAATCTAGTACAGAATATTGTAGATGTAGACGGAACTACTCGTGGTTACTTCTTAGAAGAGACTGATGATCTACGTTACAACGTCATTTTCGGTGATGGCGTCATTTGTCGTAGATTGATCTCTGGTGAGGTCATCCGTTTGAAGTATGTTCGCACTGACGGTCCAGAAGCGAACGGATGTAAGCGTTTTAACTTCATTGGTAGAGTTCAAGACAGCGAAGGTCGTTTTATCAACAACGCAAGCATCTCTCTAGTGACCATAGACGGGTCACAGGATGGTGAAGCGTTAGAAACTACCTTGAGCATCAAATACAACGCTCCTAGGGCGTTTAACAGTCAGAACAGAGCGGTTACTGAGTCAGATTACGAATATATCACTAAAAAGGTGTATCCTCAGGCAAGATCTGTAACTGCTTATGGTGGAGAGCGTCTTAATCCTCCTGTTTACGGAAAAGTGTATGTTGCAATCCGTACGAAGTCTGGTGCAACGTTGAATACCACAACTAAGAAGCGTATCAAGAATAATTTGCAGAAATATGCGATTGCTGCTATTGAACCAGTAATTATCGATCCTATTTCACTCTATATCAGACCTAAGACTTGGGCGTTCTTTGATGGTACTAAGACTGCGTTGTCTAACAACGAAGTTGCAACAACTATCCTTGGATCTATCGATCAGTATAACCAACAAGGTTCTGCTGCAAGATTCAATGGACGTATTGACATCTCTGCATATCAGAGAATGATTGATGATGCTGATCCTGCGATTAGCGGTAACATCACTCATATGACACTCGGTATGAATGTGGAAGGATTTGAATTTGGTCAAACCTTCTCACAATGTGTTGACTTTGAGAATGAGATTGAGAATCCTAATGACCTGTCTGGTGGTGCTAAGAATGACACTGGATCTGGTGGCACAGGAACTTGTTTACCTAAGTTCTCAAGTGTGAAATCGGGAACATTCTATGCAACTGGATATTCTGAGAATTTACTTGCTATCCAAGGCACAGAATCTAACTCAATTTCTGCTACATCATTCATTGATGGAGATACATCAGCACTCCTACCTGTAAACATCCGTGATGATGGTTATGGGAACTTGATTATGGTTACCAAGCAAGATGAGAAGGAAGTTGTACTCAAATCCTCAGTGGGGACTGTGGATTACAAGAGTGGACTTGTTTGTGTCGGTCCTATCGATGTAGATTCTACACCTGATGGAACAAACCGTATCCCTGTAACGGTGATTCCTAAATCACCAAATATCAACGTAGGTTCTGGCGTTGACCCAACAATCTTTAACCCGATTGTAACAACCGTTGACTACACTATTGACGGCAGCAATATTGGTGCATTTGATCCATTTGACTTTACTGCAATCAACTTTGACGGAACTCCACTAAATATCATTGACTATCCAACAACAGTATTCGAACTTCCTGAGTTCAACTCCTGTTTCTAAGACCGCCGTAGTTAAAAAATGGTTGCACATAACACAGCAATTCAGGTCTCCCAGAGACTGAACAGTCAGATTCCTGCGTTTATCAAGGAAGATCACGACCAGTTCGTCAACTTGCTGACAGAGTATTACAAGTCACAAGAGAAATCGGGTCGCCCATACGATGTTCTAAACAGCATCTTATCGTATATCGACATCGGATCAGGTGAATTTGATCCTAATTTCTTGTCATCAGAGTCTGCTGTGTTGGAGGCGGTCAATCCTACACAGAATAAGATCGTTGCTGAGAATGTAAACTACTTCTTAGAGAAGGATGGTACGCTAAAGATTGATGATGAAGTTTTATATTATGAGTCTGTAACACATTCCCCTGACATCGTTTTCACTCCTGGGGTCAACAAACAAGAATTTGACAGAAAGATACAAGAATTCGAACCAATCAATAATCAGTTTGATAGTTCAAAGACAGAATTTAACTTAAGATTACTCGGTAGACCAGTTACACCTCAGTCTTCCAATCATCTTTTGGTGATTGTAAATGGCGATTTTATGTTCCCTGACAGGGATTACTTTGTTGAGGGTGACAGGATACGCTTTGTAAACCCTCCTGCAGCGACTACAGGGGCGTTGACAGGTGCTATCAATACCATTCGTTACCTTATCGGTTACACAAGCGTTCCAGTGCGTTCTCTGGACACCATCACAGTTGATGCTGATGCAAAAGAATTTCATCTAAAATTAAATACTCAACCATACACTCCTCTTTCAACAGTTTCTTCAATCGTTGTTGTTAACAGAGTTGAGAAAAGACCGTTCGAAGACTTTACAGTTTTTAACGATAAACTCATATTCAAGCAGGATGTATCACAAAATGCTACAATCGACGTAAGATCTGTCGAACTGATCGCTCCTGAATTTGGTTCAGGTGCTGCAGCAGTCTCCCAAATCGAAGGTGGATCTGTTAGTGACATCCTTGTAAAGAATGGTGGTCAAGGTTACAGAGTAAGTTTTGCTCCTAGAATCACTATTCAGTCAAATAAAGGTCCTGGTGAGGGTGCAACTGCGGAAGCACTCGTAAATGGCATCAAGAATACTCAACTCTTGTTCCCAGGTCAAGGATATTCATCTAACAATCCTCCTATCGTAGTTGTGGATGATCCTGCTGATTCAGAAGGCAGTAGAGCACAAATTACAGCAATCGTATCTGATGAAATCGAAGGAGTCTCGGAACTGCGTGTTACATCGTCTGGATCTGGATATGACCGCATTCCTTCAATTAAGTTTGTTAATCCTGGTGGTGCTACTATCACCGATCCTGTCGTCGAAGGAGGATCAATCAAAACAGGATCAATCTCAGTCATAGACAGGGGTTCAGGGTATTCATCTCCACCTTTGGTGTATATGGATCCTCCTACTGGAGATAATGCTATCAATGCTACTGCTATTGCAGTTCTTGATGATGACGGTAGGGTTGAACGTATTGACATCATTTCTAACGGTCAAGGATATGAAGGTGCTATCAGGGCAAGAATTGTTGACCCTGTTGGTGCACAGATCCTTGATGTGTCTTGTACTGGTGGTAGAGTTACTAATATTGAACTACTGACTGGTGGTAAGGGATACACAGATGCACCTTCTGTGTATATCGTTGATAATAGAAAGGACACTAATGGTCAACCTATTGGTGGTGAGGGTGCAACAGCAGTTGCTACCATCTTCAACGGTGAGATCACTGACATCAATATCACTAGTTTCGGTAACGGATACTCTGATACTGAACCTCCTAAGGTCTTTATCGCTGCTCCTCCTGTACCTGAGGCGTCTTGTGACGTTGGTTTTGGAGAGATTACTGGTTTCACTATCCACAGTGACGGATCAGGATACGAACCTTCAGCATTTACTGGAGTAAAGCGCGGAGTTTCTGGTGTTACATCATTTGACCAGAAAGGTCATCAAATTTACAGCAAAGAATCCAGTCTGGTACAGAGTTCTCACGCTAAGGGAGCAGTTATTCATAATCTGGATAATCTTTTTGCTAAAGAATTATACAGAAGATTTGTAAATCAATATCTTCCTAATGCGGAAATTGACTACACAAAAGTCAACGCTCCGCAGATTATCAAGACTATTTCGGATTTCTACGCATCTAAAGGTACGAAGATCTCTACACAGTACCTCTTTAAGATACTTTACTCTGAAAATGTCGATGTTTCTTATCCTAAGGATGAGGTTATCAAACCATCTGCTGCAACTTGGAACGTAGATACGGTTCTAAGAGCAGAACTTTTAGAAGGATCTCCTGAGAATCTACTTGACTCACAGTTGATTCAGTACATTGACGACGTTGATGTTAACGTTAGAGGTGCATCTGCACTGGTTGAGAACGTTATTGCGATCAATACTGGTGTTGGTACGGTGTATGAACTTGCAATTTCTGAAGAAACACTGCAGGGTGCATTTACAATTCCATATAAGACCACACTGGTTGAGGAACTTTCTACTACAGAGTCTATTATTACAGTTGACTCTACGATTGGTTGGCCAGAGAGAAACGGTACAATCCGCATCAATGACGATGAAGTTGTACAGTACAAAGAGAAAACACTGAACCAGTTCATCGAATGTACTCGTTCTAAGAACGGTGTAGTCGAAGATTGGGACGCAGGTACTATTGTTCACTCTGACATCTTCGTTTATGTCAACCGTGGCACTGATACTGAGTGTAAGTTGCGTGTTCTTGGTATTGCTGATGCAGAATCTACAGTTCTATCTGACAACGGTTCATATTACCTCCCTGGAGATAAACTAAACGTTGCATCACTTGGTTCTACAACTAACGATAAGAGAATTACCTCTTGGTTGTACAACGTTAAGAAACTAATCAATATTACTCAGATCATCCCTGGTGGTCTCAATAATCAGACTGCAACTGTTACCTGCTCTAATAATCACGGTCTGTTAGTTGGTGACACTGTTACCATCTACGGTGCGAACCCAACTGTGTTCAACGGAACCTTCTTGGTCACATCCCGTATCAATAACACACAGTTTGAATATAACATTCCTGCACCTGCTCCAAACGAACCACAGGGTAACATTCTTCTTTCTGTTGACCTGAACAAAGGTAAGTCTCCTGAAGAAGGTATCAGCGTTGCTATCAGAGACTTTACTACTAACGTACAGAATACATTCTTCAATGATGATTATGCATATGTTGCATCTTCAGGTATTCCTAACTATGAAGTTGGTCCTTTCCTAGGATCTGCGCTTCTCCCTGGAAACCAACGTAAGTTGATCCGTATTCCTAGAACTATCAATACGATCTCTAAGCGTACAGACACAACATTCGGTCCTATTGGTTCTTGGGTCAATGGTGTATCAACTTGGTCTTACAAGTCACAGAACAAGATTAAGTTTGGTGGAGTGACTGGAATCAGTATTGATGACCCAGGTAAAGGATATGACGCAGCAAACCCTCCTGTCATTGAGATCAATGGTGGCGGTGGTACTGGTGCTAAAGCAAGTGTTGTTGTTAATGGTGCTCTAAGTGAAATCCAAGTTTCTTCTGGCGGTACTGGTTATACTAGTTCTCCTCTTGTTTCCATTGTGGGTGGTGGCGGATTTGGTGCAACTGCTACTGCTGTTATTACTAACGGCGTAGTTTCCAAGATTCTCGTCGAAACCCCAGGTCAGGGTTACACTTCACAACCTGACGTTTCTATATCTGGTGGAGGTGGTACTGGTTGTGCTGCTACTGCACAGGTACGTGGTCCAATTCAGTCTGTAACTGTAGATTCTGCAGGAGCAGCATATACGGCATCTCCTGAGATCAAACTAAACTCTGGTGAGGGTGCTGTTGCACAACCTATCATCATTAACGGTAGAATCGTTTCTATCGCTATCATTGCAGCAGGAAGAGGATATACAACCGCTCCTGAGATTGTTATCAACGGAGATGGTTACGGTGCTATTGCAAGAGCAACTATCGGTAATGTTGGTGAGGATAGAGGTAAGGTTATCGGTGTTACTGTTGTAAACAGAGGTATCGGTTACACTACTGGTAATACAACTATCCGCTTGGAAGCGGTTGGTGAATTGGCAGAGTTCACTGCAAGTGTATTTGAGTGGACTAGAAACCTTCAAGATGAACTAGGACAGAACTTTGATACAGCACGTGGTTACGTGTTTGCAGGTTATAACACTCAGTATGGTGGTGAGTACGCACACCTTTCTGATCCTAAGCAATTAAGATACGTTCTTGGTGATAACGTATTCAAGAATCAGGCAACTCAACAGTTACAGGAACTTACAACTGGATACCAACACTCACCTATTTTGGGTTGGGCGTTTGATGGTAACCCCATCTACGGACCTTATGGTTACATTGATGCTACTAACCAATCATCTGGTGTCAGAAGGATTCGTTCATCTTACAGAATCAAACCCGCACTTATCTTCGACGCTGCAACTAACCCAGAACCAGTTAGAGCAGATGGTCCTCTTCTTACTGATTACATTGCGGGATCATTCATTGATGACTTCGAATATGTCTTCCAAGAGGGTGATCTAGACCAATATAATGGTCGTTTCTGTAAGACTCCTGACTTCCCTGAAGGTGTTTACGCATATTTCGTATCAATCGACGCATCTGATGCAGGTAATCCTGTATTCCCTTACATTTGTGGTCCTCAACTGTACTCTTCACCTGATGAGTGGAACTTCTCTCAGAGTGCTGTACAGACAAATATCCCATCTAACGTGGTTAGATTCCGTGATCCTTATGAGGATGTGGATATTGATATTGATCGTACACCTAACCAAGCAACTGACACTCTTGTTACTGAACTTGGTGAGGATCTTATCTTTGAAATCGAAGATACTAACAGAGACGGTCTTATTAATAACCTAGAAGATACCACACCTATTCAGATCACTGAAGAACCCGTACTACAATTATTTGATTACTACCCTAAAGTTTCTACAAGATCTGTTGTTGACATTGATATTGAGACTACGACTAAATTCGAAGACGCTAAAGTTGACGGATTCGTGGTTGAGAACCCAGGTATATCCTATAAGGTTAATGATAAACTGTTCTTTGATAATGAAGGAACTGATGGTTTTGGTGCATCTGCAAAAGTTGAGGCAGTTAAGGGTCTAGACATTGCAGGTTACTCTTCTTATATGACTGGTGATCAACCAGTTGGTAAGATTACCACTGCAACTGAGCACGAACTCCGTGTAAATGATCAGATTATTGTTACCAGTACACCTATTCTTGATGACACTAACAAGACTTTCAAGGTAAAAGTCATATCTGGTGTTGAAAGAGTTACTGTTGATCAGTCTGGTTTAGGATACTCTGAGGACATTCCTCCTACTTACGAGGTTATTACTAACAGTGGACAAGATTTTAACATCGACATCGTTAGAGATGAAGGTGGTAGAGTAGAGAACGTTAATATTATCAACTCTGGTTCAGGATACGACGAAAATAATCCTCCTCAGATTCGTGTTTCTCATCCTCAGAGATTCAAGAAAGCAACTTACTTCTTATCATTCTTGAAAGAAGCAGGTTCTACTCTTACTATTAATGACATTAAAGTTGCTGATGATCGTACCTTCTATGTTTGTGGTAAGACTGAGATTGCAGATGGTGATGTAGCAGGTATTCTTGCTAAGTTCAATAGTGATGGTAGATTGCTTTGGCAGCGTACACTTATTCCTACTGTTCCTCAGACTGCTGATAAGTCACTTCAGTGGAAATCACTTCATATTGAGAACAGTAATCCTCATAACATCTACGTTATCGGTGAGACAGTTCCTAATGTAGGTAATCTTACTCACAACCCAGATATTGTTGTTGCTAAGTATCAGTCAGGATTTAACAACGCTAACAACCCTGATGGTATTATTCAGTGGCAGCGTGATATTGCAGGCATCTCTGGTTCTACTAGAAGAGACTATGCTTCTAGCATTAGACTTGACCAAGATGGTCGTGTAATGATTGCAGGTTATACAGACTCTAACGCAACTGCTCCTGACGATATGTGGGTTGCGTTGATGGATATTGACGGATCTATTATGGAGAAGCGTAAGATCGCTTCTGCTGCTGCTAGTGAGCATCTACATCAAGTCGAATGGAGAACTGACGATACATTCCTCTTCACTGGTATCTCTGACCCTGCAGGTGCTGCTAACATCATTCTTGGTGAAACATACTATGATACTGCAACTATCGAGGTTGTATGGTCTAAACAAATTGAATCTGCTGCTTATCAGTTTGCTGATCCTACATTTACTATTGATGAATACGGTTCAGTTTATGTAACTGCAACTGCTATTGACACAAACGGTAAGAATTACGGTGTTCTTTATTGTAAGTTTGATAATCAGGACTATACAGCAGTATCTGTGTCTAAGATGTACGTTCCTACAGGAAATTACACATCTTGTAAGAATGCAGGTGTTGCTTTTGATGTATTTGGTAATATTGACGTCAGTGCACTTGTTGAGAGAGATTTCAACGATGTTCAATCAGTTACTGCAAAAATTTCTTGGAACAGTGGCAACATTCTTTCTGCTGCTGAAGCAAAAGAAGATTCTGGTATTGGTTATCATCCAACTTGTGTTGCAAATGACAACTCTGGTGACACTTTGGTTGCAGGTAATAAGGTTGAGGCACAGCAACTTGCAATCTTCAACTGGAACACTGCAGACAACCTCTTTGATGAAACATACAATGACATTCTAAAAACTGGTACTAACAAGCAGTGGTATGCAACTGGTAACGCTGTTATTGATAACACCAAGTTTTATAACGGTGCTTCTTCAGTAAAACTTGATGCACCTAACTCATTGCTCCTCCAATACAGCACAACTGCTGATGTTAGTGTTGAGTGGACAATGGAAGGTTGGTTTGCTCTTGGTGCTACTCAATATGCTGCACAAGCATCTAAACCTGAATTCTTCGGTATTTACTCTCAGTTAGCACAAGAAGTCAAGGTTGGTGTTGATGGTACTTCAGGTAGTGCTAATTTTGGTAAGATCTTCCTTGATCTAAATGGAACTACATCATATTCAACTGGTACAGCATTCTGGACTGGATTTAACTCAGAGGCGTGGGTTCACGTTGCTATTTCTAAGGAACGCCCTGGTGTTGGTTCTTACATCTATCGTATATACGTCAACGGTGTAGAGGCACATTCAGTAACTAGTGCCAGTGTTGATGTCAATATGATGCAGGTAACTCTTGGTCCTATCTCAACTCCAAGTTCTCAGAACAACTGGATTGGTTGGGTTGACAACTTTGTGGTTACACCTTCTGCTAAGTACACAGATGCATTCACTGCAGGACTGATAACTGGTACAAACAAAGTTACTGAAGCATTCATCTATAAGATTGATAAGGATAAGACAAAACTTGGAACATTTACTCTAAACGATGTAGAGACTGGACATACTCTTACAACTTCCGCCACAAGCAATTATACGTTTAATACCCAACCTGTATCTGTTAACCCTTGGTTGATCGGTCCTGCAGGTATTCAGATTCTTGATTACTCTGATGTTGTATCAACTCACGTCCCTGGAGTTTATACCGTAACATCTACTGATGAGGCGTGGGCAAGTAGAACTGCTACTATTCCTACACAAGGTGGTAAGAAACTACTCTTAACTACTAAGGTTATTCCTAAGTTCTATATTAGAGACGCAAAATACACCAGTATTGACCTTGTTAAGACAATTACATTCAATCAACCTGCAACCTTTACAAAAGGAACTGTTCTTCAGCAGTATTCTACTATTGGTGGTAACGATGTTGTATCAGCATATGGTACTGTTGTTGAGGTTGGAACTAGTTCTTGTAAGATCGGTAAGATTATTGGTTCGTTTGATACCTCTAAACTTCTTAAATCTACCGCAGGTGATGTAAACGAGACAGATAAAGAGTTTACAGTTCTAACTACAACTCCTGTCTGGGAACAAAACCAGAACTATGATGTTGGTGATATTGTTTATAGTAACGGTAAGATCTATACATCTGGTACTGCTGCAACTGCAGGTCCTATTGCTCCTAATCATACATCTGGTACTGTCTCTGATGGTAACATCAACTGGGCATTTACAAGCGTTGCAGGTACCTTCTCAGTAGATTTGGCGAATAGCGTACACGGTTCAGGTACTCTTGCACAGTTTGCATCTTGGAAACCTTTCAATGCTTCTGACTATACTATTAGAATCCAACAGATCTATGATGATTCAGACTTCATTAAGGGTGACACCATTGATGCTGATGCTGTTAACTTGACATTTGATGTTGATGCAACTGGTAAGATCGCAACATTTGGTGGTCTTGTTGGTGTTAAGCAGTTCAATCTTCAGGCAAAACTCAATAAAGACGTTATTCCTTCACAGGGACTAACAAATACTGATCTTGTTTACTGCTCTGCTAATACCAGACATAACTTTGCAGCAACTGACATCATCTTTACTGAAGGATTCTCCACTAATGAATACAACGGTTCATTCTTTGTGGAAGAAGTATTCACTTCTAGAGACTTTACATACAAATTAAGAAGCACTGCTGTTCAGGATCCAACATTCTCAGGTTCAGGTTCTTCTGTTTCTAACGTTAATATCTTTGCTAAGCATCCTAAGTTCCTATTTGTTAGAGGACATCAGTATATCTTTGACCTTGACGATTCTTCTAACCTTGGATACTACCTATCATTCTCTAAAGATAACCAGTATAAACTTGAATATCCATTCATTAACATCATTAGAGAGGGTACACCTGGATTTACTGATGATGATTCACCAACTCCATTGGTTAAATTCGTCATCAATGATGATGTTACTAACATTTCATACTACTTTGACCCATCTAGAACCACAGCAGACAACTCTCCTGTTGGTGAAGGGTCATTTATTGACGTTATTGAGTCTCCTTACCAAGGTACATTTACAATTTCGAAGGTTTCTTCCGATGGATTGGAGTTTGACTTCCCACTTCTTGTTGAACCTGAGAAAACTATCGCTCCTGTTGGTAATAATGAGTTTGGAAACCCACGTTCCTTCTACTCTACAACCTCAATCAAGGCGATTGGACCTATTGCAAGCATTAAACTGGTAAACCCAGGTGGATTCTATCAGAAATTACCTATTGTTACTGATATTGCATCTAATAGAGAGATTGAAAAGGTCCGTGTTAACAACGGTGGTACTGAATATGTCAACGGTGTGTACTATAACGTTCCTATTGCAGGAGATGGTGAAGGTGCAACCTGTAATATCACTGTTCAGGATGACGGAGACTTCACTGGTGTCATTACTGATGTTGTTTTAACCTCTGCAGGTAAGGGTTACACCTTTGCATCGATTGATGTAGACGCTATCCCTGGAATTCTTGGTCCTCTTCTTGCAGGTTCAGGTGCACAACTAGAAGTTGTGATTCCTTCTGAGGGATCTGGTGCATCTGTATTCTTACAAGGTAAGTCAATCGGACGTATCAAGAAACTTAAGAACAACGAATTTGGTTTCGGTTATTCTCACGACTATACTTTGAGACCTGAAATCACTTTCCCCGTGAACCTTCAGTTGTTTAATACCGCTATTCTTGCAGAAATCAAGATTACAGACCCTGGTTCTGGTTATACATCAACACCTGCTGTTGTTATCGAAGGTGGTGGCGGTACAGGTGCTCAGGCAGAAGCAGTTATTAAGAACAATAGACTTTCTGAAGTTATTATTAAGGATCCTGGTGCGGGATACAGTTCTGAACCTACAGTTACACTTAAGTCTGAGTTCAACTACGTTGTTAACATTGACTTAGGTTATCTACAGTTTAACTTCCCACACGGTATTACAACTGGTGCTGAGATCCAGTTGAGAGCAGAAGATCTTGGATCTACAGTTGGTATCCTTCCAAAACCAAGTTCTGCAGGTTTGGTTAGTTTGTCATCATCTCAGACTTACTATGCTATCGCAGGTGAGGCAAATGGTCTTGAATCTGACCAACTTCGTATCTCACTGACTAAACTTGACGCTGAATCTGGTTCTTACATTACATTCTTGACACAGGGTGAAGGTAGACAGATTCTCTTGACCGAAGTATTTGGTGGTCAAGCAACTGCAATCGTTGAGACTTCAAGATTCCTTGAGGGTGAACTTGTTTATCAGGGTTCATCACTTGAACTTGCATCTGCAACTGGTTATGTTTCTACTAACGAAGGTTGGCAGATCGGACCTAGAATCCTTAAACTTGAGAACTATGACGGTGTTTGGACTGCAGGTGAGCGTGTAACT
>MDTD01200760.1_pt1 | contig 45127 bp, 40 predicted proteins | sample 811221 | NCBI WGS metagenome assembly MDTD01 (sample SAMN05326646, study PRJNA326480) | marine metagenome | isolation source: seawater | place: Pacific Ocean: South West | collected 2011 | reverse complement strand
TGAACGGCTTTGAAACCTATGAAAAGATCCGGAAGATCAGTCCGGACAGCCGGGTTTTGGTCTGTTCCGGATATTCAAAGGAAGAAGAGGTGCTCCAGATGATTGAAAGGGGATGTGATGACTATCTTTACAAACCCTTTGACGTGGCCATGCTTTCGGAAAAACTGCAGGCCGTGTTCCGTCGTTCCGTGATTCATAAGCAGGTATCTAAAACCTGACAGGCGCTTGGACTAAACAGGGGCAGGGCAGGGGAATTGAAAAAAAGCAAAAGGCCCGGGAACCTAAGGTTCCCGGGCCTTTTTACGTAAAGGCGCGGTGATTAGCCGAATACTTTTTCCAGATCGGGGATGATCTGTTTTTTACGGCTCATGATGCCGGGCAGCCAGCATTTGCCGTCAGCCGGTTTTTCACCGAACGCTTTTTCAACAACGGATTCGTCGTCGGAGGCAACCAGAAGCTCGGTACCTTCTTTCATGATGTCGGTGAGCATCAGCAGAACGGTGTGATGACCTTTTTCAGCTTTCAGGTCACGGATATCTTTTTCCAGGTCAGCCTTGATACCGTCAACGATGGACAGGTCAACCAGTTCCAGCTGGCCGCAGCCAACGCCGTTGCCGCTCATGTCAAAATCTTTGTAATCGCGAAGAACCAGTTCACGGACCGGGGTGCCTTCAACGGCAGATTTAACCTTGAACATTTCGATGCCCAGGGCGTCCAGATCAGTTTCGCCGCAGATTTCAGCCAGCTTGGCGCAGACTTCTTTGTCCTTGTCAGTGCAGGTGGCGGATTTGAAAATTACGGTATCGGACAGGATGGCGCAGAGCATGGCACCGGCGATGCCCTTGGGTACTTCTACGTTGAAGTAGTCGTACATGGACGCGATAACGGTACAGGTGCAGCCTACGGGCCAGATCCAGCATTCCAAGGGCTGTGCAGTGGTTACGTCACCCAGTTTATGATGGTCAACAACACCCAGGATGTTGGCGTCGGCCAGATCGTCGGGGCTCTGGGCCAGGTCGGAGTGATCCACCAGGTAAACGTCTTTGCCGGCATAGGAAGTGACGACTTCGGGAGCAGCCAGGCCGAATTTGTCCAGGACAAATTTGGACTCGGGGTTCAGGTCGCCCTGAATTGCCGGTGCAATGTCTTCACCAAGGGATTTTTTCAGATCTGCCAGCGCAATGGCGGCTACCACGGAATCGGTATCTGGATTCTTGTGACCAAATACGAGAGTTGACATAAAACCTCCTAAAATAGTTGTCATCTTGTTTATAATATTATCGATGATTCCTCTGGGGGAATCATCTGTATAGATGATCACACGACGGTAATCATCTGAAATTCACTCTATGAAATTTCAACTGTGTCTTATAAGATTAATTGATTAGAATCTCAAGTAAAATTTATATTATTCTATGAATCGGTTGCAGGGGGGCTCAGGCGTCGTAAAAAAAAGGTTAGTCCTGATTAATACGGTCGATTTTATGGGCCATGTGGGATATAGCATGGTAAGAATAAACCTTTAGATGGAGATGTTGCAGGTATGATCGTAAATATTTTGATTCTCAGTGTTGCTGTTTTTTTGGTGGCTCAACTGCTTCCCGGTATCCGGGTGAAAAATTATTTTACCGCCGTGATTGTGGCCATTGTCTATTCTTTGATCAATTTTTTCACCGGATGGCTCCTGGTGTTACTCTCCTTGCCGTTGATCATCGTCACCTTCGGGGTGTTCAAGCTTGTGATCAATGCCTTTATGCTCTGGCTCACGGATAAAATGATGGCTGATTTTAAAATCCAGGATTTTTTGACCACCATTGTGGCTGCAATGCTGATCACTGTGGTGGACTCTCTGATTAAGTGGGTGCTATAGCATTGGTTTTTCCTTGAATCCGCCGGTAAAAATGTATAATATTGCGCGCACAGTTCACAAAAATCGCCTACGCCGCATAATTTAACCCAAGAACTCCGAAATCGGATGAGACAAGATTTCCGGGAGACTTTTATTTATGGCAAAACTACTGCTGATTGACGATTCATGGCTGACCAGACGGGGATTGTCCGGTATGGTATCTGACATGGGGCACACCGTTATAGAGGCTGAAAACGGAAAGGTAGGCCTTGAGATGGTGAAAAATGAAAATCCGGACTGTATCCTGCTGGATCTGCTGATGCCTGAAATGGACGGGTACGAGGTGTTGACGCGGTTGGCTGCATCAAAAAATCAGATTCCGGTGCTGGTGTGCACCGCCGATATCCAGAATACGGCCCGACAGAAATGCCTGGCCCTGGGTGCGGCGGGGTTTTTAAACAAACCGCCCAAAGAAGAAGAACTCAAAGGATTGATTACAAAAGTCCTCGGAGAATAGCCGTGATGATGACCATCCATTCAAAACCTGTTTCAGACCGGCAGATTGAAGCCTTACGGGAATTGATCAACATTGGTGTCGGCAAGGGCGCCGCCATTTTAAATACCATGCTGTCCTCCCATATCGTTCTTCAGGTCCCCCAGCTTACGCTCATGGATATGGAGGACCTTGCGGCTGAGATTGCCGCGTTGGGTTCGGAAAAGCTCTCCATGGTGGCCCTGAAGTTTGACGGCGAATTTTCCGGTAGTGCGGAACTCATGTTTCCCTCGGAAACAGCGATGACCCTGGTGGATACCCTGGTGGGGGAGGCCCCGCTGGATATGGATGTTGACTCCATTCGTTCGGGTACCCTTTGTGAAATCGGCAATGTGGTGCTCAACGGTGTCATGGGATCCATCTCCAACATCTTTTCCTCCCATTTTAACTATTCGGTACCAGAATACATTGAAGATTTGTCCGAAAATATTTTTCTGGACAGAGGGGTGGCTCCCCAAACGACGATTCTGCTGGCCAAAACCCGGTTTTTGATCGAAACGCTGGATGTGGACGGAGATATCATCCTTTTTTTTGAGTCCGGTGCACTTGACCGGTTGATGGAAATGACAGAGGCAATCTAAGATGGATTTTTCCGTGGTTGAAGATGATTTTCGCCTGCTGGACAATCTGCCGGTGGGCATCTGTGTCATCAATGCGGCATATGAAATTGTTGTCTGGAATAATTGTCTTAAGACCTGGACGAAGAAAACGATCCGTGAGGTGGGCGGTAAAACACTTGGCCAGGTGTATCCGCACTTCCTGGAAGAACGGTATACGGCCAGGATCGATCCGATTCTGGAAGGCGGCCCCCCCGCCATATTCTCTTCCCAGCTTCACGGCCGCCTGTTTCCTTGTGCCCTTCCCAACGGAAAATCCAGAATTCTGCAGACCACGGTTACCCATGTGCCCAAAAAGGATGGCGACGGATTTTACGCCCTTTTTGCCGTGACGGATCTAACGGAAGTGTCTTACAGAATCATGGATTACAGAAAGGTCCAGCAAAAGGCGCTCACTGAACTGGAACAGCGAAAAGCCGTCGAAGATGAACTGAGAAAAGCCAACGAGAAAATTCTGGCACAACACAAGGCAGTGATTGAGGAAGAACGGCTCAAGGTGCTGCTGCAGATGGCAGGGGCCACCGCCCATGAGCTGAATCAGCCCCTGATGATTCTTCTGGGCAATATTGAGCTTCTGGAAATGGATCTGGCCGATCCTGAGAAAATGCTGGGACGGATCAAAAAGATCTCCGAAGCCGGTTCCCGGATCTCAGATATCATCAAAAAGATCCAGAAGGTCAAGCACGTGGTAAAAAAAGACTATACAGGGGGGGAGGATATCATTGATATCCACCAGCAGGAACGCATTCTTTTTGTGGAAGACGACCTCGAATGCTACCGGATGGTGCGCCGCATGCTCACCTTCGGCAGTCAGCGGGAAATCCACCATGCCGATACCATAAAAGCTGCAAAAGTCATGGTGAAGCGTCTTAGTGTTGATCTGATCCTTCTGGACTATATTCTGCCGGACGGTGATGCCTTTGATCTGCTGGAATTTATGAAAGAGGAGCATCTGGATATCCCTGTGGTGGTATTGACCGGCCACGGCAGTGAGATCACGGCCTCCCAGCTTTTCAGGAAAGGGGTCAGCGACTATTTATCAAAGGCCCGCCTGGACAGGGAAAGCCTTCTGGAGTCCGTGGAGTTCAGCCTGGAACGCCACAATTTAAACCGGGACAAGGAAAAGGCCATGCTGGTCATGGGAGACCTTTCCACCAAGGATAAGCTCACCGGCCTGTATAACAGGCGGTATTTTGACGAGGCCTTTGACCGGGAAACCTCCGGGACCGACCGGTATAATACGGACCTGGCACTGTGCCTGATTGATCTGGATTATTTTAAGGACATCAACGATACCTACGGTCACGGCGTGGGAGACCAGGTCCTGAAAACAGCGGCGGGAATCATCCTGGCAGCGGTCCGCAAATACGACATCGCCTGCAGATACGGGGGGGAAGAGTTTGCCCTGATTCTGCCGAACACCGACCAGGACGGTGCCTTAACCATATGCAACCGCATCCGTGAGAACCTGAAAGACCATCTGTTTGAGGCCGGTGCCGACAACTTCCGGGTGACGCTGAGTGCCGGTATCGCCATGATGTCTCAGAATGCCTCTGCTGAGCAGAGTGCGCCATCAACCATGATACATCAGGCGGATATCGCCCTTTACAAGGCCAAAGGGCAGGGTCGTGACAGGGTTATCCTGGCCGAAATCAACTGAGTTTGGCCTGCCCTGTCTGTTTACCCGGTACTTTTCCCGATGGGGAATAAACCTGTCCGTGGGCTGCACCCACCAGGGCCTGAACATCCAGGATCAGGCAGACCCGGCCGTCAGCCATGATCGTTGCCCCTGAGACTCCGGGAACCTCGCCCAGCATCCCCGAAAGATTCTTGCGTACGATGCTCTGTTTGGCAACGACTTCATCCACCAGGATACCGGCCTGACGGCCGCCGTCCTCCACCACAACGACAATGGGATCGCAAGGGGGGCCATCGGTTGTTGCCAGGTTCATAAACGCCTGAAGGTTCACCAGAGGAACGATGGCTTCTTGGAATTTGATGTAGGGATGGCCCCCCATGGCCGTACCGCGGATGTCCGGGGTCAGCCTGAGGGCGGTAATGATGGAAAGGGTGGGGATCACGTAGCGGTTTGACGCACTTGTGATAATCATACCGTCCATAATGGCCAGGGTCAGGGGCAGGGTGATGGCCACCCGGGTGCCTTTTCCCTGTTCCGATGACAGGACGATCCTGCCGTTGAACTCGGAGATCGTGGTTTTCACCACATCCATGCCTACGCCGCGGCCTGAGATGTCCGTGACCTTTGTGGCGGTGCTGAGGCCCGGGTGAAAGATCAGATGGAGCACGGCGGTTTCATCCATCTGTTCCGGATCATCCTGCGCCGCATTATCGACGATGCCTGCGGCCGTTGCCTTTTTCAGCAACCGTGCCCTGTCGATCCCCCTGCCGTCATCGGTCACCTCTATGACAAGGCTGGCGCCTTCGTGGTATCCCTTGAGTGTAACGGTGGCCGTTTCGGGTTTTCCCTGCCGCAAGCGGTGGGCGAGGTCATTTTCAATGCCGTGGTCAATACTGTTGCGGATGATGTGAATCAGGGGGTCGGCCAGGCCGTCCACCAGGGTTTTGTCAAGTTCCGTCAACTCACCTTCAACGATAAAACGCAATTTTTTATTTTGTTTTAAGGCCAGGTCCCTGGCCACCCGCCGCATGCGGTTGAACAATGGCTTTAAAGGGACCATTCTCAGGGAAAGACCGATTTTTTGCAGGGTTTTTGTGCTCTCTTCCAGCGCCTTGAAGGCCTGGGCCGCCTCCCGGGTCCGTGCCCGGCCCCCTGTCGCCCCCGTGTGCTGGGCGCTGACCATGGCCTGGGCAATGGCCAGTTCTCCGATAATATCTATCAGATAATCCAGCCGGTCCGGATCGATCTGGACCGGACGTTTGGTGCGGCCGTTGGAAGAAGGGACACTGCCGTTCTCATCGGGATTCGTTTTCGGTTGACTGTCTTTTGGTAATTCCAAAGTGTCAGTGGAGGCATCAATACGGTTCTGCCACTGCTCAAGGGCGGAGATAAGCGTGTCCGCTTTTTCGGGTGACGCCGCCTCTCCTCTATAGAAAGCAAAGGTGGCAAAGAGCCAGTCTTTCACCCGGAGAAACACCTGGGCCGCTTCCGGTGTCAGGGAAGAGAGCAGCAGGTCTTCAGTATGGTGGCAGACCTGTTCCACCCTGTTGAGTCCTAAAAAGCCGGCTTCTCCTTTCATGGTGTGGATCAGGCGTTTTATTTCCCGGGGCGGTTTGTCCAAGTCACCGTTTTCAAGTTCAAGGATCAAGGATTCGATCTCTTCGAGAACCTGTACCTTGGACACCAGAAAGAGTTCAAAGTCTTCCATGCTCAAATGGGGCGGCAGGTGGCCCGGGTGGCGGACGCTATCTTGGCTATCGCTGCTATTGCAGATTTCGCTGGTGCTGATGCCGGAATATTTTTCCAGGGTTGCGTCGTCATCAATGTCTTTGTCTGAGACGCCTTCATCCGGGTCTGCCAGAAAATTCAGGGTAGCCATCTGCCGGTTGAGTGCGGTCATTGCCTGATCCGTATTCATTTCTTTTTTACGGATCTTCTGGATCAGTTTCGCCGTGCCGGAGGCTTCCCTGGCGATGGCCGGCAAATGCTGATCTTTGGCAATCCCGTTGATGGATTTCAACAGGCTAAGACTTTTTCTGAACGCCTCAGGGTCTGAGGGATCCGCCATGACGATTTCCAGGGACAGAGCCTCAAGAAGGTCGATGATGTCGGCATATGTCGCATTTGATTCAGGGGGCATATTGGGTTTGGTTTTCCAGCGATTCTTTTTTTGTCAGGGTAAATACGGTGGCACCGGATCTTCATTACCATAAAAGAAGTTCCTGGGAAACCTTTTAATCCGGCTTCTATCGGTCTTGTTCCGGCAGATCGCGCCGGCAGATACGGCAGTCGGTGCAGGATTTCATAGGGCAGGATGCCGAGGGCTTTTCCCTGCGTGCCCGTTCAAGTTCCCTGCGCAAAAAGCCGTCACTGACCCGGTGGGCCAGGATATCCCAGGGCAGGGCAGGGGGGGGATCTCCCTGAATGGTTTTTTCGGTGTGGATAACGGTTTCGCAATAGGCTTTTTGGGTTTTCATGGCCCGGGTCCATCCGAGATCAAGGGCGGTTTCGATCAGATCCGCCGCTTTCCTGTCGCCCAAGGAGAGCAGGGCATGGATTCTTGCCTGGCGCAGCGATTCTAAATTCAAGGATACGTTCGGGGTCTTTTTTAATCCCTGGCGGATGATATCCAGACGGGCTTTGAGCTCTTTTTCCGCCATCATGGCAGTCCATTGAAAGGGAGTGGCAGGTTTGGGAATGAAGGGGTTGATGCTCAGGGTGATGGTGCCGATTTTTTTTCTTTCCCTGGAGGCCTCAAGAAAAACCGACTTGATGTCCAGGGTGAGATCGACGATGGCCCGGACATCTTCCCGGGTCTCGAAGGGCAGGCCGATCATGAAATAGAGTTTCAGGTTCATGATCCCTTTATCCACAAGGGATTTGGCTGCATTTAGGATTTGCTCCCGGGTCAGTTTTTTGCTGATGACCCGCCGCATTCGCGGGGAACCGGCCTCAGGGGCGATGGTTGCGGTCTTTACACCGGCGTCGGACAGAATGGAGATGATATGGTCATCCAGTTTGTCCGCCCGCAGGGATGAAAAAGAAAGGGTCAGACCCTTGTCTTTTCCGTATTGGCAGATCTGCCCGATATCCGGATGATCCAGAACCGCAGAGCTGACGATACCGGCCCTGTCCGTTTTTTGGGCGGCTTCGTCAAGGGCGGCTTTCAGGGTGTCCAGGGGATAGACCCGCGGCGGCCGGTATATAAACCCTGCCGTACAGAAGCGGCAGCCGTGGGGACAGCCTTTGAGGGTTTCTATGAGAAATACGTCTTTAAATGCGGTGTCCGATGTCATCACGGCCGTTGTGGTGCTGATACCGGTCAGGTCCTCCAGGTACTGGACCTGGATGCGGTTTTTTAAGGGCGGTGCGCCGGTTGATTCAGGCGTATCACCGTAACAGATGGGCAGGTGTTGGGCAGGCACATAGGCACCGGGAAGCTTGGATTCGACGGTGTCCAGAAAATCCTTACGGGTGTCTGTTGATCTAAAATGGTCAAAAAAGCCGGAGAGCAGGCACTCGGCCTCTCCCAACAGGAAAAGATCCACAAAGGGGGCTATGGGTTCGGGGTTAAGAAAACAGGCGACTCCCCCCGCGGCCACCAGTGGGTGGTGGATGTGGTTTCGATCACTTGATCGATCTGCTGACCGCAGAGGGATGCCTGTTGCCCGCAAAAGCTGAGCAAGGTGTAAAAAGTCGTTCTCAAAAGATATGGAGAACAGGATCATGTCAAATTGATCCAGGGGTAAACCGGTTTCAAGGCTTTTGATCTGTGGATTTTTTTCCCGGGTGTGGGGGAAAAAGACCCGTTCACAGGCAACCTCCGGTATCTGGTTTGCCAGCCGGTAAACGGTCTGGAAGCCCAGGGAGGACATGCCGGCCTTGTAAGTGTTGGGATAGACCAATGCGACTTTGATCAACCCATAGCCCCGTTTGACAATGGCCCCCTGTTCCTGAACCTTCAGGTGGTCAGGGCGGACCCGGGACGGTTTACGCCTCTTTTTCATGTATACGGTTTAGTCTGCTTTACGTCTGAGGAACGTGGGCACCTCCAGGTCATCGTGGTCAAAGCTCATGCCGTAATCCTGGGACAGGCTTTCATCCCCCACGGCCTTTTTGGACGTCACCCGGACCACCGGGGCGTCAAATTCGTTCCAGTTTGCCAGATCTTCTTCCGTGGCATCCCTGACCACGCCACGGGCGATGGTTTCCCGTTGTGCGTGGGTCTCTGAACGGGTTTCCCGGGCAGGTGATGCGTAGGACTGCACCGCTGCGGCTGCGGCCGCATTTGAATTGGCCGCATAGGCCGGACGGCTGGCAGGTGCGGACTGGGGCTGGCCGGGGGAGAACCTGTGCATGTTTTCGGCAAGGGCCGGTTCTTCCTGGCCGATACCGGTGGCGATTACGGTGATTCGGATTTCATCTCCCAGATCCTCGTCAAAGGTCTGGCCCCAGATGATTTCGGCATCATCGCCCACTTCCTGGTAGATCCGGTCGGAGGCGTCTGTCATTTCATCCAGGGTCAGGTCGGAACTGGAGGTGATGTTCATGAGAACACCTTTTGCCCCTGAAATGGAGATGTCTTCCAGCAGCGGATGGGAAATGGCCTTTTCCGCGGCTTCGATGGCCCGGTTCTCACCGGAGGCGATGCCGATACCCATCAGGGCCTTGCCGGATTTCTGCATGGTGGCCTTTACGTCCGCAAAGTCCAGGTTGACGTGGCCGGGCATCATGATCAGGTCGGTGATGCCTTTGACGGAGTGGTGAAGAATTTCGTCCGCCTTGATGTACATATCCTTGAGACGGGCGCCCTTGGGAGCGATGCCCCGGAGCCTGTCATTGGGGATGGTGATGACGGTATCGGTGATGCCGTGGAGTTTATCCAGGCCCTCAATGGCCATTCTTTCCCTTTTTTTGCCTTCAAACTGAAAGGGTTTTGAGGCCACGGCCACGGTGAGGATACCCAAGTCTTTACAGATTTCAGCGATGATGGGGGCCGCACCTGTGCCCGTGCCGCCGCCGAATCCTGCGGTGATGAATACCATGTGGCTGTCTTCTAAGGCGTCACGGATCTCGTCCATGCTTTCCAGGGCAGCTTCACGGCCCTTGTTGGGATCGGCGCCTGCGCCCAGGCCTTCGGTGATCTGGGTGCCCAGCTGGATCTTCAGTTCTGCCTTGGACTGTTCCAGTGCCTGGGCATCGGTGTTGGCCGCGATGAATTTCACACCCTGGAGTTTTGCGTCAATCATGTTGTTGACCGCGTTACCGCCGGCTCCGCCGACACCGATTACCTTGATTTTAGCCGTGTTGTCGTTCTCGACATAAGAAAAAGTCATTTCCACCTCCCAAGTGGTTGTTAAATAATGTCTTTAAACCATTGTTTCATTCTGTTTAAAACGTTAGTAAACCCAGCCCCCCCATCACTGTGTCGCACGTCGATCTTGGTGTCGGCATTGGAGCCGAAAATCACAAGACCCACAGCCGTGGCGTAAGCCGGGTTTTTTACGATATCCTTGAGCCCGCCGATGCGATTGGGCTCGCCTACCCTGACCGGGACGCCGAAGACGGATTCGGCAAGTTCCGCGATGCCGTCCAGGACCACACTGCCGCCGGTGAGCACAAACCCGGCAGGGAAGGAATTTTCAAGTCCGTTGGAAAAAAGTTCCTGCTTGAGCAGGGAGAACACCTCTTCCACCCGCGGCTCCAGGATCTCTGCCAGGATGCCCTTGGAGAGCCGCTTGGGTTCCCTGCCGCCCACGGCCGGCACCTCAATGGATTCGCCGGATCTCACATGCTGGGGCACACAGGTACCGTGTTCAATTTTGATCTTTTCGGCCTCGGGCAGGGGGGTCCGAAGGCCGATGGAAATATCGTTGGTCAGGTTATGCCCGCCCACGGTGAGTTCATAGATGAACTTCACGTTATTGTCCTTGAACAGGGCCAGGTCCGTGGTGCCGCCGCCCATGTCCGCCAGGGCGCAACCCAGTTCCTTTTCTTCGTCCGTCAGAACCGCCTGGCCGGATGCCAGGGATTCCAGGACAATGTCGCAGACCTCTAATCCCGCCTTGTTGCAGCACTTGACAATGTTCCGTGCCGAAGAGACGGCGCCTGTGACAATATGGATCTTTGCCTCCAGCCGGATGGCGGTCATGCCCACCGGATTTTGGATGGACTCCATGTCATCTACGATAAACTCCTGTGGGATAACGTGGAGGATTTCCCGGTCCGTGGGGATGGCCACCGCCTTGGCCGCATCAATCACCCGTTCCACGTCCGCTTCGGTGATTTCCCGGCCTTTGATGGCGATAATGCCGTGGCTGTTGAATCCCTTGATATGGTTGCCTGCAATGCCCACATAAACAGAGGAAATATCACAGCCGGCCATGAGCTCGGCCTCTTCCACCGCCTTTTTGATTGAATCCACCGTGGATTCAATATTGACGACCGACCCTTTGCGCAGGCCCGTGGAGGGATGGGAGCCGACACCGATGATGTTGACCTCCTCATCCAGCATCTCGCCCACCACCGCGCATATCTTGGTGGTGCCGATATCCAGACCTACCAGTATTTTTTCATTTCCCTGCAAGTTAAACCCCCTTTTCTATAGTGTTGTGCAGAGCGTCCTCCGTCTTGATAAAAATTTTTTCAATGTTGAACAGGTCCATGGCCAGAATAACTTTTGAGGGAAAATGGGTTGCCATGTACCTGGAGATTTTTTGGGCCCGGGCCAGCTTTTCCTCGAACCGCCCGAAGCCAAGTTTTATGGGGATCAGGCTCGAGGATGCCCCTTCAAGATTAAAGCTGTCCGGCTGTGTCCGGTTGTACGCGTCATGGGACTGGATGGTGACCCCGAAGTTTTCATCCCCGTGGATGTGTTTGACCTCTCCTAACCCACGGACCTTGAGCAGATCCATGATGGCGTTGAACAATTCCCCCTCGAACAGGTAGGTGTTGTTGGACAGGCTCAGGTCCACCCCTGAAATCACGGGCAGGGCGTAGAGTTTGTCCTTTTCCGGCTCGTATTCCTTGAAGGGTACGCCCTGGGTGTTGATGATGATGTCCGCCAGGTTTTCTATGGTCACGATGGCCAGGGGTTCCTGTTCTTCTATTCTTATATCCAGGCCGGTGAACAGGTCCCGGCGCACCGTGGCCCTGGCCACCCAGGGGTGGGATACAAGCTGCCGTTCCACCGCTGCCAGATGGATTTCAAACAGGTTGGCGGGCTGGTCCAGACCGGCCCGGGTGATCAGTTCGTCCCGGGTCACCCGGTTGAGGCCTTCGATATGGATATTCTGGATGGTAAAGAAGGGGCTCTGGACCACGGCGTCATGGGCCCAGATCGCTGCCAGGCTCATGGCGGCTACGACGAACACCGGGACAATGATCCGGAAAAAGGAGAGTCCTTTGCGGCTGCCGGACGCTTTTTGTTTTCCGTCAGCTGCGGTTTTCGCGGACTCCGGCTTATACCGATTCTGTTTTACACGTTTAGTCACCAATGGTCTTCACCTCTGCTTCAAGTTTGATATTGAATTTCTCAAACACACGTTCCTGTACGTTTGCTGCCAGGGTGGTGATATCGCTGCAATCCGCATTATCGTGGTTGATGATAAAATTGGCGTGCAGGTCAGATACCATGGCTCCCCCGTATGTGGTCCCCTTTAATCCGGCCTGTTCGATGAGTAGGCCTGCCGGTTTGTCCGGGGACGGATTTTTGAAAAAGCAGCCGCCGCTGGCTTTGGACACCGGCTGGCTGGTATTTTTTGCCTTCAGGTTGGTTTCGAATGCTGCCTTCACCCGGTCTGCGGCCGCCGGAGTCAATTGCAATGTGGCACTGAGAATGATGCGCCCGCCCAGGTCCAGAGATCTATAGGAGAAGTTGAGATCCCCCGCATTCAGTGTGTTTATCTCCAGAGTGTCGGGATTGAGAATGTCAACCGAACCGACAATCGCCGCCATGTCACTGCCGTGGGAGCCTGCGTTCATCATGATGGCCCCACCCAGTGTACCCGGGATGCCGGCTGCCCATTCAAGCCCGGCATATCCTTTTTCTGCGGACATCCGGCACAGCTTGCCCAGTTTTTCACCGGCCATGGCCGTAAGACGGATCTGGTCTTTTTTTGCCGCAAACTCCGGGGTGGTTTTAAGCCCTGTCAGCACAATGACAAGCCCCCGTATCCCTGAGTCCGTCACCAGGGTGTTGGTGCCGCCGCCCAGAACCGTTACCGGTACCCGGGCTGTCCGGGCGGTTTTCAAAAGAGCGACCAGCGTATCCACGCGTTCCGGTATCGCCAGGACATCTGCGGGGCCGCCCACCCTGAAACTGGTATACCGGCTTAAGGAAACATTGAACGATACGTCAAATCCCTTGAACGTATTGGTATGTCCGGCGTTTTCGGTCATCGTTCCTATAAAATCTCCACCAGTTTTTCACCCAGGGTATAGACATCCCCTGCCCCGAGGGTCAGGACCATGTCGCCTTCCTTGGCCTTATGGGTGATCATGGACAGGGCCTGGGTAAAATCCGGGGCAAAGTCCACCTCTTTATGGCCGTGGGACCGGATACCTTCCACCAGGCTTTGGGCATCCACCCCCGGAATCGGTTCCTCTGATGCCGCATAAATAGGCAGCACCATGAGGATGTCCGACTGGTAAAAGGACCGGGTGAACTCCTGGAATAAGCCTTGGGTCCGTGTATACCTGTGGGGCTGGAACACGACGATCAGACGCTTGTCCGGGTAGCTTTCCCGCACTGCCGTCAGGGTGGCCAGGATTTCGGTCGGATGATGGCCGTAGTCATCCATTACCGTGATACCTTTCTTTTCTCCCTTGATTTCCAGGCGGCGTTTCACCCCTTTAATTTTTTCAAGGGCTTCCTTGATGGTGTCAAAGGGGATGTTCAGTTCAATGCCCACCGCAATGCCTGCCATGGCGTTGAGGATGTTGTGCTGGCCGCCGATATTCAGCAGGATCTCTCCTAAGTCTTCATCGTTTTTCGCAACGGAGAAACGGCTTTTTCCGTTTTCAAACCGGACGTGCCTGGCCTGGAGGTCGGACTGGGCGGACATGCCGTAGGTGGTATGGCGTACATTTATCTTTGGCATAATATCCTGGATGTGTTCGTTGTCCAGACAGAGAACCGCCAGGCCGTAAAAGGGAATGGAATTGATGAACCGGACGAACTTATCCTTGATGTCATCGATATCCTTATAATAATCCAGGTGCTCCAGATCGATGTTGGTCACGGCGGCAATGGCCGGCGCGTACTTCAGAAAGGAGCCGTCACTCTCATCGGCTTCCGCCACGATAAATTCCCCGCTGCCGTGCAGCGCGTTGGTGTCCAGGCCCTGGAGGAGGCCGCCGATGATCACCGTGGGGTCCAGCCCCGCCGTATTCAGGATCTGTGAGATCATGGAGGTGGTGGAGGTCTTTCCGTGGGCGCCGGAAACGGCGATGGAGTATTTGATCCGCATCAGTTCCGCCAGCATTTCAGCCCTTGGGATGATGGGCAGTCCCAGTTCTTTTGCCCGCACAACTTCAGGGTTTTCCGCTGCAATGGCGGATGAGGTGACCACCACGTTGACGTCCCGGATGTTTTCCTTGGCATGGCCCTGGAAAACCTTTGCGCCTTTTCCTTGGAGGCGTTCGGTGATATGGGAGAGTTTGAGATCAGAGCCTGAGACCGTATACCCCAGGTTCAGCAGCAGTTCCGCAATCCCGCTCATGCCGATGCCGCCGATGCCGACAAAGTGAATATGATAGTTGGGCTGGTACACTTAATTTCCTCCTTTAAGGGCATCGTGTTCGCGTTCGAGTATATGTGAGGCCACGGCGTTTGCACCGTGTGGCATGGCCGTTTTCTTCATGGCTGCGGCCATGGCCTGCCTTTTTTCAGGGTTGTTTTTAAGATCGGTGATCAACTCGCATAAAAGGTCTCCGGTCAGTTCTTTATCCGCCACCATCAGGGCAGCTCCTCTGTCCGTCAGGTTTTTTGCGTTGGCTGTCTGGTGATCGTCCGCCGCATAGGGAAAGGGGATCAGGATAGCCGGCTTCCCTTTGATGGCAAGTTCGGTGAGGGTGCCGGCTCCTGCCCGGGCCACCACCAGATCCGCCCTATCCTGGATGGCGGGCATGTCATGGAAGAAGGCCCCGGCGGTGACGGGCAGGTTCTTATTCTTGTAAAATTTGGTCATCTCATCTTCACTGTGTTTGCCGGTCTGGTGGATGAAACGGATTCCCTCTATGTGTTCCAGTTTTTCCACTGCGTCGGTGAAGGCTTTGTTGATGGACGCCGCACCCTGGCTGCCGCCGGTAACCAAAACCAGGAAATCATCCGGATTTACATTCGCAAGTGTTGCGGAAGGCGCCTTTTCATTTGAGATTTCCGGCTGTCTGGTGGGATTTCCCACCCAGAACGTCTTGTGGTTTAAAGGCAGCCCCCTGGTGTGTTCAAAGGTCAGGAAAACGGTGTCTGCGATCCGTGCCAGCATCCGGTTTGTCATGCCGGGGATGGCGTTCTGCTCCTGAATGGCGGTCCTGCGTCCAAGTATCCTTCCGGCCAGCACCAGGGCAAAGGAGGAAAATCCGCCCACGCCAAGGATAAAGTCTGCCCTGAACCGAACCAGGATATACAGGGCCTGCAGGAGGCTTACGCCTACAAGGGCTGCGGACCAGGCTTTGTTTAACATGCTGCCGCCCTTGATGGGGCGGGATATGATGGTTCTGTGGTCGAATCCATACCTTCTAAGCGTATTGACTTCAAAGGGGGCATCGGTTCCAACAAAGAGGATACGGGTGCCCGGTTCCAGTTTTTCCAGGGCCTGGGCCACGGCGATCCCCGGGAAGAGATGGCCGCCGGTTTTTCCACCGGCGATGATGACGTGTTTGCCTGTCCGGTTATCTGTCATGTTTCACCGAAGCCCCTATGTTCATGAGTATTCCCATGGCCGCCATGTTGATGACCAGTGATGTGCCGCCGTAGCTGATGAAAGGCAGTGTCAGCCCCTTTGTTGGCAGGACCCCCAACGCCACACCCGTGTTGATGATCACTTGCACCCCGATGTAGAGGGTGAGTCCCGCCGCGGTGATGGCGCCGAACATGGTATCCGCCCGTTTGGCGATCTGGGTGCCGGAAATCAAAATAATGCTGTACAGTCCCAGGATGGCCGCCACCCCGATCAGTCCCAGTTCTTCCCCGATAATGGAGAATATGAAGTCGGTATGGGGTTCGGGCAGGTAGTGCATCTTCTGCATGCCAAGCCCGATGCCTTTGCCGGTCAGCCCGCCTGAACCGAATGCTTTCAGGGAGTTCGTGATCTGGTATCCCGTGTTGTAGGGATCTTCCCAGGGGTTCAGAAAGGTCATGATCCTGAGCATCCGGTATTCCACCTTGAAGATCAGGAAGTAGACGATGGGGATGATCAGGGGCAGGGGGCTGAGCAGGTGCAGGAACCTGACCCCGGCAACGAACATCATGCCCCAGCAGATCAGTCCCATGACAACGATGGTCCCGAAGTCCGGCTGCTTGATGATGAGCCCTGCAAACACCCCGAAAACGATGATGTGGGGTAAAAATCCCACGGTGAATTTTCCGATCATCTCCTGTTTTTTGGACAGGGAGTATGCCATGAACAGGATCAGGGCCAGTTTTGCAAATTCCGCGGGCTGAAAGGTGATCCCGCCTAAAGAGATCCAGCGGTAGGCACCGCCGGCCTTTACATTCAGGGCCGGTACAAGGACTGCTATCAGCAGGCCGACTGCGGCCAGCAGGATGATGTAGGCCAGACTCTTGTAAAGCTTGTAAGGAAAGGAGGCGGCCACGAACATGATACACAGTGCAATGCCAAGGAAAATGGACTGCCGCTTCATATAGTAGAAAAGGGTGTTGTGGTCTTCCATGCTGATGGCGGAGGAGGCTGAGTAAACCATGACAATGCCGATGCCGGCCAGGAGCAATACGGGAAACAAAATGGACTTTATGCTGAAAAAAGGATGCAGGCGCTTGGGCGGTACCGCTTTTGTTTTTTGCGCGCGGGCTTGGGCCCCAGTTGTCTTAGCTGACATGGGCTGCCTCCTTTCCCTTACCTAAATTGTTGACGAGGGTTGTAAAATCATCCCCCCGGGCCTCATAGTTGGCGTACATGTCAAAGCTGGCACAGGCCGGGCTCAGCAGGACGATGTCCCCCGGGGAGCCTGCATCCTGGGCCCGGGTTATGGCTTGGGCCATGGTGCTGCAGGGGATCACGTGGCAGACCGTTTCAAAGGTTTTTATAATGTTGTCGCTGGCCTCGCCGATGGCCAGGATGAGTTTCACCCGGGGTTTAACCGCATCGATGAGCTGGGTGAAATCGGTATGTTTTTCCCTGCCCCCGAGAATCAGGATGGTCTCCGCTTCAAAGGCGGCCAGTGCCCGGACCACCGCGTCCGTGTTCGTAGCCTTGGAGTCGTTGTAGTAGCGGACACCGTCGATCTCTCGGACAAAGGCGGTGCGGTGGGGCAGGGCGGTGAAACTTGCCAGGGCGTCTTTGATACCTGCCATGGTGCCGCCGGCGGCCAGGACGGCCAGGGCTGCCGCTGCAATGTTTTCCCGGTTATGATCTCCGGGCAGGCCTTTGAGGGCGGCGGTGGGAATGGTATCTTGCGTACCTTCGGTGCGGATGCGGATGTTCTGGCCGTCGATCCAGGCACCGGTGGTCAATTCTGCACCGGATGCAAACTCCAGCACCGCAGATGCCAGTTTGTCCTTACCGATAGAGGTGCCCGGCAGATTCCGATTAAGTACGGCCGTATCGTTTCCGGCCTGACGGGCAAAGAGGCTCCATTTGGAGGCAATGTATGCCCTGTAGTCCGGGTAGCGGTCCAGGTGGTCTTCGGAGATGTTCAGCAGCACCCCCACATCCGGCTTGAACTCTTCTGCCAGATCCAGCTGGAAGCTTGAAATTTCCGCCACCACAAGATCTTTTCTTTGATCGGCCATCAGGTATTCCACCAGCGGGGTGCCGATGTTTCCGCAGACAAAGCAGGAGAGCCCGGAGGCCTGGGCCATCTCTGCGGCCAACGTCGTTGTGGTGGTTTTGCCGTTGGTACCGGTGATGGCCAGCACTTTTGTGGTGTTGTGCGCCGCAAAGATATCCAGTTCTCCCTGTATCTTCACACCTTTTTCAACAGCCTTTTTAATGTATGGCATGGTCAGGGGGATACCGGGGCTGGGAATGATGCGCGCGGCCCGGTCAAAAACATCCTGGTCGTGGCTGCCGATCCGGACGGTGACACCCAGCGCCTCAAGAGCCGCGGCTTCATCTGTCCGGTTGGGATCGATATCCGTGGCAACCACCCGGCGGCCAATGGAACGCAGGAACCGGGCCATGGAGACCCCGGACCGTCCGAGTCCGACCACCAGATCGTATGTCATTTCTTCCTGATTCATTACCTTGGCCATTCGTTTATAACCATTACCTGATCTTGAGTGTACTCAATGAAATCAGCGCCAGGATGATGGAGATGATCCAGAACCTGACAATGACTTTTGATTCGTGCCAGCCCTTCAGCTCGAAATGATGGTGAAGGGGGGCCATTCTAAATACCCGTTTGCCCTTGGTCATTTTAAAGTAAGATACCTGTATGATGACGGAGAGGGCTTCCATGACAAAAAGGCCGCCCACGATGAGCAGCATAATTTCCTGTTTGGTGGCAACGGCGACGGTGCCAAGAATCGCCCCTAAGGGAATGGAGCCTGCATCCCCCATAAATACCTGTGCCGGGTGGGCGTTAAACCAGAGGAATCCCAAGCCCGCTCCTGCAAGAATCCCGCAGACCACTGATATTTCCCCTGCCGCCGGGATGTGACGGAAATGCAGGTACTCTGCAAACAGGGTGTGGCCCGTCACATAGGCAAAGAGCATGTAGGTGACCGAAGCGATGATATAGGGTCCGATGGCCAGGCCATCCAGGCCGTCGGTAAGGTTGACGGCATTGGAGGTCCCCACGATCACCAGGCAGGCAAAGGGGATATAAAGGATGCCAAGGTCCGGTGAGACGCCTTTGAAAAAAGGAATGGTAAGGGTGGTGTCAAAGTCCGGGCTCATATAGATCAGATAAGCGATGATAAGGCCGAACAATACCTGGATGGCAAATTTCCCCTTTGCCGTAAATCCCATATTCCTCTTTTTTACCTGCATGATATAGTCGTCAAAAAAACCGATAAACCCGAACAAGAGAACTGTGAGCAGCAGGATGGTCACATAGTGGTTGGTCAGGTTTCCCCACAGCAGGGTGGCCGTAAAGATTGAAAAGAGAATCAGAATTCCCCCCATGGTGGGAGTGCCCTGCTTGCCCATATGAGACTGCGGCCCGTCGGTCTGGATGATCTGGCCGATCTGCATGAGCTGCAGCCGGCGGATGACGTAAGGCCCCATGAAAAAGCAAATCAGAAACGCCGTGAGCCCGCCGTAAATGGTCCGGAAGGTAATATACCGGAAAATATTCAGGGCGTTGAAGTGTTCATGCAGGGGGTATAGGAACTCGTAAAACATGAATTAGACCTTTCCGTCTCTTTTTGTCTTTTTCGTTTCTGATTTTTTTTCATTTAGTTTTTCTTCGATAAGGGGAATCAGGGTTTCCATGGCCATACCCCTTGAGCCCTTGAGCAGCAGCCATTGCTGGGAGGCAAGCCGGTCTGCCAGATCTGCTGCAATCTCTTCTTTGGTGCCGTGAAGTATCCGGTCTTCGGGATAGCCTGCCTCAACCGCCCCGGTTTTCAGGTGGGCGGTCTGGGTACCGAAGAGGTAGAGTTTTGCCGGCCGGGTTTCTGCCGCAAGCCGCCCCATGTCCCGGTGGAGCTGATCGGAATCCGGCCCCAGTTCCAGCATGTCGCCTAAAGCGGCGAGGCCGTTGTCGATGCCTGCCATGCGGCTCAGGGTTTTAAGGGCCTGGCCCATGGATGCCGGGTTGGCGTTGTAGGTGTCATCAATGAGATGGGTGCCGTCGGAAAGTTTCCCTAAGTTCATGCGGCCCTTCACCGGGGTAAACCGGGAAAGCCCTGTTCGGATATCTTCGTAGCCGATGCCTGCGGCCCTTGCTGCGGCTGCGGCTGCCGCCGCGTTGTTGGCCATGAAAAGGGCCGGGGTGTTGATGGTAACCGTTTCACCCCTGTCCCCTTCCCTAATAGAGAAGGTCAGTCCCCTGCCGGAGGTGGTGATGTCTTCAATACGGATGTCCGCATCTGCATTGCTGCCGAAGGTGCGGAGGTTCGTGATGGCAGGGTTGGACCGGGCAAGTTCTTCCATGATGGTCCGGCGCGGATCATCGGCAAAGATCAGGGCGGTACCGCCTTCTTTTACCCCTTCAAAGATTTCCGATTTGGCCCGGGCCACGTTATCGGCGGTTTTAAGGCCTTCCAGATGTGCCCCTGAGGTGTTGGTGACCAGGGCAATATCCGGACGGGCAATGGCCGTCAGCCGTGAGAGTTCACCAAAGTGGTTCATGCCCATCTCAATGACGGCCCATTGATGGACCGGGGCCAGTTTCAACAGGGTCTGCGGCATGCCGATCTCATTGTTGAAGTTGCCTTGGGTGGCCAGGGTATCGAATCGCGTGGTAAATATTTCCCGGGCCATCTTCCGGGTGGTGGTTTTCCCATTTGAACCGGTAATGGCCACCAGGCGGACACCTGTGCGGTCTTTATGGAATGCGGCCAGCTTTCCCAGGGCCGCCAGGGTATCGTTGGTTTCAAAAATCAGAATCTTGTTCTTGATGATCCTGTTTTTGGTCAGTCCGTCCAGGGTTCCCAGGAAACCGGTTTTAACCACAAAGGCCCGGATGCCCTTGTCTATCAGATTCGGCACAAAGTCATGGCCGTTGAAATTTTCCCCTTCAAGGGCCAGGAAAACCATGTCCGGTTCGATGGTTCTGGAGTCGGTGCCGATGGTGGTGAACCGGAGTTTTTCATCTTCTGCCGGTACTTTGGAAGTCGTGTCCAGTGCCTGGGCAAGATCCGTCACAGACCAGTCCGTGGGGGTGAGCAGGCGGTTGCAGGCCTGCTCCAGGTGTTCCATGTCATCGAAGTGGATGGTGCCGTTGTTGGTGATCTGGTAGGTCTCATGGCCCTTGCCGGCGGCCACGATGATATCCTGGGGGCCGGAGATCCGGACCGCCAGGTCCAGAGCCTTTGCCCGGTCCACCTCGCGGATGTATCCGGTTTGACCTGCTTTAATTGTCTCCGGGTCCAGTTCGGCAATTGCGTCTTCACGGATGCCTGTGATGATGTCATCCACAATGGCATCCGGATCTTCGGTTCTGGGGTTATCCGAGGTGACAATGGCAATGTCTGAATAGTGGCAGGCAAACTTGCCCATGGGGGCGCGTTTGGTCTTGTCCCGGTCGCCGCCGCAGCCAAACACGGTGATGAGCCTTGCCGGTGCCCTGCCGGACAGGGTCCGGAGGATGGATGCCAGTGCGTCCGGCGTATGGGCATAATCAACAAATATGTGGCGGTTCAGGGGGGTGTCCAGTTTTTCCAGACGTCCGGGTACCCGGGTGAGCCTGTCGATGCCCCGGACAATCTCGTCCGGTGCCAACCCCAGGGCAAACGCTGCACCTGCGGCACAGAGGATGTTTTCCAGGTTAAACCGGCCGGTAAGGGCAGAGTTCAACTGCAGGCGTGCGCCTTTAAAATCCAGGGTGCCGCAAAGACCTGTGATGTCATCTTTTATCCCGGTGGCCGTGATATCTGTTTTTTCTGTGTGGCTGACCCTTATCACAGGTGTTTCAAGGGTGTCTGCCAGCCGTTTCCCGTATCCGTCATCCACATTGATGACGGAAGGGGTCTTCGGTCCGAGATAGTCGGTGAACAGCCGCTGCTTGCTGCCGAAGTATTCCTCCATGGTGTTGTGGTAATCCAGGTGGTCCTGGGAGAGGTTGGTGAACACTGCGGCATCAAATTCGCAGCCGTCCACCCGGAACTGGTCCAGGCTGTGGGAGGAGACTTCCATGAGCACATGGGAAACTCCCGCAGCTTTCATTTCAGACAATGTGCGCTGCAGGGAAACGGCATCCGGTGTGGTGATGGGGTTATCCAGGGTTTTGCCGGGATACCGGATGTTGACGGTGCCGATGACCCCGACCGCCTGTCCTGCGGCTTTAAAAATACTTTCCAGTATCCATGTGATGGTTGTTTTTCCGTTGGTGCCGGTGATGCCCACCAGGGTCAATTCTTTGGACGGATGGCCGTAGAAGGTGGATGCGATGGCTGCCGTGGCCTTGCGGCTGTCCGTTACCAGGATGATTCTTTTTGCATCTTCTGCAGCGAGATCGCAAGGTATATGCTCTGCGATGACCGCTGCAGCACCTTTTTCAAGGCTTTGCCGGATGTAGGAATGGCCGTCGGCCGCATGGCCTGTCACGGCGATGAAAAGGGAACCTGAAGCAACTTGCCGGGAATCACAGGTGACCGAGGTAATTTCGGCGGTTTTTAACCTTTCCGGAATACCGGAACCGTTCTTTGCCATGGGGACATCGTTGATCAGATCTGCAACTATCATTGATTGTCCTCCTTTGTCAGGGCCGCAATCATGGCATTGGTTTTTTCCGGCGGAATACTCAGGTAGTTAAATGATTTGCTCATAATGGTCTTGAATGCCGGGGCGGCCACAACGCCGCCGTAATGGTTGGGCCTGGGTTCGTCCACCACCACCAGGATGGCAAGCTTCGGATCTTTCAGGGGGGCGAATCCGCCGAAGGCGGCAATGTATTTTCCCCTGGCATACCCTTTTTTCCCGGCTTCGGTTTTCTGGGCCGTACTGGTTTTGCCGCATACCGTATAGCCGTCCATGGCGGCCTGGGTCCCGGTGCCTTCCTCCTGGACCACCTGGTGCATCATGTCCTTCACCAGTGTGGCGGTTTTCGGGGAAACCACCTGGCGGACGATCACCGGATCAAACCGTTCAAGCTCCCTGCCGGTGTTGGACAGGATTTTTTTGATCAGCATGGGCTGCATCAGGCGGCCGTCATTGGCAATGGCGGAAATGGCGGATATGAGCTGCACCCCTGTGGTGGAAATCCCCTGGCCGAATGAGATGGCTCCGGTATCAATCTTGGACCACTTCCTGGAAGGCAGCAGGGTGCCGCTGCTCTCCCCTGGGCTGCCCACCCGGGTTTTCTGTCCGAAACCGAATGCGGCCAGATACTGATGCAGGGCTTTTTTCCCAATGGTTTCCGTAATTTTGGCAGCACCGATATTGGAGGAAAACTGGACGATTTTCGACAGGGTCAGCCAGCCCTCCGGATGGGTGTCGTGGATGGTATATCCGCCGATCCGGTACTTCCCGTTTTCACAGAAGAAAATGGATTTGGGGGCTATCCCGGTTTCGATGGCTGCGGCCACGGTGAATATTTTCATGATGGAACCGGGTTCAAATGCATCTGTCACCGCCCGGTTCCGGAACTTGTCCCGGCTGAACCCCCCATAATTGTTGGGGTTGAATTCCGGATAGTGGGCCACGGCCAAAAGCTCTCCTGTGGAAGGCCGCATCACCAGGGCCATCCCTGATTTTGCCTTGTGGGCCTTTACGGTGTCCGCCAGGGTCCGCTCCGAAAGAAACTGGATTTTTTTATCAATGGTCAGCACCAGGGTGTTGCCCCGCAGCTCTTCGCGTTTATCCTTATCGATGTCAAGTATTCTGCCGTTGCCGTCCCGGGTGACTTCCATCTGCACCCGGCTGCCTTCGAGCACGGCATTGTATTTGTATTCCAGCCCTTCCAATCCCCGGTCTTCATTGCCGGTGAAGCCGATGACCTGGGCGGCCAGACCCCGGTTGGGATAGAACCGCTTGGAGTCGTCTTTGAGATATATGCCCTTGAGATTCAGCGCTCTGACGGCGCTGGCCTGGTCCGGGGAAACCCGCTGGGCCAGCATCACGTATCTGCTGTCCTTGGAGAGTTTTTTTGTCAGTTCGTTTTTCGGGACATTGAGGATCTTTGACAGTTTTTCGGCCGTCACCGACGCCTTGGGCACCTGCTTGGGGTCTGCCGTGATGTTGGGGGCGTCAATGCTGGTGCCCAGTTTGTTTAAGTTCCGGTCCAGGATCTGGCCCCGGTCCCCCTGGATGGTCAGGCGTTTGGCATAGGCCTGTTGGGCCTTTTGGCTCAGGTCATCGGCCTCGAAGATCTGAACCTCAAAAGATTTGGCTACCAAAAGTCCCACACAAAGAATGAGGAAGACCTGAACAACCGCCACCCGCCGTCCCAACCGTTTTCTGATATCGGTGTCCATCAGTTGGGCTCCCCTGGCAGGTAAATGGTGCGGGTAAAGGTCTCCGAGGTCAGTCCCAGGCGGGATCTGGCAATCCGGGTGATCCGGGCGTCTGATTTGAGGCGGTCACGCTCAAGGTGCAGGGCTTTGCGGTAGGAGATCATCTTCTGGATGCCGGCCTGGGCATTGGAGATCCGCAGCATGGTCTGGGTGGATTCCGTCCGCACCCAGGTGTGGACCAGCAGTTCACAAACCAGCACAAGGATGAGCGCCAGCCATCTTAAGCCTTTTCTGCGCTGTACGGGAATGTGAGTGCGTTCTTTCATTTATAGTTCCATCATCTTTTCGGTTCGGTCTTGCAGCAACGCGGTCTTCCGCGTGTGGTCTATACGCGCTGGGCAACCCGGAGTTTGGCGCTTCTGGCCATGGGGTTGGCTTTGACTTCCTCAGGCCCGGCAACAACTGGCTTCCGGGTGATGACCTTCATTGTCGTTACAAATCCGCACAGGCATTGGGGCAATGCCTTGGGGCAGGTGCACCCGTTTTCAAAGCTGCGCAGGCTTTGTTTGACAATCCGGTCTTCCAGAGAATGAAAAGAGATGATGGAGATACGTCCGCCGGGCTTCAGCATATCCGGTATCCGGGACATAAAGGTCTCCAGACGTTCCAGTTCCTGGTTCACGGCAATACGCAAGGCCTGAAACACCCGGGTGGCCGGGTGGATCTTCTGGGCGGCACGGGATTTCCCGGGAATCGCCCCTGCCACCAGGTCTGCCAGCTCACCGCTGGTTGTCACCGGGGCATCAGCCCTTGCTTTGACTATCCGTGCGGCCACCCTGCGGGAGAACCGCTCTTCTCCGTATTTAAAGAAGATGTCAGCCAATTGTTTTTCCGTGTAGGTATTCACCATCTCTTCCGCTGTTAAGGTATTGCGGATGTCCATCCGCATATCAAGGGGTTCATTTTTCTGGAAACTAAAACCCCGTTTGCTCTGTGTCAGCTGGTTGAGTGAAAAGCCCAGGTCAAGGAGTATACTGTCCACCCCGGTGATGCCGCTGTCGGCAAGGATGCGGGGCAGGTCGCTGAAGTTGTTGTGATACAGCCGGACATTATCCTGATAGGAATGGAGTACTTTTTTTGCGTTGGCTATGGCATCGTTGTCCTGATCAATGCCGATGAGGATGCCGCCGGGCAAAATGGCCCTGACGGTTGAAAGGGCATGGCCGGCACCGCCAAGGGTGCAGTCCACACATAGATCCCCGGGGCTTAAATTCTGGTAGTCATGCACCTCCTTTGGCATGACTGAAATATGTTCAAAAGCCATATTTACAACCCTAGGGAAGCAATTTCCTCTCTTACTTCCTCTTTTTCAAGTTCCTGCTCCATCTTGAGGTTTTCCTGATCCCATTTTTCTCTGGACCATATTTCAAACCGGTCCAGCACACCCACAAGAACGATGTCCTTTTCTATCCCTGCGTATTCCCTCAGGCTCTGGGGGATGAGAATCCTGTCCTGCTTGTCGCATTTAAGCGGACTGGCATTCCCCAGAAAGAACCGTTTGAACCGTTCCATGGCAGCACTTTTTGCTGCCCGGATTCTCTGTTCAAGGCTCTTCCACTCGCTGAAGGTGTAGGCATAAATACAGCCGTCCTTGATTGAGACCACGACCCCGTATTCATCATCGGCCTTCAGGACGTTCCGGAACCGTGCCGGAATGATTATCCTGCCCTTTGGGTCGATTGTATGAAAGGAGCTTGATCGAAACACTTATCCTCAGCCTCAGTAAAAATTTACCTCCACTTTCCACCACCTTACGACACACTTTTACGAAATTCTGCGCGTAAGTCAAGGATTAAATTAATATTTTCAAAAAAGTAATCTGTGAAACTATTGTCAATAAAGGATGTTTGGATTTTATGCGTAAAATGGACCAAAGTGGAGAAACAGGTGGGGGAAAGTGGTGTGTATGTGGCGGTTTTGAATCCGGCTTAATGAAATCAATGGGTTATCATGTGGATGCCGCAGCCGGCGTGTAAAAGTGGTGGGGTGGTGGATGATCGTGGAGGTGCTGGGGAGGACCGTGGGTGGAACGTTATTTAAGAGGGGAAATGCCGGTGATTAAAGCGGCCTGCAACGCCCCTTGGAACGGGGTGGCAATGCCGGAAACGGCAGGAAACCTTCAGGGGGGGGGCAGGCCGGGGGCTAATCAAGAAATCTATCTATGGTATCTTTGAGTTCTGCCAGCCGGAAGGGTTTGGCAATGATGCCTTTGAGTCCGTAGGCCTTGTAATCGGCCATTACCGGGTCATTGGAGTATCCGGAAGAGACCAGGATGCGGGCATCCGGATCCAGGGACAGGATTTCGGTGGCCGCCTCTTTGCCCCCTTTTCCGCCGGGGATGGTGAGGTCCATAATCACCAGGTGATAGGTGTCTCCATCTTCCATGGCCCTTTGGTATTCTGTCACTGCCTCTTCTCCGTCGGCAGTAAGGGCTACGGTATGGCCGAATTTCTCAAGCATTTTTTTGCTGATGCTGCGGATGTGTTCTTCATCGTCCATTACCAGAATATTTGCGCCGCCTTCTCTGTTTGTCTGCTGTGTGTTCATGATTCCCTCCTTGGACATTTCCGGCGGTTCCGCCGGCAGATAATAAACCCTTATAATTGTACCTGAACCCCGTTGTGATGCAACACAAATATGTCCCCGGTGCCGTTTGACAATGGAATTGCAGATGGAAAGGCCCATTCTGTTCAGGGGTCACGTCTCATATTTTGGTTGGCAAGAATTTTATCGATCATGTCATCGGTCAGGTCGAGATTAAAAAAACGATGATAAAAATTACGAATTTCAGCCTTCAGATCAATATGCTCGAAACGCTGCGGATATACTTTTTGGGCAGTCCAGAGGATTGCCAGCGGGGTTTCAAGACCGCCGGGATGTCCCCATCTGGAAATCCCGACGGGAATGGGAAATACTTTTTTTTGGTTAACGGCCTTGATGGGGGCCCATTTTTGATCGGTGAGGATTTCATGGTCCACCCCGTCTTCGTTGACGATTATCACATCCGGGTTCCACAGGATGATCTGTTCAATATCGGCAAAATACTTCCCCCCCCGGGCCTGCAGCCTTGATTCCACTGAAACATTTATCACTCCGGCAGCTTTGGTCCAGTCGGCCTCAAGCGTTCCCGGAGCGTCGGTACGCGTCGGTTCGTTGGAAGAGTGATAGATCCTTATCCGCTCTTTTTGTCCGATATGATCCGTCACCTGTTTGACCCGGGATATGACGTTTCGATAGTATTGTGTATACGCTTTGGCTTTATTCGTTTTACCGACAGCCTTTCCGATTTGTTCGATAATGGTCATTTGCTGGGCCATACTCCGGTAGCCGGCAATAAAATAGGGCAGGTTGAACTGTTCCAGTTTCTTGATTTCAGACGCAATGGTGGCTGTATCGGGTTTTAAAAAGACGATATCCGGCCGTGTTTTTAACAAGGCCTCAATATGGATCACTCCCCCTCGGGCCGGCACCGGTGTGTTTCTGATTTCCGGTTGGATCCGGTTTAAGAGTACATCTTTTTTCAATCCGTTTACAATGGCCACCATATCCCCGCCTCGGCCGAGCATGGTCACAACATGACCTGTGAACGCATACAGGCAGGCAATTCGCTCCGGAGCGTTTTCAAGGAGAACCCGTCTGCCGGCAGAGTCGGTCACATGGAACGGTTCGCAGTATGCTTTGGGTATAAAAAATAAGGCAGTGAATAGAAGACGAATTGCAACGCTTTTAGCATACCTTTTAAAATGTACATATTGCATCATCTATGCTTCCTTTGTGGTTGAGATCGGAAATATCTGTTTTATTTTTCCGGTTTTTTGTGTGTTGTACTCCATGATGCACGTGTCAACGCCGTAGTATCTTCTCAGGTTTTCCCAGGTAAGGGCATCAGACGGTGAGCCTTCCATATGAAGTTGCTCGCGATGAAGAAACCCAACTTCGATATCCAGACCCTGATTTTCAAGGAAAAAGGCGTGATTGGGAAAATGGGTGGCCATGATCAGGGTTTTGCCTTGGTTCCTTATTAATCGGACAATGGTTTCAAGAACGGTGATTTCATGCTTGAAGTCCAAGTGGGCTGTGGGTTCGTCCATTACAATAATGGGTGTATCCTGCACCAGTGCCCGAATGATCATCACCAACTGGGTTTCACCACCGCTTAACCGGGTGTAGTCCCTATGGGCCAGGTGGGACAGATTGAACTGTGCCAGGGTGGCGTCAACAATCCGAAGGTCTTTGGGGCCTGGTGATCCAAATGTATGGGTATAGGCTGACCTTCCCATTAGAAGTACATCCCTGACTGAAAAAGAAAAGTGTTTTGCGTGGTTCTGCGGTACAAAAGCCAGAACTCTTGCGATCTGTCCCGGGGACAGATGCCTGATATCTTTTCCATTTATATAAATACTGCCGTGGGTCAACCTGTGGATGCCCAGCAGGGCGTCCATGAGTGTGGTTTTACCGCTTCCGTTGGGCCCCAGAATGCAAAGGGTGCTTCCCGGATGGACCTCCAGCGTGATATTTTTAAATATAGACGTATCCCCATAGGAGAAACCGGCGTTATTTAGAGTCAGCGATGTCATAGTTACCATTGGCGGCCTTTGGTTTTTTTCAGCAGGTAGATGAAAAAAGGTCCGCCCAAAATGGAGGTTAAAATTCCCAGAGGCATTTCACTGCTGGTCAAAAGCCGGCTGATGTCATCAACGATGATCAGAAAGCAAGCGCCAATGCTGATGCAGGCGGGTATCAGCCTGCGATTATCATTCCCGGTGAGCATGCGACCCATATGGGGTACCACAAGTCCAATCCATCCGATGACTCCGCTGACACAGACCGCTCCGGCTGTTGCCAAAGTGGCGCAGATGATCACAAAAAGCCGGTAGGCTTTAACGTTCAATCCCAGGGATTGGGCCTCCCGGTCTCCCATGGCAAGGACGTTGAGTTTCCATTTGACGGCAATAAGGCCGATAGTTCCGGCTATCATGGGAATTCCTGCCACCAGGATATGGGTATAATCAGCGCGTGACAGGCTTCCCATAAGCCAGAAAACGATGGCCGGCAACTCGTCCATCGGATCTGCCACGTATTTTAAAAAAGAAATTAAGGCTGAGAAAACAGAGCCCACAATAACACCGCCAAGAACAAGGGTGATGGATTGATTGGCAGAGGTAAACCGGCCGATGATAAAACACAGCAGTACTGCAATCAGGCCGAATCCGAAAGAAAAAGGGTACACCCAGAAAAAATGATCAAACAGGATCAGGGCCAGCGCCGCACCGAATCCTGCTCCGGAACTGACACCCAGCATGCCCGAACTCACTAATGGATTTCTGAACATCCCCTGAAAGGCTGCGCCACTGACAGATAAGCTGGCGCCCACCATTGCGCCCAAAATAATACGCGGCAGCCGGATATGAACAACGATGCCCAGATGCGTCGGATCTACGTTGTGGTTTAAAACAAGGCCAAAAAGAACGTTAAAGACGTTTTCGATCGTTAGTGGATATCGTCCAAAAAAGATTGATATGCCTGCCAGGAGTGCCGGGATGGTTACAAGAATAATGTAAAATCGGGTCAGGCGCATATAAAAACCGGTTTAACTGAAAATTGATAATAGCCGTGGTGTGGCTGGAAGGTGAAAAAGTTTTTAAAATCAATTTGGGCGCAGCGTTTTTGGTTGCCAGGGTTAATACTGTTTTGCTTCCTGTTTGGTCAGTGTCCTGAAAACCGGCTCCCCATTGATTCGGTTTTCGTTTTCCATCAGCACAATTACCTGTTTGCCGTTGACCCGCACGGTTTTGGTTTTTTCCGATCCGATACTAACATGGGTCTGACCGTTTACCGGTCGGTGGTCTGGGGTTACCAGATCTTCGATAAAATCGTACCCCATAAGCGTGTCAAGCGTGACGGTTTCGCCGGGAAGCCCTAAATGATACCATCCCCGATATCGCCCATCATTGCCGGACAGCCGCAGGCCTGCGCCTGCCAAGGCACCGACAACTCCCTGGCCGGTTCCGCCGTGTTCGGATAGATGAATATTCAGTTGTTGCGCCAGATCATAGGCAGAGCGCTTGGACAGTACCTCCCTTTTAGCAGACCTGCCATAGGCAATAAGCGAATTTTCATCCAGATTGCCATCCAGGGGGACGACACACAGGCCGGGATCAGATCCTTTTTGAGATCGTTCTTCCAGAAAGGCGGCCATGAAATCAATGAGATCACCGATATTATCTTGGGCGCAGACCAGCTCAAAACACATGGCAGAGTTATGGGAGGTATACGGCACATCTTCGTGGACAAATAATTGATGCCTGCTGATGGGGGAAATGATTCCCTGGCTATTTTGTGTGATCAGCTCTCCCAGTTCCTGGGCAAGCCATCCGGTGCCTTTGGTTCCGGGCATGTCCGTATCATCGATACATACCAGATGATTCATTGCATTGACCCTTTTGGGCTGTGGCGGGCCCGTTCGGTTGGCCCCGCCGTGATTTTTATATGAAAGAACCAAACAACCAGTTGGAATCTTTAATGGTTTGTTGTGGGCACACCGAATAACATTCATGGGCGGCCCATGGCCGTTATTGGAACCTGACCGTCAGGCCTGCAAAGGCAGATCTGCCTGGCTGGGGATATCCGTAGGATTCTTCATAGTCTTCATCAAAGAGGTTGTCCGCTCCGATAAACAGAGACAGGTTCTCTTTGTACACGTTTTGCTCAATCTTGAGATTCACGATCTGGTATTCCGAAATTTCACCCTGATCATAGGTGGAATTGTAAAGGTATTGTTTGCTGATATACATGTAATCGGCACTGATGGTCATGCCGAAACCAAATCGGTAGGACGCGTCCAGGACAAATTTATGTTCCGGCCGGTACTGCAGTTCGTCTTTCAAGGTGCCGTCTGATTTATCCTTGGCATCGAGCCAGGTATAGCTCGCTCCGATCCGGCCTTTGCCCAAAATTGATTTGTCGATGCGAATTTCCACGCCTTTGAACTCATACTCATCGTTGTTGGCAAACAGGTTGGTGTTATCGTCTTTTTCGATGTAATTTTGAACGTCACTGAAAAATACCAACAGATCGATCTCCATATCCCAGGGCAGCCTCTGGTTGATCCCGGCTTCATAGTTGTCGGCTTTTTCAGGTTTCAAAGTAGAGACACCGCTGTTTGAATCGTAAAGCTGGCGGATGGACGGGAACCTGATTTTTCTGGCATAAGAGGCACGAAGCGTTGTGCTGTCGGTGGCATCATAGCTTGTTCCGACCATGTAGGATATATCATCGTCATCACTGCCGACTTCTTTTTCATACCAGTGGCTGCTGAACCCTGCCACCAGATCAAGTTTGTTCACCGGGCTGATCCGGTATTCTATGGCTGTCGAGTATAATTGGGTTTCATATTCATTGTAATAATTAACTGCCGGATTATTATTTCTTTCAACTATGTCCAGGTCCGTGGTGTATTTATCTTCCTGGGCGGATGCGGATACCGCAAGGCTGCCTGCCGTATCGAAATCGAAATTGGTTTGCAGCGTACCCCCTTGGATATCGGTCTTGGTTTTATCCAGGTAAGAATTTTTTCTAACCATGGAATCGTAGTCTTCGTCATCATAACGGGCGTCGTCCTGTTCCTGGGTGTTGACAAAAATCCACCCCCTGAAGCTTAAAAGGCCTGCAGGATCATAATCAACTGAAAGCTGGCTGGAAAAAGTTTCGTAATCATCAACCCGGTCATATTTGGGATTTTTTCCGAAGGGGTCTGAATTGTCTTTGGTGCTGCCGGGAGTCCCGAATTCACCGCTGCCATGCCCCATGGTCAATCCCAGTTCAAGTTGTTTATTGACTTCGAATCCCATATTGCCGAAAAAATTGACTTTTTTATCGTCGCTGTTGTCTCTGAGGCCGCCGTCTTCATAGGTATTGGAATCATAGCTGTCAGACAACAGATAGCCTTTCTGGTGATTCTGACTGGCACCGGCGAAAAAATTGATCCGGTCTTTTCCACCGGAAAGATTTGCACGACTGTAGTGGTTGCCCCGTTCATCCATTTGAGCGGTGGCGTCGCCGTGAAGCCCGGATGTTCCCTGTTTGGTAACAATGTTGATTACACCGGCAAGGCCGCCCTGGCCGTAGAGCACAGAATGGGTGCCGTATGAAACCTTGATTTTTGAAATATTTTCCACAGGGATCAAATGGGGGTCAAACTGCTGGTCCCAGGTTGAGTTGAGCGGTATCCCGTTGAGCAGGATAATGGTATGCCGGCTTCTCAGGCCGCGGACATTTACCCGCGGGGTCCCCTTGCTGCCTTTGGAAATATCCAGGCCGGGAAGCAGTTCAAGTGCCTGGTCAAGAGACTGGATATTTTTCTGTGCGATATCATCTGCATTGATCTCATAGGTGGTATTGACTTTTTCTCCGGTTGCATTGCCAAGGACGACAACTTCACCCAGTGAATACACCTTTGTTGGAGCGGGCTTTTCTGCAAAGACTGCATTCAGGTTGAAGAAAATCAGAGCAAATATTGCCAACGTACAGATTTTTACAGGTTTCATGTCTGTGTGATCCGCCTTTGTTTTATAATAGTAGTAAGGTGATTGCATGGTTTTCAATCATCTTTGGTTTCTTTTGTCAATTATTAATATTTTATTGGATTATAAAGACAATAAATTACTATAAATAACAACCTTGCGTAGGTGCGACTGAAATAATGCAGGTCAGAAGATGCCTTCTTGTCGCAGACGGATGGCATTGGGAGGGGACGCAACGCTGTAAAGATGCCTGCTGTTTATGTCTGAAATTATTTTTTTTACATACGTTTAGGGCGTATAGTGCCAAAGTCTGGTAAGCTGATATATGGGTTTTGGTAAATAATCGTAATTTAGGGTTGTTTTTGAGGTCTGAAATCGTACCATCATTGACAATGTCGCTCAAAAGATTAATAAATTCCAAAAATCGGTATCATGTAACTGAATTGCCACTGAGGAGAAAGTAAGATAGAGACGGCCATAAATACCTTGGGAAAGCTAAATCTTTTCATTGCCATTATTCTTGGTTTATTTTCCACCCTGCTTGTCCAGCCGGTCTTTTCGAACCAGCGGATCGAAAAGGATACGGATCACGATGGAAAAACTGATCGTGTAATGATTTACAGTGATAAGGGGACGATCCAGACGGTTGAAATAGACACGGATCAGGACGGATGGCCCGAGCGGATTCAAGAATACGATCATGGGCTTATTAATGTGATAAAGCGGGATATGGATGACGATGGTTTCCGGGAGACGCGTGATTTTTTTGTGTCGGGAAAAAGAACAACGCAGCACCGTCTCGATGCAAGGGGCAATCTTGCCCAGATAACATGTTTTGACGCCCATGAAAAGGTGCTTGAGATCCGGAAGGATACAAATCATGATGCCCGTTTTGACACCTTTTACTATTTTGAAAACGGCGTCTTGAAACGTGTCACAAAAGATACCGATGGCAATGGCATTGTAAACATTCGAACCTTCTACCAGAATCAAAGGCCTGCCAGGCAGCAGGAAGATGGCGATGAAGACGGAGTCGTTGATCGTCTATTGATCTTTGACTCAAAGGGGCAGGTTGAAAAGATATCCAAAGACGCCTTTGAAAAGGATAAGTATCGGATAACGCAGTTTTTCGAAAATGGCGGTTTAAAAGAACAGCAAAAGGACCGTAATGCGGATTCAAATATAGATGCGGTTATCCGTTATGTGAATGACCTTCCTGTTGAACAGAAAAAAGACGACAATTTTGATGGCCGAATCGATGTGATTCATCAATTTGAAAAAGGGGTGTTGTCATACAGAAAAATGGACAGAGACGCCGATGGTCAATGGGATTATTTTGCACGCTTTGATCAGAAAGGCCGCTGTATCGAGGTCCGGGAGGATAACACACACAACGGTCAAGTGGACCTGGTCCGGAACTTCAAAGGGCCGGATCTGGTAAGCGTAGAACAGGATTCGGATTCAGACGGTTTTTTTGAGACGGTCAGCCTGTTTGAGAATCAAAAGCCTGTCAAAAAAATGGTGGATAAAAACAAAGACGGCCAACCCGATACGATTATTTTATTTAACAGCCGGGGGAAAAAAGAGAAATTGATCCTAGACGCCAACCTGGATGGCAAAACCGATGTCTGGCAGTTCTATTGTGATGATCTGCTGACAGAACGTCACCAGGACGAAGACCATGACGGATTCGTCGATATTGCCGAGTATTATTCAGACGACGGGCAGCTAGAAAAAATCGAAGAGAAGATCAGCGGAAATAATTATCTGACCTGGTTTTATGCAAAAAAGGAAATTCTGGCTCGTGGTGAGCAGGACAAAGATCAGGATGGCAGGACTGATATCTGGTATCTGTACGAAAAGGGAAGGCTCACCGAGGTACATGAAGATACCAATGCAGATGGAAAACCTGATCTATGGGAAAGCTACGATAAAACCCGGGCGATGGTGAAAAGACAAAGGGATCTGGATTATGACGGGATCCCCGATTTTACGGATGGGCCATAAAAATACGGACAGGATGGTTAAACGTTCTGTGATTTAGGAGATCGTTATGATTGCGTTTTTATCAAAAGGGGGCGTATTGGTTGTTCCGATACTGTTCTGCTCTGTTCTCATGCTTGCTATATTCTGTGAACGGATTGTCCGGTATGCCGTTAACCGCAGCCGGAGCAAGGATATCGAACAGAAGGTATCGGATCTTGTTGAAGCTGGGGACATTGATCAGGCGCTGAAGGTCTGCAAAAACAGCCGTTCTTCCATGGGAGGGGTACTTGAAAAGGCGATTCGTGCCAGAGATATGGAAAAAGAGATGCTGGAATCCGTCATTGTGAATGCCACTGAAAATGAAGTCAGGGATCTGTCATCCTATCTGCAGGTGCTGGCCACCATAGGGAATATCACACCGCTTTTAGGGCTTTTAGGGACAATCATCGGAATGATCAAAGCCTTTATGGTGATCCAGCAGATGGGGGGCAAGGTCAACGCGGCCGTCTTGGCCGGTGGAATATGGGAAGCCATGCTGACAACGGCATTCGGTCTGGCTGTTGCCCTGCCAACCATGGTGGTGCATTCTTATCTGTTGTCCCAGGTTGATAAATTTGAAGCCCGTCTTCAGAACGGTTCCATCAGATTCATGAAGGCAATTGCCAGAAAGGCCGTATAAAATGCTGGTGTTCCGCAGGACAAAAAAGCGATACCAGATCCAGGCACCGCTGACATCTTTGATCGATATTGTATTCCTGCTGCTGATTTATTTTCTTTTGACCACCAATTTCATTGTTGAAGAGGGCATCAACGTCAAACTTCCCGATGCAAAAGCTTCTGCCCCCCAAGTGGAACGGGATATCATCATATATGTAGACAAGGCCGGCCGCACTTTTGTGGGGGATGAGCCGATTCCCGTAAACCAGCTTTACAGCCGGATCAAGGAGATGATAAACGGCTCAACTGACCGGCTGGTGGTGGTCAAAGCGGACAAGACAGTGGTGCTGAACAACGTCGTCAAGGTGATGGACACTGCCAAGGCGGCTGGCGCTTCCCGACTCTGCCTGGCCACGGAAAAAGGGCTGTAATCTATGATGCGTGAGCCGTCAGAACCCAATTGGCTACTCCGCATTTTGATCTGTGTATCTTTGTTGGTTCACATCGTTGTTGTCCTTCGTATGGCAGGTATGTATCAAAAAAATGCAGTATCCTATATCGAACTGTCCATATTAGAGTTCTCGGAACCGAATCAAAGAGTTATCCCTGTCCCAAGGGTACGGCACCACCCAAAAAATAGTATTGCCGATGTCAAGGCCGTAAAGCCTAACCTTTTCAAGGTTCCGGTGATCAAAATGGATGTTGTCGAGGCAGAAGGGGTGGATCAATCCTATGAAAAAATTCCTCTGCCGGATCTGCCCGAGGATGAGATTTTCGGTGATCTTACCGTGGCAGATATACCTGCCCAAAGCGGCAAGGCCGACATCGCCCCCGTTCAAGAAGAAATGGTTTATGAAAGTGCAGAGGCGTATTTTGAGTTGTTAAACCTGCGAATTCACACGGCCAAACAATATCCGGAATCAGCCAGGCTGCGTCACCTGGAAGGCCGGACTGTCATTCAGTTTATACTTTTAACGGATGGACGTGTTACCGATGTCAGGGTGGTGAAAAGCTCTTTTCGTAAGGATTTGGATGATGCCGCCGTTGCGGCTGTCATTGATGCAACGCCTTTTCCCAGGCTGCCGTCTTTCATTTCTAAGGTCCCGATCTCCTTGAAGGTGGACATTCTGTTCGAGTTGAATGGGTGAAAAATTCCCGCAATAAAAACTATTTGTCTTGTCCATCTTCGGGTCAATAGAAGTACTCAGAAGCACTCAAATAGCGTTGGTTATTGTCTGGCGGGTCTGTTCCATAATTTCGGAAAGGTGGGGTTTGTGGTAGGGGCTGATATGTACCGGCCGGTGGACGACAATATCCACCGTGCCGGGGGTCAAGTCAATGGTGTCGGAGGGCAGGGTATCCTTTGAATTTCTAATGGTCACGGGCAGGATGGGCAGGCCGGTTTCCATGGCAAAGACAAAGGCGCCCTTTTTAAAGGGCATGACCCGGCCGTCCCGGCTTCGTGTCCCTTCGGCGAAAAACAGCACGGAGGATCTGCCGGAAAGTCTCTTTTTCGCATCTTCAATGGACCGGAGGGCGGCGTCGTGGTCGGACCGGTCAACAAAAATACATCCCAGCTGATGGCAGGCCCTGCCGAAGACGGGGATTTTCCGCAGTTCCTGCTTCATCACCCATTTGATCTTCAGCCCCATGAAGCCGTGAATCACGGGGATATCCGCCATGCTCTGGTGGTTGGCCACCACCACGTAGGATTTAAACCGGCTGTAGTTTCGTTTTCCCCGTATCCTCACCCGGATGGGCGCCACGGCGCAGGACAGCCTGGACCAGCCCACAGCCAGGATGTCTGCGGCATCCTGGCTGAAGATGAATCCTGCAAATATGCACAGGCTCCCCATGATCAGGGTGTTCAGGATCATGAAGGGGATAACGATGAACCATTTATAAGGCTGGTATGCTATTTTGAGCAGGGTGGTCACTCTTTTACTGCTTCAGTCTCTTCCTTTATTTCAATGCCAAGCAGTTTATCCACATAGGACAGAATGTCCTCTGTTTTGTAAGAGGCCAGGGTGAATGGATATGGAACCGCCGTTGACACACCTGCCAGGGCGGCCTCTTCCCCGCCTTTCCGGTCAAAGAGGTCCACACCGAGATCCCCGTCGTTTTTAAGATTGATCCGGCAAACCGGGGTGTCGGTTTTCATGGCGGCGGCCGCATCGTCAGCCAGGAACTTCTGGGCCTCCAGATGGGATAAGGAGGAGAGCAGGTCACCGGCCGCAGCATTATCCGCCTCGGTGCCGTCCTCATACTGCCATTTGCCTTTGGGCGTTTCTGCATCGGTGGCAGTCTCCGTGCTGTCTTCTTTAAAGACCAGAGTCCGGGTCACACCGGCCTTTGACAAAGTGATCCGTTTGATCCCTTCGGTTTCAAAGGTCATCACCACCTTGTCACGGAAGTCGTCCACGGTTTTATCAAAGTCGTTGCGGAAGCTGCCGTCCGCCTGATAGACGGCTTTGCCGTCATCCAGCATAATAAAGGTATGGTTATAGCTGGGGGCGGCTTTCCCGACCATCAGGCGCCGAACCTCTTTATCCTGATCGGCAAAGGCTGTGACGGTAATGCCGTTTTCCGGATCAAGGTCGTAACGGACCAGATCTCCGGCCTCGGAGACCAGGGCGGAAAGCTTCACTTCCTTCAGGGCGTCCAGGACCCGGTCAACCGCAGACTTGTCCACGGGGTATCCGGCCTCTGTGACGGTCCAGTTTTTCTCGCCCCGGATCAGGGTGATGGTCGTATTGTTTTTTGTAATATCCACTCGGGTGATATCCGCCGTTTCCAGTGTGGCGGGGACGGGCAGTTCATAGTGGACCTGGTTGTCCTTCTTTAGAAAAAGGTAGGTGCTCAGGGCCGCAATCAACACAATGAGAATCAGGTATTCTTTTTTCATGGGTTGCCTCAACTTAGCTGTACATCTGTGCAATTTTTTTCTTTTTTTGGTTTCTGAGGAACCAGACACCAAATCCGAACAGAACTACAATCACCGGCAGGCCGGCAATGTTAAGGGTCTTGATAAGCGTCTTGGTCAGTTCCGTTGTTTCTGCCAGGGGATTTAAGGTCTGCTGTTTGCTTCTCATGGCAGCCACAGCATCTTCTCCGTTGAGATGATCCACCACATTCAGCAGGAACGTCGCGTTGGTGGTCCGGCCTTCTGCATCCAGCATGTTGTCGTGGAGCATCTGGGCGCATCCCAGGACAAAGATTTTCACCGGTACTGAGGATTCCACCACCCGGTTCTCAGCTTTCACGTCCGTCAGGGCTGCCTGGGGGGTATCTGTGGTTCCTTCTTCTTTTTCCGGGGCCGGTTTTTCAGGTACGGGCTTCCCTTTAAAATAAGAGGTGAATTCGCCTTCGAGCATATATGCCATATCGAAGCTGCTCAAATCCTCCTGAGCGGCCGGCGGGGTGATGAACATGGGATTGAGGTTGATGTTGTCTTTCATCAGCCAGGATTCGTCCGAGGACCAGATCAGCCGGGTGGTTTTGACTTTTTCTTTATTCAAGCTGTCTTCCACCAGCGCCACGGGGGAGGCCTGCATGGCCACCAGCCCCTTGATGTTCTTCATGAAGGCCGGGTCATTGTTGATGCTGGTGTCCTTGAGCATGGGGGCAAAGTAGATGGTCTGTTCCCCGCCGCCCTGGGACTGGGGCAATTGGTGTTTGTAAGCGTTTTTGTCCAGGACATAGGCCGGATCGATCTTCACCCCGTAGTGGGCCAGAAGTTTTTCAAGACCGGTGTCGATGGGGCTAAACGTGGGGGGCATGCCCATGCCGCCCGGAGGGGCCTGTTCCTTGAAGGCGTCGGCAAATACCGCGATGTTGGTACCGTTCATCAGGGCCTGGTCGATCTGGAACAACTCCCAGTCCGTAAAGGGTTCCGTGGGCTTGGTGATGATCAGGCAGTTCAGCCCCTTGGGGATGGTATCTGACTTGAGGCCGATCTGCTTGACGTTATACCGGGCATTGAGAAGCTGGCTGAATGCGGTGAGCCCGTTGCCCTGGCGGCCCTGCATCATGGCCATCCGGTCCGGCCCCAGTATGGGGGTACCGTGGTCGGAGAGGTATCCGATATCCTTGTTAATGCCGATCATTTTTTCCATGACCGCCGACACTTCTTCTTCCAGCAGCAGGGGATCAGCCATCTGGTAGGTGGTGCCGATGATGGGCAGTTCAATGGCGGAGATCAGGGGAAGGGCGGTGGATTCTTCCTTGTACTCAATCACGAGACCTGCAATGCCGACTCCGGCCTCAATGTTCTTGTCCGGGATGGCGGGCCAGCTCATGGCCATCAGATCGTGGCGTTTGGCAATGGCTTCCAGTTCAGCCTTATCCGCAGGATCTTTGTGCTGAAAGTCGAGAATCTTCAGGTTTTTCCGGTTCAGATCGGCCACCGTTTTCTTCACCTGGCCGGCAAGGCCGGGCAGGTCCGAAAGGCCGATAAGCGGGGCGATATCGTTGAGTTTTGAAGACAGGTACATGGTGACCCGGATCTTATCGGTCTGGCGGAGCAGGGCGGACACCTTGTTGTTCATCTTGCGGATGGCGGTGGTGAGCTGGTACTCCAGGCCGTTGGTGGAGGTGATGGCCGGGATCTTTTCTATGAGGTCCCCGTGGAGGATCACCAGGCCCATGTATGCTTCCTTAAAGGTCAAGGCATCGTTTTCCATGACCCGGATCTGGACGGGCTGGATCCCGTAATCCCTTGCCATTTCCCTGTTCCGGTCCGCCTCGGCCGTGATATCCCCCTCCTGGGAAACGTTGTAGAAGGTAAAGTTGAAGTATTTTCCGGCCCGGGCCGAATATTCCGTGAGCAGGTCTTTCAGGTACCGCTCTGTGTTATTGTGGGGGGCCGGCAGGTTTTTTGAGAAAAACACCTTGATGTTCAACGGCTCGGACAGGGTGGCCACAGCCTGTTTACTGGCCTGAGACAGCGAATACATCCGGCTTTCCGTGAGGTCTGCCCTGAAGAAAAGGGTGAGTCCGGCCACGTTGACCAGGACGATCACGGCCAGGTAGAGAATAAATTTTATATAATGTTCCTTGTGCGTCAGCTTACCCATGGTCACTCCTTAGTTCTTTTCTTTCATGGCAATGTAGGTTGAGAAGATGAAGACGAATACCACGCTGGCAAAGTAGACAATATCCCTGGAATCAATGATCCCTTTGGAAATATTGGCAAAGTGGGTATTGGCCCCGATATGCTGCACCACCGGTACAAGCTTTTCGGGAACAAAGAAGAGCATCCGGTCCAGAACGGTCAGGGTGAAGCACAAGGCGCATCCGATGATAAAGGCGATGATCTGGTTCCGGGTAAGGGCCGAGGCAAAAAGTCCCATGCTGCAATAGGCCGCTGCCAGCAGCACTGCGCCCAGGTAGCCGCCGACCACAGGGCCTAAGTCCATATCCCCGATGGTGGAGATGAACAGGGGGTAGCTTAAGGTGGGCAGCAGCATGGCGGCGGTGAATGCCGTGGCTGCCAGGAATTTGCCCAGGGCAATATGGGAAAAGGATACCGGCATGGTCAGCAGGGTCTCATAGGACCCCACATTTTTTTCTTCGGCAAAGAGCCGCATGGTAATGGCCGGGATAAAAAAGGAAAAGGTCATGGGCAGCAGGGAGAAAAAATCCCTGAGATCGGCCCTGCCGTATATAAAAAAGGTGGAAAAGAAAAACCATCCGCTGACGATGAGGAATAGCGAGATGACGATATAGGCGATGGGGGAGACAAAGTAGTCTCGAAATTCTTTGAGGGCAATGGTCTTGATCGGGGTCATGCTACGCCACCTCCTGGGTCAGTTCCTGGAAAATCTGTTCAAGGGCCTGGGATTCCCGGGCCAGTTCGGTGATGATCCAGTCGGTTTCCTTGATGTTTGTGTAAAGGTCCGCACGGATGTCACCGGCGGTTCCGGTCCGGATTTCAAAGGAAAGATCTGAATTGCCGGTGTCCGACGGGAGCGGCGTGACCCGGATATCGCCTGGTATGGCGGACAGCCGGTCCAGAACGGCGTTTTGTTCGGCCCCCCTGAGACTTAGGCGGATAACGCTGGACTGCCGGGCGCTCTGTTTGAGATTGGCCGTGCTGTCGTCCGCCACTTTTTTACCCTTATTAATAATGGCGATCCTGTCGCAGGTGGCTTCGGCCTCGGACAGGATATGGGTGGAGAAGATGATGGTCTTTTCCTTGCCGATGCCCCGGATGATGTCCCGAATTTCCGCGATCTGGTTGGGGTCCAAGCCGGAGGTGGGTTCGTCAAGGATCAGGATTTCAGGGTCCGTCATCATGGCGTGGGCCAGGCCCACCCGCTGCTTTAGGCCCTTGGACAGAGTGCCGATGGCCTTGTGCATGATATTGGACAGGCCGCAGAGTTTGGCAAGTTCCCTGAACCGCTGTTCCTTTTTAGCCGGATCCGTGAGGCCTTTGAGCCGGGCCACATAATCCAGATAGTCGTACACCAGCATATTGTGGTAGAGCGGTGCGGATTCCGGCAGATAGCCGATCATGGATTTGATCTTCAGGGTATCCCGGGGCATCTCAAGGTCATTGACCCGGATGGTGCCGGATGTCGGGGTGTAATAGCCTGTGAGCATTCTTAGGGTCGTGGTCTTGCCTGCGCCGTTGGGGCCGAGCAGACCGAGTATCTCGCCGGGCTGGATCGAAAGATTTATCCCGTCAACAGCGCAGAAATCATTATAATACTTGGTCAGGTTCTGGACATCAATCAATGTTGCCTCCTAAAAATCTTCGAGTACTTTGCTTTTCTCCAGGAAATCATCCACATCCTCTTGGGTTTTATTCATGGCAATCATGGCCTTTTCAAGACGCCGGCAAAAAGGATCGTCTCCACCGAGGGTTTTCACGGCTTCCCTGTACATGGCCCGGGTCTCCTCAAATTTGGCCGCCACTTTCATTGCCAGTTTTTTTCGTTCTTCGTGTCTGAGTTTTTCGGACTGGATGACGGATTCCAGTTTTTTGATGGAATACTCCACCAGCGCATCCCGGGGCATATTATAGGTTTCCGAAATGGTCGTCAACGCTTCGATGGTTTTCCGGCTCAGCACAAAGGTTTTCTGTTTTCTGGGGATCTTTTTAAACTGCCGGACCCGGATGGTCCGGGCCAGTTCATCCAGGGCTGAATAATCTTCGATGATATGGTCGAATAGGGATTTTTGTTTAATCCCCATGTGAACGGCCACCAGGCCGATGGAGTCAATGGCCTTCTGGGACAGCTTAAACGTGGCCCTGACCGACTGCTTCCCCCTCAGGTCGAACATGGACGGTCCGCTAAGGGGATCGTTTGAACGGGGCATGTTACCTCCTTTTTGGGGTGGGTGTATTATTAAATTTCAAAGCATATAAAAAGTAATGCCTCATTTATTATGACCGGAAATGTTAACTCAAAACATAGGGCGGATCAACTCAAAATTCAAGGATGACTAAATTTTAATATTCGTGCAACGGGCGTCCAGCGCCGATTCCGGGATGGAAAAGGGGGGGATTTTATCCGTTCGGGTGTATGACTAAAGAATCAAAAAAAGAAACACCCCTATACCTGAAATGACGGCCAAAGGTTCTTTACCGCCCGGTACAAGCACGGGGTCGGTGCGGGTTTCGCTGTAGCATCGGGCCTCCATGGCAAGGGCCATGCCGTCAGCCGCCTGGAAGGATTTGCCCAGCAGGGAGAGGGTTAAGCGGGAGATCCGCTTGATGGGATTTTTTTGCCGGTTGCCGCATCTGGCCCGAATGGCCTGGCCGGTTTCATGGGCCTGGAACAAGATCAGGGGAAAAAAGCGCAGTGCCAGGCTGATCATTACCCCCACCCGGTGTTCGGGGATCAGGGGAACCGGTGCCAGAAACCACTGCACGGCGGCTTTCATCTCCGAGGAACCGGTGGTGGCGGACAGAGCTATCCCCAGGAGCATGATCAGAAAGAAGCGCAAGGCAATGGTGACACCGTCTGCGAACCCTGCACGGCTGAAGTCCAGGCCGAAAAGGGAGAACACAGGTGGGGCTTCCTCCGTCATCCCGCGGATGAGAATGATGACAGCCAGAAAGACCATGAAGTATTTGAGCTGCCGGACCAGGGCCATGGGGCTGATACCCAGCCGGTTCAGCAGGGCCATCATCAACAGATTGACGGCCAGGCAGGGCAAAGGGGCTGCCGGCACCGTTCCGATACTGATTAGGCTGACCAAAAAAAATTTGCACCTGGGGTCCAGAACATGGAGCGGGGAGTGCCCCGGTGAATAGGTAAAAAGATTCCGGCCGGTCATTGGTTCAGGTTCCCGTGGCGCAGGTCTTGCCACCCCGGTAGGCCTGGCAGGGGCAAAGGGGTTTGAGCCCGTAGCTTTCCAATTCCGGGGCCAGGCCTGCGGCAGTTCCCTGGGCGGCAAGTTTGCCATTGTCCATAATCAGCAGGCGGTCGGCATGGGGGATGACCAGGTCCACGTCATGGGTGGCCATGAGAATGGTTTTGCCGTCGGCGTGGATACGGGTGATGCTGCGGATCAGTTCTTGGGTGGCCGGATAGTCCAGGTTGGCAAAGGGTTCGTCAAAAATGATGATTTCAGGATCCATGACCAGGATACCTGCTATGGTCAGCCGGCGTTTTTCACCGCCCGACAGGGTGGCGGGGTGTCTGCTGCCGAACCGGGTGAGATCCAGGCTGTCCAGCACACTGTTCACCCGGGCATTGATGGTCTCTCGGGACCACCCCAGGTTTTCCGGGCCGAATGCCACCTCGTCGAATACGGTTTCCCCCACGATTTGGGTATCGGCATCCTGGAACACCATGCCCACGCTCCGGCGGGTCCGGGTGATATCCTTGAAAATATCCGTTCCGGACAGACGGATTGATCCTTTGTCCGGCCTCAGCAGGCCGTTGAGGTGGCGGATGAGGGTGGTTTTGCCGGAGCCGTTTCGGCCGGCAAGAATGATGAATTCCCCGGGGGTGATGGTAAGGTCGATGCCGGAGATGCCACCGTCACCACTGGCATAACTGTGGCTTAGGCCCTGGATCTCCAGAAGCGTCTGGGGTGAGGTTTCCACGGGTTAGCTTACCTCGATCCGTTGTCCGGCTTGCCTGTGCATGAGGGGGCGCATTTTTTTGGCAATCAATGCGGCGGCTACTATCTTGAGCCCGTCCCCGATGAGAAAGGGATACATTCCCAATGCGAAGGCCTTTGCCCAGTCCATCCCGGTGACCACTTTCAGCCAGGGTACACCTGCGGCGTATACGATGAGCGACCCGAGCACCAGGGCGGCCAGGTCGCCGGCCAGCGTTTTTTGCAATCCCCTGGAAACCACGGCGGTCACGCCCACTGCCGGCAGATATCCCAGAAGGTAGCCCCCGGTGGGGCCGAATAATTTGCCCACACCGGCGGTGGCACCGGCAAACACGGGCAGCCCGGCCAGGCCGATGATCAGGTAGACACCCACGCAGGCAAGGCCCCACATGGGGCCCAGCATCAGGCCGGCCAAAAGGACGAACATGTTCTGGAGAACGATGGGCACAGGACCGATGGGGATGGCGATAAAGGCGCCGCAGGCAATGAGGGCAACAAAGAGGGCCGTATAGACGGTGGGTCTGATCTGGGTCATGGTATTTTCCTTTCAGGTATGGAAACAGTCGCCGTAAATCACGGGCTTTATCCGGCCTGTTTCGGTTTCAACAATAAGGGTGCCGCTGTCATCCACATCCCGGGCAATGCCGGTGACGGTATCGTTCAGGGTTTCCACCCGGACACGGCTGCCAATGGTGGAGGTGCATGTCTTCCAGCGGGTGATGAGATCCGGGATTGCCTTGGGATCGGTGAGATTCCGGATCCGGGCGTCGAAGTCGTCCAGAAAGTCTGTCAGCAGTTCCCGCCGGCAAACTTTCCTGCCCAGGACGTTTTTAAGGGAGGTGGCTTCGAATGCGTCATGGGTGGGATCGTTGTTCACATTCACGCCGATGCCGATCAAAAGATGGCGGATCATATCCCCCCGG